>OOAA01001466.1_pt1 | contig 11646 bp, 7 predicted proteins | sample 1671671 | NCBI WGS metagenome assembly OOAA01 (sample SAMN06348180, study PRJEB24527) | human gut metagenome | biome: human gut; feature: ankylosing spondylitis patient; material: feces | host: Homo sapiens | place: China | collected 2015-10 | reverse complement strand
TGAGTAAACTTTTTTTGTTTTTGGGAGGATAATTTAGCGTTAGCTAAATTTCAATGCCAGACCGACACTCCGCTGAACCATAATTTATTTTAATTTTTAACATAAGAATCCACAAACACAAAAGCCACTTTTGAACTAAATCAAAAGTGGCTTTCACTCTTATATAATAAAACTTTAAGAGATCATATCTTTAAGTTTCTGTTCAACTGCTGCAGCATCTGCTTTACCACGGCTGTTCTTCATTACATTACCGACAAGAGCCTTAATAGCTTTTTCCTTACCGTTCTTGTAATCATCTACAGCCTTAGGATTGTTCTCTATAGCCTGTTTACAAAGTTCATTTACAGTGTTTTCATCAAGTCCTGCCATATCACTTTCACTGATAAAATCAAGTGCTCCCTTGCCGGAATCAAGCATTTTCTCAAGTGTAGCCTTAGCAAGGTTATTGCGTATCTTGCCGCTGTCAATCAATTTTACAAGCTCATTGAGTTGTTCAGGTGTTATTGATACATCAAAAGTTTCCTTATCAGCCTCGGTTTCTGTTCTGCGGAAAATCTGACCGATAATAAAGTTAGATACAGACTTTGCGGATTTTACACCCTCGCAAGCCTTATCAAAGAACTCGCTGATTTTTCTGTATTTTGTAAGAAGTTGTGCATCCTTTTCAGGAATTTCAAGTTCTTCAATATATCTCTTGCATTTGTCAGAAGGAAGTTCAGGCATTTCAGCCTTTAAGCTCTCCACAACATCTCTTGGGACATTGATTGTAACAAGGTCAGGATCTCTGAAATAACGGTAATCGTGAGCGTCCTCTTTACTGCGCATTGAAGATGTAGTGTTTGTTGCATCATCATAACGGAGAGTTTCCTGCACTACTTTGCCGCCGCTCTCAATTAAATCTACCTGACGCTCATACTCATACTCCATTGCTTTGGCAATATTTGTAATTGAGTTCATATTCTTAATCTCTGTTCTTGTTCCAAGAGTTTCACTGCCCTCAGGACGAACAGAAATATTAACATCGCAACGCATTGAGCCTTCCTGCATACGGCAGTCGGAAATTCCTATATAGCGCATTACCTGCTGTAATTTTTCCACATACTCCTTAGCCTCGTCAATAGAACGAATATCAGGCTCCGATACAATCTCGATAAGAGGAACGCCGCCACGGTTGTAGTCGACATATGTGTCGCCGTGCTGATGAATAAGTTTTCCTGCATCTTCTTCAATATGAATATGATGAAGTCTGATTTTTCTGCCGTTTGAAAGCTCTACATAGCCGCCGATTGAAAGCGGTGCATAAAGCTGGCTGATTTGATAAGCCTTTGAAAGGTCAGGATAGCAGTAGTTCTTTCTGTCCATTTTAGAAATCTCCGCAATCTCACCGTGAGTGGCAAGACCTGCCTTTATACCGAAGTTTACAACCTCACGGTTAAGTTTTGGAAGTGTACCCGGAAGTCCGATACATACGGGACAGCAATGTGAGTTAGGTGCACCGCCAAACGCTGTTGTACATGAGCAGAAAATTTTTGTCTTTGTAGCAAGTTCAATATGGGTTTCAAAACCCGCAACTAATTCATATTTCACAGCTTAACACCCCACTTTGTATCCTTAAAGTTTTCTCCGGCAGCCTGCTGATATTTAAACGCTGCATTTAAAATTTCAGCCTCGCCAAAACTCTTGCCGATGAGCTGCATACCGATTGGCATACCGTTTGCGTTAAATCCGCACGGAACGGATACACCCGGAAGTCCTGCAATATTTACAGGTACGGTACAAATATCTGTAAGATAAGTTTCAATCGGATCGGAAACTGCGTGACCCGCCTCGAAAGCAGTCATAGGAACTGTTGGAGCAAGAATTACATCACAATGCTCAAATGCATCTGTAAATGCCTTTACAATAGTTCCACGCAAATTCTGTGCCTTTTTATAATAAGCGTCATAATAACCGGCAGAGAGTACATATGTGCCGAGAAGAATTCTTCTCTTAACTTCCTCACCAAAGCCCTCTGAACGGGTGCGGCAAATCATATCGTGAGTGCCGTTATAATGCGGTGTTTTATAACCAAAACGAATACCGTCGTATCTGCCGAGGTTTGAAGATGCCTCTGCACAGGCAATAATGTAATAAACAGGAAGAGCAAAATTAAGTGCGGGCATATCAAAATACACTATTTCTGCACCGAGTGATTCATAAACTTTTGCGGCATTGAGAACTGCCTCTTTAACATCGTCACGAATACCGTCAAGATACTCACGGGCAATACCGATTTTCATACCTTTGATGTCATTGTTGAGCTTTCCGTAAGTTGCGCCGCCGACATTACCCTTTGAAGTGCTGTCTTTTTCGTCATACTGTGAAATTGCATCAAATACAATAGACGCATCTTCAACGCTCTTTGTGATAGGTCCAATTTGGTCAAGTGAGCTTGCATAAGCAATAAGACCGTAACGGGATACACTGCCGTATGTCGGCTTAAGACCTACGATACCGCAAAAACTTGCTGGCTGACGGATAGAACCGCCTGTATCAGAACCAAGTCCGTATGCTGCAATGTTTGCGCCGACAGCGCTTGCTACGCCGCCTGATGAACCGCCGGATACATACTTTGTGTTAAACGGATTCATTGCACCGCCAAAGCATGAAGTTTCACACGAAGAGCCCATTGCAAATTCGTCCATATTTGTTTTACCGAGCATAACTGCATTTTGTGCAGAAAGATTCTCCCATACAGTTGCATTATAAATCGGCTTGTAACCTTTAAGGATTTTAGAACAGCAAGTAGTTTCAATGTCCTTTGTGGAAAGGTTATCTTTCAATGTCATCGGAACACCCTCGAGCATACCGATTTCTTCGCCCTTTGCAATTTTTTCGTCAACAGTCTTTGCGGTTTCAAGCGCTGTATCGGGAGTTACATTTACATAAGCGTTAAGCTCGCCGTTTGATTTTTCTATTTCTTCAAGATAGCTTTTAGTAAGCTCCGTACACGAAACCTGCTTGGAAACAAGCATTTCGTGAATTTTTGCAATACTACCCATTTTTACACCTCTTATTCTCTGCCTCTAACAAGGAAATGTGACTCTGCCTGTTCAGGGGCATTTTTCAAAATTTCCTCGCTGTCATATGACTCAACCACAACATCCTCACGAAATACATTTGAAAGGTTGTTTATGTTGTCAAAGCTCTCACCGCTTGTGGGAGCATTATTGATTGTATCGGCAAAATCTATAATTTCCTGCATTGACTGTGTAAGGCTGTCAAGCTCCTCTTCGGGAACGAACAGCTTTGAAAGCAACGCAATGTTTTCAACATCTTCTCTTGTTACCATAAAAACCATCCTTTGTATAAACAGAATTAGGGCAAGTTATAAAAACAACTCGCCCTTTGAGTATATATGAAGTTATCTTAATTTAATGTGAACTTCACGAAGCTGTTGCTCTGTTACCTCTCCCGGTGAACCGAGGAGAAGATCCTGAGCATTTGAGTTCATTGGGAAAGCAATAACCTCTCTGATATTCTCTTCTTCAGTAATGAGCATAATCATTCTGTCAACGCCCGGAGCCATACCTGCATGTGGCGGAGCACCATACTGGAATGCGTTGTAGAGAGCAGAGAACTTAGATTTAAGCTCATCTTCGGTATATCCTGCAATCTCGAAAGCCTTAATCATAATATCAAGGTCGTGGTTACGAACAGCACCTGATGAAAGCTCAACACCGTTACATACGATGTCATACTGATAAGCAAGAATATCATCGGGGTTCTTATTAAGCAAGCTGTCCATACCGCCCTGTGGCATGGAGAATGGGTTGTGTGTAAATATTACCTGACCTGTGGTTTCGTCATGCTCATACATTGGGAAGTCAACGATAAAGCACATCTCAAACTTTGACTTGTCAATAAGGTCAAGACGGGTAGCAACCTCTGTACGAATCTGACCTGCAAGCTTTGGAGCGTCTTTTTCTGTATCTGCGATAAAGTAAATAACATCGCCTGCGTTAGAATTATTACGCTTAATAAGCTCCTCTCTGTCGCCCTCTTTAAGAAACTTATCAATAGGACCGTCAAAAGTCATATCATCTCTTACCTTAACATAACCGAGACCCTTCATTCCGATAGAAAGTGCAAACTCTTCCATCTTCTTGAACCAGCTCTTTGACTGCTTTGCGGCACCCGGTACATTAATTGAACGAACAGTCTTTTTGAGGAACGGCTTAAAGTCAGTTTCCTCAAACATATCGCTAATCTCCACGATAACAAGCGGGTTACGGAGATCAGGCTTGTCTGTACCGTACTTTAACATACTTTCAGCGTATGGAATACGGACAAACGGAGGCTTTGAAACCTCTTTATCTGTAAACTTAGTGAATGTTTCGTAAAGAACTTCTTCTGCAACCGCAAATACATCTTCCTGTGTGGCAAAAGCCATTTCAAAGTCAAGCTGATAGAACTCGCCCGGCGAACGGTCTGCTCTTGCATCCTCATCTCTGAAACAAGGTGCAATCTGGAAGTATCTGTCAAAACCGGAAACCATAAGGAGCTGTTTGAAAATCTGCGGAGCCTGCGGAAGAGCATAGAATTTGCCCTTGTGCTTACGGCTCGGAATAAGATAATCTCTTGCTCCTTCCGGTGACGAAGTTGAAAGAATCGGTGTCTGAATTTCATTAAATCCCATTTCGTTCATTTTTGCACGAAGGAATGTGATAATCTGTGAACGGAGCATAATATTGTTATGCACCTTCTGATTACGAAGGTCGAGAAAACGATACTTTAAGCGTACCTCCTCCGAAGTATTGGTAGAAGTGGCAACTTCAAACGGAAGTGCGTTTTTACATTTGCCGAGAACAGTAATGTCATCTGTGTGTACCTCAACATAACCGGTAGCAATCTTAGAGTTGATAGTTTCTTCATCTCTCTTTACTACCTTACCGCTCAATGTTACGGTACATTCTTTGTTAATACCCTTAAGTAACTCGTCATTGTGAACTACTACCTGAAGAACACCGTACTGATCACGAATGTCAAGGAACATTACGCCGCCGTGGTCACGGATATTTTCAACCCAGCCTGCTACACGAACTTCCTGTCCGATATTTTCTTCTCTTAACTCACCGCAAGTTACGGTGCGATACTGATTAGCTTTTATCATATATCTACAGTTCCTTTCACTGATATTGTGCTAAATTGCCTATTCTTTTGTATTATACCACAATTTGCCTAAGCAATCAATATTTTAAATGATTTTTATTTCAAAAATTCTATCTTTTTCAGACAATGCCGCACAAATAATGTGCGGCACCGTTTATTCAACACTCTTAAGGCTTTCAACCATATTTACTTTTTTAATCTTAAATCCCATTGCAAAATTCACAATCAAAGCAAATGCAAATGTCAGCAAAGCCGCAAAAACGAATGATGTAGGCAAAATATCTCTGCCAAACATTACATTGTCAACCTCAACGGTCTGAATAATAAATCTCGTAAGGAAAATACCGAGAACAAGTCCCGAAAGAATACCTCCAAGAGTAAGCACGATATTTTCTTTATAAATAACGCTTGAGGTTTCTCTGCTGTAAAATCCGAGCACCTTAAAAGTTGCGATTTCACGCACACGCTCGGCAATGTTGATATTTGTAAGATTATAAAGCACTACAAACGCAAGTGCCGCTGCACAAATAATCATAACAAGCACAACCATATTAAGCGAATTGAGCATATCTTCAATTTCACCCATACCTGATGAAAGATAGGTTACACCCGCTACTTTATCATTCGTCAGCATTTTTTCACCGAACGCAGTCTGTTCGTCAGGATTTTTCAGTACAACCTGTGCCATATTAAACTGCGGTTCTTCTCCGAATTTTTCACTGTAAAGTTTAGGAGAAATAAACACATAATTATTTATATACTGTTCATAAATTCCGCCTACTGTAAGTTCTGCGGTTTTATCATCAAAAGTTACACTTACGGTATCACCGACTTTGACAGACAATTCGTTCGCCATTTTTTCATTTATCATTACGGAATCATCGGTAATATCAAGGTGTTTTTTGTCACCCCTTGTTCTAAGTTCTGTAACCTCCGAAAATCTCTGCGGATCTTCCATTACCGTAAGATAAGTGCTTTCATCTTTTACAACAGTATTTTTCTTTACAACAACTTCATGCTGACCTGCAAGCATAATTGACGCTGCATCGCCCGTATTGTTTATTGTATTTTTCAGATAATCAAGCTGTTCGACAGTTCCGCCTTCTTTAGGAATAACAACCGCATTATATTTGAATATTTCGCTAAACTGTGTATCGGAAAGCGGAATAAAGCTGTTTTTAAGTCCAAAAGCGGCAACTATCAAAGCCGTGCAGCCTGCAATGCCTATGATTGTCATAAACATTCTTGATTTATATCTGAAAATATTTCTTGTAGTCAGCTTTGCGGAAAAATTCATATGTTTCCATATCGGAGTAATTCTCTCAAGCAGTATCCTCTTGCCTGCTTTCGGAGTTTTAGGTCTTAGAATTTTTGCACAGCTCTGGCTTAATTCTCTTACACATACTATTACAGAAACAAGCAATGTACAAAGTACGGCGGCAAGCGTACCGAGTATAATACTCTGTGCATCAGGTACAATACTGATGTCAGGCATATAATACATAATCTGATATGCATTATAAATAATATACGGCAGTGTATTTATGCCTATTAATACACCTACGGTACAACCGATTACACCTGCAAAAACAGCATAAATCGCAAATTTCATTATTATGCTTAAGTTATTGTAGCCGAGCGCTTTTAATATTCCGATTTCTTTACGCTTTTCCTCTACAAGTCTTGACATTGTGGTTACACAAACCAAAACCGCAACGAGTAAAAAGAACATCGGGAATACTGATGCCACTGCACCGAGTCGATCAACATTCTGCGCAAAGGTTGAATAACCCGGATTATCCGACCTGTCAAACACATACCACTCGGGATCTGCTATAGCGTCTATTTCTTCCTGTGCGTCGGCAATTTTTTGTTCTGCCTCTTTAAATTTATCATCAGCCTCGGCTTTTGAATCATTGTATTCTTTCCAACCGTCATCAAGCTTTTGTCTGCCGCTTATTTTCTGCTCCTCAAGTTCGGACTTTCCGTTGTCATATTTTTCCTGTGCTGTCGCAAGTTCGGTTTCAGCCTGCGATATTTGAGCTTGTCCCTCTGTTTTTTTACTTTCAAGCTGTGCTTGTCCGTCCGCAATCTGCTGTTCTGCACTCTGAATTTGAGCAAGTGCATAGTCAAGCTGTGCCTGTCCTTCCGCTTTTTGTGTTTCAAGCTCTTGTTTTCCGTTGCTCAGCTGTTGTTCTGCCGTATCAAGCTGTTCTTGCGCCATAGCAAGTTTTGTTTCACAATCTGCTAAAACTGCCTGAACCTGTGTAAGCTGTTCCTGCAATACAGCAAGAGCGGTTTCGTCCTCTGTAACCTCAATTTGCGCCTGTAAAGCCTCAATCTGTGATTTGCAAGTTGCTATTGCGGTTTCAAGCTGCGGCTTTTGATTGTTTTCAAATTCACTTTTTGCGGCATTGAATTCATCTTCTTTTTCAGCAAGAGTTTCTTCCGCTATGCTGATTTTTGAATTATATTCTTCAACGCCTGCATTATATTCGGCTTTTGCACTGTCAAGTTCCGCCTGCGCAGAAGAAAGTTCGCTTTCACCTGCCGCAATGCCGTTTTCGTATTCTTCTTTAGCAGTTTCAAGCTGACTTTTTCCGTCATCTATCTGCTTTTTGGCTGTGTCAAGTTGCAATTGTGCATCTGAAATCTTATCTGTATATTCTTTTTCCGAATTATCTAAAGTTGTTTTTGCATCATCAAGTTTTGTAAGAGCCTCGGATTTTTCGGTTTCATAATCGTTTTTACTGTCCTCAAGTTCCTGTTTTGCTTTGCCTATAACATCTTTATCAAATGCCTCACAGCGTAAATCGGCGGTATTTTCAAGAACAGTTGTAAAGCTTTCAATGTCTTTTTCGTACTCGTCATCAAAGGCTGAACCGTCGCCGTCAGAAAAAACGGTTTTCACATACATTTCCGTATATCTTTCGGTTACAAAATCATCCTGATAAATATACATAAATGCTGCAATATTGCCGTTGCCGATTGTAGTTGAGCCACGCTGATACGAAATATACATAGGTGATTCCACTTTACCGACAACGGTATATTCAAGCGTATCTACCATATCAAGTGCATTGGATTCTCCGCTTTCGCTTCCAAATACAACCTTGTCGCCGATTTTATAATCACTGCTTCCTACACTGCCGTATTCAACAAGGATTTCACCCTTTTTCTCGGGTAGTCTTCCCTCTTTTATGTTTAATGTATTAAGAGTTTTATTATTGTTATAACTTTTAGGTGCAGCGGTTACTCTTATAACCTTGCCGTTACCGCCGTTTCCGTTTGATTTTAAAACAAGGTCGGCAAAATACGATGGCATAACATCGGTTACATTGTCAAGATTTTCAACCGCTTTTACATCATCTTTATCAAATCCGACAGTAGATACAAGCCTGTAATCCATAAGATTGGATTGAGAATAATATTCGTCTGCCATATTGTACATTGACGGAACCGTAGCTTTGATTCCGGCAAAAAATCCAACACCGAGTGCAATAATCGCAAGTATAGAAATAAACCTTGCTTTAGAATTTGCAATTTCTCTGAAAGTATTTTTTAACAGGGTTTTAGTCAATGTCCTCTCCCCTTTCGCAGAAAATATGAATTACCATTCGATTTCTTCAACATTTTTAGGTTCATCATTGTGAACATCCATAATTACCCTGCCGCTTCTCATCTTTATAATATGATCTGCCATTGGGGTAATTGCTGAATTGTGGGTTATGAGAACTACCGTCATATTTTCTTTTCGGCAGGTTTCCTGCAAAAGTTTTAAAATCTGTCTGCCGGTGTTATAGTCAAGAGCACCCGTCGGCTCATCGCAAAGTAAAAGTTTAGGTCGCTTGGCAAGTGCTCTTGCAATAGAAACTCTCTGCTGTTCACCGCCCGAAAGTTGAGCGGGAAAGTTTGCACTGCGCTGTGAAAGTCCGACGCTTTCAAGCGCCTCTGTACTGTCCATCGGATTTTTACTTATCTGCGTTGCAAGCTCTACATTTTCTTTTGCGGTAAGGTTAGGTACAAGGTTATAAAACTGAAATACAAAACCAATGTCAAACCGTCTGTATTCAATAAGCTGTTTGTCTTTCAGCTTGCTTATATCTCTGCCGCCGACAATAATACTGCCTTTTGTACAGGTATCCATTCCGCCGAGAATATTAAGTACGGTTGTCTTGCCTGCACCCGATGCACCGACTACCACGCAAAACTCGCCCTGCTCTATATTAAAAGAAACACCCTCGACAGCGTTAATAGTCACTTCGCCCATTTTATATATTTTGTAAACATCTTTAAATTCAACAAGGCTCATAATATCCTCCCGTAACGGTAAATTTTCTTTGCTTTTTAAAGTGCTGAATATACAGAATAAACCTGCTTATAATACAATATTATAGCACTTTTTACACCTCTTATCAATATACAAATACAGTGTTGATGTCGAATAAACCACAATATGACAAAACCGACCAAATTAATTGGCAATTGGCTTGACGAGGGTAAAAAATTATGCTAAAATACTAACGAACATAGGTTATTGCAGTGTAGATTGTTTGGTAATTGCAACTCACCGCAAATTCTGATACTATGTAATTTAAGAAACAGAAAGGTTGATACTGAAATGGCAAAGATTGATTTAACTAAGTATGGTATTACCGGTACTACTGAAATTATCCACAATCCTTCCTATGACGAACTCTTTAACGAGGAAACAAAGGCTGATTTGGAAGGCTATGAGGTTGGACGTGAAACTGAGCTTGGCGCAGTTAATGTTATGACCGGTATTTACACAGGCCGTTCACCTAAAGATAAGTTCATCGTAATGGACGAGAATTCAAAGGACACTGTATGGTGGACTTCTGACGAATACAAGAACGACAACCATCCTGCAACACAGGAAGCTTGGGAAGCTGTAAAAGCGCTTGCTAAGAAAGAGCTTTCAAACAAGAAGCTTTATGTTGTAGATGCATTCTGCGGCGCTAACCACGATACAAGAATGGCAGTTCGTTTCATCGTTGAGGTTGCTTGGCAGGCTCACTTTGTAACAAATATGTTCATCAAGCCATCTGCTGAAGAGCTTGAGAACTTTGAGCCTGATTTCGTTGTTTACAACGCATCAAAGGCTAAGGTTGAGAACTACAAGGAGCTCGGTCTTAACTCTGAAACAGCTGTAATGTTCAACATCACAAGCCGTGAGCAGGTTATCGTAAACACATGGTACGGCGGTGAGATGAAGAAGGGTATGTTCTCAATGATGAACTACTACCTCCCACTTAAGGGTATTGCTTCAATGCACTGTTCAGCTAACACAGATAAGAACGGCGAGAACACAGCTATCTTCTTTGGTCTTTCAGGTACAGGTAAAACTACACTTTCAACAGATCCTAAAAGACTTCTCATCGGTGATGACGAGCACGGTTGGGACGACAACGGTGTATTTAACTTCGAGGGCGGCTGCTATGCTAAGGTTATTAACCTTGACAAAGAGTCAGAGCCTGACATCTACAACGCAATCAGAAGAGATGCTCTTCTTGAGAACGTAACAGTAGATAAGGACGGTAAAATTGACTTTAACGACAAGACAGTTACAGAGAACACTCGTGTATCTTACCCAATCAATCACATTGAGAACATTGTTCGTCCTGTATCTTCAGCTCCTGCTGCTAAGAATGTAATCTTCCTTTCAGCAGATGCTTTCGGTGTACTTCCGCCTGTATCAATCCTTACTCCTGAGCAGACAAAGTACTACTTCCTCTCAGGCTTTACAGCTAAGCTCGCAGGTACAGAGCGTGGCATTACAGAGCCAACTCCAACATTCTCTGCTTGCTTCGGTCAGGCTTTCCTTGAGCTTCACCCAACAAAGTATGCTGAAGAGCTCGTTAAGAAGATGGAAAAGAGCGGTGCTAAGGCTTACCTCGTAAACACAGGTTGGAACGGCACAGGCAAGCGTATCTCTATTAAGGATACAAGAGGTATCATCGACGCTATTCTCGACGGTTCTATCACAAAGGCTCCTACAAAGACAATTCCTCACTTCAACTTTGAAGTTCCTACAGAGCTTCCTGGTGTTGATCCTGCAATTCTCGACCCACGCGACACATATACAAATGTTGCTGATTGGGAAGCAAAGGCACAGGATCTTGCAGCTCGTTTTGTTAAGAACTTTGCTAAGTACGAAGGCAACGAGGCAGGCAAGGCTCTCGTAGAGGCAGGCCCTAAGGCTTAATCTTTGTATTAATTTTAGTACAAGCTAACTAAATAAATTTAAGGGTGCTTTCCATACGGACAGCACCCTTTTTGTTAATAATTTATTATACTGTACTAAATAATTTTTTTCATAAAATAACGAATATGATTTAAAGGACAATCCTCAAGCTTTCCAAACACATCATACCCTACTTTCAGATAAAATTCTTTAGCTTGAAAATCGAATGTATCCAAATGAATCAGATGTGCATCTTTTATTCTTGCCTCGTTCTCTACACTAATCAGCAA
>OOAA01001459.1_pt1 | contig 11677 bp, 5 predicted proteins | sample 1671671 | NCBI WGS metagenome assembly OOAA01 (sample SAMN06348180, study PRJEB24527) | human gut metagenome | biome: human gut; feature: ankylosing spondylitis patient; material: feces | host: Homo sapiens | place: China | collected 2015-10 | reverse complement strand
CCTGCGGACGTGTTCAAGAAATACGGCGCGGACATCTGCCGCCTGTGGGCAGGCTCGGCGGATTATCACGTCGATGTGCGCTGCTCCGACGAGATCTTCAAGCAGCTGAGCCAGAACTACCTCAAGTTCCGCAATACGGCGAAGTTCTGCCTCGACAATCTGACCGATTTCGACCCCAACCAGCTGACCGCGCCCGCCGGTATGGAAGCGCTCGACCGCTGGGCCATCACAAAGCTCAATGAGCTTCTGGTCAAGTGCGAGGCGGCGTATCAGAACTATGAATTCCTGACCGTCTCCCACGCCGTCAACGATTTCTGCGTCGTGACGCTTTCGAGCCTCTATCTCGATATCATCAAGGACCGCCTGTACTGCGACGGCGCGGATTCCGCCGCCCGCCGCTCGGCACAGAGCGCATTGTGGATCATTCTCGATGCCATGACGAAGGTCTTCGCGCCGATCCTCGCGTTCACCTGCGACGAGATCTGGCTCCAGATGCCGCACCGCGACGGCGACGACGGCCGCAACGTGCTGCTGAACCAGATGTCGAAGCCGTATGCGGACTACGCGCTGTCTGACACCGAAATGGCCGTCTGGGAGACTGCGCTGCGCGTCCGCTCGGACGTCAACGGCGTTCTGGAAACGGCCCGCGCCGACAAGCGCATCGGCAAGAGCCTCGAAGCGCACGTGGCGCTGTTTGCAAACGACGAGGACGCAAAGGCCGCACTGGACGCAGTCAAGTCCGTCGACCTGCCGGAAATTTTCATCGTCTCCAACGTCAGCACGAACGAGACTGCCCCCGCAGAGGGTGCCGTTGTCGGCCAGGGCGTGAACTTCCCCGGCCTGACCGTCGCCGTGACCGAGGCGAAGGGAACGAAGTGCCCGCGCTGTGCCGCCGTCTGCAAATCTCTCGGCGTCGCATTTGAATAAGCTGCACCGATAACCCGCACCCGCCGCTGCTACAGCGGCGGGTGCATTTGCGTGCTGAAAAAGTCCGGTTTTCACGAAGCATTTCAAGCGCGGCATTCAGGTGGGAATTGGCTCTTATGGCAGGCCGCAAAGCGGAAAAGCCTCCAAATTTTGAAAGGAAGCCTTTTCCGCTTTTCTTGCGGCTGCACGTTGCGGAAAGCGCGGAAGAAAGACGCAATACGTGAAAGTATTTTGGAAGAAAAAATCCAAGAAATTTACAGCCAGAGCAGGAGGTAAATTTGCTGTAAACGACAGTTTTTTGGAGAAAAAATTTGTTGAGAATTACTTTAAAAAAGCAAAGAGTCAACACGGTAAAGTGTTGATAAATGTGAAAGGGTGTGATATAAAAACGAAGCAGGACTCCTGCGGAAACTAATTAAGCAAAGTGAAGGAGACGCAGTATGAGGAAGATGTGGGGCACACGGGTGCTGGCCATGCTTTTGGTGCTTGCGCTGACGGCTGGATTGGTACCGGCGGCGCTTGCGGCAAACAGCGAAGCAGCGGTCGCATTCAAGCAGGTGCCGAATGACACGCTCGATACGCTTATCCGCCCGGATGTGGCGGTGGGCGAAATTGAGGATGCGGAAATGGGAGAGGATACGGCCGCCTATCAGGCGCACGATCTGGTTCGTGTTTCCATTATCCTGGAGGACACATCCACACTGGAAGCCTATTCCGACGCAGCTGCGGAGGGGACACTGGCCGAGGATGCGGCTGCTGTGTCTTACCGCGCAGCACTCCAGCGCAAGCAGGACAGCGTTGTTCGGAAAATCTCGTCCACGATCCTCGGACGGGAGGATCTGGATGTTGTCTGGAATCTGACGTTGGTCGCCAACCTGATCTCTGCCAATGTGGAATACGGCAAGATCGAGCAGATTAAGCAGATCCCGGGCGTTGCGGATGTGGTTCTGGAGCAGCAGTATGAGCCTGCCGCGTCCGAAAACACCGTGCAGCCCAACATGGAGATCTCAACCGGCATGACCGGCACGACCACGGCATGGTCTACCGGCTATACAGGGGCCGGAATGAGGATCGCCATTATCGATACGGGCTTGGATACGTCGCACCAGTCGTTTGACAATGGTGCGTATGAATACGCGCTTGAGCAGAACGCAGCGCGCGCAAAGGAATCCGTCGAAGCCTATAAAGCCTCTCTCGATCTGCTCGATGCGGACGAGATCAACGAAAAGCTGAGCCTGCTGCATATCAAGGAAGGCGTCAGTGCGGCGGATCTGTACCGGACAGAAAAGGTCGCATACGGCTATTGCTACATCGACAAGGATCTGGACGTAACGCATGAGACGGACACGGAGGGCGAGCACGGCTCCCATGTTGCCGGTATCGCGGCGGCCAACCGGTATCTGCCGGACGGAAACGGCGGATATGTCTCTGCATTGGACAGCGTACATATGCACGGCGCAGCGCCGGATGCACAGGTTCTGGTCATGAAGGTCTTCGGCGACGAGGGCGGCGCGTATGACTCGGACTATACGGCAGCCATTGAGGATGCAATCGTGCTCGGTGCGGATACGATCAACCTCTCGCTCGGCTCTGCCAGTCCCGGCCCGAGCAAGGCGAGAACGGAAGCTTATCAGAAGATCTTCGACGATCTGGAGAACGCTTCCTCCGTTGTGACGGTTTCTTCCGGCAATGCCGGCTATTGGGCCAAGAACGCCGATCCGATCGGCTATCTTTACAGCGACGGCGTCAGCATGCAGACGGACGGTCAGCCGGGCAGCTATGCAAACAGCCTGACGGTCGCCTCGGTCGATAACGACGGCTTTATCGGCAACTACCTCCTGGTCGGACAGGAGCCGATCGCGCCGTCCGAAACCACTGGCTTTACGAACAAGCCGATCTCCACGATCGTGGGAGAGCACGAATTCGTGTTTTTCTCTGAGGATGCAACGAAGTATGCCGTGGACGCAGCCGGGAACAACCTGCTGCTTGCCTATGCAGATGCGGTCAAGGACAAGATTGTCTTCGTTTCCAGAGGACAGTCCTCGTTCTACCAGAAGCATGATGCCGCAGCCGCCGCAGGTGCGCTGGCGTGCGTGGTCTACAACAACCAGTCTGGCTCAATCAATATGGACCTGAGCAGCAGTACCGCAACGATCCCGTGCGTGTCGATCACACAGGACGACGGCGAACTGGTCCGTACGCAGGCCGAGCCGGTTTATGCAGAGGACGGCACGACAGTCCTGTATTATACCGGCAAGATCGAAGTGCGCGGCAAGGAACCGGTTCGGTTCAACCGCGATTATAAGACCATCAGTGAATTCAGTTCCTGGGGCGTTCCGGGCGATCTGACGCTGAAGCCGGAGATCGCTGCGCCCGGCGGCAATATCTACTCGCTCAACGGCCTGCACAACAGCACCAGCGGTATGCAGGGCGGCCACCAGGACTATGAACTCATGAGCGGCACCTCGATGGCTGCGCCGCAGATCGCCGGTATCGGCGCGCTGGTCAAGCAGTACATTGAATCCAAGGGCCTTTCCCGCAGCGATCTGACCGACCGCGCGCTGGCCCAGTCGATCATGATGTCCACGGCAGAGCCGGTCGTCAACAATGAAAACGACGCGTATTACCCGGTCATTCAGCAGGGTGCAGGCATGGTCAACGCTGCGGCGGCGACTTCTGCGGACTCCTACATCAAAATGCGGGCTGACGCGACTGCATCCTGGACTGACGGCAAGGTCAAGGCTGAACTTGGCGACGACCCCGCACGCACGGGCAGCTATGATTTCAGTTTCACCGTCAACAACCTCGACGGACGGACGCACGCCTATGCGCTGAGTGCCGAACTGTTTACGCAGGCTCTGCTCGACTATGAGGGGCAGAGTTACATGGACACGCTGACGACGCCGCTGAGCGCGGCTGTGACGTGGACTGTGAACGGCAGAGCGACCGACAGCCTGAGCCGCGATTACGATTATAACAACGACGGCCGGGTCGATCTGGAAGACGACCAGCTGCTGCTGGATGTCGCGTCGAAAAAGCCGGGCGCAAAGCTTCTCAACGCCAAAGCCATTGCCGATTTGAACGGTGACGGCGCTGTGACGGCCTATGATGCACATCTGTTCCTGAATCTGCTTCAGGAGGCGACGATCCTTGTTCCTGCAAACGGTAAGGCTGAGGTCGTCTGCCACATCCGCCTGCTCGACCGCAGTGCGCTGAATACTTCGTATCCCACGGGCGCGTATGTGGAGGGCTATGTCCGCGTGCAGGGCCTCGCCACAGACGAGGGCGCCGCCGGCACGAGCCATTCCATCCCGGTGCTCGGCTACTACGGAAGCTGGTCGGAGCCGTCGATGTATGATGTCGGTTCTCTGATCGACAGCATTTACGGCACGGAAACGCGCGCGCCCTATCTCGGTACGACGAACAGCTATGGCTATACCGTTTCCAACTTCCTGAACATTCTCTATGCCGGTGAGACGGAGTCCTCTGCAATGGTCGGCAACCCCGTTGACTTTGACGACGAGTATCTGAGCGTCCGCAACGCCTTCAACAACCAGGGCGGCAACAGCATCAGCACGCTTGTCTTCTCGCTAATCCGTAACGCGGGCAACTCCCGCCTCCAGATCGTCGATTCCAACACGAAGACAGCGTATCTGGACGAGGAAGTTGGCGCAGCGACTGCTTCGTACTACTCCGAAAATGCAAACGCATGGCAGCATACCCGCCTCCAGCTTGGCATTGACTGGAGCGGCACAGACGCCTCCGGCAATGCGCTCCCGGAGGGCACCAGCGTGGATCTTACGCTGACGATGGCCCCGGAATACTATGCAAATGCCGATGGCAGCTATCGTTGGGATGAACTCAAGGATGGTGCAAAGTTGAGCACGCACCTGACCATCGACAATACCGCGCCGGAACTCATCTCCGTCCGTCAGGATCTGACGCAGAAGACGCTGGCCGTTACGGCCATGGATAACCGCTATGTCGCGGCTGGCATCCTCTGGAACATGACGGATACCCCGACGCCGGTCAGCTATATCCTGCCGAATCAGCCGGAAGACGCACTCGGCAAGACGACCGACTGCACGTTCGATCTCTCCAAGCTGAGCGGCGGCGAGAAGCTTCTGCTTCAGGTTGTGGACTATGCCTACAACGCCTCTGCATATCAGCTGATCAGCGGCGAGGAGCCCGCAGAGGCGCTGACCTCCGTCACGCTTTCCCCGGAGAGCGTCTCCCTGCTTGCAGGTTCCAACTATACGCTTGAAGCTTCCACAGAGCCGTATTACGCCGACGATAAGTTGGATTGGACGTCCTCCGCGCCTGCGGTCGTGACGGTCAACAATAACGGCCAGATCAAGGCCGTCAGCGCCGGCACCGCAACAATCACGGCGGCTTCTCATAAAAATCCCGAAGTCAATGCTTCCTGCACCGTACAGGTGCTTGCGCCGAACTACACGTTCCGCGGACTTTTGACAGCAGACAATCAGGTGCAGACCTTCGAGTGGAATCTCGCAGACAGCGAGACGTGGGAAAAGGTCGCAGCGGTTGACGGCATCGGCAGCCGCGTGACCTCGGCAGGCGCTTCCAGCGCAAACGGCATTTATGCGTTTGACGTGGGCGGCAGTGCATATGAGATCGATTTTGCCACCGGCAAGATCCTGAACACCGGCAGCGCACCGTTCTCGGACGAGATTGGCCCTGTCGCATACGACGACATTGCCCTTTCCCGCAAATATACCGGAACGGGGTCGCTGCACGGCGATCTGCTGACCGGTGTATACTCCATGAACATCATCCCGATGCAGGATCCGATGAACGGAAGTGCCAGCAGCTACATCAGTGTGTACGACCTGTTCGGCTATGACGCGGATGGCTTCTCCGGCATCACCTCGCTGGGCTCCATCACGTTCAAGGATCCCGACAGCGGTGAGGATGTGGACGCCGAAGCCTATTATGTGATCGACAACGCAGGCGGCATCTGGCAGCTTATGATCTATCCGCAGGACGGCGACTATTACGCAACCTATCAGTACATTCCGACGGATCTGGGCTTCCAGTTCCCGTATGACCCCAACTGGGCGACGCTTTGCTCGCTGAACGTTGCGGATGACGGCGAACTCTTCCTCACTTCGTACAGCACACAGGGCAAGGGCGCTTCCCGCAAGGAAAGCACGACGCTTTACTGGCTGCACTACGATGAGCAAGCGAGCCGCTTCCGCACGGCCATTATCGGCTCCTTCGGCGATATTGCGCCGGTCAGCGTGACCGAGGTCCATACGAACGACTCCACAGCAGATACGCAAAAGACAAGCATCTTTGAAAAGGCGCTGCGTCCGGAATCGCTCAAGACCGCAAAGGCCCAGCCGATCAGCCAGATGAAGGCGGCAAATAAGCAGACCGCAGGTACGCTCAACAGCGTCAGCCAGCCGCAGAGCACCGGCAGCACAAGCGCGCAGCGCAGCACCGTGACGCTTGATCTGACCGCCATTGCGCCGACGGCAAGCAGCATCATGGAGATCTCGTACAATACGAAAGAACTGACACTCTCCTCCGTCACAGGCGCAGCGACGCTTACCACCTGGTATGAGTCCGTGCCCGGTACGATCGTCTTTGCCTGCGCCGAACGCAGCGAGGCCGCTGTGGGCGAACTGCTCGGTCAGCTGAGATTTGAACTTGCGGCAGGCAGTTCAAGTTCAAAGGTCACGATCAAGACGAAGCAGCTGAACGAAACAAGCTTCGCAGCCGGACAGGAAAAAATTCGGACCGTGGTGCTGGGCGACAGCTTGAGCCAGATCCTCCCCGCGATCATCTCCTCCGGTGAAAAGGACTGCCCCAGCCGCAGCTTCCGCGATCTGGATACGACCAAGTGGTATCATGAAGCAATCGATACAATGCTGCGTGAGGGCCTGATGAACGGTACCGGAAATGGGCTGTTCGAGCCGAACGGCACGCTGACCCGTGCGATGCTGGTCACGATCCTCTGGCGTTCGGAGGGCAAGCCCGCTGCTTCTGCCCAGACGTCGTTCACGGACGTTCCGGCAGGTGCCTATTATGCGGAGGCTGTCCGCTGGGCAGCTGCCAACGGCGTCGTCAAGGGCGTCAGCAGCACGGAGTTCGGCCCGGCCAAAAACATCACGCGGCAGGAACTTGTCACCATTCTTTGGAGACTGGCCGCGAAGAAGGGCCTGAATACCTCCAACGCCGGTCTGACCGTTCCGGAGTTTGCCGACCGCAGCCAGATCGCCGCGTGGGCAGCCGAGGCCATGAGTTGGGGCTGCACCAGAGGCATTTTGACCGGCAAGAGCGCGAACCGCGTTGACCCGACTGGCACTGCAACCCGCGCAGAAGCAGCGGCCATGATTGTCCGCTTCCGGAATCTCGGTACAGCAGGCGAAAAGCAGTAAATCCACACCATGCAGCAGCGCGAAGCTTCAGCCGCTGCTGCATGGTGGTCTGAAAGAGACAGTGCTAGAAGCGCATTGCATGCCATAAAATGAAATGAGGGAGAAAGAACCTGACGGCTCTTTGCTGCCCCCTGACAGGGGTAACAATGGCGGCGGGGATTACCCGGCTGGTGTTTCAGGCACCAGCCGGGTTTTCCATTGGTGTATAGCCGGGAATGGTTCAGGATACCATCAGGATTTCTTTATGTTGTTCCGGTTTTGCTGTTTGTCTGTTCTCCATGCAGCCAATATCGGCGTAGTGAATTTCCACCGTCTGTGGTGCGTGTTTGGACCATTTTACTTCCTTTTCTTGCACCACGATCTTCTGGATGAAGAGCCGCAGCAGCTCCGGTGTCAGCGCTTGAATGTCCGTGTACCGCTTTGCTTTGTCGAGGAACGCTGCCGTATTGCTTACCGTCTCTTTCAGCCTCTGGATTTCCGATTCTCGCTGCGGGAGCGATTCTGTCAGCTTTGCCTGTTCGTCCGTGTAACTGGCAGAGAGCATCTGGAACTGTTCTGCTGTGATGCGTCCCAGCACGCTGTCCTCATAGAGCTTCTTGAAAATTGCATCCAGCTCGGCTTTGCGCTTCTGCATGGCCGCTTTTTCTTTCTCCAGTCTGCGGATCTCTTTTTGGAGCTCTGCGGACTGTTTGCTATTCAGATATTCGGCAAATTCCTGTGGATGCTCTCTGGCTTCCGCCGTCACCCGGCGCAAATCCTCCAGCACGATCTCATCGAGGATGCATTCTCGGATATAATGGGCTGTGCAGGCTTCGCCATCCTTTTTATAGGTACGGCAGGTGAAGTGGTTGTAATCTGCGGACATCGTATGCGCCCGGTGGAGGACCATCGTCTCGCCGCAATCAGCACAAACCACCAGCCCGGAATACTTGTTCTGCTCATCCATCTTCGTTCTGCGGCGCTTGTTCTTCCGTACCTGCTGCACAATATCCCAAATTTCTTTCGTAATAATGGCAGGGTGCGTATTTTCAAACACGAGGCATTCTTCCCTTGGGTGTTCAATTTTGCGTTTGTCCTTATAGGATCGGGTGCTGAACCGGTAGTTTAAAGTGTTGCCTATGTAGATCTCATTTTCCAGCATGTCGGCTACCGTATCCCCAGACCAGTGATACGGGCGCTGGGTATCCAATCCCGTATGGGTCATGCCGTACTTGGCATAGGCATACATGGTGGGTGTCAACACCTGTTCTTTTTTCAGGATTCTGGCGATTTGGCTGGGGCCATTGCCCGCGGCACACAGGGCGAAGATCCGTTTGACAACGGCAGCGGCTTCCTCGTCTATGACCAGCTTCTTGGTCTCCAGGTCTTTGACATATCCATAGGGAGCGCGCGTCCCAAGCCGTTCTCCGCGTTCCGCTTTGGCTTTTTGAACTGCACGGATTTTCCGGCTGGTGTCCCGAATAAACCACTCGTTGAACAAATTTTTGAACGGCATGAGATCATTGCTCTCTGCGTTTTCCGTGTCCACATTGTCATTGATGGCAATGTACCGAACGCCGAACATCGGAAAGCGCTCCTCAATATAGAGACCAGTGTGAAGCTGATTTCTGCCAAGGCGGCTGAGGTCCTTGGTCACGATGATCCCAATCTCCCCGTTTTCCATGTCCGCGATCATCTGCTGAAATGCAGGTCTTTGGAAGTTACCGCCTGAAAAACCGTCGTCCACATAGAAGCACGGATTTGGAAAATGATGATCTTCTGCGAACCTTTGCAGGATGCTTTTTTGATTCTGGATGCTGTTGGAATCGCCATCTAAGCCGTCGTCCTGACTGAGCCGGCAGTAGAGGGCGGTTTTCTTCTGGTTTGACATGTTGTCTTTCCTCCTTTGAGTCAAACCGCTCAGAGCATTGTGAGCACACAATACTCTAAGCGGCGCGAGAAGTCTAGCCCTTATGCCGACTTTTTTCGCTGAAGTTCCAACGCGGCCAAAACCCTGAGTTTTTCTTCCGCCGTCTGACTCGCGTTTTTCGGAAAAACGGAGACGACGCGGATGGTCCGTCCGTGTGAGATCTGAATGCGCTCGACACGGACGGAATCAGGGCAGGCCGCTGGTTTTGTAGTTTGGTTCATGACGACCTCCCTGATTTGATTTTCAAAAATAGTACTTGTAAAATTGCAGCAAGAGAGTTAACATCCGACAAACTGTTTGAGGAGGATCGCCGATGTTAACTGCCTGTTTTTCTATGCTGCTTCACTTGCTGCTTTTGTTGATTCGTATTGCGATGAAACTGAGATTATCCATTCCTCTGGTGTACCTGGTGCTGATTCTCACAGCGTTTCGACCGTGGTATCGTGTGCACGCGACACTGGCGGATGGGATTTTTCTGGTGATGCTGGGCTGCGTGATGCTGTCATGGATCATCTCCCTCATTCGATTTGCAAGGCGAGGGCTGGCTTGATGCCAGCCCTCGTTTTTTTGCGCCGCACGGAGGGCGGACGCGGCGTTTGTGTAGCGCAGACCTGCACGGATGCGCGGTCGGCCCATAAAACCGCACACGTCGGCACGACGCGCCTTACCGCTGGTGCGTGTCAGCTATCCGCTGCGGCTGCTGTTCAACGCGGTCGATGTCCCGTTGCATGATGGCTGCCGTTTCTGAGATTTCCTTGCATTGCTTGAGTTTCCAGTGCTCCTGCCGGATCTGCTGATTGACCTGCGCAAGCTGCTCATAGAGATCCGATTTTTCCGCTAACAAGACTTCGCGTGGAATGCCGCAAGTATCCAGAACCTCTTTTGCATCGTCATATTCTGCTTTCTTTGGCTCAAATCCTCCGAAGGCAGCTTCTGCTGCCAGAGCATCATGGAGCGTCTTTCGCTTTTTCTTACGCACGTTCAGAACCGTGCGCTGTTTGGACAGTTTTGCAATCTGCTGCTCTGCATTCTGTATACAGGCAGTCAAATCGTCCGGCGTGCAAATATTCTGTTCCTGTAAAAACTTCAGACGTGCTTTGTAAATATCAGCCTTCATGATTTCTTTTCGCAGGTGCGGCGTCATGCGTGGCGGATACTGCCGTTTTTCAATGCGACCGAGCAAATAGCAGTAATGAAAGTACAGCGCAAGGAATCCTGTGTGCTTTGGATGTGGGCGGTATGACGGCGGCTTTGGCCTTGGCGTGAAGGCAGGTTTCCTTCCGGCTTCAATTTGCCCCAGATTGCCCAGAATGGTCTGCTCGATACGTTCTTCCGAGAAATCAGGATTTCTGCGTTCCGGACACATGAAATGTTCCTGCCCGCGCAACCGAAATCCAAGGCGTTTGCCGTGATGGATCTCATAGCCCCTATGCTCCATAAGAAGGAAAAAGTGACCGAGATCGTTGGCATCCTCGATGGCATCGTGCAAGTCCGCTTCGAGCATGGAGCGGAACGTCGGCTGGCTCTTTTTCTGACGCAGCCACTCCGCATAGCTGACAGCTTTCTTTTCATCATTTTCCAAAACGATGCTCAAACCATGCGCTTTGCACAGCCAGTCTGAAACGCCGCGAATCTGCTTGTAGTAGTTTTCGCGGGTGCTGTGATACATTTTCCCGGTGACGGCATTGACCGAGTTGAACACAATATGCGAGTGAATATGTGCTTTGTCCACATGGGTCGCAATGACGGCTTCATATCCCGGTAAATGCTCGGCTGCGAATTGCTTGGCGATCTCATGTGCCAGCTCCGGCGTGATCTCGTCCGGCTTGAAAGACTGGATGATGTGATAGCACTGCCGTCCAGCGGTTTTGCCAAGGGCGTGCTTTGTGTCCATCATCTGCTGTGCGGCGTAGCCGGGATCGCAGCGGACATAATCGGTCAGCAGGTTTTCATCTGTTTTAACAGGATTTGTGATGTAATCAATCGCCTGCCGCAAGCCGCCGTTCCGATACAGAATCTTCGTAATGGCCATTATCGTTTTGCAACCTCATAGAGTAGGCCATAGACCTCATCCAGCATCCGTAGGGCACGTGTGGTTTCTTCCCGGCTGGCAAATCCGGCATTTGCTTTGCGGGCGATCTGGTTGATGTTGTTGCCGATCTGATGGATTTCGGTGCGCAGCGCTTCCAGCTCCGCGGACGGTCGGGATTTGAGATCATATCCGTTCAGCAGCCTGCGCAGGTATGCGGTTCGTGTCAGGCCGCAGGCTTTGGCATTCGTGATCAGCTTTTGGGCTTCATTGGTGCTCAGCCGCAGACAGATTTTGTATGGTTCTTCGTTCATCGAGTCTCCTTTCTTCCGCCCGGAGGCGGCATTGGGGTCTGGGTTCTCCCTGCAGGCTGCGTTTTGGTACCAAAACGCGATGCTTGCGCTTTTC
>OOAA01001454.1_pt1 | contig 11711 bp, 11 predicted proteins | sample 1671671 | NCBI WGS metagenome assembly OOAA01 (sample SAMN06348180, study PRJEB24527) | human gut metagenome | biome: human gut; feature: ankylosing spondylitis patient; material: feces | host: Homo sapiens | place: China | collected 2015-10 | reverse complement strand
TTCTACGATTATGACAGCGGCCCGGCCTTCTACGAGGCCCCGGCCGGCCTGATACAAGGGGAGCTCCGTGCTAAGTGGCAGTACAAGATCCGCGGTGGAAAAATGATCTATGAGTTTGAGAGTGATGTGAAGATCGATGATGAGATCCTGAAAGCAGAGCTGGGAAGTAACGGTGAGGTACAGCTTAAGAACATTATCCGTACCATTCAAAAGGAGCAGAATGCCATTATCCGAAATACCAAAGACAGGATCATGGTGATCCAGGGTGCGGCAGGAAGCGGGAAAACTTGCCGCCGACGAATGGACGGCGGCCAGGGAAGTTTTCGGCATTTGCATGCGCCGCCTGGATTTAAGCGGCGACGACGTCAACGCCACCCAAAGTCTAAATATCGCCGCCAGCGTCATTCAGTCGCTGCGCCCGGCGTCCGAACCGGCAGCGGAAAAGTAACGGTCGGAGAAACGAAACAATGGCGGATTACGGCGAAGACTATCTGCTTGACAAACGGGTGAAGATTTTTCAGCCCGACGACGGTTACCGCGCCTCCGTCGACGCCGTTTTTCTGTCGGCGCTCGTCGGCAGCGCCGCCCCCGGCGAACGGATTCTCGACATCGGTTCGGGCACCGGCGCCGTTTCCCTGTGTCTGGCGCACCGTTTTCCCGCCTGCGAAATTACCGGGCTTGAAATTCAGCCCCGGCTGGTCGAATTGTCCAGCTTAAGCGCCGCCGCCAACGACTTTGCCAACCTGCGCTATCTCAACCGTGACATCCGCCGCCCGCTGCCCGACATTGCCAACTGCAGCTTTCACCATGTCATTTCCAACCCGCCTTACGCCGAACATGACATGCCCTCGCCCAACCCCGGCAAGGCCTTTGCCCACAATTTCCGGCAGTTTGACTTGGCTTCCTGGATCGCCTTTGCTCTGAAAATGATGCGGCCGAAAGGACATTTTTACATGATCAACCGCACCGAAGCCGTCACGGAAATTCTTTCCGCCCTCCGCGGCAAGGCCGGTGCAATCACGATCGTTCCGCTTTATTCCAAAAAAGGTCAGGACGCCAAACGCGTCCTCGTTTCCGCCCGCAAGGATTCGAAAGCGCCTGCGCGGATTCTTCCCGGACTGGTCGTTCACAACGACGACGGCTCCTACTCGGCGGCCGCCGAGCGCATTCTCCGCGGCGGCGAATGTCTGCCTAACCTTTGGTCAGTTCGATGAAATAAACGACGTCGCGTTTGCCGGAAACGGCTTTTTGCAAAGCAACGATCGCCTTGCCGACCAAAGTCGTAACCGTATCTTCGGGATCATGCTCGAAAATACTGGCGCCGAAACGGCACTTCAGCTTGTATTCTTCCCCGCAAACGGCATTTTTCCGTCCGAGCGCGGTCTGTATTTTATCTACCCAGACTTCCGCGTCTTCCCTGGTCGACAGATAAGGCATCATAATCCAAAACGGATAGTTGATGCCGCGGGCAACCGTATAGTTCTGCGGCAGCGTTCCGGTCAGAAGCTCCGCCGTCTGCCGGAAAACCGCGGCGCGGAAAGAAGGCGAGGAAAAATCGGCAAGATTTTCGATATAAATGCCGACCACCGCAATTTTCAGCTTTCTCATCCGCAGGTCCTTCACCCTTTCGTTGATCAAAGCCATTTTCAGCCGGTCTTCAAACAAATTGAAACTCGGCAGGCCGGTTTCCTCGTCATACATGCAGCTCGGGTAGTCGTCCGGCTTGGTATAACCGTACCGGCAGGCACAGCCGGCGCCGGCATCTCCGGCATATTCTTTTTCTTTCGCTTTCTTTATCATCTGGGCAACCTCCGGCAATTGTTCACACGCTGGTTACGGTTATGACACATTTACTGCAAAACTTCAACCGCTTTTCTGATTTTGCGGATGGAATTAAGTTCGATCTGCCGCACCCGCTCTTTGGAAATGGCATAAGATTTGCTCAAATCGTCCAGCGTAATCGACTTTTCGTACAGACGACGCTTGAACAAAATGTCCTTTTCCCGCGGATTGAGGCAGCCGAGCGCCTGGTTAAACAGTTTCTTGCGATAGTTGAGCGTTTCCGTCCGGCTGAGCCACTCTTCCTGATTGGGCTTGGTGTCGGCAATAAAATCCAGCAGTTCGGAACCGTTGTCCGAAGAAGAATCCACCAACACGTTCAACGAACCGTCATGCGACTTGAGCCGGGTGTTCATGTCGGTCACTTCCTGCACGCTGACGTCAAGCGAACTGGCAATGTTTCTGATCACATCCTGCGACATTTCGCGGTCGTCGGTCAGATTCAGCCGGTTTTTAACCTTGCGCAAATTGAAAAACAGCTTTTTCTGCGCGGCAGTGGTGCCGATCTTGACCAGCGACCAGGAATTGAGCACATATTTCTGCACCGCCGCCCGGATCCACCACAGGGCATAGGTGGAAAAACGAAACCCTTTGTCGGGATCAAACTTGTCCACCGCATAAAGCAGCCCGATGTTGCCTTCGGAAATCATTTCCGCCACCGGCAGCCCGTAACCGCGGAACTTGGAAACCACCTTCACCACCAGCCTGAGGTGCGAGGTAACCAGCCGATAGGATATTTTGGCGTCGCGGGTTCTGACATATTCTTTGGCCAGGTTATATTCCTCCTCCTGGGTCAAAATCGGAAACTGTTTGATATTCTGCAAATAACGCGAAAGGTTTATTTCCGGCGAAAAGTCCAGTCCGTCAAACGAAACTTGATTTTCCATCATATCCTCCTAAAAAACAAAAACTTTCCGGACGATATACCCCGGTCCGGACGTTCGTTTCGTTTTAAAGCAGGTTTTTATTTCGGAGAAGCACCTAAATTTAGTAAACAGGTATCTAAAAGCAGGTGCAGGTCGGCAGGAAAATCAACCGAGAACTGCAAAAATTCGCCGCTGCGGGGATGAACGAAGCCGAGCGACGCCGCATGCAGAGCCTGCCGCGGAAAACTGTTGACAAAGGCCTTGGTTTCCGGCGACAGCCCGACAATTTTTGTTTTTCCGGACTTTTCATAAAGCCGGTCACCGACCAGGTTGCAGCCGATCGACGCCATATGCACCCGGATCTGATGGGTACGGCCGGTTTCCAGATTGCACCGCACCAGACTGACGGCACCGTTTGCGCTTTGCAGACAGCGGTAATGCGTCACCGCATGCTTGCCGCCGTTTTCGACCAGCGCCATTTTCTTGCGATCAAAACGGCTGCGGGCGATATTACCCGTAATCGTTCCTTCCGCCGGTTCCGGACGGCCGTAAACCACGGCGTAATAAGTGCGCTCGATGCTGTGCTCAAAAAACTGGGCCGCCAGCCCCTGATGGGCAAAATCGTTTTTGGCAACCGCCAAAAGCCCGCTGGTATCCTTGTCGATCCGGTGGACGATGCCCGGCCGCTTCACCCCGCCGACGCCGGAAAGATTGTCGCGGCAGTGATAAAGCAGCGCATTGACCAGCGTTCCGTGATATACGCCCGGCGCCGGGTGAACGGTCATTCCCGCCGGCTTGTTGACGACGATCAGGTCATCGTCTTCAAAAACCACATCGAGCGGAATGTTTTCCGCCGCCGGTTCGGCTTCTTCCGCCGGCGGCACGAAAACGGCGAAACTGTCGCCCGGACGCACTTTGAAGTCCTTGTCGGCGACAATGTTATCGTCCAGACTGACGCAGCCGCCGGCAATCAGTTTCTGCAAACGGGCGCGCGACATGGCGGGAACCGTTTCCCGCAAAAAAAGGTCCAAACGCATCCCCGCCTGCCCGTCGGCGGCCGGCAAAGTGAAAAATATGCTGTTGTCGTCCATATTCATGTTTGCGAAAATAAAATTTATGTTATATAATCTCCGATGTATACAGGTTATTTGCCAAATTGCAAGGATTTAAGTTCATGCTGAAACTCAAGATACTGAAAGCGGTCGTTTTCATTCTGACTTTCCTGCTGATTTTCGGCATTGTCGTCCTTGCCTCCCGCTTAAGCGGCGGACTTAAAAAGAAAACGGCGGCCCGCCCCGTTTCCGTCGCCCTCGGCGAACCCGAAGGCTCCGAGATCGGCGCCGTCGCCGCGGCGGGAAACAATCTGTACATTCCGGTAAAAGGCGGCGGCCGGCCGGACCGGGTAATTATTTTTGACACGGAAACATACCGGACAATTTCCACCATCAACATCAACTGAGGTTAAAATGAGCGAAGATTCCGAAGACATCATCAAAAAACTGACCGAAGACGTTCCCGACGGCAAGGCAACCTTTCCCGCCGATGAAGATGACGAATTTAACCTGCTGCTTGATAATTTCATCCAGTCGGAACTAAAAAACATCGAGGAAGAAAAAAACAACACGCGGATTATGCTGGAAGAGCCGGAACCGCAGCCGATCAAACAAAACGCCAGCGACGACGAAGTGGCCGACGCGCTTGAACTGGCCGAACAAAAGCTCTACACCGCCTACCGCAATTACGTCGACTCAATCCAGGCGATTGCCGATGCCCACGGCCTGGAAGCCCCGGTTTTCCACATCAAGGCGCAGGTTCTGTATCCGCGCTATACCCCGAGCCTCGGCAACCTGATCAGCATTGACGTTCTTCAGGGCTGGGACACGATGTTCGAGTCTTTCCCCGACGACGTCGTCAAAATCAAACCCAACGCCACCGACGAAGAGCTGCTGGATTTTGCCGAACAGCATACCGACGAGAACCTGCAAATGGCCGTCGTGTCCTACGTGGAAATCCTGTTTGAAATCGAAGGCTGCGAAATCGCTTACGAAAAACGCCTGCTGGAATACGAACACCGCAAGATCGAAGAAGAAATCATTGAAGAACACCGCAAACGCGGCGAACGCGCGCGCAAATACGTTGACGCCATCGAAAAGAAAAAGTTTCCGATCAATGCCGAACGGCTGGTTCACGGCTATTTCAAAGTGGCCGGCAAAGACCCGGAAGGCTCGTTTCAGGCGCTGACCACCAACCCGGCGATTTTCGCCCCGATCGAAATTGACAAAATCAAGCCGAAGTTTTTCGGACTGATTAAGCCCACCCCCCGCGACGGCCTGATTTTCAACAGAAAAATCGGCGATTTCCTGAAAAAACTGAAAGTCTAGACAAGCCGCGGATTACAGAAAAATATAGACAAAACGAAAAAACAATGCTATTATTTTGACAAAGAGCGGATTTGATTTTAAATCTTAGGATTAAAGAGGACCCAGAAGATGGCAGAACAAAAAAACAACTCTCAGGTTTCGGCAGCACCGCAGATGGAAACGCGGTCACCGGCGTCGCAGACGACAAACGGCGCGGCCGGCAATGCCGCGCAAAGCGGCAAGCCTGCCGTCAGCGTCAACCAAAGCAAATCGGACAGACTGGCGGAAATCAACGAGCAGCTTAAAAGCGACGTTTTGAGCATAGATCAGCGTGCCAAACTGGAACAGGAAAAGAAGGATCTCGAAAACGACGCTCAGGGCGTAACCAACGAGAAAAAAGACAACGACATCAAGCGGGACGACCCGGATCCCAAGAAGTTCGCCGAAGAAGACATCATCAAATACATGTACAACAAATGGCTGATCGAGTTTTTCTGCTGGACCGGCGGAAAAATCGAGAAAGCCGCCGGTTCTGCCTATGACAAACTGGAACGCAGAATGCTCGACAAGTTTGCCCAGTATCGGGCGGACAAACTAAAAGCCAAAAACTCCAACGCGTACAAGACTTACAAAACCGTTGACGCATTGAAGAAAAAAGCCGGCGAAAACATCAAACGACGCGATAAGGAACAGCTTAAAAAAGTTCATGAACTGGCTACCATCATCGGCGAAGGAAAAATGACCGGGAAATCGGCCGGAGAGGTACAGAAACTGGCCGATTACATGGGAATTTCGAAGGAAGAGGCTCAAAGAAATCCGCAAATACAAAATATCATGCAGAGTTCGCTGAAATATGCCGAAAGTAAAGAAAACTTATGCAAAACGCTCGGCATTTCGGTTGAGGAGGCACAAAAAGACCCGAAACTGATCGGCAAAAAACTGCGCGAGTTGAAAAAAGACAAAGAAAATACGGAAAAATTCAAGTTGGCCAACCAACAATACAAAAATACCGTAGAAGCGCAAAAAGAAATGTGCAAAGTCGGCGCCCGCTTCGCTCAGCAGGAAGGAAGAAAAATTTATTTCAACTCCCTTGTCGACCAGGCGGCGATTAACATGGCGGAAGCGCAGATGCTTGACAAAGTCGCCCGCAACGGTTCCGCCTTTGAAGGCAAAGACCTCACGGAAACGTTCAAAAGCATGTCCGAGCAAAACCGTCTGGCCTTAAACGAAGCCACCTCCGACGAACGGGCAAATTATGTCAAAGGCCAAAACCTGAAAACAATCTACCCGGTTTCCGGCATGGCTCCCGTTCAGGTAAATCTGCCCGGCACAATCGAACACTACAACAACATGTCCCGGCAGGCTTCCGATGCCGCCGTTTCCAACATCGCCTGGTTTAGAATCGCGGAAATGGGAAAACAGCCGCGTCCGAACCGCACATTGAACAATCTGGAAAAAATGGTGGAAGAACAGCGCCGCAAGCATCAGCCGCCGACGGAAGAAAAACAGCAGGAAGCAGAACAAACGGCAGCGGAAGAGAAGAAGCAGCGCGAGGAAGAGCTGAAGAATCCGCCGCGGGAAGACGCTCCCCAAACACCTCCGCCGCACAACATGTGCGAGGAAGCCGCCGACAACCAAACCGTTGACAAACAGCACCAGGACAGACGCTCTTCCTTTGAAGAAGAAAAAAGCGCGTTGACGGTGCGAGAAGCTCAGCATGCCCAAAGAGGCCGTTTTCTGTTGTCGCGCATTAACCAGATCAAATACCAAAAACAGCAGGAATTGATCGCCGAAGGCCGGAAAAACAACTTCCAGGGTTGGAAGTATATGCCCCGCGGACAAGAGATGTAACCATGAAGAAGCTTGCCAAATATCTGCGGCTGCTTCTGATTCTTGTCGGATGGACAGTTTTTTACCTTTGGATCATCGGCCTGATCATGAATTATTTTTGGCATTTCAACATTTTTGAAAAACGCTACTGGCTGATCATCAGCAAGTTCTGGAGTGCCGGCGGAGTCATTGACAAGCCGTCGGAATACATGTTCCTGCTGATGCTTGTTCTGATTGTCCCCGGCTGGTTCTGGGGCTTCAGGAAAGCCAGACAATTATCTTACGTCAAAATTATTTTCTTCCCCGTGTTTTGGTACCATGACTACATCAGCCGCAAATATGCCGGCCAACCGTCGCATATCGTGCTGAAAAACATGGGCGGCGGCAAAATCAAAAAACAAACGCCGCAGCAGATGATGGAAGAGATGATCTCCAGCCGGATGCCTCAGGCAAAAGAAAAAAAGGATCTCAACTCCAGCAAAATCCGCAGCAATTTTGAGCAGAAAAACCGCAAATTCCACGAAAAAATGGAATCGGGCGACAGCTGACCGGAGGATGTAAAACACTTGTTAACCATCTTTCGCTTACAATGGCTAAAAACTTTATGGAGATTTAATTGAAGCCCTTACTGATACTGACCAGAATCATTATTGTCGGCCTGTTGTGGAGTGTTTTCTTCATGGAAAGCATACGGGTAATCATGCTCCGCAACTGGCATTTTGACATTCTCAACATGGAGCACTGGCAGATCGCTTGGGACCTGTGGCTCAACTCCTGGGTCATCTCCGAACCGAAAGAATGGGCGTTTGTCCTCATCATCATTTCGTTTATTCCGCTGTGGTTTACCGGCTGGATCGCCTTAAGCCTCGTTTCCTGGGGAAAAGTCGTCTGGTTTATTCTCACCCTGCCGTGGAAGCTGTTCAAAAACTTTTTCTACAAACCGGTCAAAATCATTACCACCAACACCGGCGTAACTCCGATCAAAAAGAAAAAGTCCTATAAAGAGATCCGCCCGCGGGCCGTCCGCTCCGCCTTGACGACGGAACGCAGCGAACTGGCGCCGTCGCCGATCAGCATTCCCGCCGTCACCCCGACCCTGGTTACGCCGAAAATGACGCCGGCGGCCAAACCGGCGGCAGCGGTCGAAAGCAAGCCGACGCCGAAAAACTTTGAACATGCCCTGTTTAAATTCGACGACAACTTCGACGATTTGGACTTTGACATCGATTCTTTTGAAGTCGAAAGCAAAAAAGCGCCGGAAAAACCGGCTCCCTCGCCGGCCAAAACGACCAGAAGCCAAAGCCGCGACGAAGATTACGACTACGATTCCCCGCGTGAACGCAGAGAACGCAAAGACAATCGCGGACGCGAAGAAAACCGGCGGGAACGCGACGACGAAAGACGACGCGAGCGCGACTATGACCGCCGCGACGACAGAAGGGACGACAGACGCGAAGACGATCGCCGGCGCGACCGCGACGGCGAAAAACGCGATGACCGGAGAGACAAGGAGCGCCGTGACGAAAGAAGGGACGACCGGCGCGAAGAACGTGCCCGCGACCGTGACGGAGAACGCAGAAAAGAACGAGCTCCCGCCGCGGCACCCGCCGTTCAGGTTCCCGCCCGCCAGCCGAGCGGTTCCTGCCTCGACATCATAAAACAAAAAGGCTATGAAGTCATCAGCCGGGTCACCATCAAAAATACGGTTATCGACTATGTCGGCGTGTCAGGCGACCGCATCTGCCTGTGCATGCTCGACCGCGAACCGGGCGACTGGCTGGCCGACGAAGAACGCTTTAACGACGAGGAGCCGCTGTGGTTTTCGGAAAGTTCGCACCGGATTTCCCCAGTCCGCAAAATAGACTTGGCAAAACAGGCCCTGCTTGATAAACTGGACAATGCGGAAATGAATTTTGTCGTCGACGCTTTCGTCGTCGTCCAGATCGGCAACATCATCAATGCCGAAGACATGTTCGAAATCTGGGACGAACTGAACGTCAACGTCACCCGTATCGACCGCGGCACACCGAAGGAAATCAAACTGTTTGCCCGGACGCTTTCCGAGGCCGAAAAAACAATTCCCGCATCAAAACTGGACAAGGTCATGAAATTAATCCGCAGCATGAGTTGAGAGGTAAGATAAATGGGATTACAAAAAAGAGGAGAAGAATGGGAAGAATATGACCACGCCGTGCAATGGATGTCGCTCACCGTCATCATCACGCTTCTGGTCACCATCTTTCTGGCGGTCATTTCCATGCCGCTCGGCTATGTCATCGGCAACGGCATTTCCAAAGAGTCGATGGACAACGTCGGCAAATTCATGGGCATGATCTTCAACGATCCGTCATACCTGTTCTCGCGCTATTGGAACTGGATGCGCCAGATCGGCAATTACCACGGACCGTTCAGCTTTTCGCTGTGGCTGCCGGTGCTGCCGATTCTCTCGCTGCCGATCGGCCTGATCATCGGTGCCGTTACCAACCCCTACCGCTTCCAGTCCAACATCCACGGTTCCGGCCGTATCGCTACTTTAAAAGATATCAAGGCAATGAAGCTGCTGGACGGTTTTTGCATGGTTATCGGCAAATTCAAAGGCTATTATCTGAAACTGCCGGAAACCCTTTCCACTCTGTGCTGCGCACCTCCGGGTACCGGTAAAACCGCCGGGGTGGTTATTCCTACCATTTTCAATTCCAAGGGCTTAAGCCTGGTCATCAACGACCCGAAGCCGGAACTGTGTTTCACCACCTCGGGCGCCCGCGCCAAAGAAGGACCGGTTTTTATCATCAACTGGGGTGCCGAAGACAACCCGGCCGAGGGTCTGTATTATCCGAGCTGGAACCCGCTGTCGCCGACGGCTCTGCCGGCACAGGGACCGGGACGCGACATGTATATCGATTCCATGTGCAACATTCTGGTGGAAGACCCCAAAGGCGGCGCCGACCCGCACTGGTCGCAGACCGGCCGTGCCGCATTGACCGGCTTCATCCACTTCATCGCCTCCAAATGCGAAAAAGCCCGCGCCAACGACTACTTTATCGGCCGGGTTTATGAAGGCAAACTGGACGAAGAAGACAAACAGGTGCTGGAAGGTTACTACGAAGACATCAAAATGCACAACCCGGCGGCCGTCCGCGCCATCAGCGACCTGCGCAACAACAATCTGACGGTAGAAAACTACGTGCCGATCGGCACCTGGGATCTGCTGCCGGAAAAATGGGTCGGCAGGGAAGCCTGCATCGCCATGATCATGGAATGGCTGACCGAAGCGCAGATCAAACAGGGACAGGAAATCAAACGCCGCCTGGCCGAAGGCGACCAGATGGCGGCAATGGCCGACCCGATGCGCGACCTGTTGGACGCCGCGATTGAAGAATCGCGCAAATACGGATATTCGCAGCGCGCTTATACCGAACTTTCCACGTTAAGCAACATGCCGGATAAGGAACGCGGTTCGGTTATGTCGACGGCGTTTGCCGGCATCGGCGTATTCAAAAACTCGGCGGTCGTTTCCCGGACCAGTTTTTCCGACCTGCAGTTCAAAGACCTGCGCGGTATGAAAGACCCCATCACCGGCGAATGGAAACCGATTTCGGTTTATCTGTCGATCAACCAGGTAGACGCCCGCGCTCTGGGCGTAATCAGCGGCATTTTCATTGAGTTGATGTCGTCATACCTGATCTCCAACCCGCCGAACTACGTCAACGCCACCGACGGAAAAATGGGACCGTTCCCCGCTCTGTTCGTTCTGGACGAGTTTCCGCAGATGCCGAAACTGAAGGCCGTTATCGACGGACCGGCGGTCGGCCGCGGACAAAAAGTGTCATACCTCCTGATCGGACAAGACCTGGGTCAGATTTCGGGCAAATACGGAAAAGACGACCTGGAAACGGTTATTTCCACCACCGCCTGCAAAGTCATCTTGTCGCAGAACAACGAACAGACGGCGCAGCGCTTTTCCAAAATGGTGGGCAACAAAACCGTCCAGACTTCGTCCTATTCCAAGCAGGAAGGCTTTTCCAAACAGGCCAACCCGTTCTCGAAAAACGTCAACTATCAGCTGCAGGGCGTTTCGGTCATCACCACTTCCCAGCTGCTGAGTTTGCCGATGTTAAAACAGGTTGTTCTCTACCAAAGCTATATTGACCGGCCGATCATTGCGGATTCCCCGCGTTATTATCTGGATCCGAAAATGCGTGCCCTGTCAAAACTGCCGGCGGCGCCGAACGTTCCCGAGTGGATCGTGGCTCAGCGCGAAGACATCAACGACAACATGCTCGAAAAGCTCGGCCTCGGCGAAGAAGAGGCATAAGAGAAAACCCCGGGAAACCGGGGTTTTTCCATAAGCGCTTTTTAAGAGCTGCATTTTTCGGACAGGGAAACGAAAACCGGCGTCACCGCCGACCGCCGGATGCAAAAATTCGAAGAAAAGCCGGCAAGTCCGATCAGCCCTCTCAGTTGTAAATGTCGTCCAACATTTTCAGCAGCCGCACGGCGTTATCGTTTTTAACCGAATAGTAAATGGCCTGCGCCTGCCGCCTGGTATCGACGATGCCGGCCGACCGCAGAACCGCCAGATGCTGCGACAGAGCGGACTGGCTGAGACCGATGATTTTTTCCAGGTCGCCGACTTTTTGTTCGCCTTCGCGGAGAATATACATCACTTCCAGGCGTTTTTTGTTACCCAATGCCTTCAGCAGTTTCGACCCCTGAGTCACAGCCGGATTTTCCATTGTTTTATCCTCCTTCATGTCTAGCGGATTATAGAGATATCGGTTATGCAATGTATTTAGTATTGAAATTTGAAAATTAA
>OOAA01001422.1_pt1 | contig 11959 bp, 9 predicted proteins | sample 1671671 | NCBI WGS metagenome assembly OOAA01 (sample SAMN06348180, study PRJEB24527) | human gut metagenome | biome: human gut; feature: ankylosing spondylitis patient; material: feces | host: Homo sapiens | place: China | collected 2015-10 | reverse complement strand
TCACCACCGAGTACTCCATGCGCACCGGTATGGAGGCCGTGTACACCCTGCTGAACATCGACCGCGGCGTGCCCGAGGTCTGGGGCAGCGTGTATGATGTGCGCGACCTGCTCAACGCAACTGTCAAGCTGCGCGACGGCAAGAAGGCCACCGACATGGATATGGGCTTCATGGAAAAGATGGCCGTCAAGAAAGCTCTCGGCAAGATCGAAGGCACCGACATTGAAAAGCTTCTCAAGGAGTATGGCGTCATCTAAGGATAAAAGCAAGCAGGATAGCAGGAAAATAATGAGAAAGGGCGAGAGCTGTGCTCCCGCCCTTACCCTATTCCGAAAAGATTCAGTTCTTTGTCAGCACGCATTTGTCGCAGGGAGTGAGGCCTCTGCCCATCGCCTCAGCGAGCGTTGCTTCGTAATAAGTACCGCCGTTGCAGGTACCGGAATAGTGATAACGCTTGCCCGTCTTTGTCACATAGATGTGCTCGCCCTTCGTCTTATTCGCAACTGCCGCCGTCTGCGTCTCATTATACCATGTGACGACGCAGCCAAGCGATTCCGAAACGAAGCGTGCCGGAACCATTGTCCGGTTTCCGATGATTTGCGCAGGCACATCCAGCGTGTACGGCACATCGTTGACGTAAGCTGTTGTATTATCGATCTGGATGATCACGACTGTGTCATCCAGCGTACCAGTCGCCGTTCGAGTGTCATTGTCCCACGTGACCTCCGCGCCCAGATACTCAAAAATCGCCCGCATGGGCACAAGCGTGCGGCCGCCCACCAACTGCGGCGGCACATCGGTCTGCACCAACTCTGTGTCGACATACAGCTCGACTGCGTTGACAGACAGGCAGAGCAGTAGTGTGCAGGACAGCAGGCCAAGCATCAATGCAAATAGCTTTTTCATCGTTTCTCTCCTCTCTCGTTATACAAATAATTTAATCAGGGGATTCCTGTTATTTTCATTATATCCGTCGTTGCATATAAGTCAACAAAGAAAGGGCGGGAGCTTTAGCTCCCGCCCTTTCTTTGCGCTCTCGCGTCTATTTCACCGGTGCATTAAGTCGCTCAGCGCGCCGTCCACGGCGGTACCCATCTGCTGCATGGTGCGGCCCACGCAGGTCTTCATGGCTTTGCGCTTTTCTGCGACGGTCATGCCGATGATCGCGCCGGCGGCCATGCCGGCGGCAAGACCGCGCCAGAAGGCGGTATCACACATATCGATCACTCCTTTGCTCACGCGCTTAGTCTGTCCACACAAAATCGCGTCATACGCGGCAATTTTTGCCGCAAATCGCCCTTGCTGAATGCCTCTTTTCGGCCTATAATGAAAATGAGAAAAAGTAAGTATGAAGGAGAACCATATGACCACGATTTATCTCATCCGCCACGCCGAGGCCGAGGGCAACCTCTATCGCCGCGCGCATGGCTGGTACAACAGCACCATCACCGACCGCGGCTACCGCCAGATCGCCGCGCTCACCAAGCGCTTTACCGACACGAAATTTGACGCCGTTTATTCAAGCGACCGTTTCCGCACGATGATCACGGCGCTTTCCATCTATAAAACGCACGGTCTGCCGCTGCGCACCGTCCGCGCGCTGCGCGAGATCGACGTGGGCTATTGGGAGGATACCCCGTGGGCGGAGCTTGAGCGCATCGACCCTGAACAGCTCGCGAATTTCAGCAACGACTCGCAGAACTGGCACGTCCCCGGCTGTGAAAGCTTTGCCGAGGTGCGCGAGCGGATGCGCAAGGCGCTCACAGAGATCGCCGAGGCGCACCCGAACGGCACGGTCGCCGTCTTTTCCCACGGCATGGCCATGCGCATCATCGTCGGCACGCTTCAGGGCATGACGCTGCACGAAATCGACAAGACCGGCCACGCGGAAAACACCGCCGTTGCAAAGCTCGAGTACGAAAATGGCACGTTCAATGTCATCTTCCGCGACGACGCCTCCCACCTCGGCGACAACATTGCCACCGTGCGCAAGCAGCCTTGGGTCAACGACCCGAAAGGCTTCGAGGGCGGCATCTACTACCGCGCTTCGGGCGAAGCGGGGCATTTCGACGTGATGCACGGCGGCGATGTCATCGGTGCGGTCAGCGTTGTCTCCTGCCGCGGCGGTGTGGGCACGATCGGCGAATTCTGGCTCGAGGAGGACGTGCAGAAGCGCAACCTCGGCGAAAAGCTCGTCGGTCAGGCTCTCTCCTATGCGCGCTCGCGCGGCTGCTCCATTCTCTCGACCGGCCGCATCCCGAAGAGCAATGCAGTCGGCCTCCACTGCGCGGAAAAGTGGGGCTTCCACCCCGTTCATGAGGACGCGGAAAGCGTCACATTTGAGAAGAATTTCGAATACGATGAGGAATCCTGCTGGAAGAGATTGCAGGAAGTTATCGAAAAATGAAGAAAAAGAAGATCGAAAAGGCCTTTCTGCCGGTCTCGAAGGACGAGATGGTCGAGCGCGGCTGGTACTACTATGACTTCCTCGTCGTCACGGCGGATGCGTATATCGACCACCCGAGCTTCGGCACGGCGATCATCGCACGCGTGCTGGAGCACGAGGGCTACCGCGTGGCCGTGCTCGCCCAGCCGGACTGGCACAGCGCGGACGCCTTCCGCGCGATGGGCCGCCCGCGCTACGGCGTGATGATCGGCGGCGGCAACATCGACTCGATGGTCGCGCACTACACGGCGGCAAAAAAGCGCCGCACGCAGGACCTCTACTCCCCCGGCAACCGCATGGGTCTTCGCCCCGACCGCCCGACCATCGTGTACGCCAACCGCTGCCGCGAGGCCTTCGGCAATATCCCCATCGTCGTCGGCGGACTGGAGGCAAGCCTGCGCCGCTTTGCGCACTACGACTACTGGGACGATAAGGTCCGCCGCGCGCTCATTTTCGACGCGCAGGCCGACCTGCTCGTTTACGGCATGGGCGAATATGCCACGCGCGAGATCGCGCGCCGGCTCTCCAAGGGTGAAAAGGCGGATACCTTGACAGATATTCGCGGCACGGCGTTTGTGACGCGCACGCCCGAAGTCTGCGCCTTCGACCATGTCGAGTGCCCGTCATATGAAGAGGTGTGCGGGGACAAGCACGCCTACGCGCTCGCGACAAAGCTCGAATACGAGGAGCACGACCCCATTCGCGGCAAAGCGCTCTGGCAGGCGCACGGGCGTGACACGCTCGTCGTCAATCCGCCCGCGATGCCGCTTTCGCGTGAGGAGCTCGATGCGGTCGCGGAGCTCCCCTACATGCGCGAGGTGCACCCGATGTACGACGCTCTCGGCGGCGTCGCCGCCATCGAGGAGGTGCGCTTTTCCGTCGCGCACAACCGCGGGTGCTTCGGCGGATGCAACTTCTGCTCGCTGGCGTTCCATCAGGGGCGCATGATCACCTCGCGCTCGATCGAATCCTGCGTGCGCGAGGTCGAGGGCTTCACCCACGACCCGAAGTTCAAGGGCTACGTCCACGACGTCGGCGGTCCGAGCGCCAACTTCCGCCATCCGTCGTGCAAGGATCAGTTGAAGCGCGGCATGTGCCGCAATAAAAACTGCCTCGCTCCCTACCCCTGCAAAAATCTCGATCCCGACCACTCGGAATATGTCGAGCTGCTGCGTCGTCTTCGCGCGATCCCCGGCGTGAAGAAGGTCTTCGTCCGCTCAGGCATCCGGTATGACTATCTGCTCGAGGACAAGGGAAGTCCCTTTTTGTCCGAGCTCGTCAAATACCACATCTCCGGCCAGCTCAAGGTCGCGCCCGAGCACTGCGTGGCGGGCGTGCTCGACTACATGGGAAAGCCGCACTTCGACGTGTTTGAAAAATTCTGGGACAAATACCGCTCCGTGAACGAGAAGAACGGGCGCGAGCAGTATCTCGTTCCCTACCTCATGTCGTCCCACCCCGGCTGCACACTCGAGGACGCCGTGCAGCTCGCGGAATTTCTGCACTCCACGGGTCACAAACCCGAGCAGGTGCAGGACTTCTACCCCACACCCGGTACGCTCTCGACCTGCATGTACTACACCGGCATCGACCCGCGCGATATGACACCTGTCTTCGCCGAGACGACGCCGCACGGCAAGGAATTGCAGCGCGCGCTGCTCCAGTGGTTCCGCCCCGACAAGAAAAAGCTCGTCATCGAGGCGCTCAAAAAGGCCGGACGCGAGGATCTCATCGGCTACGGGCCGAAGTGCCTTGTCCGCCCGTACGGCGATGACCGCGCGATGCCGCACGGCAAATCCGGCGGCGGTAAAAAGCCCTCCGCCGCTCAGACCGGCGGCCGCAGAAACGACGCGCCCCGCGGCGGGCAGAGCCCGAAGAACAGCGGCGCTGACAAGCCGAAAAACTTTAAGCGCAAATCCGGCTGGGCCAAGCCAAAGCCCACGGCAAAGAGCAAAAAGAGATAAAAAATGCTTGCAAAGCGATCGCTTTGCAAGCATTTTTCTTTTACCGCTCTTATATTCACTTGCCAGGCGACAGGAAAAAGCCCATGGGTTTGCAAAATCCATGGGCTTTTTGACGAAATGAATCAATATCCGCTCACTGATAATCGCTCAGCAGGAACATCGACTTGATCGCGACGACCTCGTCGTATTCCTCCTGCGAGACCTGCACGTCGGCGTTGAGCGCCTTGAGGTCGGTCTTGAGCACCTCGAGCGCTTCGTCTGCGCTCTGGGCGCGGCCCTCGCGCAGGATGCGGATCATGCGCGTGAGCACGACAGGGTGCGCATAGCGCGCCGGCAGCGGAAAATCGTCCGGCAGGACGTGGGCAAGGTTGGCCTGTGCCTCTTCCCAGGCGCGGGCGACGGCCTTTTTGTTGTTCTTCGCCGTGGGCAGCACGTGCGCGCCGGAAAAGAAGAAGATCGCCGCAAAGCCGAAGAGGGCAAAATACACGCCGAAATCGCCGCCGTTGCGCCACGAGATGATGCCGTACACCAGCGCCGCCGCGCCCGCCAGCACGATGGCCAGCGCGACCCAGCGGTAGGCGGGGTTTGTATGCTGGTTCACGCGCTTGGCTCTGGCTGCCTTGGAGAGCCGGTCTGTCAGCTCGGGGTAGCCGGAGAGGAACTTCTGCGCCTTTTCCAGCTCTTCTTTCGCGCTCTGCGCGTCGCTCGTCAGCTCGGAAAGATAGCGCGCAGCCTCTTCCTTTGCCTTCTGCTCCAAGCGCTGCTCGCCACCGACGCTCAGCGTCGGGATCTCGGGATGCACTTCCCCGATATAGGCGAGCATCGCGTCCACGTCTTCCTCGCGCTTGAAGGTACACTGCTTTTCCTTCCCGCCGTCATACTGCACCACGAGATAGGGGATCGCGCCGAACACGCCCTTGCCCGAAAAGCCGCCCTGGCTCATCGCCACGCGCTTGAAGACGCGGCGCACCGACGAAAAGGCGACATAGTAGCGCCGGTCGATAAAATAGCTATTCAAAAACAGCGCCTCTTTCCCCACGCCGCAGGGGCCGAAACGCTTGCAGGACTTCTTGTCCGCGGCGACAGCTTCGGCGTTGAGACTCGTTTCGCCAAGGCGCACAGGTGCAAAAATCATAAAGCTCCTCCAAAATTTGAAAAAAGCGGTGGGAGAGCATTCTCCCACCGCTCTAAGAATGGTTTACTTGTGCAGCGTCTCGTAGTGAGGCTGGGTGTGGCGCTTCTTGATGGTGTACAGGAAGATGCCAAGGAACACGATAGCGGCGATGATACCGACGGGGTAAGCGAGCGCAGTGTTGTAAACGGTAGCGCCGTCAGCAGTCTTGGTGTTGAGGAACTGGCCAAGGCACTCGTTGCCCAGCAGGAAGTACGTCACGGACACAGCGCTCATGAAGGTAGCGGGAACAGCGGTGATCCAGTAGTTCTTCTTATCATAGAAGAGGTACATGGAAGCGGCCCACAGAACGATCATGGCGAGGGTCTGGTTGGTCCAGCTGAAGTAACGCCAGATGATGGTGTAGTCGATCTTGCCGAGGGCGTTGCCGATACCGAGGATCGCGCCGACGCCGAGAACGGGCACGCAGAGGATCAGACGGTTCTTCCAGTTCTTCTGCTCCATGTGGAACCAGTCGGCCAGAACAAGACGGGCAGAACGGAACGCCGTATCGCCGGAGGTGATGGGGCAGGCGATAACGCCGAGCATGGCGAGCGCGATGCCCACGCCGCCCATGGTCTTGGAGCAGACATCGTAAACAGCGGTGGAACCGCCGCCGCCGAGAGCGAGGAGCTCTTCGCCGGTGTAGAGAGCGCAGCCGGCAGCAGCCCAGATCAGAGCGATGATACCCTCAGAAACCATTGCGCCGTAGAAGACGAAGTGGCCCTGCTTCTCGCTCTTCATGCAGCGAGCCATCAGGGGGCTCTGCGTGGCATGGAAGCCGGAGATCGCGCCGCAGGCGACGGTGATGAACATGAAGCTCCAGATCGGAGTGCCCTGCGGGTGGAGGTTGGCGAAGTTGTTCCAGATCTCGGGGATCTCATAGCCCTTGGTGAAGATGCCAAGACCCACGCCGAGCGCCATAATGATCAGGCAGATGCCGAACACGGGGTAAATCTTACCGATGATCTTGTCGATGGACAGGAACGTTGCGATGAAGTAGTAGATCAGGATCAGAACCAGCCAGAAGAGCTTGCTGGCAAAGATGCCGGTGCTGCCGCCCTTGGTGCACAGCAGCTGGATGAGGCCGGCGGGGCCGACAGCGAACACGGTGCCGACCATCACGAGCAGCACCACGCTGAACACGCGCATGACGTTCTTCATTGCGCCGCCGAGGTAGATACCGGAGATCTCGGAGATGGAAGCGCCTTCATTACGCTCGCTCATCATACCGGAGAAATAGTCGTGGACCGCACCGGCAAAAATCGTACCGAAGGTGATCCACAGGAAAACCACAGGGCCCCACAGAGCGCCGCTCAAAGCGCCGAAGATAGGGCCGAGACCCGCGATGTTCAGAAGCTGGATCATAAACAGCTTCCACTGCGGCAGAACCATGTAGTCCACGCCATCGTTGATCTTGACAGCCGGCGTTTCACGGTCGTCAGGGCCGAAGGTCTTTTCGACGATGCCACCGTAAACGAAGTAGCCGCCGATCAGCAATGCGAGGCAGATCAGAAAGCTAAACATTTTTCTCCTCCTATTTTATTACAAATGTTTGCCTTGCAGGAGAATTTCCCCTGCGTTTCGCCTGATTATAATAATTTTTTGGAGAAAAAAGTCAATCGTCAAAATGAACAAATTTTGAATGAATATTATTTCATTCGAGCTGGATATTTGTTTTTCCCTTATGCGCGGATGACCTGCTCGATGGCCGCTAAAAGCTCGTCGTAGCCCTCAAAAGCGGGCAGATGCGGGTAGTCGTGCTTGATCTTTTCCGTCGTGCGGAACAGGAAGCCCGCCTTGGACGCTTCGATCATTTCGAGGTCGTTGTAGCTGTCGCCGCTGGCGATGGTCTCAAAGCCGATGGACTGAAGGCCGCGCACGGTCGTAAGCTTGGAATGCTCGCATCTCATCTTGATGCCGCTGATGAATCCGTCGGCGTCCACCTCGAGAGAGTTGCAGAAAATGGTCGGCCAGCCGAGTTTTTTCATCAGCGGTTGTGCAAATTCCTCAAAGGTGTCGCTCAAAATGATGGCCTGCGTCTCAGATCTCAGCTTGTCGAGGAATTCTTTCGCCCCCGGCAGCGGGTCGATGCGCGCGATCGTCTCCTGAATTTCCTTGAGTCCCAGGCCGTGCTCGCGGAGCACGCCCAGGCGCCATTTCATCAGCTTGTCGTAGTCCGGCTCGTCGCGCGTGGTGCGCGTCAGCTCGGGAATGCCGCTCTCGCGGGCAAATTCGATCCAAATTTCGGGGACGAGCACGCCCTCCATATCAAGGCAGGTAATATACATGTTTATTCTCCTTTATCACTTTTCCGCCGCGGCCTTGCCGAGCACGTAGTCGAGCATCTCGCCGCGGTCGATCACGTCGCGGTGACGCACCGCGCGGGAGCGTAGGTCGGCAAGATTCTTCGGCACGGGCACGCCCGTGACCTTGTGGAGCTGCTCCATCACGTCGAACTCGTCGCCCTCGGCCTTTTCGCCGATGCCCTCGAGCACGGCGGCGGGGAATTTATAAGGAGAGGCAGTGGAGAGCACGACAACGGCGTTGTGCTCGGGGTTCGCCTGCTTGTACTGCTGCGCCACGTCCCAGGCGACCGCCGTGTGCGTGTCGCAGAGGTAATGGTCGTCCTTCCAGACCTTGCCGATGGCGGTTTTCGCACCCTCGTCGTCGCAGAAGCCTGCCCAGAAGAGCTCGTGCAGCTTTTCGAGCATGTCCGCGGGCACCTCGTACTCACCGTTTTCGCTGAGCTGCTTCATTAAATCCGCGATGAGCTTGTCGTCGCCGGAGAGGAGATAGAGCAGGCGCTCCAAATTACTGGAGACGAGAATGTCCATCGAGGGGGACACTGTCTTGTAGAAGGGGCGGCGGCGGTCATAGCGGCCCGTGCGCAGGAAGTCGGTCAGCACATTGTTGGCGTTGGACGCGCACACGAGCTTGCCGACGGGAAGGCCCATCTCCTTGGCAAAGTAGCCCGCGAGGATATCGCCGAAGTTGCCGGTCGGCACGACGTAGTCGACCTTGTCGCCCGGCTGGATGCGGCCCGCCTGCACGAGGTCGGCGTACGCTCTATAATAATAGACGACCTGCGGGGCGAGGCGGCCGATGTTGATGGAGTTGGCCGAGGACAGGCGAACGCCCTTACCCTCGAGCAGCTGATCCTTGCTGACGGCGGAGAAGATTTTCTTCACGCCGGTCTGCGCATCGTCGAAGTTGCCGCGTACCGCGCACACGCAGACGTTTTCGCCCGCCTGCGTCGCCATCTGCGCCTGCTGCACGGCGCTCACGCCGCCGTGGGGGTAGAAGACGATGATCTTCGTACCCGGCACATCGCAGAAGCCCTCCATCGCCGCCTTGCCGGTGTCGCCGGACGTGGCGGTCAGGATCATGATCTCGTCGTCCACACCGAGCTTTTCTTTCGACGCGGTCATCAGGCGCGGCAGCATCGAGAGCGCCACATCCTTAAAAGCGCTCGTCGGCCCGCGGAAAAGCTCGAGGATGAAATCCTCGCCGACGGGGACGGTCGGGGTCAGGTGGTCGGTCTCAAACTTGCCGGTATAGCCGTCGTGGACGAGTTTTGCCATCTCCGCTTCTGAAAAGTCGGGCAGGAGCTTGGATAAGATCTTCGTCGACATGGACATCGTGTCCATATTTAATACAGTAGTATAGTCGAACTTGACCTCGTCAAACGACGGCATCGTGTAGAGGCCGCCGTCGGGGGCAAGGCCGTTTAAGATGGCCTGCGCGCTGCTGGCCTTTAAATTTTTGTCACGGGTGCTCTGATACTGCATGGATGTTTCCTCCTGTATCTCACGGGAAAAGTTTTTTTGTTTTCCCTATTGTATTTTCACAAACGCTATGTTATATTGTTTCCATCAAAAAGTCAAGTGTTTTTCTTGCGCGGACAGTTTCGGCGTAAGTCACAAATTCGTCCGCACTTGACGGAGTATCCCCCAAAAAGAAAGAAGGTATTTCCCCGTGAAAATTGCACTTTTGGGCTTCGGCACTGTTGGCTCCCATTTCTATAAGTTGTGCGAGGGGCGAAGCGATTTGCAGATCACTGCCGTTCTCTCCCGCCGCCCCCGTCCGGAGCTCACCTGCACCGTGACCGCCGATTACGACGAGATCGTGCGTGATCCCTCGATTGATATTGTGGTGGAAGTCATGGGCGGCATCGAGCCGGCGTACAGCTACCTCTGCGCGGCCATGCGTGCGGGCAAGCACGTCGTCACCGCGAACAAGCAGCTCATGTGCGCCCACTTTGAAGAGCTCACCTCCCTTGCAAAAGAAAAAGGCGTGGCGCTGCGCTGCACTGCCGCCGCGGGCGGCGGCATCCCCTGGCTCACCTCCCTCTCCCGCGCGTCTGAGCTTGATGAGATCAAGGCTGTCGAGGGCATTCTGAACGGCACAACGAATTACATGCTTTCCGCCATGACGAATTCCGGCGCGGATTACGCGCCCGCGCTCCGCAAGGCGCAGGAGCTCGGCTACGCCGAGGCCGACCCCACCGCGGACGTTGAGGGTCTGGACGCGCGCCGCAAGATCGTCCTCTCCGCCGACCTTGCCTTCGGCGTGAACATCAGGGAAGAGGACATCCCCTGTGTCGGTATCTCGTCCATCACCGCGGGCGACATCGCCAAGGCGAAGGACGAGGGCCTGACCTACAAGCTCATTGCCCGAGCGGAGAAAAACGGCCGTGCCGTGGCCGCGTTCGTCTGCCCGACGCTTTTCCCCTCCTCCGCGCCCGAGGCGCACACCGACGGCACCGGCAACCTCGTCACGCTGTTCGCATCGCGTTTTGGCAAGCAGAGCTTTTCCGGCGCGGGCGCAGGCGGCTACCCGACCGGCTCGAACGTGCTGCGCGACTGTCTCGACGTCGCCGACGGCTGCCGCAGCTTCTATGCTGACTCCTTCACCCCCTGCTCGGTGAACCTCTCCGGCACGCAGTGCAAGTGGCTGTTCCGCTGCATGGGCGAATACTTTACCCGCGAGTGCAGCGCCCGCGAGGCGTTCGACGCCTATGAATCTTACCGAAAGGACGACCCGCACGCGCTGCTTGCGCGCTACGCGGCCGAAGAGGAATAAACTCCATGCTCAAAGTTTTGAAATTCGGCGGTTCGTCGCTCGCCGACGCCCGCCAGTTCGCCAAGGTCAAGTCCATCGTGGAAGCCGACCCCGCCCGCCGCGTGGTCATCGTCTCCGCGCCGGGCAAGCGCTTCTCCGGCGACCATAAGATCACCGATCTTCTCTATCTCTGCGCCGCGCACATCAAATACGGCGTTTCGTGCGAGGACATCTTCGCCATGATCCGCGACCGCTACAACGAGATCATCGCCGAGTGCAGCCTGCACATCAGCCTCGACAAAGAGTTCGACGCGCTGTGGGACAAGATGAAAAATGGCATCAGCCAGGATGAGCTCGCCTCGCGCGGCGAATACTTCTCCGCACGGCTGATGGCCGAATACCTCGGCTATGAGTTCGTCGACGCGGCCCGCTGGATCAAGTTCAAGTTCGACGGCACCGTCGATCAGGACGCATCCTACGCGGCGCTGCGCTCCCTCGCCGAGGACCGCAAGGTCGTCATCCCCGGTTTCTATGGCGTGATGCCCGACGGGCACATCCGCACGTTCTCCCGCGGCGGCAGCGACATCACCGGCGCGCTCGCGGCGGCGGCGCTCAATGCCGACGTGTACGAAAACTGGACAGACGTGTCCGGCATCCTCATGGCAGACCCGCGCATCGTGCCCGACCCCCTGCCGATCGAGCGCATCACGTATAACGAGCTGCGCGAGCTGAGCTTCGTCGGCGCGCAGGTGCTGCACGAGGGGACGGTGTTCCCCGTGCGCGAGAAGAACATCCCGCTCAACATCCGCAACACCAACGACCCCTCGGCAAAGGGTACAATGATAGTTGCAGAGGACAACGAGCCTCCTCAGCACATAATCACGGGTATTGCAGGTAAAAAGCACTTCAGCGTTATCTCAATCGAAAAGGATGAGATGAACAGTGAGATAGGCTTCTTACGCAGAATACTTACAGTGCTTGAGGCTAACGGTATGTGCTTTGAACATATCCCCACAGGCATCGATACGATGAGCATTATTGTTGACGGCAAGGACGTTGACAAGACCCCCGACATTGTTGAAAAGATATGCGAGGTAACAGACCCCAACCATATTGAGATAGAGAACGATCTTGCACTTATCGCTATAGTAGGACGTGGCATGAAGTCCAAGAAGGGTACTGCTACAAGAATATTTGCGGCTTTATCACACGCAGACATCAACATAAAGATGATCGACCAGGGTTCAAGCGAGCTTAATATCATAGTAGGTATCCACGAGGCTGACTTCGAGAAGGCTATCAAGGTTATTTATG
>OOAA01001417.1_pt1 | contig 11996 bp, 9 predicted proteins | sample 1671671 | NCBI WGS metagenome assembly OOAA01 (sample SAMN06348180, study PRJEB24527) | human gut metagenome | biome: human gut; feature: ankylosing spondylitis patient; material: feces | host: Homo sapiens | place: China | collected 2015-10 | reverse complement strand
AGCTTAGTGCCATCAGTGGTGCCTGCGCGTTTCAGAGCATCTGCCAAGATCAGGCCTGCATTGTAGCCCTGCATTGCGAAGATATCAGGATCTTTTTGGTATTTCTCTTTGAATTTCTTGATGAAGTCCTGAACGGATTTGTCTTCGTCTTTAGCATTGAAGGCACTTACATAGTAGCAGCCCTTCAGAGCATCTTTACCGGCGATTTCAGCAAGTTTCGGGCTTTCCCAGCCATCGGAGCCCAGCATCGGGCAGGTAATGCCGATTTCGCGAGCTTGTTTGATAATCTTGGAAACTTCTTCATAGTAACCGGGAACGTAAATTGCTTCCGGATTGGATGCTTTGAGTTTAGTCAGAGCGGATTTGAAGTCAACGTCTTTAGCCAGAAAAGCTTCCTTAGCAACAATTTTACCGCCTTTGCCTTCCAAAGTTTTTTGGAATACCTCTGCTAAGCCTTTGGAATAGTCACTGGAGGAATCGTAGAAAATAGCTACGTTTTTAACCTTCAGAGTTTTATCGGCAAATACTGCCATTACCTGACCTTGGAACGGGTCGATAAAGCAGGCACGGAATACGAAATCCTTTACCTTTCCGTTTTCCACGGTAATGCTCGGTGCAGTAGCAGCCGGAGCAATATGAGGAACCTTATTTGCAGTAGTGATAGGAGTTGCAGCGTTTACGCAACCGCTAGTTGCAGGTCCGACAACGGCAACTACCTTATCCTGGGTAATCAGTTTTGTTACAGCGTTACCGGATTCAGCCGGCTCGGATTTGTTATCGCTTTCAACTACGCTGATTTTTTTACCGTTCACGCCGCCGTTTTTATTAAGTTCGTCTACAGCCAGCTTGAAGCCCTCGTTAATGGATTTACCATAGTTAGCAACATTACCGGTTAATTCGAATGCTGCGCCAACCTTAATAGTATCTCCTGAAGCAGCTTGTTTCTTTTCTCCGCCACAGCCTGTGAGCAATGCGGCGCACATCATAGCAGCCATAGCCGCTGATGCTAATTTCTTCCATTTTTTCATTTTGAGTCCTTCTTTCCCTTTAAAAATAAAATATAAAACACAGTACCGGGAGTGTTCTCGGATTCAACCACTATCCCAGCAACTTTATGTAACCAATTATAGCCGTTGTATTACACTTTTGTCAACGATTTTTTTCATGTTCATTGTATACATGAGTATTTTACATATAAACTGATACATTTTTTATGTTTTCTATTTTCATGTTTGTTATTTCAGTATTTTTGTATTTTCCAAATAAACTTTGTAGCTTTTGTGTCTTCTTGCTGCCTTTATAGCGCTCCGCCTGCAGATAGTGTATAATATAATGCAGAAGAATTACTTGTCTTTACAAATGCAGGCAAGACAATTTATAGAATGAGAGGTATTTATGAACTTTATTGCTTTATTTTTCTTGTGTGTGCGCATGTTTCATTTTATCCATTCCCACAGAATCGCCTATCTGCTGCAGCGCTTTTCCCGAATTTTAGACGAGCGCCGTGCCAACCCCGGCCGCAAGCAGGTCATTATCATCGACGGCAGCGCCACCACCTTTATCATTTACTTCCTGCTGGATGTTTTCTTCCTGTTATATTGTATCTGGCTGATGCTGCACGACACTACCTGGACTCCCGGTTTTCTGCTGCTCGTGATTGCAGCTTTGGAATCGCTCGCTATTCACGCCCGCATCAGCGGTGCCTATGACGAGGATGAGGAGGGCTTCGTCTACCCCCGCACCTGGCTGCGCTACCTCTGCTTCGGTGAGAGCATGTTTATTCTGCTGAGGCTGTTCGAAGGCGCTTAACGCATAGCAATTTAACGCAAAAATCCCGGCAACATATAATATGCTGTCGGGATTTTTCTTACACTGTTTAAATTACAAGAGTCTTTGCTCTTCCTCTGCCAGCGGATAGCTGGACTTGCCGTTATCGATATCCTTAGCAAAGCAACGGCTTTCCTCTCTGCCGTAAATGCTGGTCATAATAACACCCTTATTATTCGCATCCGTAAGCAGCAGGGAATAGCTCATTTCACCGCCCATAGCGTCAAAGGCATCGTAACGCACAATCTTAATATTCTGCAGACAGTTCTGCACCTGTGCATGCAGCTTCTGATGCTCATCCTGCAAAGCTGCCAGCTCATTCTGCAGCGCATGCAGCTCCTGCAGCGTATCTGTCAGTACAACATCAATGTTGGCTTCCTTACCCTGAGTAAAGAAGTCATATTTTTTTTGCAGCTTATTCAGCTTGCCCTGCAGACTAAAGCACATGCCCAACGCAACCAACACAATAAGCAGCAGCACAATAATAATTGCTGCCGAATGTGTATTAACCAAAAGATTGGCCTGTTCCATCAATAAAAGCCCCCTCATACCAAAGCTTATCTAAATTACCGCCGGCACATATACGACCGGTATTCATATCTTAGCGTAAAACTCCTAAATCACACATTCAGACGCTTAGGCTCGCCGTTAAGCGGTTTTTCCTCGTGGCGTCCCTGCTGCAGCACCTCATAAATGCGCTCCAGGTCCTCAGCGGAATAATATTCAATGTGAATAGTACCGCCCTGGCGTCCCTGCTCATCCAGTTTAGGCACAACCTTAACCTTAGTACCCAAAAACTCTACCAGACGCTGTTCAAAGTCATGGCAGAAAATATCATTCTCGGTAGGCTCACGCTTAGGTTTCTTTTCCTTATTGTCCTTATTTTTAGCTTCTTCCTCGATAAGCTCACGGACAATCTTCAGCTTCTTGCCTTCCTTCAGCTTACGCACAACCTCTTCCGTCATGCGTGAGCTCCAGCCGTTAGCAATAATCGCCTCCGCCACCTCGCACATCTGCTCCGGCTTCGGCAATCCCAAAAGCTGCTTGGCCTGGCCCATCGTCAGCACGCCGTTGATAATCTGCTTTTGTACCTGCTCCGGCAGGTTCAGAAGACGCAGGATATTAGTTACTGCGCTGCGGCTACGGCCTACCTTTTCGGCAGTCTGCTCCTGCGTCAGCTTAAATTCCTGCATCAGGCGGCGCAAGCCCTGCGCTTCTTCAATCGGATTCAGATCATGACGCTGAATATTTTCAATCAGCGCAATTTCCATCATCTTGGCATCGTCATAATCCTTAACAATAGCAGGTACCTTAGTAAGTCCGGCCAAGCCTGCGGCACGCAGACGGCGTTCGCCTGCCACCAGCTCGTAGCTTCTGCCCTTTTTGCGCACAACTACCGGCTGAACAACGCCAAATTCCTTGATGGAAGCAGCCAGCTCCTGCAGCTTTTCTTCATCAAAGTTGCAGCGCGGCTGATACGGATTCGCTGCGATATTTTTAATAAGCAGCTCCTGTGCAGCACTTGCAGGCTCCTGCACCTTTTCTACGGCAGGACTGGTATTTTCGCCGAAAATTGCGCCCAGGCCCTTGCCTAAGCCGCCCTTCTTACTCATCCTCAATCACCTCACGCGCAAAGTCCATGTACACCTGCGCACCCTTAGATTTGCTGTCATAGTCGATAACCGGCTGTCCGTGGCTTGGTGCTTCACTCAGGCGCACGTTACGCGGAATAATCGTCTGATACATTTTTGTTTTGAAGTACTTCTGTACCTCGTTCACAACATCCTGCGACAGGTTCGTTCTGCTGTCATACATAGTCATCAGCACACCCTCCAGCTTCAATGCCGGGTTCAGGTTACGCTGTACCAGCTGAATCGTGTTCATCAGCATAGTAACGCCCTCCAGCGCATAAAATTCGCACTGAATAGGAATCATTACCGAGCTGGCAGCAGTCAGGCCATTGATTGTCAGCAGGCCTAAAGACGGCGGGCAATCAATAATAACGTAATCATAATTATGCTTTACTCTTTCCAGAGAGTTCTTTAAACGTCCTTCACGGTTCATCAGCGAAACAAGCTCTATTTCCGCACCAGCAAGTTGTATAGTAGCAGGCACCAGATCCAGTCCTTTATAGGCTGTGTGCTTAATTACATCCTGCATGGGTACGTCACTGATAATCGCATCATAAATACATTGCTTAATATCACGTTTATCAAAGCCAAAGCCGCTGGTAGCATTTCCCTGCGGATCACTGTCAATCAAAAGTACCTTGCGTTCTAGCGACGCCAGACACGCAGCCAGATTTACCGCCGTAGTAGTCTTGCCAACACCACCCTTCTGGTTGGCAATAGCAATTACCTTTACCAATTCGCTTCACCTCGTAGTCATAGTATATCTATTCTATTTTATCACACTTTACGTGCTCATGGGAAAAGAATTTTTGTTTATTTAATTTTGTACGCTGCTCCAGCGCCTCCCAACAGCAAAAAGCGCAGCACGCTTTCGCTTGCTGCGCTCAGGTTGCAATGAGCTACAACTTTTTAATCACTTCTGCAAATTCGTCTAGCGTATAAGCACCATCATGTTGGAATTCCTTTTTCTCGAAAACCATCATATAACGATAATCGCGACCGGCAGCTTCCTGCCATTTTCGGCCTAAAATCAGCTTATTTTCGCTATCATCATTCGCTAAGTGATCTCCTTTTGCTTCAATCAAAAGCACTTTGCCGTTTTTTGTCAACACAAGAAAATCCGGATAATGATTTATAAAACCATTAATACAGAACCCTTGGCGTTCTATAATCCTATGCCACCATACAATATTGCTTTGACCGATAATAACATCCAGTACCTTATGCTCGTACTCATTCATGTCATTTTTCTCTGCTTCATAAAGTGATTTAGGCAAAGCATCAGTAAAATCAAGCGGTGTTATAAAATCAGGCACTTCGTAACGCTCACAGCATTCAATTTCGCCTTCATCCAAAAGCTGCATGAATCGCTTCTGCTTATAAACAGCTGCCAGCTTATCAATTTTTTCCTGAATCTTTTTCGCATATGTTTCTTTGGCGGTAAGCATCGCCAACAAATCATCGCTATGCAAACCATCTATTACACGTTTCACATAATCTCTGATATCCGTGCTGCGATAAGCGTTTTTGCGATTGATTACGGCACAGATTGCATCTATACAGGTTGCTATCTGTCTTTCCTGCGGCAGGCTGTCCAGATATTCACGCATTTTTTTCTTATCGCTGTCTGTAACCATGCGATATTGCGGTACCGCTTCACCGCTTTGCGCAATATCAACAGAATACATTTCGCCGGAAGCTAATTTGAAATTAACATTTGCATCTTGTCCGGTTAAGCGGAAGCCTTCCAGTAAATTTTCCGGTTCAAGATAGTTAAACGCACCATCATCAAACAAACCAAAATCTGCCTTGATACAGAATTTAGGCAATCGTAAAGCTTGAGCTGATTCAATATTTTCTGTTCTGATTTTAAATCTGTGCTGCATCTGTGCTTCAGTTCCTCCCATAAAATTTTCCCCGGAAGTTTCTTCAGTATACTTCTGCGTCTGCTGCTCTGCCTGGTTTTCCATATCTGTCAAAGACTGACTTTGCTCATCAGTATTATCAATTTGTTCCTTAATATTTTCCGGCGTAACATCCGTGAAATCATCATCATTGTTGTTCTCAACAGCATTCTCATTGTTGAACAGTTCCTCCTGCTGAGGTTGAGGCTGGGGCTGCTGCTCTTGTACAGGAACATCTTCATCCCCGCCTACACGGTAATCCTTTCGGCTGAAACCGGCACCGTTCAAACCCTTGACGATACTGTCCAAGGTATTACGGAAGTCATTGGAACAGCTCAAAACATAAGAAGAGTTCAGTAAAAAATGTTGATGATGTCTTGTATAAGGCTGGCGCAACACACGGCCTAAAATCTGTTCTACATCAACAGCAGATGTTTTATTTGCCAGCGAAGCCAAAATATACGCAAACGGACAGTCCCAACCCTCTTTCAGAGCATTAACCGTAATAATATAGCGTACTGCACAAGCTTTGCTCAGCAAATCTACATTTTTCAAATCATTTTTCTCACCGGTTTTGATAGCTATCTCTTCTTCCGGAATGCCAATTTCCAAAAGCAGATTTTTTATTTTATCAAAGGTAGTGTTATCATCGTTGCTCCTTGGCTGTGCCTGGAAAAGTACGATAGGACGTATGTAATTGCCGGTAACTGCTTCCTCTTCCAGCGCCTTTTGCTCCAGCTTGCCACGCAACTGAATAGCATCGGCAATAACACTTTCACGGCTGTTACGTTTATAAACTATAACAGGAAGCTTTACCATGTTTTCCTTTTTCAGTTCCCTTGCATCAACATACGACACAACATTACTGTTGCTTTTAGGTGTGGCAGTTAATTCTAAAATAAACGAGGGATAGATATTATTTAGCATTTCTACACTCAAGGCAGAGGTTGCATTATGGCTTTCGTCAACAATCGTCACTGGACGCAAATGACGCAACACCTGAATCAGTGCTGTTTCCGGAGTACCTTCCAGCAGAACTTCATCATTTTTATAGAAGGCAGCAAAATCAGCCAGATTGCTGTTTTCCTGATAAATTTTCCTGTCATATCTGCGTCCGGAATTAATGCGCAAGGAATCAAAGCTCAATACACAAATGGTTAAGATATGCTGCACCGAATCTGCCGAAAAGCCTTGGCCGTTAAGCAGCATAACTTTGTTCAGCACCTGCACGCGTCCGCCAAAATCTCTGTCTAAAGCTTGCTTGTAGGGATGGTCCGGATTGGACAAATTTTTTAAAGTCTGCTCCAAAATAGGATCTGACGGCACAAGCCAAACTACAAGCTTAGGTTTTTCTGCCGGCATAAAATCAAAAATATGCTTGATAGCACTGCAGGCAAGAAAGGTTTTGCCGCCGCCGGTAGGAACCTTCATGCAGACAGCAGGCACACCCTGAATATTATCTTTATAAGCGGGGACACCGCCGTTGCCTACGGCAATATCCTTTGTCTGCCAATAATTCTTCCAGGCTTCCGCAAGATTGGCGCTCTGCTTTAATGAGTGCAGATAGTTTTGCAAATCCGCTATAACTTTTTTCTGGTAATTTTTTAATTCCATGTTTTTACCCTCACAGCCTTGCGATGTCACGCGGAATCTTTTTAAATGTAATATGGAACTGCTGCAATTTATTTTCTGAAAGAACGCAGGTATCAGCGTAAATAACATAGGCTTCCGCTTGCGTCTTGATGCTCTTCAAGAAAGCAGCATTCAGCGTAGTACTTGCGTCTTTTTCGTAGTTAAAGTAGTAGGCAGCTCCATGATACACGCCTAAAAGCATCGGTTCGTCGGCCGATGCCTCCGGCAGCGCCTGTTTTGTTTCCATATAGTAGATATATTCACGGATTTTTTCGGTGCTCACAGCATTATTAAGCTTATCATCTACAAGCAAAGGCTCGCCTAATTCGTAGTAGCTGAAGCTGCCACCGGTGCCCACAATTTCCTCTGTTGCTTTTATCTTTCCGATAACCTGCAGGTGATTATCAACTATTTTAGGATTGCCAACGCTGTCATATGCTCCACTTTCTTTAGCAGCTTTCTTTGCGGCTTTCGCGTCAGCCAGCATTTGCGGTGCATTATTAAGATTAGAAGGCTTTAATTCTTCATCGTAAAGCAGTTCTTCCTTATCTTCTTCTGCCTTATAACCATTAATGACACGTTTTACACGCTCAGCGGTAATTGTATCTGCGTAATCCATCATCTCAATGCAGATAAATTTACGGTTGCCTCCATCTGCTTTGTTCATATCTAAGACTGCATGCGCTGTTGTTCCGCTACCTGCAAAAGAATCGAGAACTATAGATTCTTTGCTCAAGCATCGATTTAAAATATACTTAACTATTTCTAACGGCTTAACCGTATCAAAATTATGCTGGTTACCCAAAATAGCATTTAATAATTTTTTTCCACTTTCAGCTGTTCCACTCGCTTCTTTAGGAATATGACAATAAAATGGTGATAATTCATTATTTTCTTCATGCTTATAATACTTAAGCATGGGTTCTCCAGATTCAAATGTAATTCTATTGTTGTTAAATAATTCTTCTATAGTATCTTTACCGGCCTGCCATCTTTTAGTTTCAGGTGGTTTATAACCATTTATTTCAAAACGCATAGTATCTCTTCTACTTTCACCGCGATTTGATTTTAATATCGTTTGTAATCTATATTCACCATCAAAATCACTGTGCGGATAACTACGATTTTTTCCAGAATTAACTTGTAAAAACTGCTTAGTATTTCCATTGCCATATAGGAAAATATATTCTGCATCATTTTGCGGTTTATATTTAGCATCACCTGTATTTGACGGTTTTGCTCTACTTTTCCAAACTATGGTAGCAAGAAAATTTCCATTTCCAAAAATTTCATCACATATAAGTCTTAGTTTCGCCTGCTCATTATCATCGATACTGATAAAAATAACGCCGTCATCCGCAAGCAAGCGCTGCAAAAGCTTGAGGCGCGGATACATCATGCACAGCCATTTATCGTGACGCGACAAATCCTCTCCCTCTTTGCCTACAACCTGATGCAGCCATCTTTGTATATGCGGATCGTTAACATTATCATTGTACACCCAGTTTTCATTACCTGTATTGTACGGCGGATCAATATAAATACATTTAATCTTGCCTTCATACTTGGGCAGCAGCGATTTAAGCGCCAGCAAATTGTCACCATGAATAATCATGTTCTCGCTGCCGTTATCTTCTTCATGCTTGCCTGCTTCATCAAAGCTGTACTGCCTTTCCAGCACATGAAAAGGTACTTCCAAATGGTGATTCAGCACCTTATCTTTTCCAATCCAGTTTAAAGTCGGCATACCTTTCCTCCTGCCCTCTATCTTAATTCGTCCACTTGCCAGTTGATGTATCCACTCATACATCAACTAAATTGATGTTTTCAGTTGATGTATACACTTATGCATCAACTGAACTTACTCGCTCAGTTTATGCAATCATATACCTATCTTCTTCTCCTGAGTACCTGCTTCTCCCACGTTTTAACCGTCTGCGCCCGCAAAAAATCCTTCAACGGCTGCAGGTTCTGCTCTTCATCCCACGCCTCCAGCGCGTCAAAATACGCCTTTCTATCCTCCTGATGGATAACAATCGGCGGATGATTATGTATAACCAGCAGATAATTCATCACCAAGCGTCCTGTACGCCCATTGCCATCGGCAAACGGATGGATATTTTCAAACTTAGCATGAAAAAAGGCTGCTGCCGTTAACGCATTCTTATCGTCAACATCGCCAATATCTTCTATAAGCTCCTGCATTTCGTCCGGCACATCCTCCGGCCAGGCACCGGTCTCATTCTTACCTGTAACATAATCGCCCTTTTTATATTCCCCGGGCCGTTCTCCTTTTTTCCAGCGCAAAGGATCATAAGTATTGAGCGTCAGGCGTTTTTGGATTTCTTTTATCAAATTTTCATCAATAGGCTTACGTTCATTAAACGCAGCAAAAAAATACTCATTAGCTAATTTCGCATTGCGAATCTCAAACAAGGTACGGATATCGCCTGTATAGCTTGTAACGCCATCATGCTCAAAAATTTCGCGTGTATCATGATAGGTTACATTAGGATTTTCAATATTACCGGAGTTATAAGCAAAAGAAATTACATGCCCGTTAAATGCTTCTTCTAAGTCTGCATCTGTCTGAATATTTTTCGCCTGCCACCAAGCTACAATCTGTTCGTACATCGCCGCACCTCCAATAAACGTATTCGTATTTTTACATTATTATACCATATCCCTATACAAAAACTCCTATTCAGCCAACAGAAAATCTATAGAAGTTTATAGAATCAATTCTACAAACTTTTGGTTTGCATATCTTTGCAGTTTGAATTCCAGAAACTTACAGCGCATCTTTTTAGATTATGTATAGCTACACAAAAAGCGCAGCACGCTTTCGCTTGCTGCGCTCAGGTTGCATATTACGCTGTAATAAATTATACGTTGAAGCGGAACTCGACAACATCGCCGTCCTGCATAACGTAATCCTTGCCCTCCAGACGAACCAGGCCTTTTTCACGTGCTGCAGCCTTGCTGCCGCAGGCTACAAGATCATCAAAGGAAACGATTTCCGCACGGATAAAGCCACGCTCAAAGTCAGTATGGATTTTGCCTGCTGCCTGCGGAGCCTTAGTGTTCAGCTTAATAGTCCAGGCACGGGATTCCATTTCGCCCGCAGTCAGGAAGGTCATCAGTCCAAGCAGCTTGAAGCCTGCTTTAATCAGGCGGTCCAGACCGGTTTCCTCCAGGCCTGCCATTTCCAGATATTCCTTAGCCTCTTCTTCCGGAAGCTCGGCAACTTCGCTTTCCATCTTTGCGGAAACAACGATAACCTCAGCATTTTCTTCTGCAGCATATTTCTTTACAGCCTGCACATGCTCGTTACCGGACGGATCAGCAACCTCGCCCTCGGCAACGTTGGTAATGTACAGTACCGGTTTCATGGTCAGCAGATGCAGCTCGCCCAGGAACTCCTGCTCTTCCTCGGTCAGACCAAGGCGGCGTGCAGGCACACCATCAGACAGGCCGGCCATAACCTTTTCCATTACAGCCTGCTCCAGCTTAACCTTTTTATCGCCGGTTTTTGCCAGCTTCACCAGGCGCTCCTCCACGATGGGGTGGTTCAGGTAGGCGTTAGCGGGGGCGCAGACGTACTTGCGGGTGTTGCGGGCATAGGCGGGGGCCACGTGCTCCACACGCTCGCCGAACTCCACCAGGCCCTTGCTGTGACAGACGCGGGTGGTGGTGCGGTACAGAACGGGGGTGTCGAACTCCTCGGAGATCTCGCAGGCCAGGCGGACGAAGTCCTTGCACTCCTGGGCGTCGCTGGGCTCCACCATGGCGATCTTGGCGGCGCGGGCGTAGTGACGGTTGTCCTGCTCGTTCTGGGAGGAGTGGCAGGAGGGATCGTCGGCGGTGACGACCACGTAGGCGCCGTTGACGCCCATGTAGCCGGCGGTGAACAGGGGGTCGGCGGCCACGTTCAGGCCCACCATCTTCATGGTGCAGAAGGCGCGGGAGCCGGCCACGGACGCGCCGTAGGCCACCTCGGTGGCCACCTTCTCGTTGGGGGCCCACTCGCAGTATACGTCGTCCTTATACTGGGGCAGATTTTCCAGAATTTCCGTGCTGGGGGTGCCGGGATAGGCGGAACAGATTTTGATCCCGGCCTCATAGACGCCCCGGGCGGTGGCCTCGTTGCCGGACATCAGATGCTTCATGGTGATCTCCTTCCTTTCTATACGCTGTTTTTTCTCTTGTATCAATATTCCCGGGGCTGGGCCTGGCCGTGGAGCACCCGCAGGGCGCCCTCCGCCAGGGAGCGCATCTCCTCCTCGCCGGGCAGGCGGATGATGGGCGCGATCTTGCCCACATAGGCGGTGATGTCGTCGCAGAAGAACTGCTCATAGGCCATGCCGCCGGTATAGGCGATGGCGTCCACATGGAAATGCAGTACCGCCGCCATGGCGCCCACGTCCTTGGCCAGCTGGTATACCAGGGCCTGATAGGCCTCCGTGAATTGGGGGTCCCCCTCCTTCACCCTGGCGCAGATGACCCGGAAGTCCGTGGTGCCCAGATAGGAGAACATCCCCGCCCGGCGGCCCAGGGTCTTTTTGACCTGGTCCTTGCTTCTGCCGGAATAGCAGTAGCTGATGAGCTGGTTCACCGGCAGGCCCCCGGCCCGGTCCATGCCCATGGAGCCCTCGTCCTTGACGTTGAACAGATCCACGATGCGGCCGTTGTGGTGGGCCGCCACGGACACGCCGCCGCCCAGGTGGCAGACGATCAGGTCCGCCTCCTCATAGGGCTTGCCCAGGGCCGCCGCCGCCTTCCGGCCGATGGACTTCTGGTTCAGGGCGTGGAACTGGCTCAGGCGGCGGAAGGGGGCAAAGCCCGTGTAGTGGGCCACCTCCGTCAGCTCATCCACGCACACCGGGTCCACGAAAAAGGCGGGAACGCCCACCATGTCGCCGATGCGCCGGGCCAGATACGCCCCCAGGTTGGAGGGATGCTCGCCATAGGGGGCGGTCTCCACATCGTGCATGACCCGGTC
>OOAA01001414.1_pt1 | contig 12045 bp, 9 predicted proteins | sample 1671671 | NCBI WGS metagenome assembly OOAA01 (sample SAMN06348180, study PRJEB24527) | human gut metagenome | biome: human gut; feature: ankylosing spondylitis patient; material: feces | host: Homo sapiens | place: China | collected 2015-10 | reverse complement strand
CCCGCGGGCGGCCTTCTTGAAAGGCTCGCCTGCCGCATCGTCCCCGACAATCCCCAGACGCAGGGTGAAAAGACGACCGAGCTCGACGAGCGTCTTCTCCCCACCCCGTCCCTCGCCCTTCGCCAGAGCCGCGCCGTCGCCCGCGAAATGGCGGACTGCGCCGTGCGCGCGCTGAACAACGCTCTCACCGCCCTTGACCACAACACGCCCGAGCTCGCCCAGAGCATCCGCGACGATGAGGAGCTTTGCGACCACTATGAAGATATCCTCGGCACCTACCTCGTCAAGCTCAGCACGCAGAAAATGGGCCGCGACGAGAGCGAGGAGGCGACCGAGTTACTCAAGACCATCGGCGACTTTGAGCGCATTTCTGACCACGCGGTCAACATTCTCTCCTCCGCTGAGGAGATGGAGCAAAAGGGCCTCACGTTCTCCGGCAGCGCCCTCAACGAGCTCGCCATTCTCACCTCCGCCATCCGCGAGATCCTTTCGCTCTCGCTCAAGTCCTTCTCCTCGCAGGACGTCGCGCTCGCCCAACAGGTCGAGCCGCTCGAGCAGGTCATCGACACGCTCAAAGAGCAGATGCGCACGCGCCACATCCTGCGCATGCAGCAGGGCCATTGCAGCATTGAGGCTGGCTTTGTCCTCTCCGATCTTCTGACCGACCTTGAGCGCACATCCGACCACTGCTCCAACATCGCCGGCTGCGTCATCGACGCCCGTGCGCATAACCTCAACCTGCACGAAACGCTGCGCCAGGCCAAGACTGCCGACGGCAGCTTCCAGCAGACGTACGAATCCTACGTGGAAAAGTACCAGCTTCCTATTCCGTCGTCAAACGTGTAAAAAGCGGGGCGCTTGCGAGCGCCCCATTTTTGCTATTTTCTTGCTTGTAAAGCGCCCGTTTCCCTGCTATACTACGGTCATTAGGTTATTTCCGCGCAAACTGTCAATTTTGCGCGGTAGGAAAGGATGATACTATGGACCCGATTTATGAGATCGAATTGCAGGACTGCCCCTACTGCCGCGGCACCGGTACGGTGGAGGATGAGCAGGGCTGGTGCGTTTATGTCACCTGTGTCGACTGCGGCGCGCAGACCGCGCACGCAAGCTACGAGTCCCCCGAGGAACGTCTGGCCGCCGCGCAGCAGGTCGCGCACCTGTGGAACGTCGGCAAGGTTCTGAACCCCGGCGTCGGCGACTGATTCGACTGGAACTGCATAAAAAGGACGGAAGAAAAGCATCTTCCGTCCTTTTTGCGCTCAACCGCCGTTTGAGCGCGCGAAACTCCCCCTCCATTGCGCGTTTTCCCGCAATCGGCTATACTGAACTCATCAAGGACGTCCGCACTTTATAGAAACGGAGTTTTGCCTTTATGAACATCGACATCGGCAGCAAGATCAAAACGCTGCGCCTCTCCAAAAGCATGACGCAGGAGCAGCTTGCAAAAGCCCTCCACGTGAGCGCGCAGGCCGTGAGCAAGTGGGAAAACGGCAAGAGCTACCCCGATATCCACAGCCTGCTCCTGCTCAGCGCCCTCTTCGATGTTTCGCTCGACCAACTCATCAAAGGAGATTTGGAAACCATGAAACAGGAAGTCAATGCCGCCGATGTCAAAGCCATGAACCGCGACGCCATCATCTACACTGTTCTGCTCGCCGCCACGATCATTCTGCCCGTGCCTCTAATCAAGTGGTTCGGCCTGTACGGCCTCATTCCGGAGCTTTTGCTCTGGGGCAGCGCGATGTACTTTGCCCTCCGCCTCGAGCGCATCAAAAAAGCAAATAACGTCCAGTCCTACAGGGAGATCTTGGCCTTCAGCGAAGGGAAGCGGCTCGACGAGATCGAGCAGAAGGTCGAAGCGGGCAAGCGGCCCTATCAGAAAGTTCTGCTCGCCCTGCTCACCGCCGGGATCACACTGCTTGTCGGCATGGTGCTCAGCTGGCTGCTGCTGTAAGCAAACATCACAAAACCCGCCCCGACGCAAAAGCGTCAGGGCGGGTTTTCCATTTTCAGAAGCAGGTTTCACATATTGAAGCGTCTGCGCGCTTCCTCACGCAGCGACGGGACGCGGCGCACGATGCGCAGCGGGATGATGAGCCCGATGCAGATGACAAGCACGACGAGCGACCAGCTCGGCTGCCACACCTCAAGAAAATACCGGTCAAGGCAGTATTCGACGCCCATCGCCATCAGGCCCACCGCGCCGATGCACATGGCGATGGAAGAAAGGCGCGAGCGCCTGCCGTCGCGCAGCAGAAAGCTCAGCAGGAATACGACGACGCACGCCCAGCCGAGCATCGGCAGCACGAGCCCGCGGAACCAGCGCCCCCCGTGCAGCGCAGCGGAGATGATCCACACGTAAATGCCGATGGCGGCGACGTCCGCCGTCAGTCGGAAGAAGATTGGGATGCCGCGCACGAGCATCGGCAGTGCGAACCAGATCCACAGCATCACTGCCGCGCCCGCGACGTAGAGCGCCCAAGGGTGCTCCGTCGGCAAAATGAGATTCAGCAGCCCGCAGCAGAGCGACACGGACGCGAGCATCGCCGTTAGCAGTGCGGCGGCGGCTCTGCGCGATGCTCTCGGCACCTCGGCCGGCTTGGTCGGGAAATAGCGCGGCTCGGTCTCATCCGGCTTCCACGCCGGCGTGCCGCAGAGCGGGCAGCGCTCCGCGCCCTCGTCCAGCTCCACGCCGCATTTGACACAATATGACATCAAATTCCTTCTTTCGATCTGCTATTCATCGGTTGCTCTCTACGCGCACGGGGATTCCCGCGCGCACGAGGAAGCGGAAAAAGTCGCGCTCGGTGTCCGTCTCCGCCTGCGTGCCGGCAAAGGTGATCTCCATCGTGTCGCCATAGCTGATGGACGCGCAGTGGCAGCGCGGCACCGTCGCCTGTCCCAGAATGACCTCCGCCCCGCGGATATGCTCAGCCATTTCGGGCGGCACGGTGAACGCGCCTGGGTTCGTATATGTGCAGGAATAGGGCCTCACGCCGTGCAGGCGGTAATTGAGCGCCATGACGGGATTTTTGAAAACGACCGGAATGAGCCGCAGGAAAAAGTTTTCCGTAAAGCGAACGTTGCCCGTGAACGCCGCCTGCAATTCCTGCCGGTTGATGTGCAGCTTCATAAAATACCGCACTTGCGAGACGATCTCGGGGAACGTGTAGTCGCCGAGCGCGGGGTCGATATACGGGCGGACGGTGGTAATGAAGTTTCGCAGCGTCTCGCTCGGGAACCAGCCGCGCAGATTGATGGGGATGGCCAGCGCCACGGGGCGCAGGCGGTAGGGCTTTTCGCGCTTCTGCTTTTCCAAAATGACGTAAATGAGCACAGCGGAGAGGTATTCGGTGATCGACGCGCCGTACTTTTTCGACTCCTCGCGCAGCTTCGAGAGCGGCACGAAGCCCATCGTCACATGGAACGTGTAAAACGGCTCGCTTGTGCCGGTATTCTGATACGCCGTCGGCTGGCGGTGGAGGCCCAGTGCGTGATGTCCTGCGTAGCGGGCATAGGCGTCCTCCATCTCCTCCTCGCGCGGCGGCTCGTTCAAATCAAGCACACCGTTCCCCGCAGGGATATCAACGCCGGTCTGGCGCAGGTATTCTGCCAGCAGCGTGCGGAAGAAGACGATGGCTCCGCCGCCGTCGGAAAGCGCGTGGAAGACCTCAATCGAAATGCGGTTGCGGTAATAGTAAAAGCGCACGAGCCAGCCGTTGTCTTCCTTGAAGCGCACGGGCTGGCAGGGGTCGGACACGTCCTCTTTCAAAAACGGCCCCGGCGCGCTGTTGTGCTCCAAATAGTACCAGAACGCACCCTTACGGATGCGCACGGCAAAGGTCGGGAAGCGCGGCATGCAGCGGTCGATGGCGCGCTGAAGCGCCGCGGGGTCGACGTCTTTTTCCATCAGAGCGGAAAAGCGGTAGATGGCTGAATACTCCTCCTTTTGCAGCGCGGAGTAGAGCGTGCCCGCGGAGTCGAGCTTATACCATTTGCTGTTGGGCTTGGCCATCCGATGTTCCTTCTTTCCCTCTGCGCGGTCTTGAGAGGTTTATTGTAGCACAAAGCGCGCCGTGCTACAAGAAAGATGCGGCTTTTCCTTGGCATTTTTACGAAATTATGATATCATGCTCCCAAAGAATTTTGTTTTTCAGGAGGAGCTATGGAACCCAAACTCCGCATCATCCGCAAAAAGAAGAGCGAGGCCGAGAACACGCATCTCGACCCGCTGATGCGTGCGCTCAAGGCGCTGCACAGCGTCGGTGCGCCAGAAAGCATGACCGCCGAAGAGCTTGAGCGTCAGCGCCGCAGTCAGGAGGTCCTCGGCAAGCTGACTGCGCCGATGACGGGCATGGATTACGAGGAATTTGCCCTCTCGGGCATGAGCGCGGCGTGGACGCGGCTCAAGGCCCCCCACGGCAGCCGCCATGCGATTTTATACTGCCACGGCGGCGGCTACACGAGCGGCAACCTCGGCTATTCGCGCGTACTGTCGTCCAAGCTCGCGCATGCGACGGGCTACGATGTGCTGAGCTTTGAATACCGCCTCGCGCCCGAGTTCCCCTATCCCGCCGCGGTCGAGGACGCGCTGCGCGCGTGGGACTATCTGATGCTCCAAGGCTACGGCGCGCGCGATATCGTCCTCGCGGGCGACAGCGCGGGCGGCAACCTCGCCCTTGTGCTCTGCAACCGCCTCAAGACGGCGGGCCGCAAGCTCCCCGGCACGCTCATCCTGATGTCCCCGTGGACCGACATGACGATGTCCGGCCAGTCCTATACAGAGCGTGCGGAGATCGACCCGATGCTCACGCCCGAGTACATCGAAGCCGTGCGCCTCGCCTACGCCGCAGGAAGAGACTACCGTTCGAGCGACCTGTCCCCACTTTTTGCCGACTTCACCGGCTTCCCGCCGACGCTCATACAGGTCGGCGACCATGAGATCCTGTATTCGGATTCAGAACAACTCTATCAGGCGATGAAGCGCGCAAACGTTCCCTGCCGCCTGCAGGTCAGCGAGGGGATGTGGCATGTGTTTCAGATGTTTCCCATTAGAAAGGCTTCTGTTGCAATAGAAAATATCGCACGGTTCCTTTTGGAACAATAAGTTCCGGTTTTTTCCCACCTGGTGTGGGGGACGCGGATAAGGGAGGGGTATCTCTTTTTCAAAAAGAGATACCCCTCCCTTATTATCGCACCCCTGCGCGGCGCAGGGAACAAATGCAGCGCTGTCGCGCTGCCATATTATTTTTTTACTCTGCGCTCGGCAGCTTCGCTGCGGGCTTCATCAGCAACACGCAGATGACGATCGCGAGGATCGTGTTCGGCAGCATGTACGTGCCGTTGTACAGCACGGAGTAGAACACGGGAGACGTCATGGTCATGCCCATGAATTCCTCGGGCATATACTGCGCGTAGACCGTCACGCCCGAGATGAAGTGGATGCCGAAGCGGCCGAGGCAGCCGACGAACGCGGCGAGCGGGAGCTTGGAATAGTCATTGTCCTTCACGCGGAAAAGGCCCGCAAGGCCGACCGCGCCGTAGGCGACGGAATAGTCGAAGATGATGGACACCCAGCTCACGGCGAAGCCCTCGGCGAAGAAATACTTGAGCGTGCCGAACGCGACGCCCGCGAGGATGCCCCAGGGCGCGCCATAGCGCACGGCGAAGAGGATGAGCGGGACCATCACAAGGGTGATCGAGCCGCCGAAGCCGCCAAACGACAGACCGATGGGAATTTTGAGATAGCTCAGCACAAGGGCGAGCGCGATGCAGATGCCGCCCTCGGTCAGGCGGCGGGTGCTGGAATGGGTGGACGTGTTGCTCATAAGGGATTCCTCCTAAAAATATGGTCCCTGTCCGCGCCGCGGCACAAAAAAGCACCGCGGCGTCGACGTCACGGTGCAAAGCTCAGGCAAGATCATCTTTGCATTCCTACGCCGGCATTACCCGGATCAGGTCTGAGGGACAGCGACGGCGATACGCCGCATCACAGCCGGCTTGCGCCAGCGCCCCTTGCAGGTATGGCGACATCTTAGTCCAATGTTCAAAATTTGTCAAGGATTTAAGGCAAAAGCGTGATTCCGAAAATAGAATATCGAAATTTAGAATTTGTGTTGCGTCTTTGTTGTGCCTGTGCTACAATAAAATTAGTTAGGCAACCAAAATAATTGTGATATTTGTGATTTTCTTGCGAATAGGAGATCTGAAATGGCTGCATTCGTTGTCAACGGTACACCGGTCACGGTGGAGAAAAATCAAAAACTCATCCGCTATCTTCGCGACGAGCTGCATCTGACCAGCGTCAAGGACGGGTGCAGTGAGGGCGCGTGCGGCACGTGCCATGTCCTCATCGACGGCAAGCCGACGAAAGCCTGCATCCCTCAGACAGACAAGCTGGAGGGGAAACATATCGTCACGGTCGAGGGCCTTTCCGCCTTTGAAAAGGAGGCCTTTACCTACGCTTTCGGCGAGGCCGGAGCCGTGCAGTGCGGCTTCTGCATTCCAGGCATGGTCAGCTCGGCCAAGGGGCTTATCGACCAGAATCCTGACCCCACGCGCGAAGAGGCGGCCTTTGCCATCCGCAACAACATCTGCCGCTGCACGGGCTATGTCAAGATCATCGACGGCATCCTGCTTGCGGCGAAGATTTTACGCGAGGGGAAAATTCCCGAAAAGAAGGAAGACTTTCAGGTTGGCTCGCGCGTGCACCGCATCGATGTCGCCGAAAAGGTGCAGGGCTACGGCAAGTACCCCGACGACGTCTATATTGAGGGCATGTGTTACGGCGGCGCGGTGCGCAGCCAGTACCCGCGCGCCCGCGTGCTCTACATCCGCACGAAAGAGGCGGAGGAGCTGCCCGGCGTTGTCTGCGTGCTGACGGCGAAGGACATTCCCGGTCAGCAGAACGTCGGCCACATCCAGAAGGACCAGCCGACGCTCATCGGCGAGGGGGAGATCACGCAGTATCTCGGCGACGCGGTGGCGCTTGTCTGTGCGCGCGACTTAGAAACACTCGAGCAGGCAAAAAAGCTTGTACGTGTCGTTTACGAAGAGCTTCCCGCGGTCTACGGGCCCGAGGAGGCGTCCGCCCCCGGTGCGCCCGAGGTCATCATGGGCAACCGCGGCAATTTGCAGGCGCACCGCCACGTTGTGCGCGGCAACGCCGAGGAGGCCATCAAACATTCCAAATACGTCTTACACGAGAAGTTTGAGACTCCGTGGACGGAGCACGCCTTTTTGGAACCCGAGTGCTGCGTGGCGCTCCCGCTTGAAAACGGCGGCGTGAAGCTGCTGACGACCGACCAGAGCGCGCACACCACCCAGCACGAGTGCTCGGCGATGCTCGGCGTCGACTTTGCCCACTGCCAGGTCGAAAATATGCTTGTCGGCGGCGGCTTCGGCGGGAAAGAGGACATGTCCGTGCAGCACCACGCGGCGCTGATCGCATACATCGCGCGCGTGCCGGTCAAGGTGAAGCTCACACGGCAGGAATCGCTGCTCGTCCATCCCAAGCGCCATCCGATGTGGATGGACTTCACGATGGGCTGCGACGAAAACGGCATTATTCAGGGCGTAAAGGCGAGCGTCGTGTCCGACACGGGCGGCTTCGCCTCACTCGGCGGCCCCGTGCTCGAGCGCGCGTGCACGCACGCCGCGGGCCCGTATCACTATGAGAATTTTGAGATCGAGGGCCACGCCTACTATACGAACAATCCGCCCGCGGGCGCGTTCCGCGGCTTCGGTGTGACGCAGACCTGCTTTGCGACCGAAACGCTTTTGAACGAGATGGCGGATCTTGTCGGCATCTCCCCGTGGGAGATCCGCTACCGCAACGCCATTCGCCCCGGCGGTGTGCTGCCCAACGGCCAGATCGTGGACGATTCCACCGGCCTTGCGGAGACGCTGGAGGCTATCAAGCCCGCCTATGACGAAGCGGTCAAAAACGGCGAGCCGGTCGGCCTTGCCTGCGCGATGAAAAACGCGGGCGTCGGCGTCGGTCTTCCCGACTATGGGCGCTGCAAGCTCGTCATCGGCGATGATGGCAAGGTCCATATCCGCGCGGGCGCGTCCTGCATCGGACAGGGTCTCGGCACGGTGCTGGTGCAGCTCGTCGTGACAAACGCAAAGCTCACGCGCGATCAGGTCGTCTACGACGGCAACAGCACGTTCATAACGCCTGACAGCGGCGATACCTCCGGCTCGCGCCAGACGCTCGTCACCGGCGAGGCCTGCCGCCGCGCATGCCTGCTGCTGCGCGACGCGATGGAGTACCGCTCGCTGAGCGATTTGAAGGGGCAGGAGTTTTACGGCGAATACTACGCCAAGACGAACCCGCTCGGCGCAAATGTGCCGAACCCCGTCAGCCATGTCGCCTATGGCTACGCAACGCAGATGTGCATTCTCGACAAGGAGACGGGCAAAATTAAAAAGATGGTCGCCGCGCACGATGTCGGCAAGGCCATCAACCCGCTGTCCTGCGAAGGGCAGATCGAGGGCGGCGTCGTGATGAGCATGGGCTACGCCTTGACAGAGCAGTACCCGCTCGACCACGGCAAGCCCACGGCAAAATACGGCACGCTCGGCCTGTTCCGCTCGCATCAGATCCCTGAGATCAAGGCGATCGTCATCGACAAGCCGGGATTAAACCTCGCCAACGGCGCCATCGGCATCGGTGAGATCACGTCCATCCCCACGGCGCCGGCCATCGCGCAGGCGTATTACCGCTACGACGGCGAGCGCCGCCGCAGCCTGCCGCTCGACCATACGCCGTACAAAAAGTAATACAATCAGGAGAGAGCTATGAAACGAGTTCTCATCATCTATACCGGCGGCACCATCGGTATGACGCGCACGGAAAACGGCTACGCGCCGCGCGCGGGCTACTTCCGCGCCGCGCTCGATGCCATTCCAGACCTCCGCGCACCGGAGATGCCGGAGTGGGAATTCTACGAGCTCTCGCCGCTGCTGGATTCATCCAACATGACCGTGCGCGAATGGAACTGCATCGCAGAGCTGATCGCGCAGAAATATGACGATTACGACGGCTTCGTCGTCCTGCACGGCACGGACACGATGGCCTACACGGCTTCGGCACTGTCGTTCATGCTCGATGGGCTCGACAAGCCCGTGGTGCTCACGGGCTCGCAGATCCCGCTGTGCGAAATTCGCAGCGACGGGCGCGACAACCTCATCACCGCGCTGCTGATTGCGGGGGAAGGCATCGTGCGCGAGGTGTGCCTGTACTTCGGCGGAAAGCTGCTGCGCGGCAACCGCGCGACGAAATACTCCGCCGACGGACTCATCGCTTTCGTTTCGCCCAACTACCCGAGCCTTGCCGAGGCGGGCATTTCCATCAAATATAACGAAGCCGCCCTCCTGCCGCGGCAGGAAGGCGGGCTCAAGCTCCAGACGCTTGATAATATTCCCATCGGCGTCATCAAGGTATTTCCGGGCATTCAGTTTTCGCTGTTCGAGGCCATTATGACCGAAAAGCTCCGCGGTATCGTCATCGAGACGTTCGGCGCGGGCAACATCCCCGGCGACGGGAACGCGCTGCTGCCCATCATCCGCAAGGCGTTTCAGAACGGCACGGTGCTCACGGTCTGCTCGCAGTGTCCGCAGGGCGCGGTGTCGCTCGGCACCTACGAAACGTCCAGCGCGCTCAAAAAAGCGGGCGCGGTCAGCGGACTTGACATGACGACCGAGGCCGCCGTCGCCAAGCTGTACTATCTCTTCTCCTGCGGCTACGACAAGGAGAAGATCAAGCAGGCGATGGAGGAGGATCTCCGCGGCGAGATCAGCGTTTCTTAAGCGCTTCGAGCGCTTCCTTCGTGTCAACGTCGCGCAGCTCTGTCTCCGGCGCTTCAAAGAGCAGCAGATCATCTAAATGCCTTTTGATGACCGCGCTGCCGCCGACATCGCCCTCAAGCGATAAAAGCTCAGGAAAGAAGCGGGCAGGGAAGAGGCAGGGGTTGCCCCGCACGCCGTTGTGTCCCAATCCGACGATGTTTTTGCTGTGCGCGCGGAAGAACTTAAGCTCCTGCGCGACGGTCTTGCGCTTGAGCATCGGCTGGTCGGCCACCATGAAGCAGAGCGCGTCACAGTCTGACAGCGCCGCCGTGCCGAGGCGGATCGTCTCGCTCTGGCCGCGCTCGGGATGTTCGTTCCGCAGCGTTTCAAAGCCAAACTTTTTGGCGGCCGCTTCCACGTTTTTGTGCTGCGTTACGACCAGCACGCGGGAAAAGCTCTCCCGCGGGATCGCCTCAAGCGCATGCTCGATAAGCGGCTTTCCGTTTACCATCGCGGCGAGCTTGTTCTCGCCAAAGCGCGCGGCATTGCCCGCCGCCATGACCACGCATCCTATTTTCAACGTGTTATCCATCTATTAAATCACCAGTCATTCGTTTCTTTTTCACCAATCGGCAGAAAAAAGCGGACAAAATGGTACATCCGCGATCATTTGTATTATATCACGCATGCAGCACTGTACACGCTGTGCGAAATGTGCTAAAATAATAGCAAAGGAGTTGCAGATTTCGAGCAAAACCGACAAAGCGGCTGCTTGGAACAGGAGGTAGACAGATGAGCAAGGTAGGAAAAAGCGAGATCCGCGTCGATGCGTTCGACAAGGTCACCGGACGCACGAAATACTATGAGGATCGGATGCCGGCCGGTGCGCTCTATGCGCGCATCAAGCATTCCACCATCGCGCACGGATTTGTCAAATCAGTCGACAAGTCCGCGGCGGAGGCCATCCCCGGCGTTGTGAAGGTGCTGACCTGCTTCGACGTGCCGGAGCACTGCTTCCCGACGGCGGGCCATCCCTGGTCGATGGACCCGGGGCATCAGGACGTGGCCGACCGCAATCTTTTGAACCGCCATGTGCGCTACTACGGCGACGACGTCGCGGTCGTCATTGCGGAGGATGAGGTCTCGGCCATGCAGGGCGTGCGCGCGCTGAAGGTCGAATATGAGGAACTCCCGTTTGTGCTCGACGTGCAGAAGGCCATGGAGCCCGACGCGCCCTGCATCCACGAAAATTTCCCGGGGAATATCCTGAAGCACACCGATATCCGCAAGGGCAATTATCAGCAGGCGATCAAAGAGCCCGGCCTCATCAAGGTCGAGGGCTGGTACAACACCCCCACCGTGCAGCACAGCCACATTGAAAACCACGGCTGCTACGCTTACGAGGAAAATGGCCGCATCGTCGTCGTGTCCTCCACGCAGATCCCGCACATCATCCGCCGCATCGTCGGTCAGGCGCTCGGGCGTCCGTGGGCGGATATCCGCATCATCAAGCCCTACATCGGCGGCGGCTTTGGCAACAAGCAGGATGCGCTCTATGAGCCGCTGTGCGCGTGGTGCTCTACGCAGGTGCACGGAAAATGCGTGCGCATCGACTGCTCGCGCGAGGAGACCTTCGTCAGTAACCGTGTGCGCCACTCAATCCGCTTCCATATCATCACGTGGCTCCATAAGGACGGCTCGATTGCCGCGCGCAAGGTCGAGTGCTTCTCCAATCAGGGCGCGTATGCCTCGCACGGCCATTCGATCGTCGCCAAGGCCATGGGCTCGTTCCCGCAGATCTATCCCTGCGACAATTTCGAGGGCGACGCTTACACCGTGTACACCAACCGCCCCGCCGCAGGCGCAATGCGCGGTTATGGTATGCCGCAGGCCTCGTTCGCAAACGACTCGAACATTGAGGACTGCGCCCGCGCCGTCGGCATGGACCCGATCGAATACCGCGACCGCTTCCTGATGCCCCTCGGCTATGAGGACGGCTTCAGCCACAATGTGAACTACTACGACTCCTACCGCGACTGCATGAAGGTGGGACGGAAGTACATAGACTACGACCGGAAAGTGGCGGAGTACGCCAAGGAGACCGGCCCCATCCGCCACGGCATCGGCGTGGCCACCTTCTGGTATAACACCGCCGTCTACCCCATCTCGCTGGAGACGTCCTCCAATCGGATGCTGCTGAATCTAGACGGCAGCGTCACCATGCAGTGCGGCGAGACGGAGATCGGACAG
>OOAA01001411.1_pt1 | contig 12060 bp, 10 predicted proteins | sample 1671671 | NCBI WGS metagenome assembly OOAA01 (sample SAMN06348180, study PRJEB24527) | human gut metagenome | biome: human gut; feature: ankylosing spondylitis patient; material: feces | host: Homo sapiens | place: China | collected 2015-10 | reverse complement strand
CATGAATCTGTGGAAATCGCCATGATGGAACGGTTCAGCCGGATTGCACCGGGCTATATCCTGATTTATACGGCAGACAAGAAGCCGAAAGGCAGCATTGAGATAAACGGCGAGGACGTAAAGCGGCTGACGAAAGCCGACAGCGACTGGATTATGATCTGCGCTGCAACGCTGCTTCGGGAGCGTATGGAGCAAAACCAGACGCAATCAATGGAAAATCTGAGCCGAATGGTTGACCAACTTTCGGCAGCCCTCGCGGCGGAGCGCGAGAAGATCAAGACCGGCGGGGAGGAAATAACAGATGGCGATAGAGACGAGCGAACTCAATAAGCTACAGTATTCTTCTTTTCCGAAGATTTTTGAACGGTTCCGTAAGATGGCGGCTGAAAATCAGGGTATCCCGATGTCCAGTATTACCTCCGCGTTTGCCGGAATCAATTCTGGCCGCTATGGTCTTGCGAACCCGTACATTCAGAACCGGCGTGTAAAGCAGATTTCATCGCTGCCGGCTGATTTTACAAAAGATCAGGTCGCAGAAATGCTCACAAAGCCGTATGACAGCGAACAGCCACTTCGGCAAGTGGCGCATATTCTGGAGTATACGGCGTATCCGCTTTTCCACATTCGCAAAGTCTACCAAGAAATGCTGACGTATCACAACTATGTGATGCCGAAGCTGACGGACTCGGCCGACACCAAAAAGGACGAGTTCATGCGCGAATGGAAGCTGCTCGAAAAGCTGCGCGAGGAATTCAAACCGAAGGAAACTGCGCATCAGATCGTAGGCCAAGTTGGCATAGAAGGGAAGGTCTTCTATTATCCTCGCTACAGCGTAGACAAGAGCCATAACAAGGTGAACTACGCATTCATGCAGCAGCTTCCCAGTGACTGGACGAAAATCACCGGATACAACAATATTTCCAAGTACACCGTGGCATTTAACATGATGTACTTCCTCCAGCCGGGATGCGTACCGGAGCAATACGGTGATCTGTTTACGCCGTACCTTTACGATTTCAGTAGCTTGATTGACGCGAATGTATATTCACCAGCGGCATATCCGGCTGGTTGGCAGGAACAGGTATAATGTCAAGAATAAACAGGATGGAAGCGATATATGAGCTTTTTAACAGCAGATGGCGGGCTACTTATGCGTGACGGAAAATTGCCGTAAACGGCTAAAGGAGCAATAGCATGGAAAAAACGTGCGAATATGCCTACCGCAAGAACGGCGATGTCAGCCTGCATTGCCGGTATCTGACGGAGAAGAAGGCTCGACACGACTGGTGTGCACATCAGTATCTGTGTGGCAGAACAAAAAAGTGGGAAGTTTCTGCAGAATCTTCCCACTGTAAAATCAAAACCTAGCGTACACTCACTGAAACCATACGATCTGGAAGGAGTTGTGAAAAGTATGGACAGAATTCAAATCACAAAGGAAAATCTCATGCAGATGCCGGACTATGTGCCGCTGCGCGAGAAAATGCAGTTCGTTAAGGAAGCGGCAGACTTGTGCTTCGACCGCATAGAACTGAAAATCGATAAGGGGCTGGACAGCGTTCCCATGCCTCCCATGTACAAGGAAAACACGGCGATCAAGAGCCGCGTCCTTATGGCGGCATATGCCAAACTCTATCTCAGCGAGCCGTATGAATTTGAAAAGAACCCTTGGCTCATGACCGAATCGGAATATGACCGCTTTGCCTCAAGTCATATTATGAACCAGCTTGAACGGCTGAAACGCTGCGACGGCGAAGTCAGGGACAAGGCGTTTGACGCGATTTCGGATATGCGTGACCTTGAAAAGCGTCTGAACACCGAAATCTACGGACTGACGCAGGTCATGAATGAACCAGTCACGCGCATCATCATGGCATTGCAGCAGCAGACCACACCAGAGGCGGTCAGCGGCGCACTGAACGAGTTAAAAGACGCACAGAAGGCATTCGCCGACTACATGGAAACGAGGCAGAAACAGCAGGAGGAAGCCTGATATGGCGGTATCGGTAAACGCAGACTCTTACCCTTATGAGAGAGTTCAATCCGGATACACCCGGCTGCGTGGAACAGAGGAAATCCCAATTAAGATACTGAAATATCTGATGGACTTGCCTTTGCCTGGTTATATGCCAAAGGATGACAACGACCACGCCCGTGTCCGGCTGATGAAATATCTCTGGTACGATGGTGCGAATCCGCTCGCAAATCCGCTTCCAACTCCGCAAGAAAAGCTGTCCATGCTTTTTGACGGAGATAATCCAGTTCTGAACGCAGCGGAAGACAAGAAACGGCACCCGAAGGGATACCGCATATACCCACAAAGAGTTTGGGGGCAGAGCGATACAGAAGCGGACACGATACTGAAACTCTATATGGGAAGAACCATTGCAAAAGACAATTTCCATACGGTTCTCGGTTTGCAGTTTGAAATCCTTGTAAATGTCAACATGGAGAACACCACGCGGACAGACGCATATTCCAGAGCCTACAGTATCGAGCAGTGTATCATCGAAGCACTTCACGGAGTGAACATCACCGGAATCGGGGTCATTGACTTCGACCGGTACGCACACACCGACAATGGAAGCAAGAGTATATTCGACTACGGAAATCATATTGGCCGCATGCCGCACATGAGCGTGGAGTGGTGTGACTCCAAAATGGATATACCTGAATAGAAAAATATTTGACCCGTGCCGAAAGAGCGGTGCGGAAGAGCCGAAGAGGGCTATCGACACAGTAGATCGTGCCGGTAGCCCTCTTTTTTGTTTAACACGGCAATCAGAAAGGCGAGGAAATAAAAATGCAAGACCTTTCTCTTGAAATGGCAAAAGCTGTTCGGCGGTTTGAACCTATCGAAACCGAAGGCTTGACCCTATATCCAATCCAAGTCAAGGACATTGATGAATTCACAACAGCACGACCCGCAATCGAGTTTATGCAGCAGAGTCTCCCTGTGGCTTTGCTGTCGAAGCCGTTATTGCAGGCGTATTACACGCTCGAACTGGAGGCGGCAGAAAACGGACAGCCCGGAAGCGGGCTTTTCTACAAGTGCATTCTGTTTCTTTTACTCGCAATGCGAGTAGGAAGCGGCCTACCAGCCGAAAAACGGATAGAACTTGTAGACCTTGAGTTGCAAGCAAATGACCCAACACGGCTGAAAAGTGTGCTTATTTTTGTGAATGGGGAAGTGAAAAGGATTACCCCCATGCAGTTTCAGCGTCTGCGACCAATTTTAGCGGCTCAAAACGGCATTGAACTTGTTTCAGAGAACGCTAACCCTGAGTTGGTTCAGGCAGAACGCGATCTTGCAGAAATGAACGCACCGAAGCTGCAATACCGCGTAGAGACGCTGAAAGCAACAATCGCTACTTTTTCGGGGGCCGACGAAGCGGACATGGAAGAATGGCCGATTTTGAAGCTTCTGCTGCGGCGAGATGCGGTTCAACGACTCGTTGGGTACATCACCTGTAGCTTTGCAGAGGCGCAGGGCGGAAAGTGGAAGCATGGAAACCCGTTCCCAAGTCCTCTGTATGACCGTGAAATCGACTACTGCGGCGGACTCATTGATATGTCAACGTTCGCCGGCGGCGCTGGTATGCGGGCTGTCCAAAATGCAGGAAACCAGACCACATAATACACACAAACATCTTTTTGAAACACACACAAAGGAGTGACAAAAGAATGATTCGATTTACTGACTCCCGCCTTTACGCAAAGGGCATCGGCGAAGCGATCTGCACTGACAAGACGACCGGTCAGATTCTCTACTTCTCCAACAAGTTCCAGACTGGCAATGTCACGCCGAGCGTCACCATTGGTGAAATCCGCGCCGGCCTCGGAAACGCTATTGCTACCACGCTCCCGTCCGACGCTTCTGTCAACGTCGAATTTACGGCTGCCGACTTCAACCTGTGGGCAAAGGCCGCTCAGATGGGTGCGATGCTCCGTCACAACGCTCCGGTCATGGTTTGCCAGACCGTTACTGCGAACGGCACGGCGCTTTCCATCGACATCACCGAGGGTACGCCTGTCGCACAGAAGGGCTTCTCCAAGATCTTCTGCTATGTACAAGAGGTCAATGCTGCTTCTCCGATTGCGACCGGCGGCGTTTCTTACGACCTGAACCCGACTACCGGTGCAGTCACTGGATTTACCGCGACGTCCGGCAAGACCTACAAGGTCTTCTACTTCGTCAACAAGGCCACTGCACAGATCGCGACCATCACCACGGCAATGGACCCGAAGGTCGTTCATTTCATCGCGACCGTTGCGGTCTTCTCCACTGCTTCCGGCTCCGCACAGAACGAGGGCACTCGCGTCGGCACGCTGTACATCATCATTCCGTCTCTGAAGTTTGGCGCGAACGGCGGTGTTACCGGCGACCAGACCAGCAACGATACTACGTCCCTGTCTGGTCAGGCAATCGCCTATGACCCCGACGTTATCACCGATGGCTGCGACGAATGTACGGGTGCAGGCAGCGACCTTGCGTACTACATTTACCAGCCGTGCGGCTCCGGTGTTGAGGAAATCGAGGGTATCGTTGCCAGCATCGGCGGCATTTCCCTCAAGGTGTCCAGCACCTATCAGATGCAGCCGCGCATTGCCATGAAGAACGGCGAACTGGTCAAGGGTGACGCTGCTACCTTCACCTACACCGCGACCGGGGCTCCGTCCGGTACGACTGTCGGCGAGAAGACCGGCCTGATTACTGCAGGCACGACCGCTGGTGATTTCACCATTGATGTCAGCTACGCTGCTGGTGAATCCACTTTCAAGGACACCTGCGAAGTTGAAGTTACTTCGACCTAAAAAAACTGCGTCCCGGAGGGGAGAAATCCTCTCCGGGAAATGCGCGAGTCCATCATTTAGAACATGGCGGATTGGCGCATTTTTCACATTCAGGAGGTAGATATGTCGATTGAAAGTTTTGTGAACAGGTTCAACGCGGCACTCGATGAGTCCATCCGCAAGGCGATGGAAGGGCCTGTAACAACGGCAATAAAGGGTGCAATGGTGACGGCGATTGATAAAGAAGTGTTTTCCAAATACAGCCCATCCGAATACAAACGGCGCAGCAAGAGCGGTGCCCCAGGCGGTCTCCAAGATTGGAGCGTTATGGAGTCGAAATACGACCCATCGACTATGACGTTGGAGGTACAGAACATGAGCCGCGATGACGAATCTGGAAGACTGATTGCACCAGTCGTAGAAGAAGGCATTGGTTATCAGTGGGAAGACTCACGAATTTACGCAAAGCAGCCGTTCCCCAGACCATTCCACAAAAAGGCACAAGAAATTGCCATACAAACTGGGAATGTTGGTGCTGCGCTCCGCGCCCAGCTTAAAGAAGATGGATTTGACCCTAAGTAACAGGAGGAAGATACAATGGCAGATTTTGAAAAGGTTCAACTTCAAGTAGAAGTCGTTCGGACGCAGCTTGATTCGCTGATTAAGGACGTAAATAACTTGAAGGCCCAGAAACTGAATTTCACCGTTGATTCCTCTGGCTTGGACGCAATTAACCGTTTTAATAGCTCCGTGCAGGCCATGACGCAAAATGTTGATGGACTGAGCGGAAAATTCACGCGCATATGGGCAGGCGCGGCGGACGGCGCACCGACCCGAACGATTGAAACCGTCAACGAGGGGCTTGGCCGGACTACTGAGATTATTCGGACTCTGGACGAAGAAACGCAGCAATACACGACTGTCCAGACAAAGGCTACTACAAACTACGACGAAATGGCGAAAGCGGCGCAAAAAGCTGCTGAAAAGGCTGAAAAGGCCGCGAAGGAACAGGCAAAAGAAACCGAAAACGCTGCATCCAAGGTCGATACGCTCCGAAAAGGCTTCGCCGACCTCGGCTTGCAGATGAAATCCGCAGCAGAGAAATACCCAGCCGGTACGTTCTCTGACATAGAATCCGACGCAAAACAGGCAAGCGCTGCACTCGAAAATCTGTATAGCAGCTGGAAAAGCGGTGCTATCAGCGATCAGGAATTTGTCGCTGGCGTAAAGGACGCTTCTAGTTCGCTGAAAAACCTGCGCGCAAACTATGCGCAGACCCGTAACGAGACGGACAAACTCACAAACTCTACCAACGTGCTTGGTGATACGTTCAGCCATATCGTCGGGAAAATTACCGTTTGGCAGGTTGTAAACGCAGCTGTTGCAAAGGTGAAGCGGTCGTTCACGGAAGCTATCGACACGATGAAGCAGGTCGATACCGAAATGACGGCTATCCAGAAGGTCACGGGAAACACTGCCGCCGAGATGGAGAAACTGGGCAATACAGCGTATGAGGCTGCATCCAAATACGGCGTTGCGGTCACAGACTATCTGGAATCCGTTGGGACGTTTGCCAAAGCCGGCTATAAGGAGATGTCGGAAGACATGGCCGAGCTTGCGACGAAAACACAGCTTGTCGGAGATGTGAATGCCGATACTGCAAATAAATTCCTGTTGTCTGCTGATGCTGCTTTCAAATTTGAAGGCAATGTTACTGCACTCAATACCGTTCTCGACAAGGCTAATGAGATCGAAAACAACTATGCCACGTCCATTCAAAAGATGGCAGAAGGCTTCCCGATTGTTGCGAACGTTGCATCGATGGCGAATATGTCCATTGACCAACTAATTGCAATGCTTGGAACCATTACCGCTGTCACGCAGGAGAGCGGCCCAAAAGCTGCGACGGCGGCGCGTGCGCTCATCCTGAATATCATAGGCGATACCGAAACTGAGCTAGAAGACGGCATTACATGGACGAAAGAGGAAATTGAGAGTCTGAATCAAGTCCTTTGGACGTACTCGGAAGAAGCCATGAAAGCGGCGCAGGCAACAGGCCGCATTGTAAACCCGATGGAAGCTGTTGCGGGTCTTGCGAAGGCATACAAAGAGGGCGTTCTGACGCAGGCCGAACTCGCCCAGATTGAGTCCGATCTTGGCGGCAAACTCCGCACCAATCAGCTCGACGCGCTTATCAAGAACTATGATATGTACGCCGCGATGCTGGACAAGGTTGCGAATTCTGCCGGCAGCGCCGACAAGGAAGTCGACGTGATGCTGACAAGCTGGGATGCCAAGGCAAAAATCCTTAATAACACATGGACTGAATTCATCAGCCATATGGTTGACACTGACGTTGCCAAGGGGAGTATCGAACTTCTTACCGACGCAGTGGAAATCCTCGACTCAGACTTCGGCCATGTTGTAATTACTGCTGCTGCTGTTGCCACATCCATCTACGGAATCGGTATTGCCGTTGGGGCTGTATAAAAAGCATCTGCGGCATTCAATCTTGCGTCTTTGAATCCTTGGGTTCTAGCAGTTGCGGGACTAGCCACTGTGATTGGAATTGCTGCAGAGGCTACAAAAGAATTACGTAAGTCTTATGAGGAATTAAACTCTGAGATTGATGAGAATACAAGCAAAATTGACCAGAATAAGCAAAAAATCGAGGAAATCAACAAACTCCCATGGAACGAAAGAACAGCCGCTATTCTGGCCGAACGAGATGCACTGGAACAGGAAAACAGGCAGTTAGAACGTCAAAACGAACTGCTGGATGAAAGAAAAAAGCGAAAAGCAGAGGGGGAGCTTTCTTCAGCAAACCGCGTCGTAACAGAGGAATACAGCAATAACTTCACCGTTACGACTGGCGATGACTATTACAAGCTACTGACAGGTGAACTCACACGTTATGGTAGTGAGATGTCTGCAACTGGGCAAATATCTGAGGAAAATGCCAGAGGATTCGAACAGGCCAGAGAAGAAGCTGGAAAACTTGCAACAGCAATAGAAATACTTGGCTACGACAGCGAAAAAGTTACTGACAAGCAACGTGAGATGTATGACGCTTACATGAAAATGGAGGGCGTTTACGATGTTGCGGTAAAAGTTAGTGACGCGATGAGCAAATTCGGAATGCCGCTGGAAGAAGCAAAACGTTATGTGGAAGCGCAGGAACAATCTGCTACGGCGACCGAAGACGCATCTACTGCACAGGACGGTTATTCTGAATCACTTAGTGAAACCGGCGAAAGTGCGAAAACCACTACCGAAACACTCCAAGAGTATGCAAAGACGCTGAAACAGCAGGAAAGTGACCTGACAACCGCATCGCAGGCGCTTGCTGAGTACCAACAAAACGGCCGGGTCTCTGCATCTACAATGAAGTCGCTGATTTCCATGAGCGATCAATATGTAAATGCGCTGACAGACGAAAACGGCAAACTCGATGTATCAGAGAAAAAACTGCGTGACCTCGTAGAAGCAATTTTAGACGATGTTGACGCGACGAATGACCTCATCGGTGTCACGAAGAAGTCCAGTGGAGCAATGGGGAGTTTCGTCACTGGCCTGAAAAATGCGGCAAAGCAGTCCGGTGTGACGGACGATGCTATAGACGGTGTTGTTGCACAGATGATTATCTTCAACAACACTGCGCTGTCTGTATCTGACAAAATAGCGGCGCTTCAAACACTCGCATTGCAGGCGGGAGTTACGCAATCCGCGATTGCAGGCATTAGCCTGAACAACATCGGCCGGGATGCCGGTATGACTGCCGAGGAAGCCCAGACAAAATACGGTATGTCTGCGGCAGAAGCGCAGCGATACGTCAAGAGTCAGGCGGAAAAAGCCAGAAACAACGATCAAGCACTGATTGACTATTGGAACTCGCTTGCGTCGAAAATCCCGGAAACAAAGACTTCTTCCGGTGGTGGCGGCAGCTCCTCCGATGCAAACCTTGAAGCGCACAAGCAGAAGGTCGAGTTGCTGAAATCCGAACTGACTTTGCTGGAAAAGCAGAATGCCAGCGAGGATTCGCAGAAGGCCAAGATGAAGCAGATCCAGCAGGCACTCCATGCGCAGGCACAGTATCTGCGTTCCATCGGCGGCAGCCAGTCGGATATCAACGCTCTTTCTGCCGAATGGTGGGAGTGGCAGGAGAAAATAAACGGGACACTCAAGAACACGGACGATCTTCTGAATGAACTGCAAGGCGTTATGTCGGATAAGCTTTCCGATCTTTCAGATCAACGGCAGAACGAACTCGATGCGATTGACGCGCAGATCGATGCGCTCAAGCAGCAGAAGGAAACACGTGATGAGCAGCTTGATCTCGAAGAAAAAATCCTTGCTGTCCAACAGGCGCAGGCCAAGCTTGCAGATGCGCAGAATGAACGTACAGTTCGGCAGTATAATGCTCGCACCGGTCAGTGGGAATGGGTGGCTGACCAGAAGGAAGTTGACAGCGCACAGAAAGCCTTGGACGAGGCCAAGAAAGACCTTGAGGACTTCAAGGCGAACATGGCTTATGAGGCCGCACTGGCCGAACTGGAAGCGCAGAAGAAAACGATCAACGAGCGGTATGACGATCTGGAAACGGCCTACAAAGATTTTTTGAAATCCATCAAGGAGAAGACACGCGGCATTGGCGAGATCTTGCAGGATATCTGGAAAAACGCAACGCCGGAACTCCGTCAGATCATTCAGGAAAACGCAGAGCTTTTCAAACAGTTCGGATTCGATGTGTCGCAGCTTTCCGACGCCGTAAATGACACTGCCAAGAAATTGTACGGTATCTCCAAGAATGGCGATAAGTACGAAATCGGCAGCGATAAGGGCTTGGATTTCATCAACAATAAGCCGGCCGGTTCCCAAATGGTCGGTGGTGACGGTTCTACGTGGACGAAGAATGCAGACGGAACGGTCACAATCGTTGATAAGGACGGCGTTACCTACACGGTATACCCGAACGGCGGTTCTGGTGGAACAGAAGATTCTACCGGTGGCTCGGCTTCTGGCCCCAAATACAGTGGCACCGTCTTTGCAAAGCGATTGGACGGAAAGGGCGAAGATTACAAGATTTCCAGCGCGAACGGCCTGTATTTCCTGAACAATGCACTCGCCGGTGAGAAACTGGACGGTGGCGATGGTTCCCATTGGGTGAAGAACGAGGACGGAACAACATCCATCACAGACAAGTATGGCATCGCATACAAGGTCTACGACCAAGGCGGAATCCTGCACGGTATGGGCGGAATCAAGGCCACGATGCAGGACGAAGGAATTACCCCACCGGATGTAACGGCGCTGCTCAGAAAGCGGCTGTTGAAACCCATTGACGACAAGACCTTCGGCCAGAACATGGACCAAATCAGATGGATGATGGCCAACAACGGTACGAGTGCGAACGAAGTCCACAACGCCTCTTATGACAGCCATAACATCGGCACGATGATTGCAAAGCAGATCAACTGCACCATCAACGGCATGAAGGTTTCCCCGCAGGAGGCCCATGCGCTGACGCTTGAAAAGCTTGCGAATATTGCGCACAACCTCGGAAACTTCTCCTAACACGAACAAACGGAGGAATCAAAATGTTATATCAGCCAACAAATATTTCTCCCAGCATGACTGGGGCACTTGGCAATGGCGTAATCGATGCAAACAACAGTCTTACGGTGAGTTGGCAGGTCAATGGGAATTCGCCTATGACCGCATTCCAAATCACCATTTATGCGAACAACGCAATATCTACGCAGCTGTTTTCTACCGGAAAACTGACGTATGGATGCCCGTTCTATGGAGTAGATTATGCCGGAAATGTGCAGATGTTCAACTACACCATCTATCATGAGCAACTTTCGCTTGCGAAGATTGAAAACGGACGCGACTACAAAATCGTCATTCAGCAATGGTGGAACGAAAACGATTCCGTAACGCAATCTAGCGCAAGTGTGTTTCGTGCAAGGCGCAACCCAACACTTGCCATCGGCACGATACCGGCACCGTTGAAGTCACGCTCATTTACTTTTACTGCATCTTATACTCAAGAGCAAGGAGATGCACTCAACTGGTGTAGATGGAGGATTTCGTCCAGTGACGAAAAAGAAGAAATCATTCTCGAAGATACAGGAAGAATTTATGGTACTGCTGAACTCACGTTCCCATACGATGGTTTTTTGAATGGACGCACATATCTGATAGAGTGCCTTGTTCAAACAGAAAACGGGGTCGAAACATCCAGTTTTGCCTACGTCTCTGTTCAATATACGGTCAATCCAATCCAAGCAAACCTGACCGTTTGCCAATCGACGCGTGGGAATGGAATCACTGTAAAGCTTCCGGAAATCAAGCGTGTTCCGGGAGTGAAAAACAGCCAAATCAAAATATCAGACAGCTACCTTACACTTCCGTCGGACGAAAACGCAAAAGTCGTATGGTCTACAGAAAACGGTGCGCCGCTTTCTATAAAGCAGCCGTTCGACATCTGCTGGCATGGGAAAGGATTGCCAGAAGGAAATGTCCTTTCTCTCAAGTGCAAAGCGTCGGTTAATGGATTTAGCCCGATAAAAGTTACTGACAGTCCAAGCGGCTATCCTTTTGGAACATATGGTGCAGCATGTGTCTTTACTGGTGAATCGACGCAGACATATGTAATTGTCTTGCGAAATGGCAGTGAATGGTACAGCAACGATTTGCAAACATGGCTTTACTCCGGAAATGTTCTAAGCGGAACGAACTCCGACTGGTGTGGAATTGCATACGGAGATTCCAAATATGCTGCTGTATCAAGAGGCGATAAGAAAATAGCCTATGCAACCAGCGCAAACGCATGGTCGATATCGACATCATCTATTGGACTTTCCACAATTTGCTTCGGTAATCATCTATTTGTTGCGGCAGGTGAAGGTATCGTTTATACACGAAGCACAGCAAATGACAAAGGCTGGGTAGAGACGGAGGCACCGTTCAGCGGCACTCCGACCACAATTGCGTTCGGCGAAATTGAAGGAACTCCAAAATATGTAGTTGGAACCGAAATAGGAAACTTATATGTTTCGCCCGATGGAACGACGTGGACGCTTTCAGCATCCGGGCAAGGATTCCTAAGTTCTATCACATTCTTCAATGGAAAAAATGGTAACTTCCGTATACACATCATATGTTCCCTCATCCGGATAAAAGACCGGTTCAGCGACAATATACCCGGAAAACAGTTCTAATAAATCTGTATCTGTCACAGTAGACGCCAGCTCTGTAATT
>OOAA01001410.1_pt1 | contig 12064 bp, 9 predicted proteins | sample 1671671 | NCBI WGS metagenome assembly OOAA01 (sample SAMN06348180, study PRJEB24527) | human gut metagenome | biome: human gut; feature: ankylosing spondylitis patient; material: feces | host: Homo sapiens | place: China | collected 2015-10 | reverse complement strand
TATACAGAGAACTTGGGGTACTGCGGTGAAAAGCAAATTATAAGGCTGTGGTAAAAGAAAGAGCGTATCCAGAGAATATTTGACGGTAATTATAGTGCAAAAGCTGGGCAGCGAATTTCCTCGCCGCCCAGCTTTTTTAGGTAATGAACTGCGGTTACCCACCCATTTGGGGCAGCTTAGAGCTTGAACATCCTGATACAATGAATCAGCGTTGCACTAAGCTCCTGGAAGAGATCCTCGTCAAAGATGCCGTTCACGCAGGACTCCTTGAATAGCAGCGGACGATACATCAAAAATATCTCTTCCTTCGCCTGTTGGTCACCGTCTTTTGCACGGAGCAATAGATCCTTGAAGTTCACTTTACATCCCTCCCTGTAGCTTCCTTGACTTTTTTGCAGACACGATGATATGCAGCCGCAACTCCCTGATACCCAAGGTCAAGCTCTAAAGCGAGTTCATGGAAGCTGCCTCCATGCAAAGCACGGGAAAAGAAGATATAGCGGTCTCTCTCGCTGATGCGATTCAAAGCCTCCTCAAGCGCGGCATTTTCAATGCAGCAAAGCAAATCGGTCGGATCAGAAATGCCGGGTGCTTCCTCAGTTGACAGATCATCCGGATCTGTCAATACCTCTCTCGCCTGTCGGCGCTGTTTGGCGTGAAGATAGTCTGCCTTCCTGTGCGCAACCGCCGAGAGCAAATAGGCGGTAAATCCATTCTGGGTAATGTTGCTTTCCCCTTTTCCATCGTTTCTTATATACATCTTCGTTCCTCCGTTTCTGATTTTTTGGGAAAATTTCAGAAACGGGGGACTTCGACAGCGATATCGCTCGCTTGCTAAATTCCGACAAAGTAAAAGAGAAGCGCACAGCAGACAATGCTGTACGTTTCTCTTTTTCCTTATCTGCCCCGCTATATCGGGGACGTATCCATCATCCAGAAAATAGAAGTTTCCTTTGTGCGAATAGAGACGAACTTCAAGTTGCAGGGCATAAACTGCTATGCTTCCAGAGTTCCTTTGGCTGCTTGGACGGCATCTGTTCTTTTCCTCTAGTACAAGGATCTTCTTAGCGACCCTCCAGCTTGCTTACCTCATTTTTCATGGTTTGCTTCACCCTCATTATGCAGATAATTTGTACTATCTTTCTAATTATTAGAAGTGAAACGGCATTTATTAGAAGCGCGGTTCCAATTAAAATAGTGCTAAAGAGACGAGCAAAACAGTTGGAAGGAGTTGCCCGCGAACAAGGCGAATGGGAATCAAAAGAGTTTAGGGCAGCTCAAGGGCGCAAAAACCACAGCGCGGTAGTCCCCGCACCTGAAAACGATATGGAAAAGTGCAGATCAGACGGAACGCCGAAGCTGTTTGACAGAACGGTAGGAGTGAGAACCATGCAGAACGGCGGCCAGCGCAACCGCTAAAGCGGAGATGTGGGCTACTGTGTTGAGATTAGCAGCACTGCTGCCATTTCGAACCCAAAGTCTTTCTTGACCAGATGCCTTAAAACGGGAATTGTAACGCTCACATTCTGTACGCAAAGCATAGACACGCTTAAAACGCAGGCATTCCCTGTCAATGGAAAGTCTGTAGTCTGTTGGAATGGCCTTATACTTGGTACAGCCACGGTTCTTCTTGCCGTTATTCCAGTTATTGTGATTGCAGGGGCAAACACCGGTTTTGGACTGGCGGAAGGGGGCAGCGGTATTTCTGCCGAATCCCCCCCTCCGCCATCGGTGGTCTTGCCATCCTTTCTTATGGCGAGACCAGCTTCACAGATAGGATTGCCAACGGACAGTTTTTCAGGACTCTTTGTACTGCGCTTGTTTAATGGGATCACGGCCTCTCCCTCATAGGCGTCCTTCACCAAGTTGTAGACGGTTTTCACATCGTAGCCCTTATCGCCGAGGAAGGTACACTCGCGAAGGGACAAAACGGCATTGGCAGGACGAAGAATGTCCGGAACAACTGATGCATCGGTTGTGTTAGCCAGTGTGGTCAATTCAAAGAGAGGCAGACCGGAGATGCAAAGATTGAACAGCATCAGGAAAGCCGCAATCCGGAGCCGTTGGAGATCACAGCAAAAGACATTGCCGCCATTCTGGTGGATGCCGCGATCAGTGAAGAAAAAGCCGAAGCGTTCCAAAGCTGCTGTAATGAGCGCTTTGGCGCTGGCGTTACCTTAAACCCGTTGAATCTGATCGACAGTGGCCGTTTTGAAGTAAAAACGGCCACCGCGACTATCTTTGTCGCGCCCGAGCAGAGTTATCTGCTGGAGACTCGTGTGATCGATGGGCGCAAATATCTGACGATCCCCGTCGAAGAGGAAATCGAGGTCAACGGCTTCGGTGTCCGCACCCAGGGAGAAAAGCAAGGCTGAATGTCCGATAACGCAGTCATAAAGTTAACAAGCAGGAAGCCTCTACCGTGGCAGAGGCTTCCTGCTTCTTTAGTATACTTAGTATTTACCTGCAAACCACAGTATAGGAAGTGATATACCCTGTGTCTGAGCCTTTGCTGTTTCGCGCATAGACTGTCAGCGTTACGCGGTAGCTGACACCGGGTGTTCCTTGAAAGTAGGTTGTTCCAACATAATCCCATGTATTGTAATCATAGAATTCGGGGTGTTCGGCGCCATACTGAGAATCATAGTAACGCCAATTACCGTTCACTTTCTGCTCGATTTCAACCTCGTGCACACCGAGCTTTTCCATTTTGCTGCGGGCCTCGACTGTCATGGCTACCGCAATCTTACCATTCCCTCTCGCTTCGATTCCAACACTGTAACCGTCCAAATAGGCGCTGGAGCGGGTGCCGTTTATTGTGGGCATTCCGATTTCCGGACGATATACGGCGGATGCAGTCATGCCTACGCTGAACATCATAATAAGCATCAAAAAAAGGGAAAAGAGTCTTCTCTTCATAGTCATTCTCCTCATATGATTTTATTGAATTGAGTTAATCATCTCTTTAATCTCAGCCTCGGATATCTGTCCACTGATTACATAAGATAGCATTCCATCTTGCCATCCTGCTTTTGTCACTCCGTCGTCCGTCAAAATGTAGTATTCGGTTTGATTGTGCGTATAAACACTTCCCAATGAATCAAGCTCTTTCGCTTCGGTTGATAGTGCCATCGTATGCTCTATTACGCGAATCACTAAACCTCCACGGGTCGAATCATAAATGGCAGAACATTTAAGCACACCATCTGACAACTTAACTGCAATAGCCGAAACCGCATAATCTCTCGGTACCCATGTGGGCAGACCTTCTGTACTGATCCCGTTTGCCGCCAGAGCCTCATACAGGGAATGATACTCGCTGGGATCGTCGTCAGGCAATTCCATGATGCCGGAAGGATTGGTATAGATCTGAATGATTCCTTCGGCCCATCGCAGGACAGCCTGAACAGGTTGGAATCCCATAGCGCTGGCGGTTATAATAAAGCAAAATGCCGCGGCTGCGGCAATAGCTGCCGCACGGAAAACGCGGGAAAAGGATCGACGAGTTCGGTTCCCATGTCGATTCCTTGCTTCTGCCGCAAGATCAGACTTGCAGGAGTTCGGTTCTTCTTCAAAAATCAACGGATGGGATTCTTCGAGTTTTGCCCATTTTTCTTCCGGGTCATAATGCTCTGCGACTGGTGCCCTTTTTTGCAACAGTGACAGATATTCCTCAATCCTGTCCGTATCCATCTCCTCCGCAGGTACACTTAGCATTGCTTCTACTTCATTCAGAAGCTGCAAATTAGATTTTCCCGTGATGGACGCGGAAGCAGAATCTGTTCGCTTTCTCCCGACAGCAGATTTATCGGGATGCTGGCTACCCAACATTTCATTACCCCCTTTACTAGTTCATCTCATGAATTATCGGTTTTGTGACAATAATTTGATAATTATTTTGGCGTGCTGCCAAGAGGCTCCTCCAGCAGTGTTCTGCACTTGTGGAGCGCTCTGGATAATCGCTGACGGCACGCCATTTCACTGATTCCAAAATGCTCTGCGAGTTCCAGAAATGAATAGCCTTTATCGATGCGAAGCAGGATGATCTCCTGCTCCGATCCGCTTGCCCCATCGGAATATGACAGGCCATTGGAAGTTCCGTGAGTTCATAGCTTTCAGCGATATCTTCAATCGAAACCTCTGTATGATAAAAGCGGCGGCTTTCGCGCAAGGTCAAATTGTTCAATGTCTCAAAGAGCCACGCCACCGGTTTCTTGTGACCGCATACCCGTTCCGACTTACAGCACGCTGTCAGAAAGGTCTCCTGCACCAAGTCCTCCGCAAGATGCCAGTCCCCTACGCGACGATATGTAAGCCGGACCATGGCATCAGAGTATTGAAGCATCAAATGATGGATGTACTCTCGCTGCTGCTTATCCATACAATCCCTTCCTTCGCAAAATCTCACCAAAAAATCAGCTGCCATGCAATCAACAGCCGGCAGCTGATTTATTTGAACTGGTGGCTCTCACCATGCTCTATAATCGTTTTGCACACAGATAGGCACAATTTGACCTGCTCCGGCGCGGCATCTTTCAACATGCTTGCAAATTCAACAGAAATGCTGACGTCTGGATGAACCGGAATGTTGCTTCCAAGCAGAGTATAAAGATCAACGCGCAGTGCTGTCGATATATCCACCAGTAATGTCAGGCTCGGCTTCGTTTGACACCTCTCAACGTGGCTGATGTGCTGGGATGTAACACCGACCATTTCGGCAAGTTCAGCCTGCTTGAGATTGCAGCGGATTCGACATATTTTAATGTTGTTTCCGATTTCCTGATAATCAATCATACTTCAGCGTCTCCTGTAATACGCGCCACGGTACTATTCTGCCTATACGCATATTATACAGGGAGTCATTCGTACAATAAATCGACCATCAAGGCGTTTATCGCTCTTATAGATATAATGCGCATGATATTTTTGCATTTTCCCCATGCGAAAACAATAGGAGTGCATCTGTACCGATGATCATTACGGTTCAGAGAAATGAATGGCATGCGTCACAAAAAATCGCAGAAAAAATCGAACTTTTTGTCACAAATCGACACTGTCAGGAGATGAATATAGTGAGGGCGCATTTTTGGAGGAGGTGGTCATTGGGGCAACATCCGCCGCAGACCCACTGTCATGTATCGTAGAGAGGAGAATATCAAATGAAGCTAAAACGATTCCGAAACAAATTCATTTCGATGCTGCTTACGCTGGCAATGCTCTTGACACTGTTCCCTACCGCAGTCTTTGCCGAGGATACGGCGGCTGACCGACCGGCCAGCGCCGAATTTAAGATCATGGGACTGTACGCTCTCCGGGATAACGGGCGGCGTGTGTCCTTCTTCTCTTATGAGTCAAGAGACAACGCATTCCTGACAAAAGCCAATATGACCTATCCCGACTCCTGGTTCAAGCTGATCTATGTGATCGAGAGATCACAGCCGGTCACGCTGGAACTGTATGAGATGAAGGATGAACCCGCGTATATGGATGAAGATATTGTTTCCATGCCGTATGCGCCGGAGGATGATGCGGATGGACACGGAAAACTCCAGAGCGAGGAGTTCCTTGGCCGCCGACTAGGCGTACTGGTGGGCGTTCCGGTGCAGGAAAATATCGCCCCGCTTCAGGAGGGGGATGACATTTATACGGCGGAGCAGGTGAGCTATTCGCCTATCGATGAAGATGAGTGGCTGAATATCGTCTATCAGACGATCCGCGGGAAGCGTCAGCCGGAAGTGATTGAGGATTTCTACGCTTTTGGCTTTGAGGGCAATCGCCTCGCCGGACTGGACGATGCGGCTGCAACGGTGAGCCTTGATGAGCTCCCTGCCCCGGAAGATATGGCAGAGACAGACGCTCTGCTCCCCTCGGAAAATCTAGATGCTCCAAATCCGGAAGCAAATTTGCCCGCTGACATCAACGATGAAGCAATGGATACGGAAAAATCTCCTGCCAATGAGACATCGGAGGATGGGGCTTCCGAGGAAAGCCTGACAACGGATACGGAGCCTGCAACGGCGATAGAGGAGTCCTTTGCTCCCTCTGCAAATGCGGAACCATTGGAAGATGATGCGAACACGACACCTGCCAATGCGGATACGGTGGATTCGGAGGCGGTGGAAACGGATAAAGCAGATGTGCCGGTGACAGCGATTGAGGACGAGCCTTCTGCAGAAGAATCTGTTGAAGCTGTTTCGGACGTGGAACCGGAGGTGCAGCCGGAGATCAATGCGGAGATCGACTATCTGCCGGAAAGTTCTGTCCTGCCCAGCGCACACGCTTTCTTCGGCTTGACGGATGCTGCCGAAGAAAGTGAAAACACCATCCAGAATATAGTTCTGTGGGACGGCAGTTACAGGGATGACAGCGGCAGCCTCACCCGTATTTCCAGCGGTGGCCGCTACGTCATCGTCATGCAGCCCTGCACGCCCCGGACAGCAATCTACAATAGCTTTCTTGGTTTTGATGTGCCGGAGGAAAGTGAGGCTATTGACACCTTTGAGACGATCAACTCCTGGGATGATCTGATCGCAATTCGGGATGAACTGGCCTGCAGCGGCGACCCTGTGGATCTGCTCAGCGGCAGTTTTACATGGAATTACCGTGACCTTGCGCTGTACGGCAAGGATGATCTGGAATTTACACGTTACTACGAATCTGTCCACGCGGATGAAAATTACGGGCTCGGCGGCGGCTGGACGTCCAACTTCTCCTATGCGCTGGAGTTTGACGGCCGCTCCGTGATTGCCCATTTGCCGAGAGCCGTTACGCTTTATTTCCCAATCGGTTTTGACGGCAGCTTTGACGCCTGCGGTGATTACTCGCTGGTGCAGACAGGCAGCGGTTATGCCATGACGGATAAGGCGGGGACGATCTACCGCTTCGACAATAGCGGCCGTATTCTGAGCATCGTCTATCTTAGTGGGAATACGCTGTCCTTCCAATATGACGGTGACAAGCTCCGGAGCGTGTCCAACGGCGCCGGCAGCTTTACGTTCTCCTACAGCGGTGACAATATCGCTACGGTGACGGACAGCGTAGGGCGCAGCATCCATCTGTCCTATGACGGCGGCCTCCTGACTGAAGTGGAAAACCCTGATGGAGACAGCCTGCGCTATGCGTATGACGGCAACGGGTATCTCAGTTCTGTTCAGAATCTCAAGGGTGAGATCTATGTAGAGAATGAATATGACGCACAGGGCCGTGTAGTCCATCAGTATGCCGTAAACTTCGGCACCTTTGATTTTACCTACGATTTCGATGGGCGGCACAACACCTGCACCGGCGAGGACGGCTATTTCCATGAGATCTGGTTTGATGAGCAGGGCCGGATCACCAAGTCTACAGATGCCAGCGGCAGCCAGACGGTGACCTATAACGATCTCAATCAAGTCACCAGCCGGACGGATCGTGAAGGCAACCGCACATCCTATGCCTATGATGCCGCGGGCAACAAAACCAAAATCACTTACGCCGACGGCACTTATGAGCGGTTCGAGTACGACAGCAATCGGATGCCGACCATGATCCGTGACCGCAACGGGAATACGAGCTACTATACCTATGACCATCAGGGCAATATGACTTCCGCTACCGATGGCCGCGGAATGACCCGCTCCTATGTCTATGATGCCAACGGCAATCTCACTTCCGCGGCGGATGCGCTGGGTGCGCAGACGACCTACACCTATGACGCTCAGGGTAACTGCACGTCCATGACAGACCCGCTGGGCAATGTGACCGCCTATATTTATGACGGGCAGGGCCGCCTGATCACAGTCACCGACGCCATGGGGTCAGTCACTTCCTATGAGTATACCGAGGCCGGCAAACTGGTGAAGGTCATCGGCGCCGATGGCAGCGAGCAGACCTACACGGTGGATGGCAACGGCTTCAACATCAGCGAAAGCGACCGCATGGGCCATGTCACCACCTTTACCCGTGACGCGCAGAACAACGTGACCTCTATCACCGATCCGCTGGGCAATGTGACCCGCTATACCTATGATGACAGCGGAAATCTGACCACAGCAACAGACGCCAACGGAGCGGTCACCCGCTATACCTACGATGCTGATGGCCGTATTGTTTCCATGACCGATGCCCGCGGCAATACCTGGCGCTATGCTTATGATCGGAACGGTCAACTGGTTTCCACCACCGATCCTGTCGGCGGCGTCAGTTCTACCAGGTACAACAGCGTTGGACGTACATCTTCCAGTACGGACGCCAATGGCAATACCACCCAATATACCTATGACGGTGTCGGCAACCTTACAAAGATCACCGATGCACTCGGCAAGAGCACCGTCAGCGAATACGATGCCAACGGCAACCTGACCGCCACTACGGATCGCAACGGCCACACCACCCGCTATGCTTACGACGCGGAGAACCGTTTGATCCGCATGGAAGATGCTGAGGGCAGCACGACTTCCTACACCTATGACGCTAACGGTCAGATGACAAAGACCACCTCTGCCATGGGCGCGGAGACTTCCAGCACTTATGACGCGCTGGGGCGTCAGATATCCTCGGCGGATGCACTGGGCCATGTGACCGGCTACGAATATGATGTGCTGGGTCGCGCCACAAAGATCACCTACGCGGATGGCGGCTTTGTTGCCTACACCTATGATGCCAACGGTCAGGTTTTGACTGCCACCGATGAACTGGGCGGCGTGATCTCCTATGTCTACGATGCCAACGGCAGACTGATCGAGATGACGGACGCCATGGGCGGCAAAACGGCATACGCCTATGACGCTGTCGGCAATGTGACCTCTGTGACCGATGCTCTGGGCGGGAGCACAACCTATCGCTACGACGAAACGGGAAATATGACCTCGGTTACAGACGCCAACGGCAATACGACCGGCTATTCCTATGATGCCCTTGGTCGCGCTGTTGCCGTTACGGACGCCAATGGCGGCGTGACCCGCGCGGAGTACGATCATAACGGGAACATTGTCAAGGCTGTCGATGCCGAAAGTAATGCCACTACTTATGTCTATGATGCGCTGGATCGTCTTGCCAGTTATACCAACGCGGAGGGCTATACCTTCTCCTTCCAGTATGACAATGAGGGAAACACGGTTTCCTCTACTGACGGTAACGGCAATACCACCCGCTATACCTACGATGGATTGAACCGCGCAGTCTCCAGCACCAACGCCGAAGGCAATACCGCATACAACACCTATGACGCGGATGGCCGTATGGTAAAGTCTGTGAATGAAGAGGGCGCGGAGACCGCCTATGTCTATGACGCGGATGGCCGCCTGATTTCCATGACGGATGCTCTGGGTAATGTTACCAGCTTTGAGTACGACAGCAGGGATCGGGTCATCAAGGTCACCGATGCCAAGGGTAATGCGACCACATTCACCTATGATCTGGCAGGCAATGTCAAGAGCGAGACCAATGCCAAGGGCGTTGTGACCAGCTATGCCTACGATGCCAATGGCAACCTCACCTCCATGACGGATGCTGCCGGCACCGTGACCTATACCTATGACGCCCTGAATCGGGTTACCAGCGTGAAAGACCGCCGTGGCAATACGCAGTTCTTCACCTATGATGCCACAGACCGCATCGTGCAGGTCAAGGACCGCAACGGCAATGCCACCCGGTATGTCTATGACGGCAATGGAAATATTGTAAAGACCATCGATGCGCTGGGCACGGAGTCCGTATTTACCTACAATAAAAATGACCAGCTCATTTCCACCGACCTCCACCGTGTGGATGCCCTCAACGGCGTGGACTCCCACGAGATCACGCTGTATGAGTACGATGGTCGGAATCTGGTCACGAAGGAGATCAACGCGCTTGGCGACAGTACCGTTTATGTCTACGACGGCAACGGCAATCTGGTCTCCAAGACCGACGCGGACGGCTATGTGACCCGGTATTCCTACACCGCCCTTGATTTGGTGAAGAAAATCAATTACAATGGGGCAAAGGAGGTCTCCTACCAGTATAACAAGGTCGGCGAACTGGTGCAGATGGATGACTGGACCGGCACCAACACCTTCGAGTTGGACCTGCTGGGCCGCCTCCAGAAGATGACCGACCACAAGGGCAACACGGTTTCCTACACCTATGACGCCGTGGGCAATCAGACCGGCATTACCTATCCGGACGGCAGCAAGACCCGCAGCTTCTACGATGCGGTGTATAACCTCACCAGCGTCATTGACGCGGATGACGGCACCTATGCCTATGTCTACGATGATGCCAACCGCCCCGTCAAGCTGACCTATCCCAACGGCTGGATCGAGCAGTATACCTATGACGCCGAGGGCAACCTCCTCAAGACGGTGGACACCGATCCCTTCCAGCTCTACAACAAGACGCCCAAGGTCAAGTATGAGTACACCTACGACGCCGAGGGCAATGTGCTGACGGAGTTCCAGCGGGACAGCGACGCCACGGAAAATCTCAAGAGCCGCACGGCCTTTACCTATGATGCATTAAACCGACTCACCGGCAGTACCCGCAGGCTGGAGGTCTATCCCTACGATACCCTCGCCTATACCTACACCTACGATACGCTGGGCAACCTGCTGAAGCAGAGCGGTCCCACTAAGGGCGAAGAGGATACCTACCAGTACAACGACCTCAACCAGATGGTGAGCAAGCATGTGTGCGGCTACGAGCAGAAGCTCACCCGCATCTATGACTACGGCTATACCTACGATAAGCGCGGCAATCTGGTGAAGGAAGAAGAGATTTGTTCGCCTACCACCACCGGACCCAAGAATATCACCGTTGCGACCTATCTCTATGACGAGACGAACCGCATGGTGCAGGGCACCAACAAGGCCGGCGAGGTCAGCGCGTATACCTTCAACGGCCTCGGCGTCCGCGTCGGCACGGAGCTGATCCTGAAGGATAATACCCACGGCTATACGGACTTCCACTGCCAGACGCCCAGCGTGGAGACTGGCATCGAAAAGCCGGAAGTGGTCAAGACGGATTATGTCATTGACTATACCAGACTGGACATCGACCAGCGGGTGCTGATGAAGTCCGAGCAGGACGGCTATGACTTCTTCTACACCTACGGTTTGGACAAGCTGCAGGTCATGACGATTGGCGAAGGCAGCAACTGGTGGGGGCAGAGCATCAAGAAATGCGTCAATATGGCCTACGTCCACACCGACCGCCTTGGCAGCGTGGTGAATCTCTCCGATCAGTACGGCCGTGTGACCGCACGGGCAGACTACACCGATTGGGGCGAGGTCCGCAAATACACCGACATCACCGTGGACGGTGGTTTCCGCAGACTGCTGCCGGAGATTACCTACGCCACCCATGAGTATGATGATGTCCTGAACCAGTTCTACGCAAAGGCCAGAATGTACGATGCGGAGAACAAGCGGTTTGCGGCGGTGGATCCCATCCTTGATCCGGCTAGGTATGAAATCGGACTGTATGTACTCACTCCGATGATGCTGGTACAGCAGGTCTATGCGTTTGATGCACCGTATACCTACATTGATCCACTTGGGTTGATGAATTACTTCACGCAGACGGACGATTTGTTGTCTGGCGTTTGGAAGGGTGTTAAAGACAACACAATTGGCTTGGTGGAGAGTATCCCACAAGCAGTTCCTATGGTCAAGGAACTGGTCAAGGGTGTTATCGGCGGAGATATTGATATTGCAGAATTGGCGAAAGCGGTTCTGAAGGGTGCTGTTGGAGATTATTGGCATGTAATTAGATACGCCGACACTCTTAATCCATTGAAGAAAAAGACCGATAGTGAAGTCTATAATTATGGACGCGCTGTCGGAAGCGTGGCTACAGATATTGTTCTTGCTTTTGCAGGAGCTACCATTGTTGATAAAGCAATGGATTTATTAAAAGGCAGCAAGGTTGGGCAGAAAATAATTAGTCTTGCAAATCAAGCTAGAAACTATTTCAATGATTTTACCTGCCAAAATAAGCAAGTGCTTGCCAACACGCTATATGATATTCTGGACGATAGTAGTGATGTAGCAAAAGCTGCAGCTAAGCGGAGAACCTTCAGCGGTGGAGATGCGGGCGAAGAATTTTT
>OOAA01001406.1_pt1 | contig 12099 bp, 10 predicted proteins | sample 1671671 | NCBI WGS metagenome assembly OOAA01 (sample SAMN06348180, study PRJEB24527) | human gut metagenome | biome: human gut; feature: ankylosing spondylitis patient; material: feces | host: Homo sapiens | place: China | collected 2015-10 | reverse complement strand
TAGAAAGCACTGTCTCCGATGCTTGTTACGCTGTTGGGAATCGTTATGCTTGTGAGGCCGCTGCACCCGCCGAAATCCATGTCTCCGATGCTTGTTACGCCGTCGGGGATGGTTATACTTGTGAGGCTGCTGCAACAGCTAAAAGTCCAGTATCCGATGCTTGTTACGCTGTTGGGGATGGTTATGCTTGTGAGGCTGTTGCAACCGTCGAAAGCAAAGTTTCCGATGCTTGTTACGCTGTTGGGGATGGTTATGCTTGTGAGACCGGTGCAACCCTCGAAAGCCTCGCTTCCGATGCTCGTTACGCTGTTGGGGATCGTATATGAAGTCTGAGATTTTCTTGAGGGAAATCTTATTAATTCGGTCTTTTTCTTGTTAAATAGAATACCGTTATTGCTGGAATAATAATTATTATCACTTGCAACATTAATACTTGTGAGGCTTCTGCACTCGCCGAAAGCACAGCTTCCGATGCTTGTTACGCTGTTGGAGATAGTTATGCTTGTGAGGCTGCTGCAACAGCTGAAAGCACAGCCTCCGATGCTTGTTACGCTGTCGGGGATCGTTATGCTTGTGAGGCTGTGGCAACCGCCGAAAGCCAAGTATCCGATGCTTGTTACGCTGTTGGGGATGGTTATGCTTGTGAGGCCGCTGCAACCGCAGAAAGCCCTGTCTCCGATGCTTGTTACGCTGTTGGGGATGGTTATGCTTGTGAGGCTTCTGCAATCTTCGAAAGCATCGTCTCCGATGCTTGTTACGCTGTTGGGGATCGTTATGCTTGTGAGACCGCTGCAATCTTGGAAAGTCTCTCTTCCGATGCTTGTTACACTGTTGGGGATGGTTATGCTTGTGAGGCCACTGCAACCGTCGAAAGCCCCGTATCCGATGCTTGTTACGCTGTCGGGGATAGTTATGCTTGTGAGGCCACTGCAAACGCAGAAAGCCTTTCCTCCGATGCTTGTTACGCTGTCGGGGATGATTATACTTGTGAGGCCGGTGCAACCCCAGAAAGCCTTTCCTCCGATGCTTGTCACCGACTTTCCGTCAATTTCAGACGGTATTGTTATTGCTCCCTTTGTCGATTCGACACAGCCGGTAATGATAATCGTGCCGTCCTTGCTGACCTCATAAGTATATATATCATATGTTTTTCGCTCTGCCGCCTCGGCTTTTGGCGCGAAAAGGCTCGCCCAATCAACGCCGGCAAGCTCGCTCAAGGGCGCGACGCCGAGCACCATAATGAGTGCAAGGGTCAGAGCCAAAAGCGACTTGAAAATGTTTTTCCGTTTTGTTTTCATTGTTTTTTGCCTCCGTTTTATTTTTTTACGGCAGTGCCGTTTTATACCTTGGTTGTGGGGTGCGGGTAAATAAATTTTGTGCGGATTTCGCGGGCGGATGATATCCGCCCCTACGGTCGGTAGGATAAATCTTTGCGAAGATTTTGTGCCGCCGTCGGCGGCAGCGGTGCGTCGGGTCGACGCACCCTACAAGGTGCTCCCCCGCAAGGGAGCCTATGGCGGTGTGATTTTATGCGCTTTATACACCGTCGGAATTTCTTTCAAATATATAATAGCATTCTTATTTTTCTTGTCAACAGAAATGGAACGAAACGCATTTTAAGCGGTATGAAAGCAACGTTTGATTCTTAAATGCAAATCAGATGACCGATATCTCGTCCGTATATTCCGCTCCGCACGGCATTATTGAGGGCAGGGCGAGGGAAAACAGGTCGGCGGCGCGCTCCTCGATAGCGGAAATGCGCTTTGCGCGGTCGTTCAATTTTTTTATATCCGCTGCACGCATGACTATCGGCAGCTTCGCGGTCGAGCGCATGGCGCGGAGCTTTTCGCGGCCTATCGCATTGAAACCGAGAACTCTGATATACGGCGGTATGCCCTCGCAGTCGGACGCCTCTATCCCGAGCAAAAGCGCCGCAATCACGCGCCTTATACGCGCATGGGAATAGCGCTTCGTCTTTGTGAGCGAATAGAGCTCCTCGAGCGAGGATGCGCTGCGTGAGGCGGAATATATGCGGTTTTCGAGCCCCTCCGAGATATCCGGCACCGCCGCTATTCTCTCCGGAGTCGAGACGCGTAGGCAGGCGAGGATAGCTTTTTCGAGGGCGCGGATATCGGCCGGCGCTCTGCCCGCTTCTATCTCTGTCTTTAGTATCGCGGCGGCATTTTCGGGCATGAGGTCGTCAAAGTCCTCCCCCTCCCTCACGCGGGTGCGTATGAGCGAAGCGCTCGCAAAGAAGTTCACCGCCTCGCCGCTGTCGTGACCCGCTCCCTCGCGCCTGACGGCGAACGGGGTTAAGTCCGACTTGAGCTTATCTATAGCGCGGATATATTCGACGGCGAGCGTGTCGTTGGGCGACGAGAGCACGGACGCTACTCGCGTGTCAAGCTCCTCGACGGCGCGCTGTCTCGCCGAGGCGAAGCTCACTCCCGAGAGCAGGTTTGCCCGCAGGCTTTCGCGCACGGTGTAGTCGTCAACGGCGCGGGACGCGGCTCTGAGCAGAGTGACGTCGGCGCACTCGCTGCCGAAGCCCAAAGTGTCCACGCAGCCCATGGCATCGAGCAGACCTACCGCTCCCCTTGCAAAGGTCTGCGCCGCGGCGCACGCCCACGGTACGGGGAGAGACACTACCAAATCGGCGCCGTTCATAAGCGCCATACGTGCGCGGGCGTTCGGGTGCATGAGCGCGGTCTCCCCGCGCTGGACAAACCAACTGCTCATCACGCAAACGACCGCCGAAGCTCCGTTTTCGCGGGTTCGGGTTATGTGATAAGCGTGACCGTTATGGAACGGATTATATTCGGCAACAATACCTGCTGTGCTCATTTTTCGGTCTTCTCTCCTTTTTTCGCAATTAGACGGGTTAATTATGCAAGAACCGCTTGAAAAATCCTCTTACAGTATATATAATATATCAGTAACGAGCTTGTTTGCAAGCAAATATTTTATTTGGAGGCAATACTCTTGAAAATTCTTGTTATCAACGCCGGAAGCTCATCGCTTAAATATCAGCTCATTGACATGGACGGCGAAAAGCTTATAGCAAAAGGCGTCTGTGAGCGTATCGGCATCGACGGTAAAATCAGCGGCAACACCTTCGACGGAAGAGAATTCAAATACAGCGTGGAGCTCAAAAACCACACTGCGGCTTTCCTCGAGGTCGAGAAGGTTCTCACTTCGACCTACAAGGTCATCGACGACCTCTCCGAGATCTCCGCTGTCGGCCACCGCATAGTCCAGGGCGGTTCTCTGTTCAAAGAGAGCGTTCTTGTTGACGAGGATGTTATCGCCGGCATCGAGAGCCTGTGCGACCTCGCTCCACTGCACAACGCCGCTCACATTCAGGGCATCCGCGCCTGCCGCGAGGTCTTCGGCGAGGATGTTCCGGAAGTTGTTGTTTTCGACAACGCTTTCCATTCGACCATGCCCCCCGAGGCATTCCTTTTCCCGCTGCCCTATGAGTACTATGAGAAGTACAAGGTCCGCCGCTACGGCTTCCACGGCACATCTCACCGCTTTGTCAGCGCTCGCTGCGCGGAAGTTATGGGCGTTGACCTCAAGGACATAAAGCTCATCACCTGCCACCTCGGCAACGGCTCCTCGATAACCGCCATAAAGGACGGCAAGGTTATTGACACGAGCATGGGTCTCACTCCCCTCGACGGCTTCATCATGGGCTCGCGCTGCGGCGGAGTTGATCCCTCGGCTATCACCTATCTTCAGGAGAAAGAGGGCTGGACTCCCGCGGAGACCGCCGAAATTCTCAACAAGAAGTCCGGCGTTCTCGGCATCTCCGGCATATCGAGCGACGACAGAGATGTTCTCGCCGCCGCAGAGGCAGGCAACAAGAGAGCCGCCCTTGCAAGAAGCATTCAGCGCTATCAGATCCGCAAGTTTATAGGCGCATATGTCGCCGCCATGGACGGCGTTGACGCGATTGTATTCACCGGCGGTATCGGCGAGAACACCTGCGACCTGCGCGAGGATGTCTGCAACCATCTGACTTATCTCGGCGTGAAGATAGACAGCGAGAAGAACCTCGAGCTCAGAAAAGGCAAGGAGGGCGAGCTTTCGACCCCGGATTCAAAGGTCCGCGTCTTTGTTCTGCCCACCAACGAGGAGCTGCTTATAGCCAGAGACACCAAGGCTATTGTCGAGAAGCTCTGATATGAACGGCTGCAACACTTTTATATTTGACAGTTTACCGGAGAAGGAGCTTATCCCCCGGTTCGAGATAAGCTCCTTCCACTGGGAAAAAGACGGATATTCGCGCCCCGAAAGCTCCGTGCGGTTCTGCGCGGTAAAAAATGAGGGCTTCTGCGCCTTTCTCGAGAGCTCGGAATGCCCCGTGCTGGCGAGATACACTCGGCGCGACGATCCGGTATATACCGACAGCTGTCTCGAGGTTTTCATAGCGCCCGTCGAGGGTCGCCGCGAGTACATAAACTTCGAGATAAATCCGAACGGCGCATATCTGTCGCAGTTCGGAGCCGAGAGAAACGGACGCGTATTTATAAAGGAGCTGACCGCCGAGACTCCGCGCGTGAGCGCGGGAGTTTACCCTGACACTAAAGGCTGGCACGCTGAGCTCTTTATCCCGGAGAGCCTGATATCGGCGCTCTACGGCTGCGAGTTCTCGGTCAAGGAGGGCGAGATTCGCGGCAACTTCTACAAATGTGCCGACGATTCGCCGACCCCGCACTACGGTGCGCTCTTCCCCGTCGGCAGCGCCTCTCTCGGTTTTCACAATCCCGAAAAGTTCGGAACTATCAAAATAATCAAAAGGTGATACAGATGCAAACGCAGAACACCCCCTTTCCTCTGCAACAGATAATCGATGAATTCGGTTTTGAGGGAGAATATACGGGCTACCGTGTTTCAAACGACGGCCACATAAACAACACTTTTGTCGTTGACTTCAAAAATGCCGACGGCAGCGATGTAAGCTACCTTGTTCAGCTGATAAACACGAATGTTTTCAAGAATCCGGACGAGCTTATGGAGAACATCGTCGGAGTCACCGCATATCTTCGCAACATCGTTATCGAGCGCGGCGGCGACCCGGAGCGCGAATGTCTCAACGTGTTCTTCACAAAGGAGGGCAAGCCCTACTTCAGAACGGACGACGGCGAATGCTGGAGATGCTATAACTTCATCACCGACGCGCACGCCTGCCAGTCCATTGACGACCCGAAAACATTCTATAACGCCGCAAAGGCTTTCGGCACCTTCCAGTGCCTGCTCGCGGACTATCCGAGCAACACCCTGCACGAGACTATCCCGAACTTCCACAACACCCGCTCCCGCTTCGCCGACTTCAAAAAGGCAGTCGGCGACGACCTCAAGGGACGCGCGGCTGGCGTGCGCAAGGAGATAGACTTCGTTCTCTCGCGCGAGAGCGACACGGGCATTCTCGTAGATATGCTCGAGCGCGGCGAGCTCCCGCTGAGAGTCACACACAACGACACGAAGCTCAACAACGTCATGTTTGACAACAAGACGGACGAGGGCATCTGCGTTATCGACCTCGACACCGTCATGCCCGGTCTTTCTCTCTACGATTTCGGCGACAGCATCCGCTTCGGCGCAAGCACCGCCGCAGAGGACGAGAAGGATCTCGGCAAGGTGAGCTTCGACATTGAGCTCTATAAAGTCTACACCGAGGGCTACCTTTCGGCTGCGGGCAAGAGCCTGACCGACGCGGAGATAGAGTATCTCCCCTTCTCATCGAAGCTTATGACGCTCGAATGCGGAATGCGCTTCCTCGGCGACTATCTCAACGGAGACACTTATTTCCGCACCGAATATCCCGAACACAACCTTGTCCGTTCCCGCACGCAGTTCAAGCTCGTCGAGGACATGGAGAGGCAGCTCGACGAGATGAAAAAGGTCACGCGGGAGATATATTCAAAAGTATAAAAGCCATAAGGCACGGAGGCTCGGAGTTATGCTTTCTCTGATGGACGAGCGCCAGCTCACGCACAGCCTTGCCCTTTGGACAATGAAAAACAGCCGCTTCGCGCCGCAGCCCGGAAGCTGCGAGGAAGCGGCTTTTACCAAAACCTTCGCTGTGCCCGAAACGCGATTTGAGCGCGTCAATTCGGCTGTCTCGCCAAACGGCAGACCCGTTTCAATATTTCGCACCGCAGTGCGCCTCGCCGACTGGCAGTCGCGCAGCGGGCAGGAGTGTCTGTTCGTCTATCTCAAGGCTGTTGAGACGGACACGGACAGTCTCGGCAACACCGCCGAAATCACGCTGGGCTACTCGGTAGTCAGCAGGTGATATACTTTCTTATGGCGGGATAGACGCGCTTTGCTATAAACGCGAGCAGCAGACAGAACACGGCATCCTTCGGGAAAGTCGTGAACACGCAGGCGCTCATCATTTTCATAAAGCCCGGATATGTGTTGAGATACAGTCGAGTGACAAAATAGAAATACACGGTGCCGATAACATATATTATCACGGTACCGACCATAGCGGCCAAAAAGAGCTTCCAAAATGTGCGCTCTTTAAGATGCTCGACTATGTATCCCGTGACTACGGCTGCGACAAGAAAGCCGATTATGAAACCGAACGACGGCTTCAGCACACAGGCGATTCCGCCGCCGTAGGTGAACACGGGCACTCCGCAGAGACCGAGAATTATATATGCCGCGACGCTCAGCCCCGAGCGCCACGCGCCGAGGAGCATAGCCGAGAGCAGAACAAATTCGAGCTGCAGTGTTATCGATATCATCGGCAGGGGTATCTTTATGAATGCGCCGAGGATTATAAGGGCGCACGATAGAGCGCAGACTGCGGCGGTCATCGCCCTGCCCTTTGAGGTCATTTTACTTTTCATGGTATCACCTTCAAAAAAATTCAATCGCATTAGATTATAACATAACAGCCCCGCCGCTAATTCAACAAATCGACTTTTCAGCGTGAAAATACGCTTAAAAATACAGAATAAACTAAGAAGCCGGAGGACAAACCGATGCAAGAGCTGATTAAAAGAAACACACCGGAAATAGCCGACAGATTCGCGCTCGAAATTGAGGACAGGCGCGAGGGCAAGAGCTTTTACGAGATAGAAGCCCGCGACGGCAAAATAGTTCTGCGCGGAGACTGCAAGATAAGCCTTGCCATGGCATATTACAGATACCTGAAGGACTGCTGCAATGTAAACCTTGCGCACTGCGGCAACGACAGGATAGGCAATATCACCGACGCTCCCCTGCCAAACGGCAAGACCGTTCGCATAATCGAGCAGGATAAACGCGCCTACATGAACTACTGCACGTTTTCGTATTCCGCCCGCTGGTGGGATTGGGAGCGCTGGGAGCGCGAGATAGACTACATGGCTATGCGCGGAATAAATATGCCGCTGAGCATAGTCGGCTACGAGGCGGTGCTCTTTTATACCCTGCGCGACCTCGGCTACACGGACGACGGCGCGTTGAATTTCATAAGCGGCCCGGCATATTTTCCGTGGCAGCTCATGGGCAATCTCGACAGCTATTTCAGCCTGACGGACAAGGGATATGTTGACAAGCGCCTCGAGCTCGGAAAGAAGATAATAAACCGCGAGCTTGAGCTCGGCATGACCCCGATTCAGCAGGGCTGCTCGGGTCAGGTGCCGTCAACTATCCTCCGCGTGCTTCCGCGCACAAACGCCTACAATGTCCCGTCGTGGTGCGGCTTCCCCGTGACCTATCAGATAGACCCGCTCGACAGGAATTTCAAAAAATTCGGGCTCGCTCTGCTCGAAAAGCAGCGCCAGCTCTTCGGCGCGCACCACTACTACGCCTGCGACCCGTTCCACGAGAACAAGCCCCCGATAAAGGGCGACAAATATCTTCAAAACGTCGGAAAGGCTATTTCGGAGCTGTACACGTCGTTCGACTCGCAGGCCGTCTGGGTCATGCAGGCATGGTCCCTGCGCGAGCAGATAGTCAAGGCAGTCGACAAAGACAAGCTCCTCATTCTCGACATCGACGGCAGCAAATGTGAAGCGACCGACGGCTTCTGGGGATATAATTTCATCAGCGGCACACTCAACAACTTCGGCGACAGAAATACTCTCCACGGCTCGATAGACGCCCTCGCCGAAAATAAATTTACGAAAGAAAAAGAGAAATATCCGAACATAGTCGGCACGGGACTTTTCATGGAGGGTATCTTCCAAAACCCGCTCTATTTCGACCTCGCCTCGGATATGCTCACGCGAAGCGACAGACCCGAGCTTGATCCGTGGCTCAAGGCCTACGCCCGCCGCCGCTACGGCAGCGACGAGGAGTGCCTCTTTGAGGCGGTCAAGAGTATGCATGAGACCTGCTACAGCAAGAGCTGCACGGGGCGCGAGACCGCATCGATAATCTGCGCCCGCCCCGCATACGAGCAGCGCCACACCGCTCCGAATGATGTATTCGAGCTGAGATACGACAACAAAAAGCTGCTTGACGCGCTCGAAAACCTGCTCAAAGCTCAGCACGCCGACACGGACGGCTACCGTTTCGATGTCTGCGACCTGACGCGCCAGGTACTCAGCAACTACGCAAAAGAGCTCTACAAGAGCAGCATCCGCGCATTCGACAGCAAGAACATCGCCCTGTTCGAAAAGAGCGTCAACGCTTTCGTGCGCCTGCTTGAGGACGTTGACAGGCTGCTCATGACCCGCCCGGAGCTGACGCTCGGTGAGCACGTGAGGCAGGCAAACGCCTACGCCTGCACCGACAAGGACAGACAGAATTTCGAGCTCAATGAGCTCTATATGCTGACCATTTGGGGTCCCGCGCGTTCGTCGCAGCTCTACGACTACGCATGGAAGGAGTGGGGCGGCATGATAAAGACCCTGTATCTTCCGCGCTGGTATTCGTTCTTTGAGCAGATGGCGATAGATTTCAAAAAGCGCAAATGCACATTTACAGCCACAAAGCGCCGCCACAACGACCGCGAGGACTTTGACGGAACGTCTTTCTACAGGAGCGTTGAAAAATTCGAGAACAAGTGGCTCTCGACCTACAAGCCCGAGCAGCCCTCCGAGGAGGACACGCTCGAGGTCGCACGCGAGCTGTTTGACTTCTACGCGCCGACGATAAGAGGTGTTCAGGCATGAGCGTTCAGCCGCAGAGAAAAGGCGGAGACAAATTAGACCTCTATGAGCGACAGATAAAAATGCTCGACACGCTCTTTGAGCACGGGGCGATATCCGAGGCTCAGCGCGATAAGAGCGCGGGCGATCTGAAAAAGCTGATGTTCCCGCAGGGAGTGCCGAAAAGATAAAAAATCGACCTTCGATTCGTAAACCGAAGGTCGATAATTTTTTGTTTATTTGTCTTTCTTGTCACGCGAGCCGGCATGACCGCCGTAGCCGTAGACGTAACCGTAGTGCTTGCCGTAGCCGTAGCCGTAATGCCTGCCGTAACCGTAGCCGTATCTGCGGCGCGAGACGGAATAGCTGTCGTAGCCGCCCCTGCTGCGGTCGGTCGAGATATTGTAGACGCAGCCGGCAAGGTCGGTTCCGCCCTGAGTGAGGTCGCTGACAGCCTCGAGTATCGCGGGCACAGGGAATCTGTCCTCACGGATAACGAAGATTGACGAATCTGTATATTTGGCGCAGATAGCTGCGTCCGCGACTATTCCGGCGGGAGGCGTATCGATAATGATATAGTCGAACTTCTCCTTTGCCGCCGCGATAAATTCGCCCGTCTTGGCGTTCGAGAGCACCTCGGTCGGATCCGCTATGCACTCATCGCCCGCAAGAACAAAAATCTTATACTTTTCAATATATTTTATCGCATCGCTCGAATTTTTAACCCTGCCGACAACATCGGCTATACCGTTGCCTGAAATATTTGTTATACCGAGATTCTTGAGCACGGACGGCTTTCTGAGGTCTGCGTCAATGAGCAGGACGGAATAACCGTTTTGTGCGAGAGCGAGAGAGAGGTTGACAGCAACCGTCGTCTTGCCCTCGTTGGCTCCTGCACTCGAAATAACAAAGCTCTTGTAGCCGCGTCTGCCGTTGAGAAGCTCGAGCTTCGTGCGCATCGCCTTATAGGTCTCGATAAACGCGAAGCCGCAGGCCTTATCGGTTATCAGCAGTTCCCTGTCTCCGTGGGCAGACTTCTTATAGAAGCGCTCGCCGCCGGGCACCTGTGACACCTCACCGATAACATTGAGCTGGAGCTTGTTCTGGATATCCTCCTGGCTTCTGACGGTGTTGCGTGCGGAATCCCTGATTATTATAATGAGCGCGCAGATGACCGCGCCCGCAAGCGCGCCGATAATGGCGTTGCGAGTAATGCCGACGGACTTGTCCGGCTCCGTCGGGAGCTCGGGCATATCGCAGAGATGAATGCTTCCGCCCGAATAGACCTGAACGACATCCTTATATGTATCCTTGACGGCCTGCGCGAGCTCATAGGCCTCCTCGGGCGAGCCGGCGGTGACGGTCATATCGATAATGCTGCTGTCCGTCTTGCGGGACGCGGCTATCATCTCCTCAACCTCATCCGCGGTCTTGGGATATGCCTTGCACTCGGCGGCTATGGCGTTGCACATGGTGCGCCCCGTCATAAGATGGACAAAGGTGTTCGCCATATAAGCGGAGGCGGACATATCGTTATAGGAGACGGAATTGTCCCCTGAGGACGAGAGATCCTTCTCGGACTTGTTGTTGACGATAAAGGTCATGCTCGATGTATAAGTCGGCTCCTCGACGAGCTTGGTTATCCCGGCGCAGGACGCGCCGACTATCAGCCCGACGAGCATCAGCAGCCAAAGCCTCCTGATAAGAAGGCCGAACACATACATTATGTTTATTTCCACTCCGTCGCTGTCGGTATCCTTTTTAACTATCCTGTTCAATCACTTATCCCCCAATTTATCAAATCTCATAAGAGAGTATCGACTATCCTTCTTCCTATTGAATCGTAGAACATTTCGCTCTTTTCGACATCGGAAAGCCTGTAGCAATTCCTGCCGTCGAAAACAAGAGGCTTCTTCATATATTTTTTGTAGTTGTCGAGCGGATATTCAACTATCTGCACCCATTCAGTCATTATGAAGCAAACATCCGCGTCTGTCAAGGCTTCGTCTATATCCGAGGCAAATTTAATTTTGCACTCGGGATAGCAGCTCTTGAAATTGTCCGCGCCGAGAGGATCCCACGCGACTACGTCCGCGCCCTCGTTGAGAAGTATGTCTATATTCTGCTTTGCGGGCGCTTCGCGCAAATCGTCCGTACCGGGCTTGAAGGTAAGTCCTATTATCGCCACGCGCACATCCCTGAAATTAGGGAAAAATCTGCGTGCCTTGTCGATAAGCCTTGTCCTCTGCTCGCGGTTGACGTCTATAGTCGCCTTCACGGTCTTGAGCTTCACTCCGGCGTGGTCGCTTTGGAAATTGAGCGCCTTTGTGTCCTTCGGGAAGCAGCTGCCGCCGTAGCCTATCCCGGCATTGAGGAACTTCGAGCCTATTCTTCTGTCCATTCCCATTCCCTGCGCGACTTCCTCGATATCCGCCCCGACTATCTCGCAGAAATTGGCTATCTCGTTTATATAAGAGATTTTCAGCGCAAGGAAGTCGTTAGAGGCATATTTTATCATCTCGGAGCTTCGCACGCCGACGCGGACTATCGGCAGCTCTAGCGGCGCGTACATTCTTTCGACAATCCCGAAAGCCTGTTCGTCGTCCGCACCGACAACTATTCTGTCGGCATTGAAGGTATCTCTGACCGCCGTTCCCTGGGAGAGAAACTCGGGATTCGAGACAACGTAGAAGCGAAGCCCGGGGCGGCGCTCGCTTATTCTGCGGCGCACGCTCTCGCAGGTGCCTATGGGCACGGTCGATTTGACAACCACAACCGTTTCGTCGCTGCAATTGTCGGCCACACTGTCCGCAACGGCGAACACTGCACCGAGGTCGGCGGAGCCGTCCTCTTTTTCGGGAGTTCCGACGCCTATAATAATGACCTGCGCCTCGGCGTACCTCGTCACATCGTCCGTAAATGTGAGACGCTCGCGGTTTTTGAGCATAAGCTCCTCGAGACCGTATTCATAGATGGGAGAGACTCCCTCATTGAGCATTTTCAG
>OOAA01001395.1_pt1 | contig 12193 bp, 15 predicted proteins | sample 1671671 | NCBI WGS metagenome assembly OOAA01 (sample SAMN06348180, study PRJEB24527) | human gut metagenome | biome: human gut; feature: ankylosing spondylitis patient; material: feces | host: Homo sapiens | place: China | collected 2015-10 | reverse complement strand
CGTAAAGCTTTCTTCCGGCATCAGCTACAGGAAGCTCACGCTTCTCGAAAAGAGAAGCACCTATTTAACCGAACTTAGAAAGGAGGACGGCGCTTCCTCCCCTGTCTGAAGACAGAGGTTCCCGCGCCGAATTTCGAATTTCTATGAAAGAGTCCATCAAAAAGACCCGTCGCACGCCGGCCCTTGAAGCCCTCAACGAGGCCCATCGTCTTGCCGTCTCTCCCTTCGTCTTCCAGGCGCTCTGCGCCATGACGGACCTTGGAATGATGAGGGCGCTCGACGAGGCTGGCTCAGAAGGCCTCACGCTTGAGGCGCTTTGTGAAAAGTCGCCCTGCAGCGACTACGCCGCCAGGTCGCTCCTTGAGGTCGCCGTGCGATTCGGCGTGGCGCAGCGGTCGGATGAAGGCCGGTTCTCGCTCACGAACACGGGCATCTTCTTCGTCAACGACCTGCACGTGGGCATCAACTTCCGCTTCACGCGCGACGTCTGCTACGAGGGCCTCGGAGGCCTCACCGACTCCTTCAGGGAGTCCCGTCCCGCAGGCCTCAAGGTCTTCGGCGACTGGCCGACGATCTATCCCGGCATCCAGAAGCTGCCGGGCCGCGCGAAGGAGAGCTGGTTCGAATTCGACCACCATTATTCCGACGAGGCCTATCCCAAGGCGCTGCCGCTCGTCTTCACCGACGGGATCGACTCGATCACGGACGTCGGCGGCAACACCGGCAAGTGGGCCCGCTCCTGCTGCGCCTGGCGCAGTGACATCCGCGTGGTCGTCATCGACCTGCCCGAGCAGTGCGAGACCGTCGACCGCGTGATGGCCGAAGAAGGCCTCGCCTCGCGCGTCAGCACGCATCCAATGAACGTTCTCTCCGACCAGCCGTTCCCGAAGACGGGCACGAAGGCCTGGTGGATGAGCCAGTTCCTCGACTGCTTCTCTCCGTCGCAGATCGTCTCCATTCTGAAGAAGGCGCATGCCGCGATGGAGGACGATGCAGTCCTCTATATTCTTGAGCCGCTCATCGGCCGTCAGCCGTTCCCCGTGGCCGACGCCTGCCTTGCGGCGATGTCGCTCTACTTCACGGCGCTCGCCAACGGCACGAGCCGCTTCTATCCCTACGACGAGTTCGAGGTGTTCGTCGAGGCCGCGGGCTTCGAGATCGAACGCGTCCACGACGGCCTCGGCATGGAGCACACGCTCCTCGTCTGCCGCAAGAAGAAGGCTTGATGATGACGGACTTCGACATCGCCTCCCACGTGGTGTTCGCGCAGGGGCTCTCCTCCGACGAGGACCTCCGCGCATGGGCGCAGTCTGCGCTCCCCGGCATGCCCGAGGGGCTTCCCAACGCGCCGCTCGCCTTCACGAAGCGACTTCCGATGATGAAGGCGCGCCGCATGAGTCCGGGCGCAAGGCTTGCCTGCGAGGCCGCCCTTGCACTTGAGGGCGCGGGCGAGGCGAAGGCCTGGATCTTCTCAAGCCGCCACGGCGAGACCGTGAGGGGCGTGAAGATCCTCGACGCGTTTTCGGCGGGCGAGCCGCCGTCACCCACGGACTTCATGATGTCGGTCCACAACGCCGCCGCAGGCATGTTCACGATCGAGGGACGGGTGCAGGCGCCTGCCTCGAGCGTCGCCGCAGGCGCCGAAAGCTTTCACATGGCGCTCGTCGAGGCGGCGGGCATGCTCGCAGACGGCATGGACTGCGTGGCCGTCGTTGACTTCGACGACTGTCAGCCCGGGGCGCTTCTTGATGCGTTCGAGTCCCGCCCCTGCGATGCGCTCTACGCCACCGCCTGGCTCCTGAAGAAAGGCGCGGGCGTCACGATGACGCCGCGTTCCCTGAAGCAGGCCGAGCCCGTGCTTCCCGCTTCTCTCCAGCTCGCCGCAGGCCTTGCGTCCGAAAGGTCCGCGTTCGTCACGTCGGGCGCCGCCACCCGCTTCGAGTGGGAGCGTGCGTGATGGAGGCCACCGTGACGCAGGAAAAGGCCGAACGCACCGAAGGCAGGCTCGCCTTCGAGTGGCGCCGTCTCAAGACGGGGCTCTGCTGGGTGATCTTCGGACTCGGGGGCCTGGGCCTCTCGATGACGTACTTTCCCTATCTGAGGCTCACGGTCGGAGATCCCGTGGCGCGCCGCCTCAAGGCCCGCGCGATGATCGCGAGGAGCTTCGACTTCTTTGCGCGCACGATGAACCGGCTTGCCGTCATGACGGTTGAGCGCGAGTCCCTCGCACAGATGCGCTCCCTCAGGGGAACGATCATCGTCGCCAACCATCCGACGATTCTCGACTACGTCCTCACGGCCTCGATGCTCCCCGAGATGGACTGTCTCGTGAAGGCGTCGCTCAGGCATAATTTCTTCCTCAAGCATGTGATCCGTGCGGCCGACTACATGTCAAACGACGGCTCTCTGGAAACGCTTGAGGAGATCACCCGCAGGCTTGAGGCCGGCGAGAACATCCTGATCTTCCCCGAGGGCACGCGCACGCGCGCGGGCGTCCCGATGAAGTTGAAGCGCGGCGTCGCCCATGCGGCCCTGCGCACGGGATGCAGGCTCGCCGTCGTGCACATCAGGAGCTCCCACGCGTGGCTCAACAAGGACACGCAGTGGTACGAGATTCCCGCCGTTCGCCCGTCGATCCGCCTGACCTTCGAGGGCATGATCGATCCGAAGGACTACCTGAGGGAAGGCGAGGACGGCTACTCACTGGCGAGCCGCAGGCTCACCGAGGCGATGCGCCGCGAACTCCTCAAGGCCGCGGGCCGCGAGGACGAGATCGAAGGAAAGGCGCGCGGCCGCCGGCAGAATTGACGCGCTGCGCAGAAAGCGACGGCGCTTGCGAACCAATCCCTCATTCAACGGATGAAGAACTGATGAACAATCTGGAAAACGAAGTCAAGGCCCTCATCATCGAGGCCCTCAACCTTGAAGACATGACCCCTGAAGACATCGAGACGGACGCTCCGCTCTTTGGCGAAGGCCTTGGTCTGGACTCCATCGACGCCCTCGAGCTCGGCCTTGCCGTCAAGAAGCGTTTCGGCGTCTCGCTCTCGGGCGAAACGGAGGAGGTGCGCGCACACTTCCGCAGCGTCGCCTCGCTGGCCGCCTTCATCCGCGAAAACCGCACCGAGGAGAAGTAAGAAATGGAGAAGACCTACACCAAGGAAGAACTGTTTGACGAAATCGTCCGCGTGATGGGCGATCTCTTCGAGGTTGACACCGAAGGCGTCACCCGCGAAAGCCGCCTCGTCGAGGACCTCGACCTTGACAGCATCGACGCCGTCGACATGATCGTGCACCTGCAGAACATGATCGGCAAGCGCATCAAGCCCGAGGCCTTCAAGTCCGTGCGCACGGTGGGCGACGTCGTCGACGTCATCTACGACTTCTCGCAGCAGAACGGCGAAGCCGCCAAGTAAGCGGCGCGCCTGATGACGGGCACGATTCTCAATGCGGTCACGGCCGCCGTCATGGCGGTCTGGCCGTTTTTCGTCCTTTACGCCGTGACGAACGGCCTGATGACGCTGCTGCTCGCGGGCACCGCCTGCGTGCTCGGCGTGAGGCTCGCGCTCGCCTTTGCGGGGCGCGGCGAGACCGCCCGCAGCGGCCGCCTTCTTTCGGCTGCGGGCCTCGTGCTCGTGGGCCTGGCGGCCCTTCTCGACGAGGCCGACTGGATGCTCTGGTATCCCGTCCTCGTCAACGCCTCGCTCCTCTCCGTCTTCGGCGCCTCGCTCTTTTCGGGCATGCCCGTCGTCGAGCGTCTGGCGCGCCTCGGCCTGCGCGGTAAGCCCCTGCCGCCCGAAGGCGTCGCCTACACGCGACGCGTGACGGCCGTCTGGTGCGGCTTCTTCGTCGTCAACCGGCACGTCACCGTAGAAGCCGCGCGTGGAGGTGTAATATCTCTGACCCAAGGAATCTAGGAAGCTAGGAGTAAGCTCGTCTAGCGGTTTGTATACGGGTTTGTATACTAACCCAAGTAATCCTAGGAATCTTTGATCCAGTTCAAATACTTGAACTTTGACTTTAGTATACTAGAGTCAAACTTTAAGGAGACACCTATGTCTAATTTTGAAGAAATCTTTGAACAGATAAGAAAAGAGCAAGAAGATCTGGATGAGCGTATGGATAAGATCCGTAAGGAAGCTATTGCTCAGGTCCAAGCCATTGTAGATCAGTTTGGACTGAGGTCTTCTGATGTTCGCTTCTATGACTCTACAGCACCTATTGTTGCCAAGAAGCCTCGTAAGCCTTCTGCTCCCAAGTACCGTCTTCCTAATGGTGAAGAATGGACGGGTAAAGGCATTATGAAGAGCTCTTTCAAAGAGTACCTTGATGAGAATGGTCTTACCAAGGATGATCTAGATCAGTTCCTAATCTAATAGCCTCTTAACTTAAAAAAGTTTAAGAAGTAGAATAAAAGCTCCAGAGATAATCTGGAGCTTTTTTATTAGGAGATGATTATGCGTATTGACAAGGAGAACACTAAGACTCTTGCTGAAGTTCTATACACTCAATCAAGTGCTGTTGTAGATTCTTTGGATAAGTCCTTGAAGTCAGTCTATTCAATAAGGATAGGGGTGTTCTTTAACCAAGACAAGAGGAAGGTATTCGATACTCTCAAGTCTGCTTTCAATGCAGCTATTCTAGAAGCTATTCTCTTAGACTACCTTGTTAAACAGAGTAGAGAAGAGAAGCCAGATAGGCAGAAGATCAAGGAAAGACTTCTAGCAGTGAAGCTGTTCTTCTTAGGGTTAGCCGAGAAGCAACCATTGATTGGTATCTTTCATAATGTTCTGTATGACCATACTCTTCAATTACTCAGTGAAGATTGTGAGGGTGAGGAAGAGTATCCCATCTATAAGACTCTAGGGATTCTTATCACTGATGTAGTCAATAAGTTTGATGTCCTTGAACCAAAGGAAGTAGATGAGGCTATGCTAGAAAGAGATATGAAGATCTTTCATCTATGTCAAATACCAGCTATTTTTAGAGTTCAGAATGAACTTGGCTGGTAGATAAGCTAACTAAGCTTTGTTACCATAGAGCCATACAAAGCAACTAGGAGACACAAAAGTTTAGCCCCTGAAGAGAAATCCTCAGGGGCTTTTTTATAGGAAAACTAGGCAAGAATTCTTATCTAAGTTTCTCAATGCTCAAGAGATAGTAGAGAGCTTTGTAAGCATTCTTGATTGTCTCAACGTCATTAGCATAGTACTTACTCTGCTTGTTGAGACACTCGATGACTTCTAAGAGCTTGTGCTTAGACATGGCCATCACATCTTCTTCCCACTTCGCATCAATCATCTTTGTACTTCTCCATAATGTTAACTAAGGCTTCTCCATCAGAGTTATCAAATCTGAAGCCTAAGTACTCCACAACACCACTCTTATCAAAAGCACTGTTTAGGAATCCTCTAGCCATCTCAATATCCACCTTGTGCTCTTCATCAACGATGCCTAGTTGCTTAAGCATAGGCAGATACTTGTTAATAAGAGTGTCAGCCTGATGCAGAATTAAGAATGTACTCCCTCCAAGAATCCATTTCATCGTGGAAGGGGCACTAGGCATCAGCCGAGTATCAACAAACTCAGGTAGAACTTGAGAGATCTTACTCAAACTGATTTTCATACACTAACCCTTAGGCACCAGCAGCAGGAGTATTCGTAGGAGCAGTCCACGAATTGTACTTAGCCATCGGAGTCGGGCAGACAGCGCTGATAGGAACAATCGTGCTCGTGATCTGACCGATAGTACCCATCATGTTAGCAATAGTACCGTCGATACAACCGAACTTAGCCTGAGTCGTAAGAGCAAGCTCATTAACCTTACCAAGAACAATTTGTTCACGGAGCTCTTGCTTTTCGCAACAGCACTTAAGCTCAGCTTGAAGCTTAGCAAGTTCAACTCTGTTATTAGCAGCTTCATCAGCCAGAGGCTTAACGAATGCAAAAGTCTCATCACGAAGTCTACGATTATCCGTAAGAGATTGCATATAGACTTCCTTAGCATTCTTATCAGAGTAGTTCTCAGCCTTAAGCAGGCTATTCTCAGCCTGAAGAGTAGAGATCATGTTCTGATTACCATTGCCAAAGAGACCACCAAGGAGACCGTTGCCATTAGCGGAGCTATTAAGAACACCCAGAGCGAGACCAGCGATACCAGTACCGAGACCAGCACCTGCGACACCTTTAGAAGCAAATTCAGCCATGTTAAATCTCCTATAAAAGAAGTAATGTTAAAGTGACTAACCAACCATTGATTAGTCACTTACTATACTAAGACTCTTTTAAGGGAGTGTAAAATTTATTTTGAGCATTGAGATAAAAGCCTTATTTAGGCAAGATTTCAATGTATGTTTAATCAAAAGCGTAAGGCGCAATTACAGTTATTGAAAAGCCTAGCATTCTGAGAGGTAATTTATAGTGCACCTTTCGGGACACTATAGAAGATTGTTGTTCTACATAGTAGTATCTAAGGGGATACCAGCAGTGGAGTTTAAGAAACTATAGGGCATAACCGGCCACACGGAATGAAATGGAGGTGTCTCCACCAGACCATTCGCTGAAGAAACGGATCCACACCCCCGCATCCTCCTGTCTGCCACTGCTGAAGCCGGCAACGAGTAGGGCTGCTTTATCAACGGTGCTTGTTTTAAAGAGATCTATGCCAAACAAGTTGCTTTTAGAAAGAGAAAATTCCTGTGGAATCAATCCACATAACGCCCGCTGTGTCCCTGATACATCCCTGTAGAAGGCATTATTTCCCCAGTAGTACCTAAGTTGCGTATTAGACGTAGGATACAACTCATAAAGGTAATCCAGCAATACATTCTCCTTCGTAATGTCGCTAGACCTCACACTGTCCCTTAAGACATTATAGTTACCACTCGAAGGGCTCGTAATCCCGAGCGTCACCTGTGCCATATTACCGTTTACATCAGTAATCCCACATGTCTGTCCGTTATGAGTCGTTTTATTAAAAGGCAATCCAGAGCCTGTTTTGCCAACACCATAGCGGCCTAAAGTGTCATGAGCAGTCCACGTAACAGATGGATCGTCATAATCCTTAAGGTTAGAGTTATTACCCTTCGGGTAGTTTGTTGTATGGGTTTTATCGAACCAACCGCACCACTGAGCCGAGTTTGCGGCCTGACCGTGTGCGAGACTCAGCATAGAAATCGCCGCCCACTGAAATCCAGTTGTCAGCGAGTAAGTATTCCCCCTTGCACTAGACAGCGTTATCGAGTCGTAGAGATTACCGTTGCAACCTGGCATCATCGACGAACTTTGATGAGAATTAGCCAGCGAGATGCCATCTGCGTTCTTCACTGAGATAGCCAACTTCCTAGTATTGTCTTTTGAGCAAATGTACTTGTCCATGAAGAAGCCGCGCTTCTGTTGCCCACCGTCAATGAACGCACGGTGCAAAATCCACCCATCACCTTCACCTAAAGCGGCGTCTCTAATCTCAAGAGCATTATCATCGTCTCTGCTGTAGCTAGGCGCCGAAGGGTTGCCAATCCTATAGCAGAACGCTGGGATAAACACCATAACACTACCATTAGTGTGTTGATAGTTACCATAGTTCTCACTAGCAGGGTCTTCGCACCCTTGCATGGGAGATAATCCTATATCTGTAAGATCAGCAGAACTTCCCCCATAGACCCCTACACCAAAACCTTGTTGCCCCGCTACGCCAATGGTTTGCTTAGTCTTCTTAGCACCTGCAAGCAACAACAGTGCATTATTGTTCATCCTTAGATCCCCACTTTAGCCAGTCCAAGTCCCATAGTCCCCGCAGTATCCTCACAGAACACTCTAGGCTCCACAGGCCACTTAACATCCTTAGGGAATCCACTCTGCAGTGTGATGTCTCTAAGAGCCTTTCTGTAGCTCTTAACGAGCTCAAGGGTCTCAGAATCAGCAGGATAGTCAGGCATCATATACCAGTCGGTCTCTTCGAGCTTACGGTCTCTTTCGTTTCGTACCTGTCTAGCAAGCTCTTCATCAGTAGGCTCATAAGGAGGAGTAACAGGATCAGGGATCATCACCTCAGTAACACCAAACTGTTCCTTAACGAGATCATCCCATGCACCAAAGACCATTCTATCAGTCTCCCAGATTTCCTTACGGATATCCGAGAGCCAGTCGTATTGCTTACCTTTGTATTTGTATTTAATCATAGTTATGCAACTCCTGCTACGATACCTGCAATGCCTTTATCCTGATTCCAGTGGCACACAAGAAGACACGGATACTTAAGTTCAGGTGCTTCACCACCAATCCAAGACCAATTAGCTCCAAGAGCCACAGTGCCTGCAGACATCTTAACAACCTTAGTCCAAGCCTGTCCATATCCCCCATTGGATACAAGAATATTCTTGTCGGTATATTGATAGTCATTAGATAAAGCATCCACAAGCATACCACTTGCACTCGTAGCATAACCTGCAAGAGCTCCACGGTTACCAGTCTTAGGGATCGCGGTATTCAAGGCATCCTGAAGACCAGTAACGTTAGCAATGATATGCGTATGTGACGTGTTAGCTTTGCCTGCAAGACCTTGAGTAACTTCTGTTTTAGTTGCATAAGTAGTAGGAATATCATTTCCAGATGCATCTTGAGAAGCCTTAGTTGCATTAGTAGCTTTAGTGGCAGAGGTAGCATTACCGTGTAAAGAACCTTTAAAGGTAGTAGCAGTAATAGTCTTTGTGTTTGGATTAACAGTAACTCCGTCACTAAACACAGAACCACTAGTGGTTGTTGTTACACCTGTATTATCCTTGGCTAAAAGAGCATATTCACCTGCTGTAGTGGACGGAGTCTGAACAACTTTGGTATCCATATTAGTAGGAACCTGCCAAGTACCGTCACCTCTTAAGAATTTAGCTTGAGCTCCAGCAGAAGGGGCAGGAACAGCACCAACAGTACCTGCAGTAGAAGCAGTAGCAGCCGTAAAAGTACTAACCTTGGTTCCATCCACAGCTGTAGTGTTGATGTTTATATTGGCTGTACCATTAAATGAAACACCAGCACCAGTAACAGCACCAGTAATACCAATGGATCTAGCTGTAGTTAAAGCATTAGCCTCATCAGCAGTACCAGCAGTAGTGGCCTTACCTGTCTTAGCCAGATAATAACCATCAGCTAAAGTTTTAGTAAGAGCACTATTAGCTGTATTCTTAACTGAATTAAGTTCATCTAGAGAAGCAGCCTTGAACTTACCTCCCAGAGTAGAACCATCCATTACAACCAATCGATAAGCATCCTCAATATTCACAAGGACTTGTCTAGGCTTACCTTTAAATTGAGCTAAGGTTGTATTTGTACAACCTCTATTCCCAATATCATTTGATGTATTTGGAAGAATTTCCGCCATCTATTTATTCCCCAATCATTCCTAAATCAATAGGACCACCAAAGTCACTCATTTTAATTGGTGTATCCGTAGTTCTAACCTTTTCTTTACCTGTCACATTAGCCCAAGCAACAGAATCAGCAATCTTTGCACTAGTAGCCTTAGCTGTAATACCTAGATATTTACTTGCAGCTTCAGTTTTAGTCAGCATGTCTGCAATAGCAGTCTTATCTGCTTTAAGTGCCAACTGTTGATCAGTGTAAGTCTTATCTGCCTTAGGAGTAACTTCAGTCTTTAAAGCAAAGGTAGCTTTATCAACGTTATAAACACTGGTATTTAGCTTGGTTCCAAGATCAGTCTTGGTAGCAAAAGTAGGTTTATCCGTTGTATAAGTACTTGCATCCAGCTTAGAAGCAATACTTGTTTGAAGAGCAGACTTCTCCGAATTAAATGTAGCTGTATCTAACTTGGCAGCTAAAGCTGCATTAACATTAGCTGTAGTTGCATAAGGAGTTAAATCAATAGTTCTTCCTAGATCATCCCAAGAAGATCCATTCCAAGCATAATTAGCTCCTGTATCTTCAACGTTATAAGTCCAACCGACTTGAACTCCTGAAGAAGGAAGGTTTGCCTTGGTAGCAACACTTCCCTTGTAAACAAAGACAGCAACTAGCTTCGCATCAACTTCTTCTCTACTGTAAGTCTGGCTCTTTGTATAAACATCAGGCTTATTCTTGATATACGCCTTGCTTTCAGTAGCAGTTTCATTCCAGTCAGCATTAACTTGACCAGTAGCTGCTTGGTTAGCATAACTCTTAGCTATATCAGCTTGCTTCTTAGCTTCTTTAGCCTGATTTGAAGCCTCAATAACTTGAGTATCTAGCTTAGCCTTTTGAGCATCTCCTTCTTGTTGAACCAATCCAACAGAAGTTGTCTCCTGAGTCTTAACTGCTTGAACACTCTGAGTCTTAGCTGTACTGATTTCATTTAAAGCAGCACCCTTAGCTGTATTAACAGCTTCTGTACCGTCAGTCTTAGCCTTTTGAGCATAGTACTTAGCAGAGTACTCACCATCAGCTACAACACCATCAATCTTATTAGCCCAGTTCTTAGCAAGAGTTTCAGAAGTCTTAGCTTTAACTTCAGAAGCACTAGCTCTGGAAGCACTATCACTAGCTTCAGTAGCCTTGGTTCCAGCATTAAGGGCATAGTATTTAGCAGAATACTCAGTACCATTAACAGTACCATCTGTCTTAGTAGCCCAATTACCAGCTAAAGTAGAATGAGTCTGAGCTAGCGTTGCAGAATTACTGGCTTCTGTAGCTTTAGATAAAGCAGTAGCAGCAGATTGGCTAGCATCAGTAGCTTTAGAAGAAGCTAGGGTTGCAGAACCACTTGCTTCCTGAGCTTTAGTAGTTGCAATAGTAGCTTGAGAGGTAGCTTCCTGTGCTTTACTTGTTGCTAGATCAGCTTGAGCTTTAGCATTAGCAGTTTGTGTAGCACCTTCAGTTTGAACAGCCTTAACTTGAGCTGTACCTGTATTGGTAACTAATCCAACCTGTTTAGTTCCTTCTGTAGCTACATTGCCAACTTGAGCAGTACCTGTATCGGTAACTCTTTTAACTTGCCTATCACCTTCAGCAATAACCTTGGCAACTTCAGAAGAACCAGTAACAACAACAGACTGCTTGCTTAAAGACTCTTGATCTTTAACTGCTTGAACAGCTTTAGCCCCTTCTTCTATGGTCCTGTCTAAATAAACCTTTGAAGTCTTTGCAGAAGAAGAAGCACTTTCAGCCTGTGCAGTAGCAATCTCTGCTTGAGTTTGAGCCCTATCTGCATTGTTCTTTGTCTGCTTGGCCAGTTCAGATAGTTCTCCCTTCATTGTAGGGAAGTTATCCAAACCTTCAGCTACTTTAACAATATCTTCGATATTGTCTGCCGCTTTTCTGACGGAAAGGATGTCATCAGCAACCTTCTTAATATTTCCGCCAGTAATGACTTGATGGCTGGGGCCACCATCACTACCGATCATTCCAAGGTCTCTTGAGCCGTCATCAATCTGCTCGCCCTTAAGATCGGTAGCCACATTGGCAACACTGTTAATATTGCCAGCTACTGAAAGAATGCTGTCTTTATTATCTTCGATACTCTTATAGGCGCTCTCCATGGATTTGAGATAACCTTCAATCTTTTGGTTATTCTCAAGGATCTTCTGTCCTTCACCCTTAGCAACCTTAGCATCTTGTGCATACTTTCTTGAAGAATACAGGTCTGGTTCAATAGCTTCAGTATCTATTGCCCATCTCTTGGCAAGCTTTGCAGACTCACTTGCATTTGTCTCGGATTCTTCTGCCTTATCCGCATACTCCTGAGCTCTATCTGCATTAGCTTTAGCATTAACAACACTAACTATATTGTTTGCTACAACATCTATCTGTTCAACATGAGGAGCTACTGCATCTATCTGCTTCACATGATCTTGGACTTCATTGATGTTGTCCAAAGAAGCACGGATATCTATAAGAGCGTCAGCTGCATCCTGAACATTCTGGATTTCTTCAAGATTGTTTGCGACTTTATCAATTGTAGGAAGGTTCTTATTAACATCTTCAATGTCATCAAGATGTTTATAGACTTCCTTCACTACTGGATATGACCTATCAATAAGAACATTAACTGTTCTATCGACAGGACCTAATTTATTACCTATCACACCCAACCTCGTTTAAAAAACTTTATACCATTAGCTAATTTATCTGGTGCAATAGTTCCATTCTGAATAACTTCTTGAATAATACTCTGATATTCTGCAAGGTATTTCTGAGAGTTTTGAAC
>OOAA01001393.1_pt1 | contig 12207 bp, 11 predicted proteins | sample 1671671 | NCBI WGS metagenome assembly OOAA01 (sample SAMN06348180, study PRJEB24527) | human gut metagenome | biome: human gut; feature: ankylosing spondylitis patient; material: feces | host: Homo sapiens | place: China | collected 2015-10 | reverse complement strand
TTCGTCCTACATCGGGGCTTTTTTCAGCAGCCTCGGGGACGCGTCGCCCCCAGGTTAGGCCGATAATTTGTAGTTTATTAAACTGAGCTTACTCACAATTCGTTCCAGAGTCAATTTTTTGTGATAAGAGGGATTATCCCTTAGACCTTCACGAAAAAATCCCCTTGCAAGGCTCTTGCAGCCTTGCAAGGGGAAATATATGGGAATGAGAGATTTCGAAGTGGTTATCTCCAAAGTGGTTCGTTCTGCAAGTTGCGAGGAAACCCCATGGTGAGTATATCAACATTCGTATGTTCCGTCAGCAAACTCTTCAACTTAGCGGAGAATTCATTCTGAGGCCTTATCACGTTGAACAAATATTGGAGATAGCTAATGACTTTCAAACATTCTATAGCCTTACTTTCGTTTTGAATGATAAGACCGCGTGATTTTAAGAGTTTGAGTATGTCGGGAAGTCTAAGGGCTATTTTGAATATCCCATAGGTATATAAAATGCAAAAGTCCCACCTTGGTTCGCTGTTCTTCGGGAAGCGTGGTGGGAACTGTTGCTACAAAGGTACAAAGTTCTTTTTTATGGAGTAATCTTTCTGATGAAAGTTTTATACCATCGACTTATAGAAATATGAACAAATAGCTGCTTTTCAATAGTTTATCAGAAAAATTGCAGTCTATCAATTAATAGTTTTCAGCTCTCAGTTCGAAGTAGCTTTGAGGGTGGTTGCAAACGGGGCAAACATCGGGAGCCTTCTTGCCGATAACGATGTGGCCACAGTTAGAGCACTGCCATACACTGTCACCGTCGCGGCTGAAGACAATGGCATCTTCAATGTTCTTGAGCAAACGACGATAGCGTTCCTCATGAGCCTTTTCGATAGCACCTACCATTTCAAACTTTTCAGCGATTTCGTCAAAACCCTCTTCACGAGCTTCCTTGGCGAAGGTAGCGTACATATCTGTCCACTCATAGTTCTCGCCAGAAGCAGCATCGGCTAAGTTGTCAGTAGTACCAGGAACTGCACCACCATGGAGCAACTTAAACCAGATCTTAGCGTGTTCCTTCTCATTGCGTGAAGTCTCTTCAAAGATGTTGGCCATCTGAACGTAGCCGTCCTTCTTAGCCTTTGAAGCGTAGTATTGATATTTAGTGTGAGCTTGTGATTCGCCAGCGAAGGCTGTCATCAAGTTTTGTTCCGTCTTTGTTCCCTTTAAGTCTTTCATTGTTATATTCTTTTGTTAAGTTGGTATTCAAAATATAAAGCGCACTTATTTAGATAATAATTAGTGGTCTTCTTATTGTCTTCATAAGTGCGCTTTTCATTTGGTTCAAGGTTTCCTTTTAAAGAGTGTGCGTGAGGAGTTTACTTCTTGAAGTAACGATTGTACAAACCTTCGAAGCCGCGTCCGTGGCGAGCTTCGTCGCGAGCCATTTCGTGAACGGTGTCGTGGATAGCGTCGAGATTTAATTCCTTAGCACGCTTAGCAATGCGAGCCTTGTCTTCGCAAGCACCAGACTCAGCGTTCATGCGCTTCTCAAGGTTGGTCTTAGTGTCCCAAACCACATCGCCGAGCAATTCAGCAAACTTTGAAGCGTGTTCTGCCTCTTCCCAAGCGTAGCGCTTGAAGGCTTCAGCAATTTCGGGATAACCTTCGCGGTCGGCCTGACGGCTCATTGCGAGGTACATACCGACCTCTGTGCATTCACCATTGAAGTGGGCGTTGAGGTCCTTAATCATCTCTTCGTCGCAACCCTTAGCTACACCAATCTCGTGTTCAGCTACAAAGCTCAAGCCTTCGTCTTCAACGAGTTCTTTGAACTTAGAAGCAGGTACACCACACATGGGGCACTTTTCGGGAGCGTGTTCACCTTCATATACATAACCGCAAACGGTACAGATAAATTTCTTCTTCATAATGAGTATAAGTTTTTAGTAGATTGTGAGTTAATGTTCTTGTTTCTTTTAAGTTAGACCGCTTTGGCCTCTGTTTCTTTGTCGTTTTGCTTTTCTGCGCACTCTTGGCAGCAACCTCTGAAGTAGAGTTGAACTTCTTCAGGTTGAAAACCATTAGGAATAATAGCATTGCCCTCAAGGTGTTGGTTGTTGAGTACCATATCGTAAACCTTTCCACATCTTGTGCAGAGGAAGTGTGCGTGGGGCGTAGTGTCAGCATCGAAGCAGCAATTCTTCTCGTCAATGGTGAGCTGTAAGGCAGCCCCCTTGCCTGTGAGAATTTTTAGTGTATTGTATACGGTCGTTTTTGAGAGGGTAGGCATCTTGCGATGAAGCGCAAGATAAATCTCATCGGCCGTAGGGTGCGTTCGGTGGTCAAGTAGATATTCCATCACTGCCATACGCTGCACCGATGGCTTAACATTGTGCGCAGTCAAGTAATTGAGTGTAGCGTTAGCTTTCATTATTACGCTTTTGTAATGATTACAATCTTGATTACGATGCAAAAGTATAGACTTTATAGTTATGAAGCAAATTTTTCTCCAACTTTTTTTCATTTTTATTTTAAAAAACATGTTTTTTCCTCTTTTCTGTTGTTGGCTGTTACATTAATAAACTGCAATTTATCGGCCTAACGAGAATGAACATTAACGAAAAAATTAATGGAATAATTAATGTTCAATTAATGATAATTAATGTTCAAAACAAAGCGCGAAGCGCATAACATAAATAGTTAACGTTTAAGTTTAGGCGCGCTTCGCGCGTTGTTTTGAACATTAATTATCATTAATTGAACATTAATTATTTCATTAATTTTTCTGTTAATTATTCGTTAATGTTCATTCTCGTTAGGCCGATAAATTGCAGTTTATCTAATTTACTTATTACATTTCGGACACCGACCGACCATGACATAGTTAGCGCTCGTAAGGGTAAAGCCTTGCGGCAACGCTACTTGCGGTATGGGCATGCCGCGCAGACAAAACGTGCGGCCACACCGCTCGCAGCGAAAGTGAACGTGATAATCGTCTAATCCATGTTGATGATCTTCCTCACCACAATGGCAGTCCGCATCACAAAGGGCATACTTCGTCATGCCCGTTCCGTCTTCAATACTATGCACCATATGGTGGGAGAGAAAGAGCGTGAGCGTGCGAAAGATACTTGACTTATCAACGGTGACAAGCCGCGCTTCAAGGTCAGAAAGCGAGAGCGCGCAGTCAGCACGTTCCAATTCATTCAATACGAGTACGCGCACCGAGGTCGGTTTAATATGTCGAACTGTAAAGAGTTTGTCGTCAATAGCTTTGTCCATACTATCTTGTTTTGTGCTACAAATGTAGTCAATTTGTCACAAGAAATGTCATTTCGTCAAGCCAAATTGGCACAAAAGGTGGACTAAGGGGGGACAATACGTTTTGGCACGCACGTTGTAATATTGGTAAGCGCAAGTCGGAAGCTCCGAGAGGAGCGGAAGATGAAGCAAACAACATTCTAAAACAACAAAAAAATATATACAATTATGACACGCTATTCACAAAACTGGTTACCTAACGTATTCAACGACTTCTTTGATAACAACTATATGCCACGCGTTAATGCTACAGCCCCTTCAATCAACGTAGCTGAGGACAACGAACACTACCACGTAGAAGTTGCCGCTCCTGGTATGACAAAGGACGACTTCAACATTCACCTCGATGAGAATGGTGACTTGGTCATCAACATGGAGAAGAAAGAAGAAGACGAACAGCACAAGGGCAAGAAGTACTTGCGTCGCGAGTTTGCTTACACCAAGTATCAACAGACGTTGGTTCTGCCCGATGATGTTGACAAGACAAAGATTGGCGCAGAGGTTAAGCACGGCATCTTAAATATCACCTTGCCTAAGATAGCCGAGGCTGAAGCCAAAGTGGCACGTACCATTGAGGTGCAGTAATATAATTTCGCGCTTTGCCGCGAACCAAATAATATAAAATCCGTGCTTCGGTAAAGCTCTTGTAAGGGCTTTATCGAAGCACGGATTTTTGTGTTGTTAGCTTTACAGATTTATGTTTTTATTGTATTCATATTCTTTATGATTTTATATTTCTTAATTGTTACTTACCGATAGTGTATCTTACACCTACATTGAGATTGAAGTTCAGCGGTTTCTCCTTGTAGATAGTCTGGAGCGAAGAATGGTCGTCTAAATGATAGCTTACGCCCGGCTCTGCATAAATACCGACATTGTCAAGCACGTCAAACTGCACGCCGAAATCCACATTTACAGACATTTGCAAAGGCTTGCTATCAATGTTGACAGTCTTTTTCTTCTTTGTCGCATTATTGATGACATATTCTTTCGTGACATTTCCCGATACGCATTTTTCTGCAAGTACACCTGCCGAACCATATAGATTGAACCTTTTGTATGACCATGCATTATATTTCATGTTGACAGGAATTCCTACATAGTTCAGCCTTTGCTCGCCCGTAAAGTAGTTCTCTTTTGTTCCGTCTTTCATGTCGGAAGAGAGACGAGTGTATGTAAGTCCGCTTTCGATGCTCCAATGCTCGTTAAGTGTGTATGCCACTTTCACACCAATGCGTACAGGCAAGCGGTGCTTGTATTCTGCTTTCACTTCCTTTCCCTGATTGAATATGTTGATGCCGAGCATAGGGTTGTCCTCCCAGTCAGAATTATCTGGACCGGTTGCAACAACAGGGTCGCCAATAGATGTTATGGTTCTTGATGACCCCATCAATCCCATTGCACTTGTACTTACAGTCCAACGTAGCAATGTGGACGAAGAGGCGTGACGCCTTGCGTCAGAGTTATAAGCCATAAGACTGCCATAATTGCTGTTGTGATGAGAATTGTTTGCTTTCTTGCTCTCACTCTCACGTTTCGGCAATTTTTCTTTGTCGGCAGTTGTATTCGTTTCTTTTGAACTGTTGGCATCCTCCTCATGGTTGTCAGACGCTGTTTCCAAAGATTTCTCATCATTAGCATAAGATGACAATGTATTAATGTCACCAACAGTTTTGTGTACTATGGTCGTTATGATGCGTGGCACAGGTGAGTTGTGAGCAATAGGATTATTGCCGTCGTCTGCAACGATATTGCCTTTAGGGGATGGCTCTGCTGGTGTATGTGCTATTTGTAGATTTGTCATTTCTGATGGCGTTTGCCCATCGTTTGCGTATTCAGAATATATTGAATATCCTATCAACAAAGCCACGCTTGCGGCGGCTGCAGTATACGCTGTGCGCCGTAGCCAATAAGTTTTGAAAGGTCTGCCGCCGTGCATATAGCCACCATTCTCATCAGTCGTTCCTTTGCGAATCTCCTCCCAAAGTCCTTTTGGTGCATCTTTCTCATAGTTGCCCAAACGGTCGTGTATGTCTTTTTGCCAATTATTTTTCATACGTTAAATGGAATTGATGGTTCTATAATGTTTTATCTTCTGCGCCAGCATTGATTTGGCCTTGTGCAGCTGCGAAGCTGAAGTATTCTCCTTTATGCCGAGCAATTGGGCTATTTCCTTGTGACTCTTATCGTCAATGACATAGAGATTGAATACAGTTCGGTATCCATCGGGCAACTCACGGATAAACTGATGAAGTACATCGGTAGGTATGTCCTCAGTCTCCATACTGTCGCCATCTGCAATGTTCATATCTTTATCATCGATACTATCAATGGGCAAACGGCTGTTGTTGCGTACAAACTTCAAGGTCTCATTGAGAGTAATTTTTGCCATCCATGCTTTCAAAGACCCTTCTCCACGATACTTGAAACTATCCAGAGAAGTAAATATCTTGATGAACGATTCTTGTAGCACGTCCTTAATGTCTTCGTCTTCTGTGATGTAGCGCGAGCAGAGTGCAGACAGGTATCGCACATGCTTGCGATAAATCCACTCGATGGCAGTATTGTCGCCATCGAGTGCCTTTCGCAACCATCGTTCCTCTTCCGTTTCTTTTCTGAATATTATGCCGAACATGATGTTTGTAGGGTTAAAAGCTTTGGAAACAACGAAGTGCAAATGCCTTTACCATACAGCAAAAAGCATTTGCACTATCTCGTAACAACGAGTTTTTTATTCTATACGATGCAATAATGAGGGTGTTTCGGCATTGTACGCCGATGTGACCGTATGCATTTTGAGCGACAGTTCGGCAGACTTTTTGCCACGGAACGACAGCCAATTGAGTTTTATCTTCAGTTCCTTAGGATGTTTCTTCCATAGTGAGTTGAGGTCAAATGCTATAAGTGCATCCCCCATTCTTCCGTTGGTGTCACCTTGGGCATTGTGGCGCAAGTCGAACTCATATACATTATCCTTGTTCACACCGCTCACAAGATTAATGACATGTTTGGTAGTTCCTCCCCACAATGTGCGTATGCGGAGCGTAACAAATCCGTCCTCGGCAACAGAAACCCAATCACGGACAATTTCAATAGGGTCATTTCCAAATGCTTTCGCATTTTTTTCTTCTGATCCTTGCGTCATTACTGGCTGTTTGGTACGGATGCTGTCAATCCAATTTACATACACACGCTGTTGGTTGCCTCCGTAGCTTCGTCCTTCTATTGTATAGTTCACCAAAGCCCTCACTTTCTTGTCTCCAAACGGTGAGGCTTTCATATTGGTAGGTACAAGCGACGTTGATTCATCAAGTTGCATGAAGAAGCCGTCAGGCGCAGAAGGATACACCGTTACAAGGGCAGTTGGGCGCCGTAACACCTCATTGTTATCATTGTAATCGCATGAGTTCAGCGTGAGCGAACTGGCTATCAGACCTATTGCCAGAATTGTTTTCTTTGTTATTCTCATATTTTTTGCTTTTTAGTTTCTACTTATTAAATCATCAAAAAGCAAGAATCTTGCCTGTAAAAAATAATTTTTCATGAGATTTATCCTTGCTCCAATAAGTTCTTATCCGTCTTTACACCGCAAGATAACAGTTTTATCCCAAAAGCCAGCACAATCAATGAAAAAGCTGCGTTTATCAAGTAAAAAACAGTAAAACGTAGCATCGTAAAACTATACAAAAATGCGTTTTAGAACAAAGGGTATGACATGTAATCACGCCCTACGTTCAAGGGAGTCGTTTCAACCGTACACCTTTATAAATTTCGCCCTATAACATCCATTCACCACATTATGGGGTATGCAAATACAGGAAGATGCTACTCATTGGAGCAGTGGAATATGACATGAAGCAAATCATGCAGAATATATCAGACCTGTCAGACTTTAACATTGAGGTCATGGTAACCAACAAAGACCATATTCACATGATGATATGCAGCGAACCAAAACTATCTCCGTTGCAAATCGTAAGGAGGCTAAAACAAATGTCAATAACTGCCATTTGGAAAAGACATGAAAATTACCTTAGACATGTATTTTACAAGGAAAACACATTTTGGACAGTTGGTTACTTTGTATCATCAGTCGGAAATGTCAGTCAGGAAACCATCAAGAAGTACATCGAAAGCCAAAGGTAGCTATGCTATCCCGCATTTTTCATCCCCTAAACTGAAGATTTAGGGGCTTTCAAATGCGAGTTCCTATAAAGTGTATGTTATTTATGTCCTCGCGCTAAGCGACTATAAGCAGACGTTCAAGGCATACTGCTTCAGACGTAGGGACGCATCGCCCCCAAGTTAGCTTGCGTTCAAGACTTTTTGTCAAAAATTTTTATTACATTTGCAAGCGTCATATACTATTTATGAAAACAGAAAAACCAAAATTAAGAGTAGAACCAGCCTATTGCAATCGATTAAAGGCTGGAAGGGCTAACGAAATCTATATCAAGATTCTTGAAAAGCTAACACGCGAAAAGCTTTATCGTGACCCAACCTACAACACGTTACGCTTATCTGAAGACTTGAACATCAATACACGTTACATTTCGGCAGCAGTTTCGGCGTGTACAGGGAATAACTATACTGCTTTGGTGAATGGTCTGCGCTTGCGTGATGTGGTAAAGATGATGCAGTCAACCCAGTATAAGGATATGACGGTCGAAGAGATTGGGCTCTTGGCTGGATTTTCGTCACGACAAACCTTTTATATGGCTTTTCACCGTGTGTACGATTGCACACCCCGTGCGTATCGTCTTAAATTAGAAAAAAAGTAATTGAAATATCTGTGCTCACCGAACAAGAAAAACAACAAATAACCCAATTGGTGCGCCATTGGGTGGTGCCTGCCATTGGGTGTACCGAACCGATCTGTGTGGCATTGGCTACAAGTCGAGCCGTTGAGGCCTTAGGTAGCTTGCCTACGCACATTGAAGCACGCTTGAGTGCTAATATATTAAAGAATGCCATGGGCGTAGGCATTCCTGGTACGGGCATGGTCGGACTGCCGATAGCGATTGCCTTAGGCGCACTGATAGGTCGTTCTGCCTATGGCCTTGAAGTGTTACGCGATTGCAACGCTGAGGCCGTAGCGCGTGGCAAACAATTCATTGCCGAAGACCGCATCAACATTTCGCTCAAGAGCGATACGACTGAAAAGTTGTATGTAGAAATAGTAGCCGCTGACGCTGATGGCCACCAAGCTACCGTGGTCATAGCACGTGAACATACGCGCTTTGTCTACATCGCCAAGGACAACGAGGTAGAAGTAGATCTATTGCACGAAACGCCTCAAGACTCAGATGCTACCGAGAGTGAAGCACTGCAAACCGACAAGTTACAACTCAATCTGCACAAAGTGTGGGAGTATGCTACTACAATGCCGTTAGCCGACATCGAGTTTATAAACGAAGCGCGTCGACTCAACAAACGAGCTGCACAACTCTCGCTTGAAGGCAACTACGGCCATTGTTTAGGTAAAGCCCTCAGTCGTCCCTTAGGACGTGGCATTATGGGGGACAATATCTTCTCACACATACTTTCGTCTACTTCATGTGCTTGCGATGCTCGTATGGCAGGAGCCATGATACCTGTGATGAGCAATTCAGGGTCGGGCAATCAAGGCATCTGTGCGACCAACCCCGTAGTCGTCTTTGCCGAAGAAAATCATAATACGGCTGAAGAGATGACACGCGCCTTGATGCTCTCACACCTCACGGCCATTTATATAAAACTCAATTTAGGTACTTTGTCGGCCTTATGTGGTTGCGTAGTAGCAGCGACAGGTTCCAGTTGCGGCATTACTTATTTAATGGGTGGCAATTATGAGCAAATGACCTTTGCCGTGAAAAACATGATAGCCAACCTTACGGGTATGATATGCGACGGAGCCAAACCCAGTTGCGCGCTAAAGTTAACCACGGGCGTTAGTACCGCCGTGCTATCGGCCATGTTGGCCATGCAAGGCAACTGCGTCACAAGCGTGGAAGGCATTATCGACGACGATGTTGACCAAAGCATTCGCAACTTAGTAAGCATTGGTGCTGATGCCATGAACGAAACCGATCGATGCGTTCTGGATATTATGACGCATAAATAGCGCATCTGTACATTTGCACATTCTCACATACCACAAACTCGGCAAGAAAAGGCATCCATTTACACATTTGCACATTTGCACATTCACCAAGCATTTGCACATTTCCTCTATGAAACATAATCACATCCTTACCAGCCTTATGATGGCTGCGCTGGCAGCAATGCCTGCTACAGCACAAATTAGTTTAGTCAACCCCGTGCCACAGAAAGTGGTGAGCACAGGAAAGTTCTTGAACACTTTGCCCAAAACGTGGAAAATCGTTACCAATGAGCAGAGCAACAACGAGGTGTACGAAACGGCACTTGTAATGCTCGAAAAAGCCAAAGTGTCACCCTTGTATAAGTCAAAGTACACCCTTACGTTGGGTGTAAAAGGCGACAAGTGCATTAGCAAAGTGGCCAAACTTATCCCCAATCACGCAGAGGGTTATTACCTCAACATTAGTGAGAAGGGGATTGTTATAGCTGGTGCCGATAAGGCAGGCTTAATCTATGGTGTACAGACCTTGTTACAGTCAATGGCTGAAGGAAAGTTAGAGTGCTGCACCGTGACCGACTGGCCCGACGTTCCCTTCCGTGGTACGGTAGAGGGCTTCTATGGCACGCCTTGGAGCCACAAAGCACGCTTGAGCCAAATAGAGTTCTATGGCCGCAACAAAATGAACGTTTACATCTATGGTCCTAAAGACGACCCTTATCACCGCGACCACTGGCGCGTAGCCTATCCCGATGCTGAGGCCAAGCGCATTCAAGAGTTGAACGAATGTGCGAAGAAGAATAACGTAAACTTCTATTGGGCTATTCACCCAGGGGTTGACATCAAATGGAACGATGCCGACCGCGATGCCTTAATCGCCAAGTTTGAAAAGATGTATGCTTTAGGCATTCGCTCTTTTGCCGTATTCTTTGACGACATCTGGGGCGAGGGGGCTAAGGGCGACAAGCAAGCCGAACTGCTCAACTACGTAGACAACAACTTTGTTAAGAAGCATCACGATGTGAGTCCGCTCATCATGTGCCCCACGGAGTACAACCGTGCTTGGGCTAACGATGCTGGTGGTTACCTCCGCACGTTGGGCACAAAGATGAACAAGAGCATTCAAATCATGTGGACGGGTAACTCCGTCGTTCATTGCATTGACAAGGAGAGCATGGAGTGGATCAACCAACGTATCGACCGCAAGGCTTACATCTGGTGGAACTTCCCCGTTAGCGACTTCGTGCGCGATCACATTCTCCTTGGTCCGGCTTATGGTAATGGCCTTGACATCGCAGACGACGTTTCAGGTTTCGTCTCTAACCCTATGGAACATGCTGAGGCTTCAAAGATTTCACTCTACGGCATTGCCGACTACACGTGGAACATGAAGGCTTACGACTATCAGCGCGACTGGGAAAAGGGCTTAAAGGCTGTACTCCCCGACAATTATGAAGCCCTTCGCACCTTTGCCTTGTATAATAAGGACCTCGGCCCCAATGGTCATGGTTTCCGTCGCGAAGAGGGCGATGAGCTGAAGAGCATTGCCGAAGGCGCGCTGAAGTCTGACCCCAAGTCGTTACAACAGTTGACGATAAAGTGCTATGAACTGCGTATGGCCGTTGACGAACTCTTGGCCGATAATACCAATCCAGAGTTGAAGCGCGAATTGCGTCCTTGGCTCTTGCAGGGTAAGAACGTGGCTGACTATGGTATTGCCACTTGCATTATGGCTATGAATCAACTCTATCCCAATAATGCAGGTTTTCCTAAATTTGACATGGCTTATAAGCAGGCGCATGCTTTGCAAGTGCAGATGTACGAATTGGAGAATTCTGACGTGCGTCATGCCCTACAGCCTGGCATTAAGGTAGCCACCAAGGTATTACTGCCCACGCTGAATAAACTCTTTAGTCAAACGGTAGATGCTTACAACAAGGCAAATGGCACGCAACTTGACAATTCGTCAGAGTACAATCCATTCAAGATTGTAACCGATGTGCCCCAGTTGGCATTACAACCTATCAGTGTGCGCGGCAATGACGTAACAGTATCTCCTTCGCTTGAAGTGATCAAGTGGCCGAAGGACGCAGCTTTCACCATCGAGGGTGATCGCGACATTACGTTTGCTGGTATGGAGTTCAACTTGGGCAAGGCCGATGTAGCTAAGTGCTTTAAGTTAGAACTCTTCACGAAGGGTGCTTGGAAGGAAGTAAGCCTATTGCACTACAAGGCCGACGACCCTGTTATCCACACAGGCAATGAACTCGGTGGTATGCAAGCTTCAAAACTCCGTATCACTAATATCAGTGGTACAGAACAGCAAGTTTACTTCAAAAACTTCAAGTTCATTAAGCGATAAGTAACGTGTAAAAAATAAACTGCAATTTATCTGCCTAACGAGAATGAACATTAACGAATAATTGACGAAAAAAAATTAATGAAATAATTAAGGTGACTATATACGACAATACCCCTAACATAGGGTAGTCGAAAATTTCCGTTTATAAAGTTTAACTATCTCTCAATAACGATTGATACACTGATAGTTGCGTATTTACAAAGGCTAAAATCTTGCGATTTTAGCCTTTTTCTTGCTCAACGCAAAATCTTGCCAAAGTTAATGTAACCAAGCATCAAAATGCTTGGATTATGAAGACGATTAGCTTTGGTAATTTCAACTCCGCATTCACACTTATGCAAGTGTTCAATACAGAGAAGAAATGTATCCGTTACCTTGAAAGTAAACTTTGGAAGAATAGCGAGCCAGTGTCTTGTACTGAATAAGTTGACACTTTACTAATCAAAATGAGAACGTATTCAGA
>OOAA01001388.1_pt1 | contig 12269 bp, 8 predicted proteins | sample 1671671 | NCBI WGS metagenome assembly OOAA01 (sample SAMN06348180, study PRJEB24527) | human gut metagenome | biome: human gut; feature: ankylosing spondylitis patient; material: feces | host: Homo sapiens | place: China | collected 2015-10 | reverse complement strand
ACCGCATAAAATATTGTTTTTGCATTATCCGAAAAAGGCTTACGGTCTTGAAGTGCATCTACGATAACACAGGTATCAACCAAAACTCTCATATTCCATTCAGCCTTTCTTCCTTTGCCTCTTCCAAAGTTATATCATTTGGAAGAATTCCAAACAATGATTTTGCTATATCCACTCTATCCTGATATGGATTAGTCAACTTTGCAACAACCTTTCCATTTCTCGTTATATATATATCTTCAGTTTCTGCAAGCATAAGATACTTGCCAAGATTAATTTTTAGTTCCGTCGCAGTAATAGACATAACAACATCCCCTTTCTGAACCGAAAGCCACCATACCAATGCTTAATGCTTCGATTATAGTATATCAAAATCGTGCTAAATTATCAATGTAATTGTGCGATTTTTATGTCATTGTGACAGACTCATCCCACACACTTATCCATTGGTCTTATTTCAGTCACAGCGTGCATTCAGCTTACTTAGGGCTTTTCTCTGCTATCTTCCAGCTCCCTATGTAAATCTACAGATGTTGCTACTCGCATAAGAGCCATGACGAACACTATGAGAATCACCACCATCAAAATTATAGCAAGAACCATAACCAGCCACCTCTTCCATATAATATAATACTTTTGTACTTACAATTTTACGCTGAAAGATCTCTTGCGAGATCAAAGTTCACATTAATTTCTTTACCCTCATCTTTAAATACTCCGTCTGTATCATAGATACGATACATATAGTCTGTTTCCAGGGCAGTTGCACCATCCTTGATGAATGATGTTTTAATCCTTTTTATCGTGAGTACTTTTAACTGTTTTCTGTCATTGTTATCGTAGCAGTACAGTTTATACTCGTTAGGATTATCAATATCACGATACAATGACACTGCATTAATTGCATGTGACTCACCATATATAAGCAATGGCACTCCCTCAGACAGATACTTTACCAGCTTTGTCATTACCTCAGCATTACCTGAGGTACCAAAATGGAACATATTATTACCACTGGCAGTCTGGCTGGAATAGAGATTATTAATTGCCATTATAGTTTCATACATTGACTTATCTTCATCATTCTGAGGTTCACCATTATCAAGTCTATATCTGTAAAACTCTACCTTGCTGTATTTCTTACCATTCAGAGTACCGCTTTCATCGAGCATATATATCTCCATAAGTTCACTGTGCTTTTCAATCTCCGCCCTTAATTCTGGAACAAATAAAGCCACCCCGTCCTTTACATTCCATTTCTCCTTAGCAGGCTTTGATAGTAGTTCATAAAGATGTTTATAATCAGAATACTCACGCAGCGCAACAGAATTTGCTGTATATTCTCCTGATTTTTCAAAAAACTTTGAATCCTTGAAGTCATAAGCTTTCGACACAAGACTTCCCGACCATGGTACATTATTATACTTGTGCTTCTTTACATCCCCATACTTAAATGGCAGCTTTCCAACATAATATAACTGAGTAAGAGATGCCATTCCATAGCACTGGCCGTCTCTGTGAACACCTTCCGTATCCTTTATTCGGATATTATTAAATGGAAGCGTATCTGTATCAATATTGAATCCTGAATCTGCAAGTAGTATACTGTCTGTCTTTCCATCACCATCTGTATCAACATAGTTATTATTAAGTACACCATTAATCTGCTCATATAAATCTGTTAAATCATCAGCAGAGCGGGCATATCTATAGAATCCTCCCGTTCCTGTTGCAAGTTCCGTCAGATGTTTTACATCAATTTCATTTCCAAGTCCAATACAAATTATAACAGTATTTTTCTCAGCAGCCTTAGCAATTATGGAATCTGTACTCTCATCCCAGTCAAATAGTCCACCCTTATCAAATCCATCAGACAAAAGAATTATATAGTGTCTTCTTGTCTTATCGTCCTCAAAGTCTGATAAAGCCTTCTTTATTGCATTATTAGAAGCTGTTCCATTAAATTTAGGAACAGTATCCTTAATTGAATTAATGCTCGTATATAATGTATTCTTATCTGATGTAAGCCCAGTTACCTTTGTTATATCCCTTGTAAATGTATAACACGAAAATCTTGTTGTCTGTGCAGCCTTTTCAACAAGAGACTTGGCCATATCAACTCTTTTAAATTCAATATCATTCTCAGCGCTGCCAGCACACTGCTCCTGTGAGTACATTGAGCCTGAATTATCAATTACAAGTGCTATATCAAGCGCAGGCTGAAAGTTCTCCTTATCCTCGATAATCTGACCTAAAAAATATCTTGAAAAATGCTCCAGCTTTGCCTGTGTACCCTCTGACACGAGCTTATAACTGCCATCATCAAGATACTGATACACTCCTACATTCTGATTGTTCCTTGATGTATAATCAAAACTTATTTCTGCAGAATCAAACTTCTGATTCTCCATGTATATCTCATATACAGGTGTTACAGCGACAGGTATGTTAAAAACACCATCGCTCTCCTGAAATGTAATATCCGCAACCTTATAATCCCCACTTACATTAAGCTTAACCTTCTCTGCTGTGTATTCCTGTTCGAACTTTCTCTTATTATCTTGAGTCTTACCATCTGTCTTTTTGCTGAGTGGATTCAATCCTAACTGTAGCTCCAACCCATCAGGTATACCGTCCCTATCCGAATCCGCTTTCTCTGGATTCGTTCCAATTCTCTTCTCATCCTCGTCTGTAATACCATCTCCATCCGTGTCCGGATTTTCTGCATCCGGCTGACTTCCCCTTAAGTCCTCCATTTCAAGAACGTCCGGGGTTCTCTCCTGCTTCTTTTTGCATCCAGTAAGCACAAATACAAAGCACAATACCAGAAACATAACTCTTATAAGTTTTTTCATATGAACATTTTCTCCCTCGCTATTTATACAAAACCCCGTCCGGACTAAACCCGGGCGGGGTATATTCATTTCTGCAAATTATTCCTGAGGATACTTGTTACTCTTTCTTACCTTTAAGAAGAATAAGAAAACAATAACAAGTGCAGCAATAATCAGAACAGACACACCAGCAAAAGCAGCTGGATGATTTTTTACAAATGTAATAAATCCAGATGAGTTTGCCTTTTCCTCGTTGGCTTCAACCTGTCCAGCAATATACTCTGTATATGTTGCTGTTGCAGTGATATCATATTCTGTTCCACCAACAGGATCATTTACAGTAGCTTCATATTTTCCTACCCAATTATATGCATTTGCATCTGCAGGCAGATGGTAGTCGCCACCATATACAACTTCATAATCATTTATAACCCTGTTTCCAACAGCAGCAGCCTTGCGGCAGAGCACGCCATCTTCGTTTGTGTAAGCTTCCCCGTCCCATTCAATAGAATTTATTTTATAGAGTTCAGGGTCAAGGTTTAAATCTGAAAGAATCTCATCGGAAAACTGCATTACATCCGGTGTATTCTCATTATATGTTACTAATTTATCCTTATATCTGAAATAACGGCCATTAGTTACATAGAAAGTAATATCAAACTTAAACTCATCAGATACAGCTGACTTAACAACCTTCTTTGATACTAATGAAAGTGTAACTCCGTAATCCTTTCCCGTTACCGGGTCAGTTACAGTAGAGTTAATTGTATCTGAGATAGCCTTATCACCAGTCACTTCGTTATAATTTACAATCTCTTCATGATACTGAGTCCTGCCTGCTACACCTGTTACATCTTTTTCTACGCCTGCAAGTTTATATGTGATACCGTCTTTTTCAACAGTCTCGCCAAACTCAGCATCGGCATATGTTGTAAGTGCTGACTTCATCTCTAAAGTCTTTGTAACATCAGCAGGGACTTTTTTCTCAATCGCGTCGTATTTTACATCTGATAACTGATATGTAACGCCATCTTTTTCTACTGTCTTATCGAAGTTGTATTCCTTCTTAGCGTCCTTGTCTGTATACTTTTCTGTTACCTTATAGCTTTCTGCAGCATATGTGTTAGTTGTGACAGAAGCCAAACCAGCCACCATAACTACTGCAAATATTCCAAATAATTTTACGATACCTTTTCTGTTTTTTCTTATTGCAACAAGAATCATACCAAGTGCAGATACAAACATTATGACAGCGTATACACGCACCATATCTGTATTTGAATCACCTGTCTTAACTGATTCCTCATTGCTTGCAACCTCTCCTGCTTTATTCCAGTCATTTGTTGCATTATAAGCAAAGTTAAGGTATCCAATAATTGCCTCATCAGTCATAGATACATGCTGGATTCTTGCCGAATCCTTTAATGTAAACTTGACATCCGCAGCAAGCTCAAATCCTGCAGGGGCTTTTACCTCTCTTAAGATGTATTCAACATCCGGAAGAAGTCCAAGTATTTCTGTAGCTGTACCAGTTGTAACAAATGGTCCATATACTACATTACCCTTTAAATCTAAAATCTCAAGTGTAGCACCATCAAGCTGCTTGATTATTCCTGTGGAGTCAAGCTTTTCGATATTTACCACAGACTTGAATGTAACCGTCTGACCCTCATCATTTATATCTGAATGAGTTGCAACCAGTACATTAGATGCAGCGTCGTATATATCCTCAAATACAACTACATTTAGTGAGTTAAGCTCTGCTCTTGTAAAGTTAAATACTACATCAACTGTTCCATCTGCTTCTTCCGGAGTAAATGTTACTTCAGATGTAATCTTACCGTCTGCAAGAGGCTTTCCCGTAACCTTATCCATAAGCTTACCTACAACCTTGTATGTTACGCCTGGAATAAGATTTGTATACTCTACTGTATCTGTTATCTGAAGAGGAGTTTTATCATCTGTTCTCTTTGTGGCATCAACTACGGTTGTTGTATCCTTAGCTGTTGTCTTTAATACAGGATAATGCACGCTCTGATCTTCATCATTAATATCTTCATGTGCTGCAACTTCGATTCCATTGTGTATAAGTTTTTCAAATACCACGATAGTCTCTCCACCGAGCAATGACGAATCAAACTCAAATGTCATATCAATAGTACCATCTTTCTTATCAGCAATGAATGTCTTAGTTGCTGTTATCTTGTTACCATTAGCATCAAGTAAAGGACTGTTAGTGTCCTTAACCATTAAATGTCCTGATACAGTATACTCTTTGCCTACAATCAGGTTCTTATAGCTTACTGTATCAATTATTGTGGCATTCTTCTGCACAGTTCCAACATTGTTTCCGGTATTCTTGTCAATAGCCTTAGTCTTTAAATCAATATAGTGTACCGACTGCTCTTCATCTGTAATGTCAGAATGAGTTGCTACAGTCACATTATTGTATTTAAGGTCCTCAAAGCATGTAAGAGTGTTATCACCAAGTAATGATGAGTCAAACTTAAATACCATATCAACTGCACCATTGGCTGTAGTTGCTGTAAATGTTGTCTCAGCTGTTATCTTATTGCCATTTTCATCAAGTAATGGTTCTCCGGTCTCCTGTACCATAAGATAACCGCTTACTGTGTATGTAGTTCCCACAATAAGATTTGTGTAATCAACTGTATCAATAATTGTAGCTGTCTTAGATACTGTACCTACATGATCCTTTGTCGCACTGTCTATAGCTCTTGTCTTAAGTTTTGGATAGTGAACAGTCTGACCCTCATCATTTATATCAGAATGAGTACCGACTTTAACACCATTGTAATACATATCTTCAAATACAACCACTGACTGACCCTCAACAAGTCTTGAATCAAATGTAAACATCAAGTCGATGCTTCCATCCTCTTCTGTTGCAGTGAATGTCTTTTCAGCTGTTACTTTGTTTCCATCAGCATCAAGTAATGGCTTACCTGTTTCCTTAACCATCAGATAACCACTTACTGTATATGTCTTTCCAATAATAAGATTATTGTACTTAACTGTATCAATAACTGATGCTACTTTTGAGACAGTACCAACATGACTGTCTGTTATTGTATCCTTAGCTGTAGTTCTTAACTTAATGTAATGAATTGACTGCTCTTCATCCCCTATATCGGAATGGGTTGCAACCTTTACGCCGTTATAGAAAACATCCTCAAATACAACCAGTGTCGTATCTTCAAGAAGTGATGAATCAAATGTAAATGTCATATCAACACTTCCGCCTGATGTTTCAGCTGTAAATGTCTTTTCAGCTGTAATCTTGTTTCCATTGGCATCTAGGAATGGCTTACCGGTATCCTTATCCATTAAATATCCTGATACATTGTATGTATTTCCAACCTTAAGATTAGAATATATTACTGTATCTATAATGGATGATGTAGCAGCAATCGTTCCTACATGGTCCTTAGTCTTGCTATCCTGTGCCTTTGTTCTTATCTTAGGGTAATCTACAGTCTGATTCTCGTCTTTAATATCAGCATGGGTATATATTGTTACGCCCTCTTCTATTAAATCCTCAAATACAACAATGGATTTTCCTTCTAGATTTCCCTTGAAGTTGAATTCCACCTTAACAATCTGTTCCTTGCTTTCAGCCTTAAATGTTGTTGTTCCTGTAACTTCATTTCCATTAGCATCAAGGAATGGCTGTTCGGTAGCCTTATTCATCAACTTACCATTAATTGTGTATGTCTTTCCCGGCATTAAGTTGTCAAGATATACGCTATCAGTGACTTTGTAAGACAAGTCTTCATCATATGAACCCTGGTTATCCCCGGTCTTATAATCTGCAGCTGTTGTCTTAACGATTATCGTCTTATCATCAACGAATACCATATCGAAGTCCTGTGAAGGAACATCTCCATAGCCTAATACCTTTGAAGCATTTACTTTCTTTGTCTCAAATGTGTTTCCGTATCCGATTGGAGAATAATCTTCTCTGACCTCATATACATATCCAATAGGAAGATCATATGCTGATGATACAGCTCCGTTCTCCCCTGTTGTCATTGTTTCTATAAGGTCGCCTTTCTTTACAAGGACAGCTCCGTCGCGTGATTTAATATCTGATGTTGCATATACGCCAAACTTTGCTCCGGCGAGTGGCTTTGAATCTTCCTTGTCCTTCTTATGTGCTGTTACATTTACTTTCTGTCTTGAGTCTGTTCTCACTACATCTGTAAATCCGACCACATTGTCGCCATCAGTTGTAACTTCTATCTTATATACCGTGGTGTCAAGCATGTAGCCGTCTGCCGCCTTAGCCTCTCTTATATAATATGTTCCGGCTTTATACTCATAAGCTGATTCTGCATATCCTCCATCTTTCGATGTGATCTGCTCTATAAAGCCTGCGTCTGAACAATCTTCATCTGCGTATACCTGGTAAGAGCATCCGCCGACGTATCTTTCTTCATAAACAAATCCTGTATCTTTATTATATCCGGTTACTACTTCACCTTTCTTATAAAGTCGGAGTTTGTTTAATTTCTGTATATCAGTGGCACTTACCTCATAGGTCTTTGCGTTCTCACTGATTGATACTTCCATGTCTTCCATAAACGTGCAGTTTGGCGCGCCGCTTATCTGATGAATGACATAGTTGCCATATGGAAGGTCTTTTGATGTTGCTTTTCCATCTGCTCCTGTTCTTAAGATATCCCTCTGGGCTTCTGTTGCCGCTTCATAGCTTCCAGCTCCCTTATAGTATATCTGGAACTCTGCTCCTTCCTCCGGTACATTCTCTGTTAATGATGATTTCTGTGCTGTCTTTACATAGCTTCCACCATCTTTGATTGCTGTCATCTTCTTGGTAAGTGATACCTTTCCCTTGACTTCCTGCTCGAGATGGATTACTGTACTGTCCGCCTCCTGGTAAGAGGTTGCATTGGCCTGCTTTACACCATTGATATAATAGCATCCATTAAACATATTTGTTACAAAAACTGTTTCATCAAGCAGATATCCCTCTGGTGCTTCATACTCCTGAATGGTTAATGTTCCAAGCGGAAATACCACATTTCCATCATCATCTTTAAATAATGTATCTCCACTTATGTATGAATCACTATCGCCCAAGCGAACTCTGCCATCTGCTCCTGTCTGAGCATAGTAGGTATACTTAGGTGTCTTTCCTGAAGCTGCAGGGTCAGTAGTCATATCCGTATCATAATACTTTATGACATACTTTGCTCCCTTAAGAGTTCCAGCTCCGTTAGATACGGAACCTGTCTCTTTGTTTACTTTCCTTAAGAGAATTGTTACAGGGTCAGTCTCCGGTGTATCCGATATATCACATGTTACTGTGTCAGAACCGGTAATTGTTACTGACTCAACAGAATCATTAATAAGGAATCCTTTAGGTGCTCCGGTTTCCTTATAGTAATAAGTCCTGCTTTCGCCTTCAAGGATATCACCTGTCGTGTAGGTATCCGTATAACCATCACTGTTAGTTGTAAGCCTTGTTACAAGGTCTGTACATTCAGCGTCATTATATACTGAGATTTCTGCACCCTGCAGACTATAACAGCTGTTGTCATTACTGATACTGTCATTGGACGAGTATTTCCTGAAACGGAAATTTCCATTGTAATAAGTCGGTGCCGGTTCATCCCAGAAGATACACAGGCTCTGGTTTACTCCATCATCGTTTGACAGGAACTTGGCATAACAGTCATAATCACCACTGCTTAAGTTGTAAGCATATGAATACAGTTCCATGCATAAGTCATATCCTGCACTACCCGGACCGCCAAGGAATGTACCGCCAATAGCCGGCTCATTCCACATATCATCATCCAGTGCATAAGCAACAGTATGATGTGCGATAATCCATCTTAAGTTATAATCATAATCACTTAACGGACCTCGTGATGCTCCGCTTCCGACGGAGAAGAAAAATACCCTTGCTATTGTATCATTGACATATGTACCGCCATCTGTAAATGTCGAGCCTATACCCGGCTGCGTCTTGTGTGGCTCTGCACACATAGCCTTAACAACATCCCCATTAGGTTTCTCAACACTGAATTCCCAGCTCTTCCAGTCACCCATTCCATCATCAATACCGCTGAATACATCAGCATATGATACACCGTTATCATAATCGACAAGCGTATATCCTTCTGCTTTCGCAACCAGAGGTTCCATGTTCGAGATGACTGTAACAACAGCCATTAAAGCTGCTGCGGCACCTGCACTAATCCTCTTAAGAAAATCTTTTCCTTTTCTTAATCGTGTTTTCATCTTTTCTCCTTTCCCACAATATTAGCCAGACTATAAAGCCCTCACGAGTGGTGTCCGTAAAGAAGCTGGTAACATTCTCAACAGTTCGTGTTTTAGCTTTCTAGTCATTATGGCATATGGTTATAGTAGCGCAGGTCAAACTAAATGTCTAGTATTTTTTACCCCCCTGACAATTTTTTACATATTTCTACATCAGTATAAGAATAGTTTTTAACATAAAAAAGAACTGCCAGAAAAATCCCTTTTTCAACAGTTCTTTATCACTTATTATTCAATTGTATTCAGCGGTTATTACTTGGTTTCTCCGCAGTCACATTCATAGTGGTCTATAACCTGTTCGTCCCATGCTTCCTTGTCTACTATAGTTATCGTTTCATAGTGACCTTCCTCATCGTGGTGGATGTAATGATCAACTCTTCTCTCTGTTGACCAAAATGAGCAACTTCCGCCATCCTCTAAACATGGGTCTTGATGACTGTATAAAGCATCCTTTGAATCATACTCATAATTGATTATACCAAGACTCTTACATCTGTCACAGTTTCCAAGCCTACAGTTTTTGCATATATACACAAGCTTAGTAACCGCCTCATCCCAAGCTGCCTTATCAACAACCCACCTATCCTCGTCATGAGTTACAGCCTTGTGGTGTACTGTCGTGTATACAGGCTTCCAGTTGTGAGTATGAGAAGGAGTGTCGGGAGTTGATGTGTTTCCATTGCTGCCATTGTTATTGCCACTGTTGTTATTGTTGTTATTGTTGTTATTATTGCCGCTGTTATTACCGCCATTGTTGTCACTGCCGTTGTTGCCCGAACTGCTGCCATTACTGCTGCTTCCACCGTTATTGCTGCCTGATGAAGAGCCGCTGCCGCCAGAATTTCCAGAGCTTCCACTTCCATTGTTGCCGTTATTGTTATTATTGTTATTTCCACTATCAGGAATTTCAATAATTTCATCAGCCTTTGGCACCTTATTCTCTGCCGCTGCAGATGATATAGTTTCAGAAGCCTTTTCATCTGTAATGGTTATTGTCTTGTTATCACCAGATGTAAAGCCGCCAGCACTAATCTCTGTTCTGTTTCCATCGCTGTCAGTTACTACAACAACCTTTTCTCCATTATCTTTAGTTTCCACGATACCGGCAACCTCTACTGTGTTACCATCAGCATCCTTTACTGCTACCGTTACCTGCTCCTGATTAGAAGCAACCTTTTTCTTATCGTCCTTACTGTCACCTGCCCTGCTCTCCTGCTGAATACTTGTATCAACAGTTACTTTCTTTCTGCCGCATCCGGCAAATACCATTGTACATAACACAATAAGTGTCATGGTTTTGAATAAATTCTTTTTGATCATAGTGTATACCCTCGCTTATTAGTAGTGAAGATATACTTATAATTTCTATACAGGATGATTAATTGTGGGATTCTATCCTGTAATTACAAAATATATGATATTTTGTAATTTTTCAAGGAGCAGACTGCACAAAAAATGTTACAGAAATATTTTTGAGGTTACATTTTGCCAAATTAAAAGCACATTGCTATAATTAGTTCATAGCAATGTAGCAGGAAAACTTAATCCAACATCAGTTGGTTGTGAATAGTTAATAGAATTAACGGGGTTTATATTATGAAAACTGGTAGTGATTTTAAGAAATGGTTAATGTCCTTCACATATCAAGAAAGAAGAAGTAAGCAGCTGGAAAGATTCAAATCTGAAATAAAACGGTATACATCAATGGATAGTGAAGAACTCACCTTTGAATACCTTAATTGCAAAGCTAAATACCAACATAAAAAATACATTCTTGCTTTATGCACGATAACAGTTGCTGTTTCAATAGGCATAAATATATTGGATAAGATATTTTCATTATTGAATAAGACAATGAATATTTGTTATTCCAGTAACACGCAGGATACCTTTATGCTGTGTCTTCTGATTACATCTGCAATTGGATTCATTCTTGTGATAACTTCCGTAATAATATTTGCAGTCATCCTCAATGACCTAAAACAACTAAAAATTAAGATAGACATAATAGGAGCAGTGACTGAAACATGCAAAAATCCAATCCATTGACAATTTTATTCTAATGTTTTACTATTAACTTGAAAAAGATGCTGCCGTAAAGCAAGACGGTTGCTCTGAAATTAATATTACTTACAAAAAAGTAATCGTCATTCCGTTGCCAATGGGACGATTACTTTTTTGCTTTATGTATATCTCTGCCGAGCATATATCCGGCACCACCGCATAATGCGATTAGTGCGAACAATGCCTCATAGCTTAAAGTTATCATAAGCTTTCTCCTTATCTGTGTAACTACGGCACAATTTACCATTTATGTAAACTGGGCTTGTACTCCCAGATGGAGAGCAACCATCCTACCGTTTTTAGCAGCATCCTTGTATATTCTATCAGACGATATATATTGTGTCAAAGACGCAGAAAAACTGCCAGAATACACATATGTGTATCCTGACAGCTCCATGTGTAACAGCCTATTCTTTCTTTAATCCTCATAGTGTCCCCTGCACGCAATTATCCATAAAAAACCATTTTCGTCTATGTTATATACAAGCCTGTTTGCTTCGTCTATCCTTCTACTCCATGCTTTTCTATGTTTTAGCGGTTCTGGTTTTCCTATTCCCTGGGATACCCCCTCTCTTTCTATGCTCTTCACCAATTCATTAATACGCTTCAATGTCTTCTTATCCTGCATCTGCCAGTACAGATAATCATCCCATGCCCTATCACTCCACAGCTTCTTCATCATTCCTCCTCTATGAGTTCATGTTCCTGCCCTCTTCCAGCTTCCAACTGTGCCATTCCTCTGTCAATCATTGAAAGATATTCCGCATTTCTGGCAGCCTTTTCAAGCTGGTTGTATTTTTCAAGACTCATCATCACTACATTCTTTTCACCTTTACGGGTAACTATAACTGTCTCACTAAAATCAGTTACCTTGTCACAATAATCCTTAAGATTGTTTCTAATTGTTGAATAATTAACTGCTAACATATATATGCCCTCCCTTTATGTTCAATATATTGTACAGTTTATTGTACTTTTATTTTATTATATTATTATGCCAATGTCAATCTGTTATATACAAAAAACTGCCAGAATACACATATG
>OOAA01001386.1_pt1 | contig 12296 bp, 11 predicted proteins | sample 1671671 | NCBI WGS metagenome assembly OOAA01 (sample SAMN06348180, study PRJEB24527) | human gut metagenome | biome: human gut; feature: ankylosing spondylitis patient; material: feces | host: Homo sapiens | place: China | collected 2015-10 | reverse complement strand
AGTCACGGAAAACCAATTCCGGGAACTGAAGAAGAATACAGCTGTGATACGCTTCTTCTTTCCGTAGGATTGATCCCGGAAAATGAAATTTCAAGAGGCATGGGCGTGGATATGAACCCTGTCACATCAGGACCAAAGGTAAATGAGAGCCTGGAAACAAACATCGAAGGTGTATTTGCCTGCGGAAATGTCCTGCATGTGCATGATCTGGTTGACTTTGTATCGGAAGAAGCCGGAACTGCAGGAAGAAATGCTGCGGAATACGTCAAACTGGGAGAAGAGCGCAGACAGGACGGAAAAGAGATTCGGATGAATCCGATTGAAGGTGTCCGCTATACTGTGCCCGGAACAATTAACGTAGACCGGATGGATGAAAATCTGACTGTGCGTTTCCGTGTGGGCGGTGTCTACAAGAACTGTTATATCAGTGCATATTTTGATGATGAGAGAGTGATCCACAGAAAACGTCCGGTTGTTGCACCAGGTGAGATGGAAGAGATTAAGCTGACAAAAGAGCAGCTTCTGAAATATCCGGATCTGCAGACCATCACAGTAAAGATTGAGGAGGCGTAGACGATGGAAGAGAGAAAATTGACATGTATCGGCTGTCCGATGGGCTGCCCTCTTACAGTTGTAATGAATGGGAAAGAAGTAGTGGGTGTAACCGGAAATACCTGCAAGCGCGGAGCAGACTACGGAGCAAAGGAAGTGACGCATCCGACACGAATTGTGACAAGTACAGTCTGTGTGAAAAATGGCACAATACCGATGGTATCCGTAAAGACGGCACAGGATATTCCAAAGGAAAAGATAATGGATGTGATGGAGTGTATAAACCAAATCACGGTAGAGGCACCGGTGCATATAGGTGATGTACTGCTAAGCGATGTTGCAGCAACCGGTGTGGATATAGTCGTCAATTGTAATCTGAGATTCCATACCCACATCTCAGACTGATTTAAAAAGTTAATAGTAATGAGTGCAAAGGAAGGGTATGGATTTTCCTTTACAAATTCAAGAGACTGACTGGATTGTTGGTCTCTTTTTTGTTATGCTTTGATTTCTGGCGGCTGGAAAGGAGCTACCATGTCAAAGTTTTTAACATATGAAGATCGATTAGTTATTGCACAACTCCTTCAGGAGAATGTCTCTTTTGGAGTTATAGGAAAGAAGTTAGGCAAGGATCGTACCACGATTGCAAAGGAAATAAAAAAGCATTCCTATGATAAGAAAAGTGGTCGTCCGGGATATCCTTATAATCCATGTAAACATCGCAGTACATGCAAAGCCAAAAAGCTGTGCGGAAACAGTTGTACGCATCAATCAGCGTATAAATGTAGTCTGTGTTCCGAGTGTACATTGCACTGCCTGGATTTTGCAGAGGATATCTGTTCTGTTAAAACAAAACCGCCATATGTATGTAATGGCTGCAGCCAGCTTTCTAAATGCACCTTGTTAAAACGCATTTATGATCCGTCAGATGCTCATGAGATGGCACATCAGTCTATTTCGGAATCCAGAACGGGCATTTTATCCAATGAGGATGATATAGCAAGGATAAATGGAATCATAAGCCCGCTGGTCAAAAATGGACAGTCACTTCATCAGATTTACATAGAGCATGTAGATGAAATCATGTGCAGCGAAAAAACATTGTATAATTATGTTGATGCCCAGCTTTTTGATATACGGAACATCGACCTGCCTCGTAAGGTGAAATATCGTCCTCGTTACAAACAGCCTGAGTTCAAGGTTGACAGAGGATGTCGTATTGGTAGAAACTATAGCGATTTCCAGAAGTTTCTTGAAAGTAATCCGGAGTCTACTGTTATACAGATGGACAGTGTTATCGGACGTGTGGGGGGCAAATGTCTGCTTACCATACATTTCGTTGAAACCAGTTTAATGCTTGCATTTTTGAGAGATTCAAATACCTCAGCATCTGTCATACAGATTATAAATCTGCTGGATAAAGTACTTGGAAGCAAAGATTTTTCGCGTTTATTCCCAGTTATTCTCACAGACAACGGAAGTGAGTTTTCAAATCCAAAAGCGATCGAAAAACGTGATGCGATTCCATGCAACAGAACGAATGTATTTTACTGCGATCCAAGTGCACCTTACCAAAAGGGAGCCTGTGAAGTGAATCATGAGCTGATACGTCGTATCCTGCCAAAGGGAAGCAGCTTTGATGATTTGACACAGAAGGATATTTTTCTGATGATGGATCATATCAATTCTTATAAAAGAAAAAAGCTGAACAACCGTAGCCCATACGAAACGTTCAGCTTTTATTACGGAGAAGATATACTTAAGAAACTTGGATGTAAACCGGTTGCCGCCGAAAACATCATCTTAAAGCCTAAACTTCTCAAAAAGTAACAGATAAATTTGCAAAGTGCCGCCAGAACAAAGACAGCAGAATGACTTCAAAACAGGGATGGATTCTCCGAATACAAAAATTTCGAGCGGGAATTGATCTCTTATTGTCGTGTGCAAATTTATTGCTGAACGTATTATAACATGTCAATGTACAAATGAAAATCCGGGAAATTCGCTTACAAAACGGGATTTTCGTTTACAAAGTGGGAATCTCGTTTACAAAATGAGATTTTCATTTACAAAGAGGGACTCTTGCGTTACAAACGGGACTCTCATTCTACATTTCACCATATTGCGCCGGTTTGAAAACTAAAAGTATCAAAATACAGACTTAATAATTGCAATTTCATTCTCAAAGTACTATAATACAAACTATATTTGGGTGGAGGTGCGGAAATGAAAGTACGGTACAACAAACTTTGGAAACTACTGATTGACAAGGAAATGAAAAAGAGTCAATTACGAGAAGCGGTCGGGGCAAGCAAAAGTACATTTGCGAAACTCGGAAAAAATGAAAATGTTACCCTTCCCGTGCTGTTGAATATATGCGAATATTTAGAGTGTGATTTTGGCGACATAATGGAAGCCGTACCCGAAAATGAGGTGTAGGATCAATGAACAAGAAGATTTTAATTGTGGATGACGAAAAAGAAATCGTTGATCTGCTTGAAGTGTATTTGAGTAACGATGGTTATTCAGTATATAAATGTTATAATGGGTTAGAGGCGATGAAATGTATCAAACAGTCGCAGATTGATTTAGCGATACTTGATATTATGCTGCCGGATATTGATGGTTTTCGACTTTGCCAAAAAATTCGGGAAAAGTTTTACTTCCCTATTATTATGCTTACCGCCAAAATTGAGGATAGCGACAAGATTATGGGGCTTACGATTGGTGCGGATGATTATATAACGAAACCGTTTAATCCTTTAGAGGTTGTGGCAAGAGTAAAGACGCAATTAAGGCGTTATCAGAGCTATAACAGTCCTAATTTGAGCCAATCCGAAGAAAAAGACGAGTATGACATCAGAGGTCTACTGATAAACAGAGTCAGCCACAAGTGCTACTTGTATGGCAAAGAAATAGCCTTGACTCCGTTGGAGTTTTCTATTCTGTGGTATCTGTGCGAACATCAGGGTAAAGTTGTCGCCTCGGAGGAATTATTTGAAGCCGTGTGGAAAGAAAAGTATCTTCGCAACAGTAACAATACGGTAATGGCGCACATTGGGCGGCTTCGGGAAAAATTGAATGAACCTTCAAAAAATCCGAAGTTCATTAAAACTGTTTGGGGGGTAGGGTATGAAATTGAATAAAAAAGAAAAAAACTATCTGCTCTCTACCTTGTTCAAAGGGTATGTAATTCAATGTGCGATTTGCTCTGTGCTTATTTTAGGCGGTACTTTTCTTTTAGGAATTATGGCAGAAGAAATTCTCCGCAAGTATGTTTTGTATTATTACTTGTATTACAGAACAGAATATCTTTATATAGTGGCTGTAATCGTGTGGGGTGGCTGTATTATATACTTGACATACCTACTTTTGAAAAAAGTAGTCGCCTACGTGTACGAGGTACAGGCTGCGACAGGAAAAATGTTCGATCAGAATGTCAGTTACATTGAAATGTCCCCGGAGTTGAGTGAAATCGCCGCTAACATCAATCAGTTAAAACAGGAGGCTGAAAGTAATGCAAGGCTTGCAAAAGAAAATGAGCAGCGAAAAAATGACCTGATTATGTATCTTGCACACGATTTGAAAACACCGCTTTCTTCTGTAATCGGGTATCTTACTTTACTGCGTGATGAGTCGCAAATCTCAAAGGAACTTCGAGAAAAGTACCTTTCAATCACTCTTGGTAAGGCAGAACGGTTAGAGGATCTGATTAACGAGTTTTTCGAGATAACACGATTCAATATATACGATATTACATTACAATACACGAAAATCAATTTAACTCGCCTGCTGGAGCAACTTGTATATGAATTTAAGCCTATGCTCAACACAAAGAATTTGCAATGTAATCTTTGTGTTGATGATGATATAATGCTTCGATGTGACGCAGACAAAATTCAGCGTGTTTTTGATAACCTTTTGAGAAATGCGGTTATCTACAGTTTTGAAAATACGGATATCACGATCAGCGCACAATGTCAGGAAGATACGGTCAGCATTATTTTTTGTAACCACGGCGATACTCTGCCGGAAGAAAAGTTAAACAGGATTTTCGAGCAGTTTTATCGGCTTGACGCAGCGAGAAGTACAAGCAGTGGAGGAGCTGGATTAGGTTTGGCGATTGTAAAGCAGATTGTTGAACTACACAATGGTACAATCGTTGCAGAGAGCCAAGAGGATCAAAACAAGTTTTCAATTACTTTGCCGTTGGCGTAGGAAAATTGTAAGAATTTGCATAGAAAAAAAGAGGAATATCTTACGAGCAATCAAGAAAATACGGGCTTCTGTTTTGGTACAATAAAAGTATCAAGATAGAGGCTCGTATTTTTTGTGATACAGCATAAGGAGGAATGATGAAGTTGCTAAGAAAACAAATGCTGCTATGTTCTATTTTGTTTCTTGTATTTACGCTATCTGCCTGCTCTGCAATTGGGCAGACAGACGAAAACAATCTTACAGATAGCGCAACATCCGCAGAAAAAACGGTATCAGTTGTACGAGGGACAATTACTCCAACCGTTTCAACGCAAACGACTATTGTTCCGGCAGTACCGTTTATTATTTCCTCACCCGAAAATGGCATATTTAATACAGCGGTAGAATTAGAAGAAAAAATCACTGCCGGGCAAATTATTGGAACTGTGAACGGCAAAGAATTGAAATCTCCGGTGGATGGTACAGTTACCTCTATTGCCCCATCCAATGAAAGCGTACCGAGTAATTATCCCGTAGCGATAGTGCATTATACAGGATTTGCCCTCAATGTAGAGGCAGATAATTTTTTGAGTACCTTACCGGAGTATGCAGAGTTGAAAGCAAAATTTCAAGTATATGATGGTGTAGGACCAACCGATATGATTGCCGTGGTGTCGCCTGCCGCAGATGAAAATGCGTTTACGGGAATCGTGCCGCAAGAGGGCATTCTGCAATGCTTGATCAGTCAAACAGTCGATGTGAAATCGGGGCAAAGTGCAACGGTAGTCATAACGGCGACAACGAGAAATGATGTCCTTATATTGCCGCTGTCGGTAATAGCGGGTAGACAAGGTACGGGATTGGTTACTGTAATTACTCCGAATGGAGAAAGAGTGGAAACAAAAGTGACATTGGGTGTGACAGACGGAGCCAATATAGAAATACTGTCCGGCTTAGAGGAGGGCGATGTGGTTTCTGCTACTCCGCCAAACCTTGATCCGAGGGGGAATTGATAAAATGAAAGGAATTTCCGAAAAGACTTTAATCAAAATAAAGGATTTGAAAGCAAGCGTCAAATTGAATAATGGCGATATGCTGACAACAGTAACCAACGCTAATATGGAATTGCAACGAGGGCGCAGTTATGCCATTGTCGGAAAGTCCGGCTCAGGCAAAACAAGCCTTATATCTATTATTGGCTTGTTAAATCGGGAATATGAGGGCGAGTACCTTTATGATGGTATATCTATTTCTGCTTTGAAAGACCGTGATCTGTCTATACTGCGAGCCAATAATATCGGATTTGTATTTCAGAACTACTCTCTGATTAAGCACTTGCGGGTATGGGAAAATATCGAATTACCCCTACTCTATGCCAAAAAGTCGTTTACCGCCAAACAGCGTCACGAGATAATTACAGGCTTGCTAAAAAGTGTCGGCTTAGAAAGCAAGGAAAATGATTACCCAATCAATTTGTCCGGCGGTGAACAACAAAGAGTTGCAATCGCAAGGGCGCTTGCAGTATCTCCGGAAGCCATTTTATGTGATGAGCCTACGGGAGCGTTGGATAAAAAGACGGGAACGCAGATTATGGAACTGTTGCACAGCGTCGTAAAAGAAAATGGAATTATGCTGCTGTTGGTTACGCACGATCCTGATATTGCAGATACCTGTGATACGATTTTTGAAATGGATGGAGGGAGGATAACTTGTGCTAAAAATGATACTTAAAGACCTTCGTCTGTCTCCACTTAGAAGTATTCTGACAAGTGTTTCAATGCTTGTAGGCATTATCGCAATGATTGGATCGGTATTAGTTGGTACGCTTGGACGGGAGTATTTGATTTCCGTAAACGCACAGGTATATGGCTGGTCACCTACTTACTCATTCGTGATAACGGAATCCGATTTTCACGATAGAAATAAAATGGAACAATTATTCCAGAGATTTGAAGCCATTGATGATGTAGCCGCTGTTACTTTTTCTATGGGAGAGGATATTCGATTTGCACCAATGAAAGATTTAACGCCAATACCGCCGAATGATGTTTACCAAAACCTGATGGCTTTTGATGTAGTTTGCACCACGGAGGCATATAGTCAAGTCTATAATCTTCCAATGACATCCGGTAGATGGTTAGAGCCTTTGAGTGAGGGCGGATCGCTTGAAGTGGTCATAAACAAAGAAGCTAAAAACTATTTTAATGATTCGCCCTATGCTGCAGGAAATGTAAAAAGCACACTTTCGTTAACCCCATTCAATATTGTCGGAGTAGTAAACGATGGCAGGGATTTTCCGACTATCTATGCGGATTCTGCGGCGATCCTCAATTTCGCACCAGCAATGTGGCAAGTACAAAATGCAAATGTGTATTGGCATCCCACAACAGGACTGACAATCGAACAGATACATTCTGCCCTTGGCGACATTTTGACTGATACCATTGGCGGTTACTGGGAAAGTGCTGGGCGGAGTGATATTGGAGATACCTATGATTCGGTATTGTCCATACTGCAATTAGGGCTTTTGGTTACTTCGCTTTTGTTGCTGTTTGTTTCCGTATTAGGGCAGATCAATATCGGACTATCTTCATTGGAACAGCGCACACATGAGTTGCTGATCCGCAGAGCGATAGGTGCTTCACGAACAAATATTGTGGCACTGGTTTTAGGCTCACAGTTGATTTTATCAATATTCGTTTGCTTTGCAGCTATTTTGATTTCGCTGATTTTGGTGCATTGTATTGGAGCGTTGCTCCCTGTGGATTCCCCGGTGGGAACACCGAGTTATCCAATCAGCGTTGCTGTTGTTGCAGTTGCTGTGTCTGTGCTTACAGCATTATTGGGCGGATTATTACCAGCATTGAAAGCAGCAAAATTAGAGCCTGCATTGGCTCTTAGATAATAAAACTCAATTCAAGGAGGAAACAAAATGAAACGAACAATCTCAAAATCCGAAAGACCGTACAGACTGTTACTGTGTGTTATGATTTCTTTGCTGGTGATTATGCTGGCAGGCTGCTCCACTTCTTCGGACTCCGACACAAATACAAGAGGTTTCACGGACTTTGCTACCATTGAAGAAGAATACCTAACGACCATTGAGAGTTTGAATTGGCCGGAGGGCGTTACTCCGCCTGATGCTTTGGAAGGCGAAGATACGGGAGCGTCTTTTCAGATAGGATATGGCGATACAAAAGCATCTAACCTTTGGGAATATTCTTGGATGCAGGAATGGCTTGATACTTACAATACGAATCCGGAAAGGGCGGCAAAAGCCTTAGCTGAACTCGAAAAAGCCTTTGATATGCCTTATATGGGAACAGATCGCTGTGATGACGCCACACGCAAATATCTTCGTGATAATATTGATAAAGCTAAGTTGGGAGATCCGTCTGGATTTACAGAGTGTATTCAGGCAAATTATGCCGATTAAAAATGGCACATAGGAGTTTTGGGGTTGGGAGGTGAGCACATATATGCAGAGAAAACGCCGTAAGAAAAAACGATTTGGAGTATTTTTGCTTTTGCTTGTAGTTTGTATCGGCATAGGTATAATGTTTGTGCCGTGGGCAATGCAGCCGGAAAATTTCAGAGAGGTAAAGAATAAAATAAATGGTTTTCTCTACAAAGAAGATTTTCCTGACTCTTATAATGCAAAATCGCTGATTTTGGTGGATTGTTCTGATGATGAAATATTTGTTTCAAAAAACGAGAACGAGCCACAAATTCCTGCAAGTTTAGCCAAGCTGTTTGTTATTGAGTATGCGTCAACTTTAGCAGACCTTGATAGTATCGTTGTTGCAGACTATGGTGCTATTTCACTCACGAAACCCGGCTCGTCTGTTGCTCAAATCAAGGAAAAAGAATACTTTTTACACAATCTATTTGCGGCAATGTTAGTACCGTCAGGGAATGACGCAGCTTATGTGGTTGCTGATTATTGTGGAGGATTACTTTCGCCGCAAGCAGAAAGCAGTCAAGAGCGTGTGAGGATTTTTATGGAGAACTTAAACCTGCATTTGCAACAGCAGGGGTACTTAGACACAGTTTTATATGATCCGAGTGGTTTTGATATGGAGGCACATACCACCACTTTAGATTTGAAAGAAGTAGTATATCGGTTGTTGGAATACTCGTGGTTTAGAGAAATTGTATCTCAAAACACTTATACGGCAACACTGCCTGATGGCAGTACACAAATATGGCAGAATACAAACGCCTTCCTTGATCCGACATCCGAATATTACAACGAAAATGTATGCGGAATTAAGACTGGCTCTCTGTCTGACGACTATAACTTGATTGTGCTTTACCAGCAGCACGGAAAAGAGTTTTTGATATGCAGTTTAGGCTCTCAGTCCGATTCCTCTCGTTATGACGATGTGAATTTTATTCTGAAAACGATTGATGAATCGTATTATCTCACGCAATAAATCTTATGTTGTCCAAGACAAAAAAACTAACCAAGGGGGTGATAATATCGGACGAATCGTAATAATGGAGTTCAAAACACAAGACTCAACAGCCTTTGACGATATGCTGGCTTTTGTAAAACAGCACCCTGATTTTGAAAAATTAGAGATTTCATATGAGCCGACATTATCCCTTTCCGGCTTAGAAATCAATTTGAGCCGGCGCAGAGTTATCAATAACGGTCAGGAAATTGAACTGACCGTCAAAGAGTATGATATACTCTGCTTACTCGCAGCCAATAAAGGTCGTGTTCTTACATACGAGCAGATTTATGATAAGGTGTGGGGCGAAATATCAGCAGGCAATGAAAAGGATACCGTAGGCTTTTACATTCGGAATCTTCGTAAAAAACTTTGTGATACAAACTCTCACTTTTCCATAGATAGTGTTCGTGAGATCGGCTACCGCTTTAACAGTCAGTAAGCAGTCCCTCGTAGTTCATAATGAATTGCGAGGGATTATTCATTTTCTAAGACGGTATGTCGGAATTTGATAAATCCCTGCAAATGTTGATTTTATACGACGGTTAAGAGAAATATCGTGTCTAAACTTGCGACTGGACTTTGCATTTTCTACGAGTTATCTTCGTAATATCTCGACATTATACATTATACTACCCCTATCTACAAAATGAGAGGGCACTGAAAAACATACCATTTTTATTTTGACTTTAATAAAAAAGAAAAAATTCATCAGAGTTTTTATGATTCTGGTGGATTTTTTGTTAGGCGAAATATAAATTGCTTGTCTTTTTCGGATAAAGTTCTTATTTTTCATTCATTAATTTAATTATTCTCTTAAGATTTACTGCAAAGATTGTCATTGCTCCTTGCATTTCCATACAAATAAGACCTGATGATGATGCTACAAACAAGTATGGAGAAAAATGAGCCAAGAGAGAAAAAATGTATTAACTTTCGGTCAGACCAAAAGTATAATATGATTAAGATATGAAGGAGGCATACAGATGGCTAGAACTGGAAGACCAAAAGCAGAGAATCAAAAAAGCTCCCGACAATGAAGACCTTGAATGATGTAAAATCTAAGGCTGCTGAAGAAGTGAAAGCTGAGCCTGAAAAGATTGATTTTTCTAAGGTAAAGATTGAGCCTTTATTTGAAGAAGCAGTAGATTTTGACACATTCAGCAAGTCAGATTTCCGTGCAGTAAAGGTTAAAGAGTGTGTTGCAGTACCGAAGTCAAAGAAACTGTTACAGTTTACTCTTGATGACGGAACAGGCACAGACAGAACCATTTTAAGCGGTATTCATAGCTTTTATGAGCCGGAAGAACTGGTTGGAAAGACACTTATCGCTATCACAAATCTTCCTCCTCGTGCTATGATGGGTATTGACTCTTGCGGTATGCTCCTCTCCGCTATTCACGAAGAAGAAGGCGAAGAAAAGCTTCATCTTCTGATGGTAGATGACCACATTCCGGCAGGTGCAAAGCTCTATTAAGAAGTACCGTTTTATCTTACAAAACGGGATGTACTTCATTTGTGAAAAAGCTCTGAAAATACACAAATACACCAAATTTACACCAAATGGTGCTTGAAACGGTGCAGAGCCTAAAAAATCGCATAATTACAGGCGATACAACAGAATTTATAAGGGCGGTGTCTGAAATTATCGGACATCGTCCTTTTCTGTATTCGAGTTAAACAATACACATATTTCAGCTCAAAATCGAGACAAAAGCCTTGAATGTTAATATGCGTTGCTTGAAGCAACGGGCAGTCCAACATACAATTAGTCTGTCAGCGCCAGAAAGGTTAGACAGAGCATTTTTTGTAAATCGGCAGGGCAACCCCCTTACTCGTGCCGGAGCAACATATATCTTGTGTAAATATGTTCAAATGGCTGGATTACATATCAGAAAGATATTGCGCCGGTTCGTCAATTGTAATCTGAGATTCCATACCCGCCATCTCAGACTTCTTTAAAAGTTAATAGTAGTAAGTGTAAAGGAAGGGTATGGATTTTCCTTTACAAATTCAAGAGACTGACTGGATTGTTGGTCTCTTTTTTGTTATGCTTTGATTTCTGGCGGCTGGAAAGGAGCTACCATGTCAAAGTTTTTAACATATGAAGATCGATTAGTTATTGCACAACTCCTTCAGGAGAATGTCTCTTTTGGAGTTATAGGAAAGAAGTTAGGCAAGGATCGTACCACGATTGCAAAGGAAATAAAAAAGCATTCCTATGATAAGAAAAGTGGTCGCCCAGGATATCCTTACAATCCATGTAAACATCGCAGTACATGCAAAGCTAAAAAGCTGTGCGGAAACAGTTGTACGCATCAATCAGCGTATAAATGCAGTCTGTGTTCCGAGTGTACATTACATTGTCCGGATTTTGCAGAGGATATCTGTTCCGTTAAAACCAAACCTCCATATGTATGTAATGGTTGCAGCCAGCTTCCCAAATGTACCTTGTTAAAACGCATTTATGACCCGGCAGATGCTCATGAAATGGCACATCAGTCTATTTCGGAATCCAGGACAGGTATTTTATCCAATGAGGATGATATAGCAAGAATCAACGGAATCATCAGCCCCTTGGTTAAAAATGGACAGTCTCTTCATCAGATTTATATAGAGCATGTTGATGAAATCATGTGCAGTGAAAAAACATTGTATAACTATGTTGATGCCCAGCTTTTTGATATCCGTAACATTGATCTGCCTCGTAAAGTAAAGTATCGCCCGCGATACAAACAGCCTGAATTCAAGGTAGACAGAGGATGTCGTATTGGTAGAAGCTATACTGATTTCCAGAAGTTTCTTGAAACAAAGCCGGAGTCTGCTGTTGTACAGATGGATAGTGTTATCGGACGTGTGGGAGGCAAATGCCTGCTTACTATACATTTCGTTGAAACAAGTTTAATGCTTGCATTTCTACGAGATTCAAATACTTCAGCATCTGTCATACAGATTATAAATCTGTTGGATAAAGTCCTTGGAAATGAAGATTTTTCACGGTTGTTTCCGGTTATTCTTACGGATAATGGAAGTGAGTTTTCAAATCCAAAAGCAATTGAAAAACGAGATACGATTCCATGCAGCAGAACG
>OOAA01001372.1_pt1 | contig 12407 bp, 8 predicted proteins | sample 1671671 | NCBI WGS metagenome assembly OOAA01 (sample SAMN06348180, study PRJEB24527) | human gut metagenome | biome: human gut; feature: ankylosing spondylitis patient; material: feces | host: Homo sapiens | place: China | collected 2015-10 | reverse complement strand
CAGACGCGGCGCTTTGCAGCCGCATCGTCTACGGCGTGATGCAGAACGAACTGCTGCTGAACTGGTACTTAAGCGCCTATTGCTCGCAAAAGCTTGAGAAATTGCAGCCGCCGCTCGCCGATATTCTGCGCATCGGCGCATATCAGATCTTATTTTTGGACAAAGTGCCCGACCATGCCGCCGTGAGCGAGTCGGTGGAGCTTTGCCGCACGAATGGCAGGAGCGCCGCAAGCGGGCTTGTCAATGCGGTTCTGCGCAAGATCGCGCAGAACAAGTCAAACCTTCCGCCGCTGCCGGAGGAGCGGACTGCGCGCCTCAGCATTGCTTACAGCCACCCGCAGTGGCTGGTGAAAAAGCTCATTTCGCTCGTGGGCGCGGAGGAGGCGGAAGCCTTCCTTCGCATCGACAACGAAGCAGCCCCCCTCAGCGTGCAGCTTAACCCGCTCAAGACGAGTGAAGCCGCGCTGACGGAAGAATTGCGCGGCGAAGGCGTCGGCGTCACGCCGCACGCATGGGTCCCCGGCTGTCTGGAGCTTTCCGGCACGGGAGATCTGACGACGCTCAGCGCCTTCTACAACGGGCGCTTCACCGTGCAGGACGCGGCGGCGCATCTCATTGTCTGCGCCGCGGATTTTGCGCGCGGACAGAAGGTGCTGGACGTTTGCGCTGCGCCGGGCGGCAAGTCGTTTGCCGCGGCATTTGCCATGGAAAACGAGGGGAGCATCCTCTCGTGCGATTTGCATGAAAACAAGTTAAAGCGCATCCGCGAGGGTGCGCAGCGCCTCGGCATCACCTGCATCGACACCGTCTGCGCCGACGGCCGCACCTTCCGTGAGGAGTGGGCGGGGCAGTTCGACACGGTCGTGTGCGATGTGCCGTGCTCGGGGCTTGGCATCATTCGCAAAAAGCCGGATATTCGCTATAAGGACGCACGGGAATTCGCCGCGCTACCGGAGATCCAGCGTGCGATCCTTTCTAACAGCGCCCGCTATGTCAAAGCGGGTGGCCTTCTCGTCTATTCGACCTGCACGATCCTGCCCGAGGAAAACGAGCAGGTGACGGACGACTTTTTAAAAGCGCACGACGAGTTTACTTACGAAGCCTTTTCGCTGCCGAACGGCGTGAGCGCGCCGGGGCATTTGACGCTCTGGCCGCAGCGCGACAATACGGACGGGTTCTATCTCAGCCGCATGAGGAGAAAGACGCATGACTGATTTAAAGTCAATGACATTGGAGGAAATCACCGCGGCGCTGCGCGCGATGGGCGAACCGTCGTTCCGCGGCAAGCAGGTCTTCACCTGGCTGCACCGCGGCATCACCGATTTTGACGAGATGATGAATATTCCCAAATCCCTGCGCGAAAAGCTCAGGGCGGAGTACTACATCACCGTGCCGACGGTCGCGCGCAAGCAGGTGTCGAAGCTCGACGGGACGATCAAATACCTCTGGGAGCTGCAAGATGGCAACTGCATCGAAACGGTGCTGATGTCCTATCACCACGGCAACACGGTCTGCATTTCCTCGCAGGTCGGCTGCCGCATGGGCTGCAAATTCTGCGCGTCCACGCTGGCCGGCAAGGTGAGGGACTTAACACCGTCGGAAATGCTCGATCAGGTGCTTTTCACGCAGCTTGACTCCGGACGCGAAATTTCCAACATCGTCCTGATGGGCATCGGCGAGCCGATGGACAACCGGAAAAATGTGCTGCGCTTTTTGGAGCTCATCAACCATCCCGACGGGATGAACATCGGCATGCGGCACATCTCGCTTTCCACCTGCGGCGTGGTGCCGGGCATCGACGCGCTCGCGGAGGACAATTTGCAGCTCACGCTGTCTGTTTCGCTCCACGCGCCCGACAGCGCGACGCGCAGCCGCATTATGCCCGTGAACAAAGCCTACGACGTGGAAGAGCTGTTTGCTGCCTGCCACCGCTATTTTAAGAAAACCGGCCGCCGCATCTCGTTTGAATACGCGATGATCGACGGCGTGAATGACCACGACTGGCAGGCCGACCTGCTGGCCGAAAAGATCCACGGCATGCCAGGGCATGTGAACCTCATCCCGCTCAACGACGTGGTCGAGAGCGAGTTCAAGCCGAGCAAGCGCGTCGCGGCATTCCAGAAGCGCCTTGAGTCCCACGGCCTGACGGCGACGGTCCGCCGCAGCCTGGGCGGCGACATTGACGCCAGCTGCGGACAACTCCGGCGCAAAGAAATGAAAGCAAGAGAGGGGGTCGCGCAATGAGAGCCTGTGGAAAAACCGACGTCGGTCTGCGGCGGCATGAAAATCAGGATACCTTTGCCGTCGAGCAGGGCAAAAAGCTGCTCATCGCCGTCGTGTGCGACGGCATGGGCGGCGCCGAGGGCGGACAGATCGCAAGCTCTGTTGCGGTGGAGACCTTTATGAAGGAAATGCGCGCGCTCATCCGCGCGGACATGACCGCCGAGCAACTGCGCGAGCTCGCGTCGTTCTGCGTGGCGAAGGCCAACACGGCGGTCTATCAGCGCGCGCTGCAAGACCCCGCCTATCAGGGCATGGGCACGACGCTCGTCAGCGCAGTGGCAGAGGAGAAGTACGCCATCGTCTGCAACATTGGCGACAGCCGCGCGTATTTGATCCGCGGCGGCGAGATCACACGCATCACGCACGACCACAGCGTCGTGCAGACGCTCGTGGAAAACGGCAACATCACCGCCGAGGAGGCGCGCACGCACCCGAACCGCAACCTCATCACCCGCGCGCTCGGCCCAGACGAAAACACGCTCTGCGACGCGTTCGAGGTCCCGTTCACCAAGGGGGACAAAATTCTCCTCTGCACGGACGGCCTTGTCGTCACCGCGACGGACGACGAAATTTGCCGCGCCGTGTGCGCGGGTAAGAGCGCGGAAGAAAGCCTTGACGATCTCATTGCGCTCGCCAAGGCGCAGGGCGCGCCGGACAACGTGACGGCTGTGCTCATTGAACACGAGTAAAGGAGGTGGCACCGTATGAACAATATGATCGGAAAAATGCTCGACAACCGCTATGAGCTGCTCGAAGTCATTGGCAGCGGCGGCATGGCCGTTGTCTACAAGGCCAAGTGCCACCGCTTGAACCGCCTCGTGGCGGTCAAGGTGCTCAAGAGCGACCTTGCCGAGGACGCCGACTTCCGCCGCCGCTTCCGCGACGAGTCGCAGGCTGTCGCAATGCTCTCGCACCCGAATATCGTCTCGGTCTACGACGTCAGCCGCGGCGAGACGGAGTATATCGTCATGGAGCTCATCGACGGCATCACGCTCAAGCAGTATATGGAAAAGCGCGGCCAGCTCAACTGGCGTGAGGCGCTGCACTTCATCACGCAGATCATGAAGGCGCTCTCGCACGCGCATTCGCGCGGCATCATCCACCGCGACATCAAGCCGCAGAACATCATGGTGCTTCGCGACGGCAGCGTCAAGGTCGCTGACTTCGGCATCGCCTGCCTCGCCAACTCCGCCAACACGCTCACGCAGGAGGCGCTCGGCTCAGTGCACTACATGTCGCCCGAGCAGGCGAGGGGCGACCGCACGGACGCGCGCTCGGACATCTACTCCGCGGGCGTCGTGCTCTACGAAATGCTGACGGGGAGACTCCCGTTCGAGGGCGACAACGCCGTTTCCGTCGCCATCCAGCACCTTTCCTCCGTGCCGCTCTCGCCGCGCGAGATCAATCCCGACGTGCCCGAAGCGCTTGAGCTCATCTGCATGAAGGCGATGGCCTCCGATTTGGAGAAGCGCTACGCCTCGGCGGATGAAATGCTCGCAGACCTTGAGGAGTTCCGCAAGAATCCCGAGGTCGACCTCGACTTCACGATCGAAGACCTGCACCGCGAGACCGTGGACGAGCCCACGCAGTATATCCCCGCCGTGCACACCGTCTCCAAGGCACAGAAGGTGCAGGAGGCGGATGACGAGGAGGAAGAAGCGGCATCCCCGCACAAGCTGGGCACGCGCAAGCTGCTCACGATCATCGGCGCGGCGGTGGCTGCGGTGGCACTCATCGTGCTGCTCTGGCACGCGATCTTCAGCGATCTTCTCGGCGGCGAGCAGACGCCGACGGAGTATGTGGTGCCGTATCTCATCGGCATGACCATCGACGAGGCGAACGAGGACGAAAACGTGAAGGGCATCTTCACGATCGAACAGATCGGCCAGCGCGCGAGCAGCAAATACGCGGCGGGTCAGATTATCGAGCAGTCGCCCGAGCGCGGCAAGACCGTAAAGGGCAACCGCGTCATCTCGGTTTTCGTCAGCTCCGGCGCCAAGACGGAGAAAATGCCGAATCTCGTCAACAAGGAGTACCGCGACGCAACGCTCCAGCTCACCAACCTTGACTTGAACCTTGTCGTCAACGACCCGGTCGAGGAATACAGCAGCATCACGAAGGGCTATGTCATCCGCACGATCCCCGAGTTTGGTGAAACGCTTCAGGAGGGCGACAGCGTCACGCTCGTCGTCAGCAAGGGCGAGCAGCCCAAGCCTGTGACGGTGCTCTCTTTCATCGGCATCGACATTGAGATCGTCCGCCAGCAGGTCACGCAGACCGGCCTTGTCGTCGGCGAGGTGACGCAGCGCGCATCCGACGAGCCCTACGGCACGGTCATCGATCAGAGCATCAACGCCGAAACGAAGGTGGACGCGGGCACGACCATCAACTTCGTTATCAGCGAAGGCCCCGCCATGCCGGACTACGGCGATGACGCCACGACCTCCGGAGGGGAACCGCAGCCGTGAGAGGAAGAATACAGCGCGCACTGAGCGGCTTCTACTATGTCAAATGCGCGGACGGACAGCTCTACACCTGCAAGGCGCGCGGCAAATTCCGCAGGGAGGGCATTTCGCCGCTCGTGGGCGACGACGTCGAATTCTGCGAGGTGCCGGGCGGCGAAGGCCGCATCGACGAAATTCTGCCGCGCCGAAACAGCTTTGACCGCCCGAGCGTCGCCAACATCGACCAGATGGTCATCGTCTGCTCACAGGCGATCCCGAAGACCGATCCATATTTGGTCGACCGCATGACGGCCATCGCCGCGCTCAAGGGCTGCGACGTGCTCATCTGCATCAACAAGTGCGACTTAGACCCCGCGGACGCGCTGCGGGAATACTATGAAAACGCGGGCTTTCGCACCGTCAGCGTCAGCGCGGAGACGGGCGAGGGCATCGAGGCGCTACGCACCCAGCTCGTCGGGCGGCTCTCCGCCGTCACGGGCAACTCCGGCGTCGGCAAGTCGAGCATTCTGAATGCGCTCGACCCCAGCGTGTCGCTCAAGACGGGTGAGGTGAGTCAGGCGCTCGGCCGCGGACGGCACACGACGCGCCATGTTGAGCTCTACGAGCTACCCTGCGGCGCGGAGATCATCGACACACCGGGCTTTTCCTCGTTCGAGACGACGGGGCTCAATTTGGAGCTCAAAGAAAAGCTGCCCGAGTGCTTTTTGGACTTTTCGCCCTACCTTGGCGACTGCCAATTCGTCGGGTGCAGCCACACAAAGGAAAAGGGCTGCTCGGTGCGTCAGGCCGTAAAAGATGGCAGGATCGTCAGAGGGCGGCATGAAAGCTACTGCCGACTCTACGACGAGCTCAAGGACCTGCGCGAATGGAACGCGGGCAGTCAAAAACGACGCTAACCGAAAATAAAATGGACAAAGGCCCGCTTCCTTTCGGAAGCGGGCCTTCGCCATTTAGAGAGATGAGAGAGGGATCAAATATCAATCCTGAAACAGGGCGGTGGAGAGGTAACGGTCGCCGGTGTCGGGCAGCAGGACGACGATGTTCTTTCCAGCGTTCTCGGGGCGCTTTGCCAGCTGGATGGCAGCCCAGACAGCAGCACCGGAAGAGATGCCCACCAGAACGCCTTCCTTGTGGCCGATCAGGCGGCCGGTGGCAAAGGCGTCGTCATTTTCGACGGTGATGATCTCGTCATAGATCTTGGTATCAAGAACGTCAGGCACAAAGCCCGCGCCGATGCCCTGGATCTTGTGCGCGCCCGCAACACCCTTGCTCAGAACGGGGGATGAGGCGGGCTCGACGGCGACGACCTTGACGTTGGGGTTCTGCTCCTTGAGGAACTTGCCCGTGCCGGTCAGCGTGCCGCCGGTGCCGACGCCGGCGACAAAGATGTCGACCTGCCCGTCGGTGTCTTCCCAGATCTCGGGACCGGTGGTCTCATAGTGCGCCTTGGGGTTCGCGGGGTTGACGAACTGGCCGGCGATGAAGCTTCCCGGCGTCTGCGCGGCGATCTCTTCAGCCTTGGCGATGGCACCCTTCATGCCCTTTGCGCCGTCGGAGAGAACGAGCTCTGCGCCGTAGGCCTTCATCAGCTGGCGGCGCTCGACGCTCATGGTCTCGGGCATGACGATGATGATGCGATAGCCGCGTGCGGCGGCCACGGATGCAAGGCCGATACCGGTGTTGCCGGAGGTCGGCTCGATGATGACGGAGTCGGGCTTCAGCAGACCCTTTTCCTCGGCGTCGTCGATCATGGCCTTGGCCACCCGATCCTTCACGGAACCGGCGGGGTTAAAATACTCCAGCTTTGCCAGCACCTTCGCCTTCAGGCCAAGCTTCTTTTCAATGTGGGTCAGCTCCAGCAGAGGGGTCTTGCCGATCAGCTGGTCCGCAGAAGTGTAAATCTTGCTCATAATGCTTCCTCCTGAACGATGTACGTTCTATATCAAAATTTTATTGTTTGTTTTATAGGTTTCGGTGATCGCTTGCATCTTATGTTCTGCCGCGGCGACATCGGAACGGGTGAAGGAATGAATTCACGTTCATTACCAACCTTTCAAGTAGGTATTTAGGGATTATACGATGCATGTTTCGATTTGTCAAGAGGAAATTTCAAAAAATTCTATTGAATTCCCATAAACCATGTAATATAATAGGAATATCAAAAGTTGAAAAAGGCCGACTCCCGTATGCCTTTCAACGGATGTGCTTAGAAAGGCGTGAACATACTATGATGATTTCAACCAAGGGCCGCTATGCGCTGCGCGTGCTCATCGACATGGCCGAGCACCAGACCGACGGGTACATCCCGCTCAAGGAGATCGCCAAGCGGCAGGACATTTCAGAAAAATATTTAGAGAGCATCGTCAAATCGCTCGTCAAGGGCGGTGTGGTGGAGGGCATGCGCGGCAAGGGCGGCGGCTACCGCCTGTGCAAGAGCCCGGATCAGTTCACGACCGGCCAGATCCTGCGGCTGATGGAGGGCTCGCTCGCCCCCGTCGCGTGCCTCGAGGCTGGCAGTTCGCCCTGCGACCGCGCAGGGGAGTGCCGCACACTCTCGCTCTGGGCGGGACTGAACGATGTCATCAATAAATATCTTGATCAGTACACGCTCGCGGATCTGCTGCGCGAAGATGGGGATTATGATTATGTAATATAATTACAGTTTCCCTGCACCGTGCAGGGGGACGCGGATAAGGGGGCCATTCTCTCACGTGAGAGAATGGCCCCCTTGGACCCCCAAGAGAACGCAAGGGGCTCTGCCCCTTGACCCCGCCATTGCGGGTTTGCAGCTTGAAGGGCTGCACGCGCTGCGCAGTGTGGGTGCGGTGTACATGGCTTCGCCATGAATCCCTGCGAGTCGCGACCTGACAGCAACCGCGCCTTACTATCGTGAGGCGCGAGTGACGTTTGCTCGGCGGCAGACTGCCTGCCGAATGCGGCATTGCTGCGCTCGCCGCATTGAGTAGTGCCTCGGTAGACGGAGATTACTGCGCACTTCTACAAGATGGGCAGAGCGGCACCCGCAAGGGGTGTGCCGCATCCGTAAGGCAGCAAAGCTGCCAACGGCTGCGCAACAGCGGATGATAGGAGCAAGTCAAATCGTATAGCAACGCCAACCGCGGCAACGCCGCGCGCAGGCAGCTGCATTCCGGAGGCTCAAAGATTGTTCAAGCTCCAAACTGCCAATCTAAACCTTTCTCTTGGGGGATCTAAAGGGGGCCATTCTCTTTTGTGAAAGAGAATGGCCCCCTTGTCCGTGTCCCCTGCGCGGCGTGGGGAACACAGAGCAGCGCATCGCGCTGCAAGAACTGCAATTTTGCATATAATTGCCCACAATACAAACAATAACTCTGCAAGTTTTATTTGGAAGGAGAGCATTTCAATATGGAAAAGCGAAAAGAATTCTGGCGCGCGCTGCCGTTTGTGATGGCGCTGTTGTTGCTTACCCTCGTGCCGATGCAGAGTGCGTCGGCGCTGTTCGGCAAGGGAAAAGAGGAGGCGAAAGCTGTCGACGGCGCGCCGGTGGCAGAGAACATGGAGATCAAGGTCTACCGCGGCGTCGCGTATGAGGGCGAATTCCGCGCGGTGGACAACGAGGGCGACGAGGTGACCTTTGCCATCGCGCAGGAGCCGAAAAAGGGCATGGTCGCGCTGACGGAGGACGGCCTCGGCTTTGTCTACACGCCTGGCGGCAAGCTGGGAACGGACAGCTTCACCTACACGGCGATCGACGCCTACGGCAACATTTCGCTGCCCGCGACGGTGAGCATCACAATCGAAAAGGCAAATAGCGGCGTCTGCTACGCTGATATGGGCGGCAGCCGTGCGCATACGGCGGCGGTCGATCTTGCCGAGCACGGTGTGTTTGTGGGCGCGAAGATCGGGGACAGCTATTTCTTTGAGCCCGAGCGCGCGCTTTCACGCGGTGAATTTGTCGCGATGGCGCTCGCGGCAATGGACGTGAGCGCGGAGGATGTGCAGATGACCGGCTTCTGCGACGATGCGAGCATACCGACCTGGGCGAAGGGCTACGCCGTGAGCGCGCTGAATGCGGGCGTTGTGTCCGGCGTCAGCACGGCGGAGGGCGTTGCCTTTCGCGCGAATGACGCCATTACGCTCAATGAGGCCGCGGTCGTGCTGAACCGGCTGCTTCGCGTGACGGATGTGGACCTCTCGGACTACGACGTGCAGGACGCGGACAACGCCTGGTGCGCACAGGCGGTGGCGAATTTGCAGTCCGTCAGCGTGATCGAGAGCGGGCGTTTTTCCACTGACGAGATGCGCTCGGGCGTGACACGTGCGCAGGCGGCAGAGATCCTCAGTGCGGCGATGACGCTCAAGGACGGACGCGCGGGAAAGGGCGGACTGCTCTCCGGCATTTTCGGCTAAGGGCAAAAAGTGAGAAAAGCGAACAAAAGAGAGCGGTTTTCACGCCGCTCTCTTTTGCTTGTATTTGGGAAAAAGCTGTGGTAAAGTATAGATTAGTATAGTATGGATAAACGGGGACGGCGACGTTCCCTTCAAAAATAAGGAGGAAAACGGTATGCGTATCGTTGTTTTAGCAGGCGGCCTGAGTATGGAGCGCAATGTGTCGCTCTCGAGCGGCAACAAGATCTGCCGCGCGCTGCGTTCGCGCGGGCATCAGGCCATTCTGGTGGATATGTTCATGGGCTTTGAGGACTACGATGGTAAGCTCGAAGATGTTTTCGACGCACCGGACGGCTTCTGCGGCGACTATTCCGTCGCCGAGGCGGAGCCCGACCTCGCCGCCGTGCGCGCGAGCCGCAAGGACCAGAGCAAGAGCCTTTTCGGCCCCGGCGTGCTCGATGTGTGCGCCAAGGCGGACATCGTATTTCTGGCGCTGCACGGCACCTGCGGCGAGGATGGCCGCGTGCAGGCGGCGTTCGACCTGCTCGGCATCCCGTACACGGGTGAGGGCTACTTATCGAGCGCCATTGCGATGGATAAGGACCTGACGAAGCGTCTTGTGTCGGAATATGTCATCACGCCGCAGTGGCGCACCGTGCGCTACACGGAAGGCGACATCGCGCGCCTTGTGTCGGAAACGAAGCTCCCTTGCGTCGTCAAGCCGGTCGCCAACGGCTCGTCTGTCGGCGTCTCCATCGCGCATACGGGCGCGGAGCTCAAAAAAGCGCTTGAAGAGTGCTTACAGTTCGGCGCGCAGGTCGTGCTCGAACAGTACATCTCCGGCCGCGAGATCCAGGTTGGTATCATCGCGGGCAAGGCACTGCCCTCCATCGAAATTATCCCGAAGACGGGCTTTTATGACTACGCGAACAAGTATCAGGCCGGCGCGGCGGAGGAGATCTGCCCCTCGCCAATCCCCGAGGACTGGGAGATGCGCGTGCGCACCGCGACCGAGACGGTCTACCGCCTGATCGGCCTGAGCGTCTACTCCCGCGCTGACTTCATCGTCACGCCGGACGGTACGCCGTACTTCCTTGAGATCAACACGCTGCCCGGCATGACGAAGACGAGCCTTCTTCCGCAGGAGGCGGCGGCGGTCGGCATCGGCTACGAGGAACTGTGCGAAAAAATCGTCGAAGAGTCGCTGAAGCAGAAAAGAGGGCTGTAAATGGAGGCCATCACGGTAAAGGAGCTGCTCGCGGCGGTGAACGGTGAGCTCTTGCAGGGAGATGAGACAGCACAGATCCTCGGCGTGAACACCGACAGCCGCACCGTCAAAGCGGGTGAAGTTTTCGTGCCGCTCGTCGGCGAGCGCTTCGACGGACACGACTACATCGACAAGGCGCTCGCGCTCGGCGCGGCGGGCTGCCTGTGCGCGAGGACGCCCGCGACGTTCCTGCCCGGAAAGTTTTACATCAAGGTGCCTGACACGCTGCTTGCGCTCAAGGACTTGGCCGCGTGGTACCGTGCGCAGTTTTCTATTCCCTTTGTGCAAGTGACGGGCAGCGTCGGCAAGACGACAACAAAGGAAATGATCGCCTCGGTACTGGGCGTGAAGTTCCATACGCTCAAGACCGCGGCCAACTATAATAATGAGATCGGCACGCCGCAGACGTTGCTGGGCCTCTCCCACGCGCATCAGGCGGCGGTGATCGAGACGGGCATGGACCGCGCGGGGCAGATCCGGTATCTTGGCGAGATGGTGAAGCCCGATATCGCCGTCATCACGAACGTCGGCGACATGCACATTGAATACCTCGGATCGCGCGAGAACATTCTGAAGGCCAAGTGCGAGATCTTTGAAAACCTCAAAAAAGACGGCCTCGCCGTCTTAAACGGCGACGACGAGCTTTTGAACACCGTCTCTCTGCCGCAGAAAACGTTGCGCTGCGGCCTGTCCGAGCACTGCGATGTCCGCGTCAGCGAGGTCGAAGACCTTGGCATCGACGGCATTCGCTGCGTCGTGACGACGGCAAAGGAGCGTTACGCGCTCTCCATCCCCGTGCCGGGAAAGCACATGATCTACTCCGCGGCGATGGCCGCGGCCATCGGTGAGTACCTTGGCGAGACCAAAGAGGAGATCGAGCGCGGCGCTGCGGCTTATGAGCCCGCGGGCTCACGCATGCACGTCATCACGTTCTCTGAAAACCGCCGCCTGCTCGACGACTGCTACAACGCGGGTCCGCAGTCGATGGCGGCGTCGCTGCGCGTATTGGGCGCGAGCGGCGGCAAAAAGGCCACCGTCATCGGCGATATGGCGGAGCTCGGAGAGCTCACCGAGCGTGCGCATAAGGAAATCGGAGAACTCACCAAAGAGCTCGGCATCGACACTGTCATCGCAATCGGTGCACGGGCAAAATACTTTACAGAAGGGAACCACTCTGCACAGTGGTTCGGGAGCGTGGACGAGGCGATGGGCGCCGTCAAGGCGGCGTTCACGGCGGAGACGGCGATGCTCGTCAAGGCCTCGCACTCCATGCACTTTGAGAAGATCGTAGAGGAACTGACCAAAGCATGATCGACATCAGTGTTACGGGACTCATCAAGTCCTTTGACCTCGAAAAGAAAATACTGGACGGTATCACCTTTCAGATCGACACGGGCGAGCGCGTGGGTCTTCTCGGCAAAAACGGCGCGGGCAAGACGACGCTCTTCCGCATCCTGACGGGCGAGCTCGACTACGACGCGGGCGAGGTGAGCATCGCCTCGGGCCGCAGGCTCGGTCTCATCTCACAGATCCCCGTGTATCCCGAGGGCTACACGGTCGAAGACGTGCTCAAGAGTGCGTTTTCGCGCATGCAGAAGATGGAGGACGAGATGAACGCCCTCTCCCAGCAGATGGCAAGCGGCGACGAGAGCGAAGAGACGCTGCGCCGCTACGGCGAGCTTTCGGCCAAGTTCGAGGGTCTCGGCGGCTACGACACCGAGACGCCCATCAACAAGGTTGCCAACGGCCTTTCCATCCCGCCGGAGATGCGCGAGCGCCTGTTTGACACGCTCTCGGGCGGCGAAAAGACGCGCGTGAACCTCGGCCGCCTCATTTTGGAGGATACGGATATTTTACTTCTCGACGAGCCGACGAACCATTTGGACCTGCACGCCATCGAATGGCTGGAGCAGTATCTCTCGACGTTCAAGGGTACGGTCGTCGCCATCTCGCATGACCGATACTTCTTAGACCGCACCATCACCCGCGTCATCGAGGTGCTCGACGGCAAGGCGGAGTTCTAC
>OOAA01001370.1_pt1 | contig 12460 bp, 12 predicted proteins | sample 1671671 | NCBI WGS metagenome assembly OOAA01 (sample SAMN06348180, study PRJEB24527) | human gut metagenome | biome: human gut; feature: ankylosing spondylitis patient; material: feces | host: Homo sapiens | place: China | collected 2015-10 | reverse complement strand
TCATAAATGCTGATTGAAATAGCGACAGATAAGAAAATGCTCTGAAAAAGCCTGCCTTCCATTTGGAAGGCAGGCTTTTTTCGCCTATCAGCCGGTAAGGGTCAGGCTGCGCTGAACTCCTCCCGCAATTCCTCCATGGCCTCGGACACATGATCCGCAGAAAAGCAGAACCGGCCGTTTTCATCATATACCTCAATGTGTCCCATCACATACCGCAGTTCAAATCGCTCCATTTTTATAACCCCTTCCGTGGTGTGTTGTTTTCTGATTACAGACTCAGTATACAATACATACTGTCCTATAAAACGGACACTGTCACCATCTGCGATCTCTGTACGGCGTATTTTCCTCAGATCGATCCGCGGCTCAGAGCATGATACTGCCGGTTTCTCTGCCGGCCATCGCGGTATTCAGCAGCGTTTCCTTGCAGACGGCGGCGAAATACCGGCTGTCTTCAAATCTGCCCGGGTAGTGCTTCTCAATGAATGCCAGAGTTTCTTTTAGCTGCAACATGGCGGCGAACATATGCTTGCAGGCATAAGTGCAGAAACAGTCGCAAACCAGATTTCTGATCTCGCCATCGATGTAGTCACATTCCAGCTCGTAGGGCTGTGTCCCTTCCACAATGGCCCGCACCCGAGTCTTATCCAGAGAGATGTACCGCACCCGGTTTTCTCTGTAATAGTCATGTCCCCGCTCCGCAATGGCGTCGCTGATCTTCATGGTTTGCAGATCATTCAACTGAAAGCCGCTGCCGTCCTGTTCGGAAACAATCTCCGTATCCTCCTTCTCAGGCGCCTTAAACCAGGTGATGACCTGTTCATAAGGGAGTGCGCTGCGGTCAAAGGTGACGAAGTGCGATCCGGCAAAATGGAATTCACCGTGGACCTTCGTATCGGCGACGCTGATGACCCGCTTGTAGTCGGACAGCTTGATCTTGAAGGTATAGCAGACATCCACCACATGACCGCGGAAACCTTCCAGCTTTCCATCCACAAAGACCAGATCGCCGCAGTGGAGATCAAATTGATCGTTGTAGTAGGAGAGCGTCATGTTGCGAGCAGGGAAGTGGATCAGCACCAGGGATCTGGTAGGCTTCGGCTTTCTGGAAATAACAAACCGCGCGGCAGCCTCGTGCCTGCTTCCCTTTTCAGCGGCGGAAAAAACGATCTTGAACTTCATAAAACCCCTCCTTCAAAGACAAGAATGTTTTCTGTCTTCCCTACCATATGCCGGGCCTGCCCGTTTGGTGCATGGTTGCAAATCCGGCCGCGTTGCGGTATGATGCAGATACTTGAAAACGCAGAAGGAGAAGCGGATATGAGAATGAAAAAAGCCCGGGCGGCAGCGGCGGCGCTGCTCTGCGCGGCGTGTCTTGCGCAGACGGCGGTTCCCGCGCTGGCAGCAGAGGCATATACGGCCCCCGATGTGACGGGGAAGACGCTGGAGCAGCTGATGGACGACTTCCGCGCTGAGCACGCGCTGACCGGGGATAATTTCGAGATCAGCTTTTACGTGCCGGAAACCGGCGAACAGTATGACTTCAACGAGACGAAAATGCTTTACGGCGCAAGCACCTACAAGCTGCCGCTGAACCTGTATTATTATGATATGCAGCTCGCGGGCGAGATCACCGGGGACACGATGATCACGCAGGGCGCTTCGCTGGACGAGACGCACTATCAGTCGCTGGTCTATTCCAACAACGAGCTTTCGTATTCCCTCTGGCGGCGCATCGGCGACTGGCCGGAATACAAGATGGCCATGCGCAAATATTTCACCATGACCGACGACGAGATCCCGCAGAATTACTATTATGACCACCTGTTCTGCACGCGCATGATGCTGGACACGCTGAAGGTCGTCTGGGACGGGCAGGAGCAGTATCCCGAGCTGATCGACTACCTGAAAATTGCCTGCCCGGACGCGTATTTCAAGACGTATCTCGACGTGGATGAAACGCCCATCGCGCACAAATACGGCAGCTACGAGGGCGCGGAGAACGACGTCGGCATCATCTGGGCCGAGCGGCCGTTTCTGCTGGCCGTGTATACGAGCGGCCTGTCCTATGGGCCGGGCGGCAATGTGGACGCAGCGTATGCCGACGGACAGAGCGCAGGCTCTGTGATCTGCGGCCAGCTGGCCGTGCTGCTGAAGACCTATCTTGACGAGCAGGTGCGGCTGGAACGGGAGCAGGCCGAAAAGGAAGCCGAAGAAGCCCGCCTCGCCGAAGAGCAGGCGAAGGCCGAGCAGGCAGAAAAAGAGCGGCTTGCCGCCGAAGCGAAAGCCGCAGAGGAAAAGAAGGCCGAGGAAGAACGGCAGGCCGAGCTCCAGCGGCAGGCCGAGGAGCAGGCCGCGCAGGAGGCAGCGCAAAAGGCCGCCGAGGAAGCCGCCCGCGAGGCCGCCCGTCAGGCCGCGCACCGCAGGCTGGTCATCCGGCTTACCTGCGTGGGCGCGTTCAGCGCGCTTGTCATTGCGCTGGCCGTTGTGCTCATTCGGAAGCTCCATAAGGCAGGCAGGTGCTGATTTACCTCACGGGATGATCCGGCTGGGCTTTTGATAGCGCTCCTGCTCGGAGAAGACGCAGCCGCAGTATTTCTGCATATAAAAGCCCAGCTCCCGCGCACGGGCCTGGCCGTCGCGGAACATGGGGCGGAAATCCTGATAATAAAATTCCACGCCGTATTCCTCCGCCGCGCGGTAGGCCACGTCGCGCATCAGCTCGTGCTTCTGATAGGGGCTGATGAACAGAGACGACGTAAACGCGTCGAACCCGCCCTCCTTCGCGGCCCGTGCCGCCTCAAAAAGGCGCATTTCGTAGCATTTGACGCACCGGCCCGCGATATCGCCGGCTACCTCGCGCACGAATGGCTGCAGGCCGTAATCGTCGCGCATGAGAAGGGGCAGCTCGATGGTCTTCGCGTATTCCTGCAGGCAGTTCCGCCGGGCACGGTATTCGGTAAATGGATGGATGTTGGGATTGTACCAGTAGCCGGTCAGGTCGATCCCATCCGCGCGCAGCGCGTCGACCGGCATATTCGCGCAGGGCGCGCAGCAGATGTGCATCAGTAATTTCATGACGTTCGCCTCCTGTTTGTGCACTAGGGTGTATCTGAAAACTCATGATGTGACCGGCAGCGAGGGATTTTTGCGTTGCGCAAGACATTTTTTCGCAGGAATACTGACGTATTTCAAGGAAAAATGACGCGGCGCACCGCAAAAAGGCCCGCTGTCCGGGTGCGTTGGGAGTTTTCAGATACACCCTAAGCATATCACACATCGCCATTTCTGTACAGATTGCAAAAAAGAATCTGTGACATTCCGTAGAAAATGAACATGGACAAGCGGCAGGAGCAGTGCTATAATTCCATCTAATATCAGATACAAGCAAAACTGAACGCAGAAAGGAAGATGTTCCATGGCTTTTCCCATTGAGAGCTACGCAGCGAAGATCCAGCGGAAGCTGTTAAAGAAGCAGCGTGTGATCGAGGCCGCCTCCGGCCGGCAGAAGGCCGATCTGGTGCTGAAAAACGCGACGTATGTCAACGTGTTCTCCAACGAACTGCTGACGTGCGATATCGCCGTGGCGAACGGCCTGATCGTGGGCCTCGGCAGCTATGAGGGCGAGGTCGAATACGATATGACCGGCAAGATCGTCTGCCCCGGCTTCGTCGACGCGCACATCCATCTGGAATCCAGTCTCGTCACGCCGAAGGAATTCGTCCGCGCGACGCTGCCGCACGGCACGACCACCGTCATCACCGACCCCCATGAGATCACCAACGTCATGGGCACCGACGGCATTGACTATATGTTCCAGGCGACCGAGGGGCTGCCCATCGACGTGCGGTTCATGCTGCCGTCCTGCGTCCCGGCCACGCCGATGGACGAATCCGGCGCGAATCTGGACTACCGCGCCATCGACTCGTTCTACGACTACCCCAGAGTACAGGGTCTGGCCGAGATGATGAACTCCTACGGCGTGATCCACAATGACGCCGAGGTCGTCTCGAAGATCGTCGCCTCGCAGGCGCACCACAAGAAGATCGACGGCCACGCGCCGGGCCTGCAGGGCAAGGATCTCGACACCTACGTCGCCGCAGGCGTCTATTCCGACCACGAATGCGCCACGATGGAGGACGCGCTGGCAAAGCTGCAGCGCGGCCAGTTCATCATGATCCGCGAGGGCACCGCCGCGCGCAATCTGGAAGCGCTTGCTCCCCTGCTCACGCCGCAGTACGCCGAGCGCTGTATGTTCTGCACCGACGACAAGCACCCGAGCGATCTGCTGGAAAAGGGTCACATTGATTATATCGCCCGTGAGGCCATCAACAAATACGGCGTCGACCCCATCATTGCCGTCAAGGCCGCCTGCCACCACGCCTCGCGCTATTTCCTGCTCAATAACCGCGGCGCGATCGCGCCCGGCTATCTGGCCGACTTCGCCGTGATCGACAATTTCAAGGACTTCAACGTCGAAATGGTCTTCAAGAAGGGCGTTCTGTACTGGAACAACGGCGAGCTGCGCGACTTTGAAGCGCCGAAGATCGAGGAATATCTCGACAAGCGCGCCCACGACACCTTCCACGTCTCGACGCTCACGCCCGACGATTTCCGCGACACGCGCCAGAGAGGCGTTCTGGGCATGGTCCCGGGCGAGATCATCACGACCGACAACGGCTATGCCGACCACGTCGATCTGGAAAAGGACATTCTGAAGATCGCCGTCGTCGAGCGCCACAAGGGCACGCATCACATCGGCCTCGGCTACATTCAGGGCTACGGCCTGAAATCCGGCGCGGTCGCGACCAGCATTTCGCATGACTCGCATAACATCATCGTCGTCGGCACGAACTCCGCCGATATGGCGTTCGCCGCGAATTACATCGTCGAGCACCACGGCGGCATCGTCGTGGTCGAAAACGGAACGGTAAAGGGTTCGGTCGTGCTGGAGATCGCGGGCATCATGTCCGACCGTCCGCTGACCGAGGTCAACGACCAGCTTGAGGCGGCCAAGGACGCGGCCTTCACGCTCGGCGTCAGCCGGGGCATCGACCCGTTCATGACGCTCAGCTTTATGGCCCTGCCCGTTATCCCCAAGCTCCGCATCACCACCAGAGGCGTCGTCGACGTCGACACCCAGCAGTACGTATAAAATACACAGAAATAAGTCAACCGGCCCGCAGGCGTGTCCTGCGGGCCGATTCTGATTTTTATGACCGCCTTCGGCGGTATTCTGTCGGCAGCTCGCCGTATGTCTCCTTGAACGCGGCCGTGAACCGGCTCTGGCTCCCGTAGCCGACGGCCTGCGCGATGGCGGCAATGTCATTCTGCGTTTTTAACAGCAGGGACGCGGCCTGCTCCATGCGGTGCTTTTTCATGTGTGCGGCGATCGTCTCGCCGTAGACCTGCTTGAAGCAGCGCTTGAGCGTCGTCGTGTTCATCAGATACTTCCGCGACAGCTCCTCAATGGTGACGCGCTCGGCGAGATTGGCCGTCAGCTCGTTGTGGACATGGCGGATGATCTGCTCCTGCGAGTCCTGATAGTCGACGGCCTTTTCCGGGCAGGCGATCTGCATGACCTGCTCGACGATCTCGTGCAGGAGCTTGATCTGCATGGTGTCGCCCGCCTTGTAATAGACCTCCTTGCCGCACCGGCGGCTTTCGATCAGCCCGCTCTGCGCAAGTGAACGCAGATGGTGCGAGACGGCGGGGCTGGACATATCGAGCAGCGCCGCGATGTTGATGACGCACTCCTCCCGGTGGCTGAGCAGCCAGAAAATGCGCACGCGGGTCGGGTCGCTCAGCTGCTTGAAGATATCGCACACCGCGCCGAAGTGCTCCACGTTTTTCAGCTCCCGGTACAGATCCTCCGTGTGTCCGTGCGCGCCGTGGTCGTGCGGAAGAGAGAATTCCGGCATTTGTCCCATCTCCTTTGTCCGTTTTGGACATTCCGTTCGCCCGTTTGGAAGCAAGATCCCCGGAGGGCTTGATTTCCGGCGTTTTTCTCAGTATACTGCGGATGTAATGATTAAGCAAGCGTTTAATTCAAAATTTCAAACGGAGGGACTGAACATGAAAAAGACATACCAGATCGAAGTCGACTGCGCAAACTGCGCAAACCTGATGGAGGAAGCCGCGAAGAAGACCGAGGGCGTTGCGAACGCGACCGTCAACTTCATGACGCAGAAGATGATCGTGGAATTCGCCGAGGGCGCAGACGAGAAGAAGACCATGAAGGCCGTGCTCAAGGCCTGCAAAAAGGTCGAGCCTGACTGCGAGATCGAGCTTTAAGCTGCAATTGCTGCTCCGGCAGCGCGGAACGGAGTGTTTGCTATGACAAAGAAACAGAAAAAAATGCTCGTGCGCATCCTCATCACCGCCGTGATGCTCATTGCGCTGAAATTTATCCCCATCACCGGCATCCCGCAGCTGCTTGCCTATGTGGCCGCGTATCTGGTCATCGGCTATGACATTCTGCGCAAGGCCGGAAAGGGCATTCTCAACGGACGCGCGTTTGACGAAAACTTCCTCATGACGCTGGCCACGCTCGGCGCGTTCTTCCTCGCCATCTGGACGAAGAGCGGCGACTATGTCGAGGGCATCGCCGTTATGCTGTTCTACCAGATCGGCGAGCTGTTCCAGAGCTACGCCGTCGGCAGGAGCCGGAAGAATATCTCCGCACTGATGGATATCCGCCCGGACTACGCGAACATTGAGCAGGACGGTCAGCTGACGCAGGTCGACCCGGACGTGGTCGCGGTCGGCAGCATCATCGTCGTCCAGCCGGGCGAAAAGGTGCCGCTCGACGGCGTGGTCGTCGAGGGCACATCCAGTCTCAACACCAGCGCGCTGACCGGCGAAAGCCTGCCGCGCGACGTCAAGGCGGGCGACGAGATCATCAGCGGCTGCATCGATCTGTCCGGCGTGCTGAAGATCCGCACGACAAAGGCATTCGGCGAGTCCACCGTTTCGAAGATCCTCGATCTCGTCGAGAACGTAAGCTCCCGCAAGTCGCGCTCCGAAACGTTTATTTCCCGTTTTGCCAAGGTCTACACGCCTGCCGTGTGCGCCGCAGCGCTGGCGCTGGCCGTGCTGGTCCCGCTGGGCCGGATGCTTGCGGGGGCTGACGCGAACTGGACCGACTGGGTTTACCGCGCGCTGTCCTTCCTCGTCGTCAGCTGCCCGTGCGCGCTGGTCATCAGCATTCCCCTGAGCTTCTTCGCGGGCATCGGCGGTGCAAGCCGGGAGGGCGTGCTGATCAAGGGTTCAAACTATCTGGAGGCCCTGTCCGCAGCGAAGGTCGTCGTGTTCGACAAGACCGGGACGCTGACGCGCGGCGTGTTTGAGGTCACGGCTGTCCACCACAGCCCGCTGGCGGAGGAGCAGCTGCTGGAATACGCGGCGTTGGCCGAATGCGCCTCCTCGCACCCCATCAGCAAGAGTCTGCAGAAGGCCTACGGAAAGGAAATCGACCGCAGCCGCGTGACAGACATCGAAGAGCTCAGCGGCCATGGCATCACCGCCACGGTCGACGGGCACGCGGTCGCCGCGGGCAACAGCAAGCTGATGAAAAAGCTGGGCGTTCAGTACTGCGACTGCCACAGCACCGGCACGATCATCCACATGGCCGTTGACGGCCAGTACGCGGGACATATCGTCATTTCCGACGTCGTCAAGCCGCATTCGAAGGAAGCCATCGAGCAGCTCAAGCGCGCGGGCGTCCAGAAGACCGTCATGCTGACGGGCGATGCAAAGCGCGTGGCCGACAGCGTAGCCGCCGAGCTTGGCGTCGACGAGGTGCGCAGTGAGCTTCTGCCGGGCGACAAGGTCGCGGAGGTCGAGAAGCTGCTGGCTGCGAAGGGCAAAAACGATATGCTGGCCTTCGTCGGCGACGGCATCAACGACGCCCCGGTCCTCACGCGGGCGGACATCGGCATTGCAATGGGCGCGATGGGTTCCGATGCAGCCATCGAGGCCGCCGACATCGTCCTCATGGACGACGACCCGCTGCAGATCGCAAAGGCCATCAAAATTTCCCGCAAGTGCATCGGCATCGTCCGGCAGAACATTGTGTTCTCTCTGGTCGTGAAGTTCGGCTGCCTCGCGCTCGTCGCCTCCGGCGTCGCGAATATGTGGGCCGCCATCTTCGCCGACGTCGGCGTGATGGTCCTCGCCGTCCTGAACGCGATCCGGGCGCTGAAATACAAGGGCTGACGGATAAAAATGCAAGAAAGAACGGGGCTCCGCAGGCAGCGGAGTCCCGTTTTTTCCATATTGCGCAGCGCCGGTCAGCCCTCCGCCACGGACGGGCAGGTGCGGACGTATTCGTAGAACTGCGCGTTTGCCGCTTCCATGTACGGCGTGACCCAGAGCGTGCCGACGCCGAGGCACAAAGAGCCGACGATGATCCAGCCGAGGAAGCTCAGGTCAAGCACAAACTTTTCCCACTTGTGGCCGTCCATCATCTGACGGCTTGCGGTGATGCAGGCGTTCCAGCCGTAGTCGGGATGATCAAGCTTGATATAGTATGCCATAGAATAGGCATACGCCTTGACAATGCCGGGGATGACGAACAGCAGCGACCACAGGAACGTGAAAAGCGACGTCATGAGGCCGATGAGGAACGTTCCGCCGAAATCATCCTGAAAGCCGCGGAACATATCGCCCAGCTGCACGGGCTGATGGTCACGCGCCTGCTTGAGGAAGATATACGCCATGCCGTATTCCAGCGGGCCGACCACGAGCAGCGCGCCGATACCGGGGATGATCCCGGCGGCAGCCGACTCCAGCAGGCCGATCAGCAGGCACACGGCCAGACCCATCATCCAGAGATTCTGAAAAATACCGCCGCCGAGCTGCGCTCTTGCGCGGGCCTTTAATTCTGCACGATCCATAAATTACACAGTCCTTTCTGAATCCTCTTATTTCTTTCTTTTTCCCGGACACTCCCATTATACTGTATGCAGCCCGGCAATGCAAGATTCACAATTCCGGCACACCCGCGAGGCACAGCGGCAGCTCCAGCCCGTTTGCTTCCAGAAGCGCCTTGTCGCGCAGAAGTTCCTGCGCGGGGCCGTCGGCGGCCAGTGTGCCGTCGGCGATCAGAAGCACGCGGCGGCACGTTTCCAGCACCAGATCCAGATCGTGCGAGGCGATGAGCTTCGTCTCCGGCCTTGCGCGCAGGACGCGGATCAGGATGCGGCGGTTGCGCGGGTCGAGCGCGGTGGACGGCTCGTCCATGAGAAGCATATCCGGCTTCATGGCAAGAATGGCCGCGACAGCGGCCATGCGCTTTTCGCCGCCGGACATTTTGTGGTTGTGGCGCAGCTTCAGATGCTCCATGCGCAAACTGGCAAGCGTTTCGTCCGCCTGCCGCTCGGCCTCTTCGCGGCTCAGGCCGTAGTTCATCGGGCCGAAGAGCATATCGTCCAGCACCGTCGGCATGAACATCTGGTTATCCGCGTCCTGCAGGACATAGCCCAGCTTCCGGCGCACGGCGGGCAGATTCTCCCGCGTGACGGGAAGACCGTCCACGGTGATGCTGCCCGTATACGGCACGAGGCCGAGCGTGGCCTTCATCAGTGTGGACTTTCCCGCGCCGTTCGCGCCGATCAGTCCGGCCTGCTCGCCGTTCTGAATGGAAAACGAAAGCTCGCGCAGCACCTGCGTTCCGCCATAAAACACGCTGACGTGATCGAATACCAGCATAAGCGCCTCCTGTCTCAGACAAACAACCCGCCCAGCAGCGCGGACAAATCAAAATACCGTGCCAGCAGCATCAGCGCCGGGCACAAGAGCGCATACGGCCACGACGCTGCCGAGCCGCGCCCATGCGCGGCGCTTGGAAACTCGCCGCAGAAGCCGCGCAGCTCCATGCTCTCGTAGAGCGCCTGCGCCCGGTCCATACTGCGCAGCAGCAGCTGGCCGAGAAACGAGCCCCACACGGAAATATGAATCCCCTTCTGCCCCGGCGCACGGAGGCTGTAGGCCTGCTGCATCACGGCGACCTCAGACAGAAGCAGCCCGACATAGCGGAACGTCAGCAGCAGAAGATTCGTCAGCAGCTTCGGCACGTGCAGCTGCCGCAGCGCGCGGCAAATTTCCTCAATTGTGGTCGTGGCCATCAGCAGAAAGGACACAAACAGGCAGAAAACGCCCTTTAAGATCAGCGTCAGCATCGACAGAACGCCGCCGGAGACGGCAAGCGTGCCGACCTGCACCACGATCTGCCGGTCAAACAGCGGATTCAAAAGCCCGACCGCGCACACGAGCGGCAGCACCATGCGCAGCTTCTGAAAGCACAGGCGCATCGGAAGCCCCGCAAGCTGATAGCCCGCCACCGGGAACAGTGCCATCCAGACAAGCCGCGTCAGGCCGTATTTTGGGAAGGAAACCGTGACGGCGATATAAAAAACCGTCACGAACAGCTTGGAAAGCGGGCTGAGGCGATGCAGAACCGAATCCTGCGCCGCCAGCTCGTCCATTTCGCGCAGCTCAAGCCCCGCCTGCTCCGCTCTGTTCACGCTGCATCCCTCCCATTGATTTTTTCCTTGAGCTTGTCCAACCGACCGTCTACAAGCAGATAATTGACAACTTCGGCACGTTCATAGGAATCCCCTGCGCACAGAATATCCAAGTAATATTCCGCCTGGTCGAGCTTGTGACAGGCTTCCACGAACCGGGCGTGAACAGGCGCGTCAGGCGACTGCGGCGCATACCGCACCTTCCAATCCCGCAGCACACGGGCGTAATCCGACAGAACAGAAAAGCACAGCCGCTCGTTTTCCATGAGCTGCTGTGCTTCTGTTCGGATGCGCTTTGCGTGGAGCGCCGCTGCGCTGGGCGGTTTGTCCGGGGTAAGGTGAAAGTCTGCTGCCAGACGCTGCGCCACCTCATAGAGCGGCAAGCCGAACAGCCTTGCAGCAAAGTCGATCACATCGCCGTGTTCCCCACAGGCAAAGCAATAATAGTGGTCGTCTGCCACATACAAACTGGGATGTCGGTCGTTGTGAAACGGGCAGAGGGCCATGCCGTAGCGGTTGACTTCCACGCCGTACAGCTCCGCTGCCTCCCGGCAGCTTACGCCGTATTTGACAATTTCAAAAAGATTCATTGTTCCTCCATTTCTGCGCAAAAAACGGCGGCCTGCCCATTGAGGGGCAAGCCGCCGGTTGCGTCTTATCTTATGCTGATTTCGTTTCTTTTTCGTTCTTAGCTTCTCGTAGAGCTTTCTTCCGTGCGCCCTGCCGCTTGATCTGTGCTGCATACCGACAATCGTCACTGCAATATTTCACATCTGACCTTGCTGTGATAAACTCCTTGCCGCAGTTTTCGCAGGTACACGCCCGGCTGCGGCTCTCCGACGCCTCCTGCCGGTAGAATTTTGCGCGGCAGTTAGGGCCGCAGAACAGGGTGTTTGTCCGCTTGGAGGCAAATTCCTGCCCGCAGCACTTGCAGGTCAGCGTAACCGGAACGCCCACGGTGCGTTCCCCAGATTTCAACTTCTGGTAGCGCTCCCGGCTGCGAATGCGCTCTTTCTTCAAAAACTCCTGCCGCTTGATTTCTTCCTCGGTCAGCTCCGGTGCGGGTAACTCAAACTGCCCGATAAAGCGAAGGTGAATTTCCACCTCCTGCACCCGGTCGCCATCGATACGCTCCGGGGCATGGACGATGATTTTCTCAATAAACTCGTTGATCATGGGCGTGGTCAGCTCAGAAAAATCGGTATACTTCCTTGCCAGCTCCAGAAACTGCTCCACACGGGCACTGTCCTCTGCGAAAGCGGACAGCCTTTCTTCCGCTTCTGTGACAGAAACTTGCAGCGTTTTCTGCTCGGCTTCGTAATCCGCCAGCAGACTGTCAAAGCGTTCATCGGTGATGCGTCCGACAGCAAAGGATTCATAGAGCTTTTTGATGATGGTGTCCAACTCGGCAATGCGCTTTTTGTCCTTGCTCAGCTTTCGCTTGGCATCTTTGGCCGCTTCCGTCTGCCGGAGCTGGGAGGCGGAGCGCACCTTTTCCATAAACGCTGCCTGATTGGAAATTGCGAAGGTGCTGACCGTGCGGATGGTGTCCAGAATCAGTGTGCGCAGAGCCTTGGTACTGATATGATGTCCACAGCAAGCGGCAGACCGTTTTTGACCCGCCAATTTGTAAGTGGAGCATTCAAACACATCATAGGGATACGGCTTACTTTCAGTCCCCCTTGACCGTTGATTATACATTTTGGCTCCACAATCGGCGCAGTACAAAAGACCGGTCAGCGGATTTGCCTCACCCAACGTGTCGATGCGCTTGGGCGTCTTGCGGAGCTTTTGTACAAGCTCCCATGTTTCCCTGTCCACAATGGCCTCGTGGGTATCCTCAAAGATCAGCCAGTCCTCCCTGGGATTCTTCACGGCGTTTTTATCTTTGTAGGACTGCTTGTGAGAACGGAAATTCACCGTATGCCCCATAT
>OOAA01001350.1_pt1 | contig 12614 bp, 7 predicted proteins | sample 1671671 | NCBI WGS metagenome assembly OOAA01 (sample SAMN06348180, study PRJEB24527) | human gut metagenome | biome: human gut; feature: ankylosing spondylitis patient; material: feces | host: Homo sapiens | place: China | collected 2015-10 | reverse complement strand
ATTATTTTTGCGGCGATTTACGATTATAGCGGGAAGCATCCGTCTGTCAATCACCAATCATTAACCACTAAACACTATCAAAATGGCCAACAAGAAAAATACGCTTCAGGTTGTTGTCGGAAGCATTCTGATACTATTATTAATAGGTGTTACCGTATTGCTGATTTCAGAAAAACGCGCCAACAACGAGTTGGTGCAGGAATTCAACCTGGAAAAGGAAGACCTGGAAAACCAGTACACCGACTTCGCCAAGCAGTACGATGAATTGAAGCTCACCGTATCCAACGACTCCCTTTCCGTCCTTCTGGAGCAGGAACAACTGAAAACGCAGCGTCTGCTGGAAGAGCTCCGTACCGTAAAAAGTACCAATGCCACCGAAATACGCCGTCTGAAAAAAGAACTGGCAACCCTTCGTAAAGTAATGATAGGCTATATCAACCAGATAGACTCGCTGAGCCGTCTCACCAACCACCAAAAGGAAGTGATAGCCGACGTCACCCGTAAATACAATGTTGCTTCACAACAAATCAGCAACCTTTCCGAAGAAAAGAAAAACCTGAATAAAAAAGTGACGCTTGCAGCCCAGTTGGATGCAACGAACATCAATATTCAGGCCACCAACAAACGGGGCAAAAAAGCCAAAAAGGTAAAAGACGTCGTTAAACTGAAAATCAATTTCACAATCGTCAAAAATATCACTGCCGAAACCGGAGAACGCACCCTCTACGTCCGCATCACCAAGCCCGACAATGATGTGCTGAGCAAAAACGCATCCAACACGTTCCCCTATGAGAATCGTGAACTGGCATACTCCATCAAGAAATATATAGAGTACAACGGCGAAGAACAGAGCGTTACGGTGTATTGGGATGTCGAAGAGTTCCTGTACGCAGGAAGCTACCGTGTAGACATATTCTCGGACGGAACGCTTATCGGTTCACAGTCGTTCAATCTGGATTGATTCGGATGATTCGGATTAATTCGGACAGAAGAACAAAAGAACAAATTTGAGGTGTGTCAAAACTAAAATTTGTTCTTTTGTTCTTCTGTCTGAAAAAGATTGTTTTTCTGTTTCTTCCCCTCCCTTAAATCAAAAAATCCGCAATTTATTTTGTAATATCATTGAAACCCTATACATTTGCATCGTTGTTTATGCAATTATTGTTGCTTCATAAAACAATATTTCCACAACATTTACAATGTATAGATACAATGAAAAAGTTCTTCTGTTTCATCTACTTGACCTGCCTGATGCTGCCAACGAGCGCGCAGGGCATCCTGAGCCTGGATAGTTGCCGTGCACTGGCCGTAGCCAACAATAAGGAGTTGCTGATAAGCCGCGAGAAAATCAATGCGGCGCACTACCGTAAAAAAGAAGCATTTACAAACTATCTGCCCAAGATTTCCGCTACCGGCGGATATATGCGCAACCAAAAAGAGTTTTCCTTATTGAACGATGCACAGAAAGGTGCGCTCGGCAGTGTAGGAACACAGGTTAGCGGCGCGTTGCAAAACGGAATCCAGGGAATGATGACCCAATACCCGCAACTGGCACAGAACCCGCAATTCATGGCACTTGTGCAATCATTGGGCAATATAGACATTGCCACCCCGCTCAACGGATTGGGACAATCGCTCGTAGATGCCTTCCGCACCGACACACGCAATATGTATGCCGGAGCGTTGACGCTGACCCAACCCCTCTATATGGGCGGCAAGATACGCGCCTACAACAAGATAACCAGATACGCCGAAGAGCTGGCACGCCAGCAGCACAACAGCGGAATGCAGGAAGTCATCCTAAGCACCGATCAGGCATATTGGCAGGTAGTATCTCTCGCCAACAAAAAGAAACTGGCAGAGGGGTATCTTGAGCTCCTGCAGAAACTGGAAAGCGATGTGGACAAGATGATTGCCGAAGGAGTAGCCACAAAAGCGGACGGGCTGTCAGTGAAGGTAAAAGTGAACGAAGCCGAAATGACACTGACAAAAGTGAACGACGGTTTGAGCCTTTCCAGAATGTTGCTATGCCAACTATGCGGATTAGACCTTTCCACTCCCGTCACTCTGGCAGACGAGCAGGAAGACGACCTGCTCCCCACCCCGGCCGACAACAGCAGCATCGATATAAATAGTGTATATGCCACACGCCCGGAAGTGCGCAGCCTGGAACTCGCCGCACAAATCTATAAGCAGAAGGTGAACGTGACCCGTTCGGAATTCCTGCCGTCCGTAGCGCTCATCGGAAACTATATGGCAACCAATCCGTCCGTATTCAACAGCTTCGAAAACAAGTTCAAGGGCATGTGGAACGTAGGCGTCATGGTCAGCATACCTGTCTGGCACTGGGGAGAAGGCATCTACAAGGTAAAAGCCGCCAAGTCCGAAGCGCGCATCAGCCGGTACCAACTGGACGATGCCAAAGAAAAGATAGAACTGCAGGTCAGCCAATCGGTTTTCAAGGTAAACGAGGCGGCCAAGAAACTTATCATGGCGGAGAAAAATTTGGAAAAGGCTGATGAGAACCTGCGCTATGCCACTCTCGGATTCGAGGAAGGAGTTATCCCGGCAAGCAATGTATTGGAAGCCCACACCGCCTGGTTGTCCGCCCAATCGGAAAAGATAGATGCGCAGATAGACGTGAAGCTGACGGAAATCTATCTGAAGAAAGCAACGGGAAGTCTGAATATCGAGAATTAGAAACTGAAATCATAAATTACAATAATGGATACAAAATCACAAAACAGTAACATGTTGCTGGCATTCCTCACTCTGACGGGAGTAATCGCCATCGTTGCCCTCGTAGGTTTCTTCATGCTGCGCAAAGGGCAGGCCGAAGTAACAGAATATCGCGTATCGAGCAAAGTACCGGGACGTATCCTGGAGTTCCGGGTGAAAGAGGGACAGAGCGTACAGGCGGGAGATACGCTTGCCATTCTCGAAGCACCGGATGTGCAGGCAAAACTGGAACAGGCCCGTGCTGCCGAAGCCGCCGCACAAGCCCAAAACGAAAAAGCCTTGAAAGGCGCCCGCCAGGAACAGATACAGGCAGCTTATGAAATGTGGCAAAAAGCCCGGGCAGGACTTGCCATTGCCGAAAAATCGTACAAACGCGTAAAGAACCTGCACGACCAGGGAGTGATGTCCGCCCAGAAACTGGACGAAGTTACCGCCCAGCGCGATGCCGCACAAGCCACTGAAAAAGCTGCACAAGCCCAGTACACTATGGCGAAGAACGGCGCGGAACGCGAGGACAAGGCTGCCGCAGCCGCCCTGGTAGAGCGTGCGAAAGGTGCTGTTGCCGAAGTGGAATCATACATCAGGGAAACCTGCCTGATAGCGCAGACTGCCGGAGAGGTTTCCGAAATATTCCCCAAAACAGGCGAACTGGTAGGCACAGGCGCCCCCATCATGAACATTGCCGTTATGGACGATATGTGGGTCACTTTCAACGTGCGCGAGGATTTATTGCAGGGACTGGGCATGGGAACCGAATTTGAAGCTTTCATCCCCGCCCTCGACAGGAACATCCGCCTGAAAGTATACTACCTGAAAGACCTCGGCACATACGCCGCCTGGAAAGCTACCAAAACAACCGGACAGTTCGACTTAAAGACATTTGAAGTCAAGGCATCTCCACTGGAGAAGACAGAAGGCCTGCGTCCGGGTATGAGCGTGATATTGAATAAATGACAAGATTGCATAAGGTTGTAAAACAATAAGGTGACAGAGTGATAATGGAGAAGAAAAACAACAAATACATGGCCCTGCTGAATGTGATAAAACGCGAGTTGCGACGGCTCGTTTCGCGCCCGCTATACCTATTCTGCATGGTCATAGCACCTCTGTTCTGCTATATATTCTTCACAACGCTAATGGATTCCGGCTTGCCTACCGACATGCCCGTCGGCGTGGTAGACCGGGACATGACCGCCACTTCACGCCAATTGGTGCGCAACCTGGATGCTTTTGAGCAAACCGCCGTCGTAGCCCGCTATCCCAATATTTCCGATGCACGCATCGCCATGCAGAAAGGAGAGATTTACGGCTTCTACTACATCCCCGAAGGAACAGCCGCCAAAGCACAGGCACAACGGCAGCCTAAAGTATCTTTCTACACCAACAATACGTTGCTCATAGCCGGTTCACTGCTCTTTAAAGACATGAAGATGATGAGCGAACTGGCATCGGGAGCCGCCGCACGCACCGCACTATACGCCAAAGGCGCAACGGAAGAGCAGGCAATGGCATTCCTGCAACCGATTGTCATCGATACCCATCCGCTGAACAATCCGTGGCTGAATTACTCCGTATACCTGTGCAACACTTTCGCTCCGGGCGTACTGATGCTGCTTATCTTTATGATAACCGTCTACTCCATCGGGGTGGAAATCAAGGACCGTACCGCCCGCGAATGGTTGCGCACGGGCAACGATTCCATCTGGATATCCCTTGCCGGAAAGCTGCTGCCGCATACAGCCGTATTCTTCCTTATGGGAATCTTATACAACACATACCTGTACGGTTTCCTGCATTTCCCCTGCAACAGCGGGATACTGCCGATGCTGCTCGCCACGCTCTGCCTGGTGCTGGCATCGCAAGGAATGGGCATACTGATGATAGGTACTCTGCCCACCCTGCGTCTGGGACTCAGCTTTGCTTCCCTATGGGGCGTACTGTCGTTCTCCATGTGCGGACTGTCATTTCCCGCCATGGCGATGCATCCCGTACTGCAAGGCCTGGCAAACCTGTTTCCCCTGCGCCATTACTTCCTTATCTACGCAGACCAGGCCCTGAACGGCTATCCCATGATTTACTCGTGGATGAACTATGTGGCACTGCTTGTTTTCATGATGCTTCCTTTCCTTGTGGCCCGCAGGCTGAAAGAAGCATTGATACACTATAAATACCTACCCTGATGAAACAGATTACCTTCAAACAGAAAGTAGTACAAGGCATATACGACCTGTTCTATGTATGGAAGCAGGAATTACGCAACCTCTTTCGCGATCAGGGTGTGCTGATATTCTTTGTACTCGTTCCGTTGACATATCCTTTGATATACTCGTTCATCTATACCAACGAAACAGTCCGTGAAGTGCCTGCCGTGGTGGTGGACAACTCGCGCAGTTCCCTGAGCCGGGAATATCTGAGGAAAGTGGACGCCAGTCCCGAAACAAGCATCGTGGCGCATTGCGCCGATATGGAAGAAGCCAGACTCATGCTGAAAGAGCGCAAGGCATACGGCATCATCTACATACCCTCCGGTTTCAGCGATGACATAGTCCGGGGCAAACAGACGCAAGTCAGCATTTTCTGCGACATGAGCGGACTGCTCTATTACAAGGCATTGCTCACTGCCAACACCAACGTATCGCTCGCCATGAATGCGGATATTAAAATGGAACGTGCCGGCAATACTACCGCCCGCCAGGATGAAATAACAGCCTACCCCATCGAGTATGAGGACATAGCCATCTTCAACCCCACCAACGGGTTTGCCGCCTTCCTGATACCTGCCGTACTCATACTGATTATACAGCAGACACTGCTGCTGGGTATCGGTCTGGCTGCCGGAACAGCCCGCGAGCAAAACCGGTTCAAAGGACTGATTCCTGACGACCCTCATTACAACGGAACACTCCGTATCGTCATGGGAAAAGGATTGAGTTATTTTATGGTCTACTCGCTGGTAGCCGTGTACATACTATGTGTAGTACCGCGCCTTTTCAGCCTCAACCAGATAGCAATTCCCAGTGTGCTGGCTCTGTTTGCCCTGCCCTACCTGACAGCCTGCATCTTCTTTGCAATGACAGCATCCATTGCCATACGCAACCGGGAAACCTGTATGTTATTGTTTGTGTTTACTTCCGTACCGCTATTATTCCTCTCCGGCATCTCCTGGCCGGGCGCCGCAATGCCCGAATTCTGGAAGTATTTTTCCTATATCTTCCCTTCCACTTTCGGAATCAACGGCTATGTACGCATCAACAGCATGGGAGCCACCCTCAACGAAGTAGCCTTCGAGTATCAGGCCCTATGGATACAAACCGGAATTTACTTCCTCACCACCTGCCTCGTCTACCAGAGAAAGAGAGGTTAGCGATTAGTGTTATCACTAATCCCTAACCGCTAACCTATAGCATACCGGCACTGTGCTGTTGCCTACGCGATAGATGCCGAACTTGAAGTAGTAGCCGTCGTCGTCGTTGCGCCCTATCAGGATTTCTTCGTTATTCACAATATGCTCTTTAACGGTTTTCTTTTTGTCGGCATACTCCATCTGCACATCCAGCTTACCCGGTTTCACGATGGTTTCGGCTTCCTTGCCGTAGGTGGTCCAGTCGATGTGAATGCGGAAAGTCACCCAGCAATCTTTGGGGAAGTCGGCAAAAGGCATTTTATAGGCTATCGTAGAAGCCTTGTATTCGGAAGTAACGGGCTTCATTATCGGAGTCTTTTCTGGATTGGCATTGCAACGGTCGTCTTTGTCGGTCAGCCAGCGGCGGTCCGAATTGGCCTTGATGTAGAACCAGCCGCCGGAAAATCCGAAAGCCAGCGGCGGATAACCACCCTGCTCTACCAGCCAGCCGTTTTTCTTTCCTGCCTTATAAACAGGATTTCCCTTTTTATCTTTCACCGGATTTCCCTGCTTATCCAACTTCGCCACCTTTTCATATCCGGTATTCTTCTTGAAGATAGTAGTCTTATCCAGCTCTATGAACTCGTCAACGGTCAGCTTCTTCACTTCACCCGCAGGAGTCTGCACAAGCGTGCGGTCGGGCATGCCGTGCCATTGGGCAAAAATGGTGGACACATTGTTGTCCAAATCAGACGGGATATATACGGAGAACTCATAGTCGCGCGAAGCCCCTTGCGGACAAATGCCTTTTCCGTGATGATATACGGTTTTCGTAATTTGCGCTTTCCGGTAAGCATCCGCCGGCAGTCCGTTAAAATCCGCCGAAGTGGCATAACAATAAGAAAGCTCGGCACGGCCTTTGGTTTCTCCCTTGCCGTATCCCTCCAATGTGTTGTCCTCCCGACGCAGTTCGAAACGGTAAGAAGGCTTGCCGTTGAACAGACATGTGAAATCCCGCTGAATCGCGTGTTTCTTCTTTGCACCGACAGCCACCCAACGACCGTCTATAATCTGGTCGATACGTGCAGAGTCTGCCTGAACATTCACCCGTTCGGTCAGAGGAACCAACGTTTCAGCGCCTTTGGTTTGTGCGGTCAGCGTTGCCATGCACCCCGCTGCCGTCATCATGCAGATAGCAAAAATGTTTTTCTTCATCCTTATTTGATATTAAACTTAAAAACGATGCGGCAAAAGTACGAAAGCTGCGCCTCACACCTATCCCCTATTTGTTTCGGAAAACCCTATATTTGTGCAAATACTCCACAAGATATAGAAATTCTGAAAGATATTAGTATCTTTGGTCCATCATAAATTTTACGGTTCAATAATGAGTATCCTGAAAAAGATAACAACCATCCTGTTTATTTTATGTATAACGGGAGTCTCTAACGCTTATCCGAAAGCTTGGGGACAGATAAACTTTTCTTATATATCCATTAACGACGGTCTGTCACAAAGCACGGTCTTCTCCATAGCGCAGGACAAGCTCGGCAATATGTGGTTCGCCACCTACGACGGCGTCAACAAGTACGACGGATACACGTTTACCGTATATCAGCACGATGAAAACGACCCCAACAGCATCGCCAACGACATCTCCCGCATTGTTATGACCGACAGCAAGGGGCGTGTATGGATCGGCACTCGCGACGGTCTGTCGTATTATGACGAGGAAAAAGACAAGTTCCAGAACTTCTTCCTCGAAAAGAACGGCAAGCACCTGCAAGTCAACGGCATTGTGGAGCTTTCGCCGGAGCGGCTGCTTATCAGCACGCTCGAAGGACTGACTATGTTCGACATCCCCGCATCCCGTTTTGTAGACGACATATTCGGCACGGCAATGCACAAAATGGTTGCATCCGCCCTGTACAGGCATGACGACCAAATCTATATAGGCACACCGTCGGACGGTCTGTACTGCTATTCCATTCCGAAGAATACACTCGAAAAACTCGCTTACATTCCAAGCAGCAAGCAAATCCAAAGCATCCTGCAGCAATCCCCTACCCGTATATGGGTAGCCACGGAAGGTTCCGGCCTTCTCCTTGTCAACCCCAAGACCCGGGAAGTCAAAACATACAGGCATTCCCCTTCCAACCCGCAATCCATCAGCTCCAACTATATCCGCTCACTGGCACTGGATTCACAAAACCGCTTGTGGATAGGAACTTTCAACGACCTCAACATCTACCATGAAGGCAACGACTCGTTCATGTCCTACAGCAGCAATCCCGTAGAAAGCGGCAGCCTGTCGCAACGCTCCGTACGCAGTATCTTCATGGACTCGCAAGGCGGCATGTGGCTGGGAACGTATTTCGGCGGACTGAATTATTACCACCCCATCCGCAACCGCTTCAAGAACATAGAGCACATCCCGTTCAAGAACTCGCTGAGCGACAATGTTGCAAGCTGTATCGTCGAGGACAAACAGAAGAACCTTTGGATAGGAACCAACGACGGCGGCTTGAACCTCTACGTCCCCGGCGCTCAGAAGTTCATCCACTACGCATTGCAGGAAAGCCAGCGCGAAGACGGCTTAGGCTCCAACAACATCAAATCCGTATATGTGGACGAACCGAGAGGACTGGTATACATCGGCGCACATGCCGGCGGCCTGAGCATCCTGCATCGCAACAGCGGACGCATGGAAAACTTCAACCAGCTCAACAGCCCGTTAATCAATGAGAACGTATATGCCATCCTTCCCGACGGAGAGAACAATTTCCTTTTAGGAACATTAAGCGCTCTGGTACACTTCAACCCGGAAAAACGGAGTTTTACCACCATCACTCAGGAAAATGACGGAACGCCAATCAACGTCCAGAAGATTACTACCCTATTCCGGGATTCCAAAAAGCGTCTTTGGATAGGCGGTGAGGAAGGCGTGTCCGTATTCAACCAGCATGGAACCTCCATACAGAAAGCGGACATTTTACCCGAATCCACCGCTACGAAAGCATTTACCAATTACATCTACGAGGCAAACAACGGTTTGGTCTGGATAGGTACACGCGAAGGATTCTATTGTTTCGACGAGAAAGCCAAGCAGATTAAACGGTATACCAAAGCCGACGGACTGCCCAACAACGTGGTTTACGGCATTCTCGAAGACTCTTACGGCCGCCTGTGGATGAGCACCAACCGGGGTATCTCATGCTTCAATCCGGAAACGGAGAAATTCCGCAACTTCACCGAAGCGGACGGATTGCAGAGCAATCAGTTCAACACCTCCTCCTGCTACCGCACTTCCGATGGCGAGATGTACTTCGGAGGCATAAACGGCCTTACCACATTCCGCCCGGAACTGTTGCAGGACAATCCCTATACCCCGTCGGTAGTAATCACCAAGCTACAGCTTTTCAACAAGACCGTCCGTCCCGACGATGAAACCGGCATTCTGAGCAAGAACATCAGCGACACGGAAAGCATCACGCTGAAATCCTGGCAAACAGCATTCTCCCTGGAGTTTGTCGTATCGAACTACATCTCCGGACAGCATAATACATTCGCCTACAAATTAGACGGTTACGATAAAGAGTGGTACTACCTCACGGACAGGCATCCGGTGTCCTACTCCAACCTGCCGCAAGGTACTTATCACTTCATGGTGAAAGCCGCCAATAACGACGGCAAATGGAACACCACGCCTACCGTACTGGAAATCGTTATTCTGCCTGTATGGTACAAGACCTGGTGGGCTGTCATACTGTTCCTTGCCACTTTTGCCGGCTTTGTCACATTCGTATTCCGCTTCTTCTGGATGCGCAAGAAAATGGAAGCAGAGCTTGAAATCGAACGCCGCGACAAGGAACACCGCGAAGAAATCAACCAGATGAAGATGCGCTTCTTCATCAACATTTCGCATGAACTCCGTACACCGCTTACCTTAATCCTGGCACCGCTTCAAGAGGTCATCAGTAAAATCAACGACCGCTGGACCCGTAACCAACTGGAATACATCCAGCGGAATGCCAACCGCCTGCTGCACCTTGTCAACCAACTTATGGACTACCGCCGGGCGGAACTCGGAGTTTTCGAACTGAAAGTAAAGAAAGGCAATGCCTATCACCTGATACGCGAGAACTTCCTGTATTATGACAAGCTGGCACGCCATAAAGAGATACACTATGCTTTCCACTCCGATTTGGAAGAAAAAGAGGAACTTTTCGACCCTAACTATCTGGAACTGATTGTCAACAATCTTTTGTCCAATGCTTTCAAATATACGGACAACGGAAAGAGTATCGCCGTTACCCTGAAAGAGGAAAACAATTGGCTGATACTGCAAGTGAGCGACACCGGTGTCGGTATTCCTATCAATAAGCAGGGTAAAGTGTTCGAACGCTTCTATCAGATAGAAAGCCAGCATATAGGAAGCGGCATCGGACTGTCGCTGGTACAGCGTCTGGTCGATTTGCACCACGGACGCATCGAACTGGAGAGCGAAGAGGGCAAGGGAAGTACATTCTCCGTCTATCTGCCGCAAGACCTGGCTGTTTATAAGGCCACCGAGCTGGCAGACTCCAACACTTCCAAGGAAGAAGAGCAAGTGTACTCCACCAACTCCAAAGAAATGTATTTCATCGATACGGAGAAAATGGAGAATGAAGCCATAGAAACGGGCGACAAGAAACGCGGAACCATCCTTATTGTGGAAGACAATCAGGAGATTCGCCATTATCTCAGCAGCGGTTTGGCTGCATTGTTCAACATATTGGAGGCCGGAAACGGTGAAGAAGCCTTGGAAAAACTGAAGAACCATGAGGCGGACATTATTATCACCGATGTCATGATGCCTGTAATGGACGGTATCAAGCTATGTAAGAATATCAAACAGAATATTCGTACCTGCCACATTCCGGTTATCATCCTGTCTGCCAAAACCGACATAAAAGATCAGTTGGAAGGCCTGCAAGTAGGTGCGGATGATTATATCTCCAAGCCTTTCTCCATCGCCGTCCTCACTTCCAAGATACAGAACATGATGCGTACCCGCCGCCACATGCTCGAAAAGTACGCCAAATCATTGGAAGTGGAACCGGAGAAGATTACTTTCAATGCCATGGATGAAGAATTGCTGAAACGTGCCGTAAGCATCGTAGAAGAAAACATTGATAATTTTGAGTTCTCTACCGATGAATTTGCGCAAAAGATGAATATGAGCCGCTCCAACCTGCATTTAAAACTGAAAGCAATCACCGGAGAGTCAGCCATCGACTTTATCCGTAAAGTGCGGTTCAAAAGGGCTACCGAACTGCTGAAAAGCGGACGTTATACGGTAACCGAAGTCAGCAGCATGGTGGGATTTAATTCATCTTCTTATTTTGCAACTTGCTTTAAGAAGTATATAGGCTGTTTGCCAACGGAGTACATTAAAAAAGTAAAAGGATAGTCCTTATCCCGCAAGGCAATTTTGCTTTTCAAAACACCGCATGTTAGCGTCCGAAACACCGCGTCTTTGCGAGTGAAATGCCGCGCTATAACAGATAAAATCCCTAAGGTTTGCCAAGCAAATGCCTGCACTTTCGGGTGGTAAGGTGTGGAGTTTTAGATGCAACTGTATAGCATTGCCAATGAAGCTCTACAACCGGGCTTCACCCGCTATCTCGCATGAATAAAGAGTTGTGAAGGGTGAAGGAGGTACAGGCTAACATTTTTTCTGATAAGATACTGATAGAATGCACATAAGAAAGGATAGTTCCTATTCATCCAAACATCCCTCTCAGAATACCCCATGCAGGCTTTTTAAACAAATACGATATTTCATTCAACAAATTTAATAATAAAATTCAGATTTCAAAGAAAGCATAAACAAGACAGATTAGCTCTTAGAAATCAATGTAATATATTTGCGGCAAGGAAAATTGAAACTTTTACTAATAAAAAACAACTTAAGTATGAAGAACACTCTCTTTATCTGTTTGTTCGCAATGTTTGCACTTTCCGGATGTGTTGACGACGAAGAAGAATTCGCCACAGGCGGAAACATCAGTCCGGAACTGACTCCTGAGAACAAAGAAAACGCAGTATTGAACACTGCTGTTTTTGACCAACTCAACCTCGACTATCCCGGCTTGGAAAAAGTAAAGCAATATCATGAAGCTGGTGAGGACTATCTTGCGGCAAGTGCACTCTTGGAGTATTACCGCATGAGAGCCAATGCAGAAAACCCGGCGTTGTCATTAGTCAATATCACTCTCAACAAAGGAAATGCAAGTAACAACTTCAATGATGGTGACCAAAATATCGCAGACTTCGCATTAGAATATCGCTTTTTTGTTAAAGGCTTCTATGAAGGCAGCGATAAGAAGCCCTACTCTTTGGGTAAAGCCGGCAGTATTGATTGGAACAAAAATGCGAGTGTTGGTGAAGAATATCTGAAGCAATTACATCGTCATCAATGGTTCATCCCACAAGCCAAAGTTTATCGTGTAAGTGGTGATGAAAAATATATCAAATCCTGGATAGAGGT
>OOAA01001337.1_pt1 | contig 12707 bp, 8 predicted proteins | sample 1671671 | NCBI WGS metagenome assembly OOAA01 (sample SAMN06348180, study PRJEB24527) | human gut metagenome | biome: human gut; feature: ankylosing spondylitis patient; material: feces | host: Homo sapiens | place: China | collected 2015-10 | reverse complement strand
GAGGTCTGCCGCGCACACTTTGTACGGACGGTGACGTTCAGGCGGCTTTGCCCCCGAAAGAGCTGTCTGACGGTCAAAGTGAATCCTCTGTCTTTAGACAGAGGAGCTTCAACTGATCCGCCTCCTCGCGTGTCTTTTCAGCGAGTCCGCTTTGGCATCTCCATCACCTCAACGCTCCCTTGGGAGAGGAAATGGAATTGGCTTTCTGTAGGCGAAATTCGGGTTAGCCCCGTCTTGCATGGGAGAAAGGTTGTGCGATAAAAAAACGAATCGCATTGTCTTTCGTTTGACACCATGAAGACGAAATCCGCAGCGCGAAGCATTCGGCGACCGCCTTTGGGATGAGCCCGTCAAGTACTGCTCATGTCCGGAGAACGTTCGCCTGAACGACCAATTTGCCGCTTATTGCCGGGAGGGAGTATGACGCTACTCGAAAAATGCCGGAAATGGCACGAAGCCGGACAGTTTCCCAAAATCATCGAGGCGCTTGAAGCGCTCGGAGAAGACGGACGAACGCCGGAACTTGCAAGCGAGCTGGCTCGCGCCTACAACAACGAGGCGGATCCGAACACGAGCGAGGGTCGCCTCATGCTTCACCGGGCGATTGAGCTTCTTGAGCCGCACGAGGAGGCACTTGGCGCAACCTATCTGTGGAACTTCCGCCTGGGCTATGGGAAGGGCGCGCGCTTTCACGGTTCCGACGGGCGCACGAAGCCAAACCCGAGGACAAGGATGCCAAAGAATTCATGGAGGACTGTCTCAAGCGCGTGACGTTGCCGTTCTTCCGGGTTCCCTTCAGGGAGCGCACGCAGAAGGCCTGGACGGCCTTCGAAGGCGAGGAGGCGGAGATCCGCGCCATGATGGATGCTGACAAGACGCATGAGAGAGGCGAAGAGATCGTCGATCGCATCGAGCGCATTCTCCGGCTTGCGTTTGAGGACGTTTCGTTCGAGGTCGGCTTCAATGGCGTCAAGCATGAGCTCATTCTGACGCCTGAAGGCAACCGGATGAAGCTCTTCGAGCTCGTCTACTTCCGAAGCCATGCGCCAGCATCCGTCCTGAGGCACTGGGAGATCACGCTTGGTCGTCGTGGGACGTCGGGCAATGAGCTTCATGCCGGCGGCGTCAGGATCGGCGGTGAAGACGTGCAGGCCTGGCTTGAGCCCGACGACGATGCGTTCAAGCTCTCCGTCTTCTGCGCCAGGCTTGCGGATCTGAAGGCAAAGGAGGAGGGACGTGCCTGGTGGATGCTCACGACGCTCACCGACCAGCTGCTCGGCGAAATTCCGCACATGCGCTGGATCAACGACTTCGAGCTCCTTGATGCGCCCAGGGCGGTGCCGGGTTTTCTTCTGAGCGATCTGCCGGACAAACTGCGGGAGCTCGGCAAGGACCTGGCGCTCGACGCCGAGACGCTGCTTGAGAACAGTTATGTCGGCTACACGCGCGAGCCTGATCCGGACCCCGACGCCGACTGGCGTCTTGACGTCATCGCCGGTTCCACGGCCTGCCCGCCTCTCATCAATGGCTATATGAGTGCGGACGATGAGACGATGGATGCACTTCATTCCGATGGCGTGACGGCGGGATTCATCGCCTTTTCGCTCGATGGCTTTACGGGCGAGAATCGGACGCAGAGGATCTTTGCTTTCCGTGAGGCGCTGGAGGCGAAGCTCGAAAAGGCGTGCGGACCCGATGTCGTCAGGATGGTCGGCGGCGCTACCGGCGTGCATTTCGGCTATGTCGACTTCATGGCCTGGGATCTGCAGCCCGTGTTGTTCGAAGCCCGGGCGTTTCTTGAGGCATCGGACGTGCCGGCGGCGAGCTTTCACGTCTTTCGCCGCGAAGTGGGATCCGTTCCGCTCAAGTCTCCCGACGATCGGGCGGATGCCGGCGAGGATGACGATGATGAACCGCTCGACTATCGTCCCGAGACGGGGGAGGCCTTCCATGCCCGGATTGAAAAATGGGATGACGATGACGAATATACGCGCTGCATTCGTGCGCTCGATGGCGTTCCAACGCAATATCGTAACTACCGGCATGCCTATGCTCTGGCGCGTGCGCTCGAGAACTATGCGGTTCTCGGCGACGGGCAGTACGGCTGTCCGCGTGACAAGGCTCGGGAAGCCCTGAGGCGCGCCATCGGCGTACTGGAATCGGTCCGCGAGGAAGGCCTCGACAGGGCGGAGTGGCACATGCGCATGGCCTACGGCTACCAGTATCTGACGGGAGAGGAGGAAAAGGCCATTCCTTATGCCAGAACCTGGGCTCAGCTCGATCCTGAGGATGAGGATGCGCCGTGCGTCATCCGCGAATGTGAAAAAGCGGTTGAGGCCCGTTGTAAGAACGACGGGAAGCCCGTTGACAGTAAGGGCGTCTTCCTCGGCTTCGTGCTGCTTGAGAAGGCGCATTGGGACAAGGGCAGGCTGATCGCCGATCTGAAGGCCGAATGGGACATCGACGTTCCCGAGGAGGACAAGGACGACAGGAAGGACAACGGGGATTCGCTGGTGTTCGAGGCGGGCGACATGATCGCCGCAGTGAGCCTGATGCACGGCCCGGTGCCGGGGGGAGAGGCGGAGGATAATGCCGAAAACAACTACATGTGGCCCGATGCCGTCAAAGCCGCACAAAGCCATGCCGCCCACATCATGGTAACCGTGCTGGGAAAGGAGACGGACGTACGTCTGCGCGGGCAGTTCTTCGTGAAGCTCGCTGCCGCCTGCTGTCGTCAACCGGGTGTCCTCGGCGTATACACGTCGGGCGTTGTCTTTGAGCCGTCGTTTTATGCCGACATGGCGGGCGTCATGAAGGAAGGCGAACTCCCGCTCAACAACTGGATTTGGTTCGGGCTCCATCGAAGAGAAGGCGGCGTCTGCGGGTATACCTACGGCATGGACGTCTTCGGCAAGGAGGAGCTGGAGGTACTCGATGCGGATGCCGATCCGCTGGCGGTCAGGGAATTTCTTGTCAGTCTGGCGGGCTATGTGATCGGTTCGGACGTCACTCTCAATGATGGCGAGACGATCGGCTTTTCCCAAGGCGACAGGCATCGCATCACCCGCAGTCCGGGCGTGGCGCTTCCGGACCAACCGACGCACAAGGTGTCCTTCGAGCAGAATGAGATTCTGCTCGACGAGGCCGCTCCTCATCTGGAGAGCATTCGTGAGAAGTGTCTCCCTGTCGACGAACTCAATGCCTTCAGTCATCTGGCGATTTATCTGCGCTGGTGCATCGAGCACAACCTCATGAGCGAGTCATTCTGCAGACGCTGGCCCGATATTGTTGAGGCCGTGAGGACGAATCCGGCCGAGGCGTGCCTGCGCGAATGGCTCCGAGACAAGCTCAAGGGCGAACTGCATGCTTCAATCTTCAACGAGCGCGGCGCGGACTTTGCCTGCTACTACTACGGTGCCCTTCACGAGTACACGCCGCACTATACGATGGATGTCGACATCCATGCCGTTTCCAGAATAGGCGTGGAGAGGAACTTTTCGGATGAGATTCAGGACGAAGCGTATCTGTTCCTTCCGTTTGATGAAGACTATTATCGAGAAATGGCCCGGATCATCGAGCGGCGGTACGAGAATTGGGCCGGACAGCGCTTTGACGACTCGACGCTTGCGCCTTCCGAAACGGCCGAGGCGCTGATGGCGTATCTCGACTGCGAGTGCACCTATTTCCCGTCGATGGCGGACGATGATCCGATCATGTGCGCTTACGAGTATGCCGGGAAAAATGCAGCGCACGAAGGATTCGTTCCCATGCTCATTGCAGTCGACGAAACACTCTGGGAATGCCTCATGCTCAATTCCGATCCGGCTCATGAGGGAGATGACGATCATGCCTTTGATCCGGATGCGGTAGCCGCCTACCGGCAATCGCAGCTCGCCGCACCCCTGCCCGACGGCAGGATGGTTCTGGAGGACGGCATGGCAGAGCGCCGCGCAGAAGCGGAGGACGATTCCAAGGATTGGGACACGGAAGTCGTTGGCCGCATGGAGGGCGGCTTCAACAACCATCGGTTCTCCGGATATTGGAACAGCGAGACGGACATGACGCATCCGGTCATCCTCGCGAGAATTCCGGTCCGGCATCCTTGGGAGGTGTTTGCCCATCTGCCGTTCGGCAACTGGAATGACTGTCCGGATACGCCGCAGCTCATGGCGGTCGCCAGGTACTGGTTCGAAAAATTCGGTGCCGTGCCAGCCGTCATGACTCATGACGAGCTCGACTTCGCGCTTCCGAAACCGATCGGCCGGGAGCTTGCCGTGCAGACTGCACTTGAGCAGTATGCGTTCTGTCCCGACATGGATCAGAATCATGAGTCCGTCGGGGCACTCGCGGATACGCTCCGGCAGTCCAAAATCTGGTATTTCTGGTGGGATTAGCTGTATATCTGCGGACAAAGGAGGGCGCGTCATGAAGGTCCGGCAATGGGCATGGCTTCTACTCGCGGGGGCGGTCGCTCCGTTTGTCTTCGACAATGGCCCCGATCCCGTCTCCGACGGGCTCTATCGAGTCGTGGATGACCACGGTCGCATCGGCTATGCCGATGCATACGGCGTCGTTCGCATCGCGCCCCGATTTGCCTTTGGTCTGCCTTTTGCGAACGGCGTTGCCAGGGTGACCTTGAGCGGTCATCCTGCGGCAGTGCCCGGGTCGGAAGGAGAATATCATCGATGGGAGGACGGCGACTGGTTCTGCATTAACAAGTCCGGCTCAATCGTCAAATGCCCGTCGTCATCAAATCAAGAGAGCGGGTCGTGAACGCCTTTGTCGAGAAACTGTTCGTAGAATGGAACGACGTCATATGCCTGCTGTTCGGAAGCCTCTGCATCATCGGTGCGATCCGTGACTGGAACTGGCTGTGCGATCCGACGGGCAAGCCTCATGCGCCGCTTCTGACGCGCGGGCTGCTCCGTGCGGTCTTCCTCATGCTCGGAACCATTCTGGTCGTCTGCAGCGTGTGGCTGCTAGTCAAAAGGCTGCAATGAGGAGAAATATCAAATGACGATGAACTTCAACAGGAAAACCTGCATGCGGCTGGCTGCCGGCACCGTTCTTTGCGGCGGTGCCGCGTTCGGAGGCCTCCTTTGGTGGCAGCTTCAGGCGTTCGACCGGATGACGGACAGCCGCCTCGAGCGCGGCATGGGTTTGTTCGCGCTTGAGCTCGAGCGCCGGGACGGCGGTCTTCTGCAGCGCGATCTGGTGCTGCGCCTGGGATTTCGCACGGAAGACGGCCTGACCGAATCCTTTCTGGTTATGAACGGTCGCTTCAGACCGGGTCTCCGGCCTTCGGTCAGCTTCGAGCCTGTAGCGAATTCGGATCCGGATGCTGCGATTCTCGTCAAGGCTGATCCTCGGATTCGGTTCGTCTTCAGTCCCTTGATGAGTCCGGAAGAGGCTGAGGTTGTCTGGCGCGGTGCGTCGGATGAAAAGGAGACGATCGGCGACGGCCGTGTCACGGCTGACATAGGCTTTGATCACGCGCGCCGTGCGTTGACGGGGCTGACTGTCTCCGGACGGCTGGGGGCCTCCGAAAGCCGATGGGAGGGTGGTCATGTCAAGAGTGCTGAGAAGACCTTCGAGTACGTCTATGCAGAGTCACCCCTCAAGTTTGCCTTTTCCTATTCGTCCGCAGGTGATTTTGTCAAGGGCGAGCTCATGCCGCTCGGCATGGGGCCCTTGAGCTACAGCCTCACGGTGACGCCTGAGGAGGAGGCAGGCCGCCTGCGTAATGCGACCGACTTCAAGTTCGACATCCGGGACGTCAACATCAACGATTCGGAGCTGCCGGTTTTCGACCTGCGGTTTGATGCCGGCCTGTACACGCCTCCGAATGTCTGGCTGCCGTGCCTCTCAGCGCATTTCGTACTGGGCTCGGATATGGCGGACCTGCCCGGCATTTGTCCCGACGGAAGCATGACGGACATTTTCGCCGCCTCGATGCAGGGGAATGTGGAGGGGGTGGTCCGTGACCTCCGGTTAGCCTGGGCCGGCGCCGAATTGACGCTCAAGGGCAGCTTCGTCAACCATGGGTTCCCTGGCGGAAAGTTTGAGACCGGGGTCTCTTTTGTCGATACCGGCAAGGGACCGGTGCCGGGTTCGGTTGATGCGCTCAACCGCGATCTGCGGCAGTACGTCGAAGCGCTGGAGAAGGAGGGCGCTGTGAAACGGGTCGGCGAGGATGCCTACGAAACGACGCTCGAATTCGGCCTCACGCCTGAAGGCATTCTCAAGACGACTGCCAACGGACGGGACATGGACGAGAGCAAGGCCGCCTTCCATTGGGGGCTGCCCTCGACTGAGCCCAGCGAAATCATCATCAAGATTTCGCCCAAGGCCGAACCGTATCTGACGAAGGGCGTGGATGCCGCCGTTGTCGAGCCGATCGAGAAGCTGCTCACGGGACTTGATGCCGTGCAGCGCTGGTCGTCGACCCGGAATGAGTACGGGGCGCAGGTGCTGGTGATCACGGTCGATGACTTCGCCAGGGCGCCCGAGGTCGTGGAAGCGCTGGACGTTCGGCTTGAGCAAATCAAGGAAGTCGTGCAGGACGCTGTCGTAATGGAAATGCGCTTTGCACCCGAGGCAATGCCGGCGGAGTGGGAATGAAATGCAAAATATCAAGTGAGAGGTGAGTCATGAACGGTGTTGTCATGCTCGTCGCAGTGCTGGTGACGCTTGTTGCTCTGAAGCAGAACATCGATCGCGACTGGATGGGACTTCTTCTCACTGTGGTTGCCCTTCTTCTCGTTTTCGGGACTGGCGTTCGGCGAGGCTGACCAGAATCATTTATCACATGGCAGTTGAAATGCATGGGACGCAAATCCTCAACTGGCCGATCAGCTGCCTTCGTCTTCCCGGCATGCCTGTTCCTCGCGCGCCTGCGCCGCGAGATCCGCCCTGGCATCCTCGGCGATCTCCATCACCTTTTCGCCCACGAGGTCAAACGCCTCGAGGTTGCCGTTCATCATGCGGATGATGCGGAAGGTCGAGACGAAGAAGGTCATGAGGATGAAGCCCGTCATGCCCGCATTGAGGCTCAGCCATTCACCGGACATGTAGCCCGTGACGACCCAGATGAGCATCAGGAGCGGTCCTTTGTCACGAAGAAGGTCGGCAGGAATGCTCGAGGCCGTGGTGGCGCCCGCATCACGAAGAAAGAAGAGGACGTTCGGGTGCAGGTCGGGTGCACGCACTACCGAGTGGTTCCAGGCGAGGACGCCGAGGAACCAGACGGGAATCCAGTCGGGCATCATGTGCGCGGACTGCATGACCGCGCCGGCGCCAAGCACGGCGGCCACCATCGCAACGGTCCTGAGGAACTTGGGACGGTACGTGCGGCAGTACTTCGTGTAGAGCGTGGCGAGCTTCAGGTACATGAACGCGCGACCGCGCTTCTGGGCGGGACGGAGCCTGGCGAAGTCTGCGTAGCGAAGCTGTCGATCTCGGGGAAAGCCGAACTGCATGAGGGCCTTTGTAGAAATGATTGCCTGGTTGGTTGTGATTCTGAGATGGTCCGAAGATTCTACAGGCTCGGACGACGAGAGTCACGGCTTGCTCGTCTCCTGCTTCCCGATCACGCAGACATGCATCATGCCGTCCGCCTCCCAGAGCGCGGCAGGGAAGAGATACGCGCCGCCCACGACGGGGACCTTGACGACGTCGCGGGGAAGGTCGAGCTTGAGATCAGGCTCGAAGGACTTTTCAATTAGCGTCGTGCAGTAGAGTGCATCGGGATCGTCGGGCACAAGCCTGAAGGTTTCGCCCGTCATGCACCTTGCACGTCCTGCAGCTGCCGCCTTGAGAGAATCGCTCCAGGCGGGCCTCGCAACGCCCGCCATGTCGCCCAAGGAGAGAAACTCATGAAGGCTGGAGCTGATGACGCTGTTTGGGTGTGCCGGATCGTCGGATGTCGTGGCGTGCACGATCATCACGGGATGCTCGGAAACAACCATGCCGACGTGAGAGAAGGGCGCCCTGTTGGGACCCTGAGCCTCGATGATGAGGCGGCTCTCCGTTCCGAAGCCCCTGCGAAAGACCAGATCGCCGGTCCTGAGACTGCCGCAGGGGGCGAAGTCGTCAAGCGTGACGCCCGTGGGGACTTCGGCGGACGGTGCCTCCTGAAGTCCCGGAAGAAGCCCGGTCGCGCCATCGATGAGCTCACCCTTGACGTCCTCATGCATGAGGACGATCCCTGTGGACATGAGAACGGCGGCTGCCGTGAGGAGAGCCGCCGTGCGGGCATTCATGAGAATGGAGTCAGAGGCCGAAGGTTACGAGCCAGCCCTTCTCGGTCTTGATGAGCTGTGCGGTCTCGACCTTGCTCGAGCCGTTGCCGAAGGCCACCTTGACGCGGGCGCGACACTTGCCGGTCTCAACAGCTTCCTTGGCGACGGGTTCCATGATGGAGACGTCGCGAAGACCGCCTTGCTTCGTGGCGGAGTCCTTGGCCTGGGCGGCGCTTTCGCTGATCTTGGCTTCGGCGATCTTCACCTCGGCGTCCCTGGCGTCGGCGGGAACGTAGAAGAACTTCGTGGCTTCGGCGGCATCACCGCGGTAAAGGGCGCGCACGAAGGCGCAGGCGACGTCTTCAGGCGTTTTGGGGCTTCCGCAGCCCGTGAGGGCGAGCGTGGAGGTGCCGGCGATGAGCAGGGCGGACGCCTGGATGAAGCGGCGGCGGTTGATCATGATGGTTTTCTCCTCTATCTAAGCTTTGGCCCGGCACGTCGATTGACAAGTCTGAGGACGTGCGGGGGTTTTTCCGAAGTCTACCTAAAAGCAACGCGAAATGCGGGACGGCGTGATTTCCGAACCGTATTCAAACGCAAGAGGGACGCTGACGGGGCGTTGAGGCAGAGCAAGGGGCGTTGCTGATCGAGACAGAAAAAGGCCCCGCATCCGGTGAAGGATGCGGGGCCTTGACTTCAAGTGAGCCTGTCGTCCGAGGCCCGAGGGCCCCGGAACATCAGGTCGTTAGAAGTGGTAGCGGAAGTTCGCGTTGATCTGCGTGTTGGCGCGATCGTCCGGGCCGAAGCCGTAGGAGGCGTTCAGACCGAAGGACATGTTGTCCTTGACCGCTTCAACGCCGAGGACGTTGTTGAAGAGGCCGCCGGAGAGGATCGTGATGTCGCCGGCCGTGCCGAAGGCTTCAACTTCCTTGTCGCCGAGCTGCGGAACGATCGTGAAGTCATAGGACGGGACGAGCTTCCAGTCGGTGGCTTCGAACGTGCCCGCGAACTTGACGCCGATCGGGGCTTCAAGGACGTTCATGTTCTGCTCGTCGTTGAAGGCCACGGCATCGGTGTCGATACGCGTGTAGCGAAGACCCATGTGCGGAACGACGGAGAAGGCGCCGTTCTGGTAGGCCGTGAAGTCGCCGCGAACACCGAACGTGATCGTCGTGGCGTCGGAGGCGTCGCCGAGACCCGTGAAGTCATTGCTGAAGTCGATGTAGCCGAGGTCAGCCTTGACGTTGAGACCGGAGAAGTCCTTCGAGGCGTAGACGGAGAGACCGACGAAGTCGGAGCTGAGCGAGTTGGAGAGAGCACCGCCCTCGCTGTCGGCGTCAGCCGTACCGACCGTGAGCGCAGCGCCAAGCGTGCCGCCGCAGGCAGCCGTGTAGTCAAAGCCGAGGACGCCACCGTAGATGTCGGCGGAGTAGCCGAAGTCACCGTAGATTTCCTTGGCTTCGTTCTTGGCGTAGAAGACGTCGGCCCAGACGCCCATGCCGGCATGCTCGGAGAGCTGGTGGCGGACGATGGCGTCGGTGACCTGGGCGTTGGCGTCGTAGGCGACGTTCAGAACGCCGGCCGTGGCGTTGCCGCCCGTGGCCTGTTCAAGAGCCTTGTTGCCGGCAGCCGTGAGCTTGTCGGTCTCTTCGTCGTAGAAGGCGGGCGTGTCAAGAGCAGACAGAATGCCGAGTTCCTTGGCGCCGACGCCGTTCGTGAAGGCGTTTTCGAGGCGAGCGTCAACCGTCGCATCAGCAACGAGTCCCTTGTTATAGGCCAGCGTCACGATGTCCGGTTTGGCGTTGTCGGGCGTGGCGAAGACGTAGATCGAGTCCGTGTCAACGTTGGATGCGGTGGCGCCGGAGAGCGCCTTGCCGATGTCGAGTTCGCCGAGCTTGTTGACGTTGACGAGTTCGAGGTCGCCACCGGTAAGGTTAACGGTAGTGTTGTTACCGAGGGCGGAGACGTCGGCCTTCGTAAAGTCGTGGCCGGCCGACTGGGTGAAGGCACCGGCGTCAATGACGAGCGCCATGCCGTCCGCAACAGTTACGGTGGATTCAGCGCGGGCCGGAGCTGCGGCGGTGAGAAGAGCACGATTCTGAACAACCGTCTTGGCACCGATCGTGGCACCGTTCAGCTTGAGCTGACGGTCAACGTAGATGATGGCCGTGCTTTCATCGAACTCGCCGGCGATCGCCTTGGCGGCGGCGACATTCGTCGTGAGGACGGAGCCTTCGTCAAGTTCAACATTGCCGGAGAGCTCGGAAGCGTTTTCCTTGACGTTGCCGGTGAGGGCAAGGGTGCCGGCGACAACGGCCTTGCCATTGCTGGCGACGGCGAGGGAGTCAGCCGTGAGCATGCCGTCGATCTGGGCCGAAGTGACTTCAAGGGCGCGAGCGGAGAAGTCGCCGGCGACAGTCAGAGTGCCGGTCTTGAGCGTATCAACGTTCACGTTGCCGGAGTTGCCGGCCGTGCCGAGAACGAGGTCGCCCGTGGTGATCTTGGTGACATTGGCGCCGAGGTTCTTGAAGACGTCGCCGCCGTTGCCGGCGAGGGTAAGTGCGGCAGAATTGCCCAGAGCAATTTCAGTGGCTTCCTTGTCCGTCACGGCCTTGAAGTCGATCGCACCGACGGTGGTCGTCTGCGTAACTTTGAAGGCGTTGTTGGCGTGCTCACCGGCAACACCGGTGTGACCGGCAAGGTTGAGACCGTTGATGGAATCGGCGTCGAGCTTTTCATTCTCACCGAGCTTCAGCGTGCCGTTGGCAAGGACGAGCTTGATGGCAGAGCTACCTTCGGTGTTGAGGAGCTTCTGACCTTCCCTGAGCTCGTCGAGCGAGTACTCGAAGGCCTTGGACGTCACGTTGACGGTGCCCGTGCCCTTGATGACTTTGGCGGCATCGGTGGCCACATAGGTCTTCTTGGCATCCGCAGCAGTTTCGGCAGCTGCCTGTTCCTTGAAGAGGCTGCCGGCGTCAACCGTGAAGGTGCCGTTGGTGAGAGTGAGGGCCGGAGCCTTGTTTTCAGTACCCTTAAAGACTGTAAAGCCCTTGTCACCCGTCACCGTGAGGGAGCCGCCATTCACATTGACATTGCCCTTGCTGAGGTGGAGGGTTTCGGTCGTGATGGAGCCGTCGGCATTGACGTTGACCGTGCCGGACTTCTGGACTTCCAGACGAGTCAGGTTGAGAGCGGAACCCTCGGAGACATTCAGTAAGCCGGAGCCCTTATCTTTACCGGAGCCGATGCGAAGCGTGCCGGTATATTCGGTGCCTGCGACATAAAGCTTGCCGCCGTGGAGATTCCAGGTGGTGTCACGGGCAAGAAGAAGCTGGTCGTTTTCCGTCGCGCCCTCGGACTTCGAGTTGAGCTTCGTGACATTGAAGATGCCGTTTTCCTTGACCGTGACGCTCTTGAACGTGTTGTCGGCACCCCAGATGGAGGCGTTCAGACGGGAATTTTCGAGTTCGACCGTTTCAAAGGTGGCAGCCTGACCGTCCTCAAGCGTGATGTTGGCGCCCTTGTCAAGCGTCAAGTTCACGGCAAGAGTTTTGCAGGGCGTAGAATTGGAGCCATAATTTGCCTGCTGTTCGGTCTTGATCGTCAGTTCGTCCTGCGTGCCGTTGAACGTCATGTTGACGGTGCCGGCGGCGAGGTGAATCAAGCCGTTGACATCGGACTTTTCACCGAAGTTGAGGGTGGTCGTCGTAGCGCCGTCCTTGACTTCAATCGCGGACGTACCCTCGGCGGTAGCGTTGATAGTGCCGTTGTTTTCAAAGGTGTTCGTGGCGGTGTTGATCAGAACGCCGTGAGCCCACTCGTCCTTACCCATATTCTTGTCGAAGACTTCGCCGACGGTGATCGTGCCGTTGTTGATGCCGATGCCCTTGACACCAGCACCGCCGAGTTCGAAGCCGGCACCCTGGCCTTCAACGACGATCCTGCCGTCGTTCTGGATGGTCGGCGTTTCAGTGCCGTTTTTGGAAGTGCCGATGAACATGCCGTAGGCGTTCTTGGCGACGATGGTGCCGGCGTTGATGGCTTTGGCGCCATTGGCGGCGCCCATGGCGTGGTTCTTCCAGGAGGAGCCGCCAGTCACGTAAATCGTGCCGGTGTTTTCAATCGTGGCACCGTCAGCAGCCCAGAGACCGGTGGCACGCGTTGCATCGCTGCCAGCCTTCACCCAAAGCTTCTTGTCAAACGTGAAGGTTTTGCCCTTTTCAGAGGCGCCGAGGAAGGCCGTAGGGTCTTTTCCGTCATTCGTTTCGCTGAAGAGGTAGGCGTTCTTGTCAAACTTCCAATCGGAAGGGGCGGCTGTGGCGGCATCCTTCGGAGCCTCAACCCATTCGGCAGCCATCGTGGTGCCGGCAACACCGGCGATCATCGTCGCGACCGCAGCGGCCACGACCGTCTTCGTGCCCTTGGCCTGCACGGAGGACGTAACTTCATTTACAACCATCAAGGCGC
>OOAA01001336.1_pt1 | contig 12708 bp, 7 predicted proteins | sample 1671671 | NCBI WGS metagenome assembly OOAA01 (sample SAMN06348180, study PRJEB24527) | human gut metagenome | biome: human gut; feature: ankylosing spondylitis patient; material: feces | host: Homo sapiens | place: China | collected 2015-10 | reverse complement strand
TCAACGTCTTTTATGCAGTCATGCAGTGGTTTTTGATCACTGCCCAAAATAATAAAAGGAGGTGCACGATTCGTGGCAAAAGTAGAACTTAAACAGCCTATCGTACAGGAAATTTCTGAAAACATCAAAGATGCACAGTCAGTAGTAGTTGTTGACTACCGTGGACTTACTGTTGCAGAAGATACTCAGTTACGTAAAGCATTAAGAGAAGCTGGTGTTTCTTACAAAGTTTATAAGAATACATTAGTTAACCGTGCTATTGCAGGAACTGAATTCGAAAGCTTAAAAGAGTCTCTTGAAGGACCAAGTGCATTCGCTATTTCTAAAGACGATGCAACAGCTCCAGCAAGAATCCTTTGCAAATTCGCAAAGAATGCAAAAGCCCTTGAATTAAAAGCAGGTGTGGTTGAAGGAACATTATATGATACAGATGCATTAAATGAACTTGCTAAGATCCCTTCAAGAGACGAGCTTATTTCCAAATTACTTGGAAGCTTACAGTCTCCTATCACCAACCTTGCTCGTGTTCTTAACCAGATCGCAGAGAACGGTGGTGCAGTAGCTACAGAAGCTGCTCCGGCAGAAGAAGCAGAAGCTCCAGCTGAGGCTTAATCAGCAAACAGAGATCCTGTCAGACAGGAATGAAATCAAGAATCACCGGTAACAGCCGGTCAATAATTAAATTTTAATGGAGGAAATTAAAATGGCAAAATTAACAACAGCAGAATTTATTGAAGCTATCAAAGAGTTAAGCGTATTAGAATTAAATGATTTAGTAAAAGCTTGTGAAGAAGAATTTGGTGTTTCTGCAGCAGCAGGTGTTGTTGTAGCAGCAGGTGCAGCAGCAGGTGCAGCAGCTGAAGAAAAGACAGAATTTGACGTAGAACTTACAGAAGCTGGTGCTAACAAGGTTAAGGTTATCAAGGTTGTTCGTGAAATCACAGGTCTTGGATTAAAGGAAGCTAAGGACGTTGTTGATGGCGCTCCTAAGGTTCTTAAGGAAGGTGCTTCTAAGGAAGAGGCTAACGAGATCAAGGAGAAGCTTGAGGCTGAAGGCGCTAAGGTTACTCTTAAGTAATTTCGACTTAAACATTAAATGTCCGGTTTGGCAGATGCCAAGCCGGATTTTTTATCTAAGAAATGATACAAAGAAATCTTTTTTATTTTTCTGCAATTTTTTTCAAAAAGTGTGTTGACACAAATTTCCAACCATGATAGTATAGTAAAATGTCATTACTATGGATATGTGTGCTATAAATTCGGATAGTAAAGAAAAAACCAAATAAATTCAAGGGGTGAATGCGTCGATGAAAAAGTACAGAATGCGTCCTGTGAAATCGGGAAGAGGTATGCGAATGAGTTTTTCAACTGAGAAGAGAGTTTTGGACATGCCAAACCTCATCGAAGTGCAGAAGAATTCATATCAGTGGTTCCTTGACGAAGGTTTGAGAGAAGTGTTTAAGGATATTTCTCCAATCGTCGATTACACAGGCAATTTGAGTTTGGAACTGGTTGATTATCAGTTGTGTAAGGAAGACATCAAGTATTCTATTGAAGAATGCAAGGAACGTGATGCAACTTATGCAGCTCCAATCAAGGTCAATGTGCATCTTCGTAATGAAGAAACAGGTGAAATTGCACAGCATGATATCTTCATGGGTGATCTTCCACTTATGACAGAGACAGGTACATTCGTAATCAATGGTGCAGAGCGAGTTATCGTCAGCCAGTTGGTTCGTTCTCCTGGTATCTACTATGCAATCGATCACGATAAATTTGGTAAGACCTTGTACTCATCTACAGTGATTCCAAACCGTGGTGCATGGCTGGAGTATGAGACGGATTCCAATGATGTATTTTACGTACATGTTGATAGAAATAGAAAGGTGCCAATCACAGTTTTGATTCGTGCACTTGGCTTTGGAACAAACCAGGAGATCATTGATCTGTTTGGTGAGGAGCCAAAGATTATGGCGAGCTTGGAGAAGGATGTTTCAAACAGTTTTGAGACAGGTGTCATCGAGCTTTATAAGCGACTTCGTCCGGGCGAACCAGAGGAAGTAGAAAATGCGACAAATCTCTTCATGGGTATGTTCTTCGATGCAAGAAGATATGATCTGGCGAAGGTTGGTCGTTATAAGTATAATAAGAAGCTTGCATTAAAGAATCGTATTGCAGGTCATGTTCTGGCAGAGGATGTCATTGATCCAAGTACTGGTGAAGTTTTGTTTGCAGCAGGTACCACTCTTACAAGAGAGGATGCAACTGCAATCCAGAACGCAGCAGTTCCTTTTGTGTACATTCAGACGGAAGAGAAGAATGTAAAGGTACTGTCAAACCTGATGGTAGATCTTTCTGAATATGTAGGTTTCGATCCGAAGGAAGTTGGCATACATGAAGCAGTTTATTATCCGGTATTAGAGAAACTCTTACAGGAGTACGATGACGAGGACGAGTTAAAGGCAGCCATCGAGGCAAATGTAAGCGAGCTTGTACCAAAGCATATTACAAAGGAAGATATCATTGCTTCCATTAACTATAACATTCATCTGGAGTATGGCATCGGTAGCGACGATGATATCGACCACCTGGGCAACCGTCGTATCCGTGCAGTCGGTGAATTGCTCCAGAACCAGTACAGAATCGGTCTTTCCCGTATGGAAAGAGTCGTTCGTGAGCGAATGACAACGCAGGATAAGGATACTGTTACCCCGCAGTCTCTGATCAACATCAAGCCTGTTACAGCAGCCGTGAAGGAGTTCTTCGGAAGCTCTCAGTTGTCACAGTTCATGGATCAGAACAACCCACTTTCTGAGCTGACACATAAGAGACGTCTGTCAGCCCTTGGCCCGGGTGGTTTGTCAAGAGATCGTGCCGGATTCGAGGTTCGAGATGTACACTACACACATTATGGTAGAATGTGTCCAATCGAGACACCTGAAGGTCCGAATATCGGTTTGATCAACTCTCTTGCTACGTATGCAAGAATCAATGAGTATGGTTTCGTTGAGGCACCATACAGAAAGCTGGATAAGTCAGATCCTGCCAATCCGGTTGTTACAGATGAAGTTGTATATCTGACAGCGGACGAAGAGGATAATTATATTGTTGCACAGGCGAATGAGCCATTGGATGAGGACGGTCACTTCAAGAAGAACAACGTATCTGGTCGTTTCAGGGAAGAGACATCTGAGTTCCCGAAGGCAAACGTTGACCTGATGGACGTATCACCAAAGATGGTATTCTCTGTTGCTACATCCATGATTCCTTTCCTGGAGAACGATGATGCAAACCGTGCCCTCATGGGATCCAACATGCAGCGTCAGGCAGTGCCACTTCTTCGTACAGAAGCTCCGGTTGTTGGAACAGGTATGGAAGCAAAGGCAGCTGTTGACTCAGGTGTATGTATTGTTGCAAAACACGATGGTGTTGTTGAGATGTCATCCAGCGAGAAGATCATTGTCAAGTGTGACGATGGTACATTGGATGAGTACCATGTAATCAAGTTTGCCCGAAGCAACCAGGGTAACTGTATGAACCAGCGCCCGATCGTGAAGAAGGGTGATCGTGTAACAAAGGGAATGGTAATCGCTGATGGTGCATCTACATCAAACGGTGAGATTGCACTTGGTAAGAACCCATTGATCGGATTCATGACATGGGAAGGTTACAACTACGAGGATGCCGTTCTTCTGAGTGAGAGACTGGTAAAGGAAGATGTGTATACATCTGTTCATATTGAAGAGTACGAGACAGAAGCAAGAGATACAAAGCTCGGACCAGAAGAGATCACAAAGGAAGTTTCCGGAAACGGTGATAATGCCCTGAAGGATCTGGACGAGAACGGTGTTATCCGTATCGGTGCGGAAGTTCGTGCCGGTGATATCTTAGTTGGTAAGGTAACTCCAAAGGGAGAGACTGAGGCAACAGCCGAGGAGAGACTGCTTCGTGCAATCTTCGGAGAGAAAGCAAAAGAGACAAGAGATACATCACTGAAGGTGCCACATGGTGCTTACGGTGTTGTTATGGATACAAAGATCTTTACGAGAGAAAATGGCGATGAACTGCCACCAGGAGTAAACAAGTCTGTTCGTGTATACATTGCACAGAAGAGAAAAATCTCCGTTGGTGATAAGATGGCTGGTCGTCATGGTAACAAGGGTGTTATCTCGCGTATCCTTCCAGTTGAGGATATGCCATTCCTGCCAAATGGTCGTCCACTTGATATCGTGTTGAACCCATTGGGCGTACCTTCCCGTATGAATATCGGACAGGTGCTTGAGATTCACCTTAGCCTTGCTGCAAAGGTACTTGGATTTAACGTATCTACACCAGTCTTCGATGGTGCAAACGAGCATGATATCATGGATGCTCTGGAGATGGCAAATGATTATGCAAACTCCGATTGGGAGACATTCTATGAGAAGTATAAAGATGATACAGAGAAGGAAGTTATGGATTATCTGTATGAGCACCGTGACCACCGTGAAGAGTGGAAGGGTGTTCCAATCAACCGTACAGGTAAGGTAAAGGTACGTGATGGTAGAACCGGTGAGGAATTTGATTCACCAGTTACAATTGGATTCATGCATTACCTGAAACTGCATCATCTGGTTGATGATAAGATTCATGCACGTTCGACAGGTCCTTACGGAATGGTTACACAGCAGCCACTTGGTGGTAAGGCACAGTTCGGTGGACAGCGTTTTGGTGAGATGGAGGTTTGGGCTCTTGAGGCTTACGGTGCATCTCATACATTGCAGGAGATCCTGACTGTGAAGTCCGATGATGTAACAGGACGTCTGAAGACTTACGAAGCAATCATCAAGGGTGAAAATATCCCGGCTCCTGGTATTCCAGAATCCTTCAAGGTATTGCTTAAGGAGTTCCAGTCACTTGGTCTGGATGTCGGAGTTCTCGATGAGAACGGTGAAGAGGTAGAACTCGGAGAGTCTATGGATACCGGAAATGAGAACGTGAAGAAGTATATGGGCGAAGATCCAGACGACTTCAATGAGGATCTTGGAGAGAACGGATACAGCGGAATTAACGAGGATAACGAATTAGAGTCTTTGAATGATGATTATCTGGACGATGATTTCGACGGTAATTTCGATGATGAATTTTAAGGAAGGAGATTTGTAAGAGATGTTAGCGATGAATAACGAGAAAAATCAAGAGCAGCCTATAAATTTTGATGCCATCAAAATTGGACTTGCATCTCCTGAAAAGATAAGAGAATGGTCTCATGGCGAGGTTACAAAGCCAGAGACAATCAATTATAGAACTTTGAAGCCAGAAAAAGATGGTCTTTTCTGTGAGAGAATCTTTGGACCAAGCAAGGACTGGGAATGTCATTGTGGTAAGTACAAGAAGATTCGTTTTAAGGGCGTTGTCTGTGACCGTTGTGGTGTAGAGGTTACAAAAGCTTCCGTACGTCGTGAGCGTATGGGACATATCGAGCTTGCTGCACCAGTGTCACATATCTGGTACTTCAAGGGAATTCCAAGCCGTATCGGATTGATGCTTGACATTTCTCCAAAGCTTTTGGAGAAGGTACTGTACTTTGCATCTTACATTGTAATTGATCCGGGAGAGACGAATCTGGAATACAGACAGGTGCTCTCTGAGGCAGAATACAGAAAGGCAGAAGAGGACTTCGGCGGAAAGTTCCGTGTTGGAATGGGTGCCGAGGCAATTAAGGAGCTTCTTCAGGCAGTTGATCTGGACAAAGAGGCTGAGACTTTGACAGAGGAGCTGCAGACAGCAACCGGACAGAAGCGTGCACGTGTCATTAAGCGTCTGGAGGTTGTAGAAGCATTCCGTAACTCACATAATAAGCCTGAGTGGATGATTCTGGATGCAATTCCAGTTATCCCACCAGATATCCGTCCAATGGTACAGTTGGATGGTGGTAGATTCGCAACTTCCGATCTGAATGATCTGTATCGTCGAATCATCAACCGTAACAACCGTTTGAAGAGACTGTTGGATCTGAAGGCACCTGACATCATTGTTCGTAATGAGAAGCGTATGCTGCAGGAAGCCGTTGATGCATTGATTGATAATGGTAGAAGAGGACGTGCGGTAACTGGTCCTGGTAACCGTGCATTGAAGTCTCTTTCTGATATGTTAAAGGGTAAGCAGGGACGTTTCCGTCAGAACCTTCTTGGTAAGCGTGTTGACTATTCCGGACGTTCCGTTATCGTAGTTGGTCCGGAGCTGAAGATTTATCAGTGTGGACTTCCAAAGGAAATGGCAATCGAGCTGTTCAAGCCTTTCGTAATGAAAGAATTGACAGCACGTGGTATTGCTACAAACGTAAAGGCAGCAAAGAAGAAGGTTGAGTCTTTGGAGCCAGAAGTATGGGATGTATTGGAGGATGTAATCAAAGAGCATCCAGTTATGCTGAACCGTGCCCCGACGCTTCACAGACTTGGTATTCAGGCATTTGAGCCAATCCTGGTAGAAGGTAAGGCAATCAAGCTTCATCCATTGGTATGTACCGCGTTCAACGCCGACTTCGATGGAGACCAGATGGCTGTGCACCTTCCACTTTCTGTAGAGGCACAGTCTGAGTGTAGATTCCTGCTTCTGTCACCAAACAACTTGTTGAAGCCTTCTGATGGTGGTCCGGTAGCCGTTCCTTCTCAGGATATGGTACTTGGTATTTACTATCTGACTATGGAGCGCTATGCAAGTATTTCTGACGAAGAAGCTGCAAATGTAGAGATTAAGAAAGAATATCTTGCTGACGACGAGAAGGGCAATCTGGAGCAGTTGCATACAGATTGTTATGCAGGCGAGTTAGATGCAGATGATTATATCAGAGTTCGTGTCGTTGCAAAGAAGACAAAGGCAGAGACATTCTACAAGAATATTGTAGGAACAGTCAGAAACTTCATGAAGCCGAAGTTCAGCAGCGAGAACCTTGCAATGCTCGCATATGAGAACAAAGAGATTACATTACATCAGAAGATCGAAGTTGTTCGTACTGTTACGACTCCAGATGGCGAGAAGCATACAGGATTCGTTGAGTGTACACTGGGACGTCTGATCTTTAACGAGATTATTCCACAGGATCTTGGATTCGTAGACAGAACAAATCCAGATAATATCCTGGAGCCAGAAATCAACTTCCATGTTGATAAGAAGCAGTTGAAGAAGATCCTTGACAAGTGTATCAATACACACGGTGTTACAAAGACCGCAGAGGTATTGGACGATATCAAGGCAATGGGTTATAAGTACTCAACAAGAGGTGCGATTTCAGTATCTATTTCTGATATGACAGTGCCTGCATCTAAGAAGGATATTCTGGAGCATGCACAGGAAATCGTAGATAAAGAGAATATGCTGTTCGGTCGTGGATATCTGACCGACGAAGAGCGTTATCATGCCGTTGTCAAGACATGGCAGGATGCTGATGACAAGCTTACAAAGGCTCTGTTGGATGGACTTGACAAGTATAACAACATCTACATGATGGCAGATTCCGGTGCCCGTGGTAGTGATAAGCAGATCAAGCAGCTGGCTGGTATGCGTGGACTGATGGCAGATACATCAGGACGTACCATCGAGCTCCCAATCAAGTCAAACTTCCGTGAAGGTCTTGACGTATTGGAGTACTTCATCTCTGCGCATGGTGCTCGTAAGGGACTTTCTGATACAGCCCTTCGTACAGCCGATTCTGGATACCTGACACGTCGTCTGGTAGATGTATCGCAGGATCTTATCATCCGCGATGTTGATTGTAGCGTAGATCGTGAAGAGAAGCCAGGCATGTATGTCGAAGTATTTATGGAAGGTGATCGTGTAGTCGAGAGCCTGAAAGATCGTATCACAGGTCGTTACGCAGCGGAAAGCATTTACGATAAAGATGGTAACATGCTTGTAAAGGTAAATCATATGATCACTCCAAAGCGTGCAGAGAACGTTTTGAAGAATGGTGTAGATAAGGATGGTGTTCCATTTACACTCGAAGGTGAGTCAGAACCAAGAAGAGATGCAAAGATCAAGATTCGTACGATCCTCACATGTCGTTCACACCTTGGCGTATGTTCAAAGTGCTACGGTTCAAACATGGCAACCGGACAGGCAGTTCAGGTTGGTGAGGCAGTCGGAATCATCGCTGCGCAGTCAATCGGTGAGCCTGGTACACAGCTTACAATGAGAACATTCCATACAGGTGGTGTGGCCGGTGGAGATATTACACAGGGTCTTCCTAGAGTTGAGGAGTTGTTCGAGGCAAGAAAGCCAAAGGGACTTGCAATCATCACAGAACTTGGTGGTGTGGTTGAGATCCGTGAGACAAAGAGAAAGCGTGAAGTAGTCATTACAAATCAGGAGACAGGTGAAGCAAAGGCTTACCTTATTCCTTATGGCTCACGTTTGAAGGTACAGGATGGACAGGTACTTGAAGCCGGTGATGAGCTGACAGAGGGTTCTGTAAATCCACATGATATCCTGAAGATCAAGGGTGTACGTGCTGTACAGGATTACATGATCCAGGAAGTACAGAAGGTATACCGTCTACAGGGTGTTGAGATCAACGATAAGCATATCGAGGTTATCGTTCGTCAGATGCTGAAGAAGATTCGTGTTGAGGAAAGCGGAGATAGCGATTACTTACCAGGAATCAACGTAGATGCACTTGAGTTCACAGAGCTCAACGAGAAGCTGGAAGCAGAAGGCAAGGAACCAGCAAAGGGAACGCAGATTATGCTTGGTATTACCAAGGCTTCTCTTGCTACAAATTCCTTCTTGTCAGCAGCATCCTTCCAGGAGACAACCAAGGTATTGACCGATGCCGCTATCAAGGGCAAGGTTGATCCGTTGATCGGTCTGAAGGAGAACGTCCTGATTGGTAAGCTGATTCCTGCTGGTACAGGTATGAAGCGTTATCGTAATGTGAAACTTGACACAGGCGATGGAAACATCGATATGTCAGAGGTAACAGGCGAAGAGACAGGTGATTTCGAGGAAGCAGATGCAACCGTAGAAGAAACTGTTAACACAGAAGAGTAATAAAATAAACACACATGGTTGGTGACAGCCATGTGTGTTTTCTTATAAATGACTTTATTTTCTAAAAAAATGAAATTTTTCTTATATTTTGCAGGTTCCCCTGTTGACATCCGACGATTTGAATAATATAATAGTCAAGCATGCGTTTAAGGCATGTAATTTTTGTGTATACTTGTGTATGCATGGTGTAAAATATTTTGAATGGAGGTGAAAACATGCCAACTTTTAACCAGTTAGTTAGAAAGGGAAGACAGACTGTAGAGAAGAAGTCTACTGCACCAGCGCTCTTAAGAAGTTACAACTCACTTAAGAAAAAGCCTACTGATACAGCTTCACCACAGAAGAGAGGTGTTTGTACAGCAGTTAAGACAGCTACTCCTAAGAAGCCTAACTCAGCTCTTAGAAAGATCGCCAGAGTTCGTTTGTCAAACGGAATCGAGGTTACATCTTACATCCCAGGAGAAGGTCACAACCTTCAGGAGCACAGCGTTGTTCTGATCCGTGGTGGTAGAGTAAAGGACTTACCTGGTACAAGATACCATATCATCAGAGGTACTCTTGATACAGCAGGTGTTGCTAAGAGACGTCAGGCACGTTCTAAGTACGGTGCTAAGAGACCGAAGGATGCAAAATAAATCGGTAGATTAGTATTGTAACAGTTCGTATTTCAAGAACTAAAAAGTGCGAAAGTGGGTTATGTTTTCCGTATTATATATTTATAGAAGGAAAGATAGCAATTTCCGCACGAACACATTTCCACAATACTCAAGTACAGCAGGTAACGGTTTGCTGTATCTCTATTGAGGGGAATGTGAGTACCGTTGAATTAATTCGGATTGAAAGATCCAAAAATAATTAAGGAGGGAAGAACCGTGCCACGTAAAGGACATATTGCAAAAAGAGACGTATTAGCGGATCCAATTTACAACAATAAGATCGTTACAAAGCTTATCAACAACATCATGCTTGATGGTAAGAAGGGTGTTGCTCAGAAGATCGTTTACGGTGCTTTTGATCGTATCGCAAACGAGACTGGTAAGGAGGCTTTAGAGGTTTTCGATGCTGCTATGAATAATATCATGCCATCACTCGAAGTTAAGGCCAGACGTATCGGTGGTGCAACATACCAGGTTCCAATCGAAGTAAGACCTGACAGAAGACAGGCTTTAGCGCTTCGTTGGTTGACAACTTACTCACGTGCAAGAAGTGAGAAGACTATGGAAGAAAGACTTGCAAAAGAGCTTATGGATGCAGCAAACAATACAGGCGCATCTGTTAAGAGAAAAGAAGACATGCACAAGATGGCAGAGGCAAACAAGGCATTTGCTCATTACAGATTCTAGTTTTCGGGTGCATATATACTAAAATAAGGAGGAAAAAACCTTGGCTGGAAGAGAATATCCACTTGATAGAACAAGAAACATCGGTATCATGGCACATATTGATGCTGGTAAGACAACTCTTACAGAGAGAATTCTTTACTATACTGGTGTAAACTATAAGATTGGTGAGACTCATGATGGCGCTTCTACCATGGACTGGATGGAGCAGGAGAAAGAGCGTGGTATCACAATCACGTCTGCTGCTACAACATGTCACTGGACATTAGAGGATCATCATAAGAAGAAGCCAGGTGCTTTAGAGCATCGTATCAATATCATCGATACTCCGGGACACGTAGACTTTACTGTTGAGGTAGAGCGTTCACTTCGTGTATTGGACGGAGCTGTTGGTGTATTTGATGCAAAGGCTGGTGTTGAGCCACAGTCAGAGAACGTATGGCGTCAGGCTGACACATACAATGTTCCACGTATGGCATTCATCAATAAGATGGATAAAATGGGTGCAGACTTTTTCATGTCTGTACAGACAATCATTGACCGTCTTGGCAAGAATGCAATTCCTGTACAGATTCCAATCGGACAGGAAGATGATTTCATCGGACTGATCGATCTGTTCGAGATGGATGCATACTATTATAAGAACGATGAGGGTACAGATATCGAGATTACAGATATCCCTGCAGATTTGAAAGAGCTTGCTGATAAGTGGCATGAGAATCTGGTAGAGAAGTGTTGTGAGCTTGATGATGACCTTATGATGCAGTATCTTGAGGGTGAGGAGCCATCTATCGCTGATATGAAGGCTGCACTCCGTAAGGGTACAATCGCAAACGAGGCAGTTCCTGTATTCTGTGGTTCTGCTTACAAGAACAAGGGTGTTCAGAAGATGCTCGATGGCGTTATCGAGTACATGCCTGCTCCTACAGATATCCCTGATATCACAGGTACAGACGAAGATGGTAACGAGGTAACTCGTCCTTCATCTGATGAAGCTCCATTTGCAGCACTTGCATTTAAGATTATGACAGATCCTTTCGTAGGAAAGTTAGCATTCTTCAGAGTATATTCCGGTACATTGAACTCAGGTTCTTATGTACTGAACGCAACAAAGGGTAAGAAGGAGCGTGTAGGACGTATCGTTCAGATGCATGCAAATTCCCGTACAGAGATCGACAAGGTTTATTCTGGCGATATCGCTGCAGCAGTTGGATTCAAGATCACAACAACTGGTGATACAATCTGTGACGAGCAGCATCCGGTAATCCTTGAGTCTATGGAATTCCCTGAGCCGGTTATTGAGCTTGCTATCGAGCCAAAGACAAAGAATGATCAGGGTAAGATGGGTGAAGCTTTGGCAAAGCTTGCTGAAGAAGATCCTACATTCCGTGCACATACAGATTCAGAGACAGGTCAGACAATCATCGCAGGTATGGGCGAGCTTCACTTGGAAGTTATCGTTGATCGTCTTCTCCGTGAGTTCAAGGTTGAGGCAAACGTTGGTGCACCTCAGGTTGCTTACAAGGAGACATTTACTAAGGCTGTTGATGTAGATAGCAAGTACGCTAAGCAGTCTGGTGGTCGTGGTCAGTATGGTCACTGTAAAGTTAAATTCGAGCCTATGGATGCCAACGGAGAAGAACTGTACAAGTTCGAATCCACAGTTGTTGGTGGTGCTATTCCGAAGGAATACATCCCTGCAGTTGGCGAAGGTATCGAAGAGGCTATGAAAGCCGGTATCCTTGGCGGATTCCCGGTAGTCGGCGTATATGCTAACGTATATGATGGTTCTTACCATGAAGTCGACTCTTCTGAAATGGCATTCCACATTGCAGGTTCTCTTGCATTCAAAGATGCTATGCAGAAAGCAGCTCCGGTTCTTCTTGAGCCGATCATGAAGGTTGAGGTTACTACTCCGGAAGATTACATGGGTGATGTTATCGGTGATATCAACTCCCGTCGTGGTCGTATCGAAGGTATGGAAGATATCGGCGGTGGTAAGATGATCCGTGGATACGTTCCGCTTTCCGAAATGTTCGGATATGCTACAGACCTTCGTTCCAGAACACAGGGACGTGGTAACTACTCTATGTTCTTTGAGAAATATGAGCAGGTTCCGAAGTCTGTACAGGAAAAAATCCTTTCTAAGAAAGACTGATAATTTTGATCATCTGCAGTCTGTTGGTGTTTAAAGCCAACGGACTGCAGGAGATATAACGTTATTGTTCACTTCGTTCTCAGTAACGTTGCCAAAAATTCATTCCAGATTGTTTTCTGCAATGGAATTTTGGCATATACATGCCAAAACACCTCGTGTGATAGCGGCGTGGGTGAGCTGTAA
>OOAA01001331.1_pt1 | contig 12736 bp, 9 predicted proteins | sample 1671671 | NCBI WGS metagenome assembly OOAA01 (sample SAMN06348180, study PRJEB24527) | human gut metagenome | biome: human gut; feature: ankylosing spondylitis patient; material: feces | host: Homo sapiens | place: China | collected 2015-10 | reverse complement strand
TTGTCAGCTATGTCTACAACAACTGCGGCGTGGGCTGGAGCTTCGGCAGGCTGGGCGCGGAGGGACTGCGCCAGCTCTGTACGCGGGTGTCCGCCGCCAATGTCCGGCCGGGCGATCTGGTGTTCTTCCAAGGCACCTATGACACCACCGGCGCGTCCCATGTGGGCATCTATGTGGGCAATAATATGATGCTCCACTGCGGCGACCCCATCCAGTACGCAAGCCTCAATTCAAGCTACTGGCAATCCCATTTCCTTGCTTATGGGCGCGTACCTGCGCCTTGATCTCTCAGAAAGGAGCCGAATATGAACCCGAAAATCAGCAGGCTGCGGGCGGAGCGCGAGAAGAACAACGGCAAAATCGCCGCGCTCCAGACCCGCAACAGAGAAATCGACAGCCAGATCATGGAACTTGAGAACACCGACATCATCGGTATGGTGCGGGAAAGCGGCTTTACGCCGGAACAGCTCGCCCGGCTTCTTCAGTCCATGCGACAGGGGCAGTTCCCCGCGCCGGAGGCTGAACGGAACGAAACGGAGGAAAAACAGTATGAGGAAGTTTAACACCCGGCTTTTTGCCGGTCTGCTGGCGGTATTCTGCTGCATGACCGCCCTTTCCGCCACCGCCTACGCAGACGGCGGCTATTACGAACAAAGTGAGGACGGAAGCGAAACGCCGCCGTCCTCCATTGACAGCATCACCATCTCCACGGAAACCGTCAGACTGCCGGAGCAGCAGGGCAGCGAGGCGCTGACCCCGGACGGGAATCTGACCCTCATCGACGACATTTTGCAGTCCGCGCCCTATGCCAGCGTGGAGGAAGCGGCAGAAAACAAGCAGTTCATCACCGTCCAGAGCAAAAGCGGCAACTACTTCTACATCGTCATTGACCGCTCCGGAGACACGGAAAACGTGTATTTCCTCAACCTTGTGGACGAGGCTGACCTCATGGCGCTGATGGAGAACGGCGGCAGCGCCGCAGCCTGCTCCTGCAAGGATAAGTGCGAGGCAGGTGCGGTCAACACCGCCTGCGCGGTCTGCAAGACCAATATGACGGAGTGCATGGGAAAGGAAAAGGCCGCGGAAAAGACGCCGGAGCCCGACCCGACGCCGGATACGAGCGACAGCCCCGACAAGGACGGCGGCGAAAAGAAGTCCGGCAGCGGTCTTGTTGTGATTGTGCTGCTGCTCCTGATGGCGGGCGGCGGCGCGCTGTATTGGTTCAAGCTCCGTAAGAAAAAGCCCGACACAAAGGGACCTGTGGACTTGGACGATTACGACTACGGCGATGAGGACGAGGAATACGAAAACGAGGACGATGCGGACGAGCCGGAGGAAACGGAGGACGCGGATGCATGACCCTTTTCACCAAAAACCCGCTGGAGCGGCTGATGATGCAGCGCCCCTATCCGGGAAAAGAGGAAACGCCGCGCACCCCTGCCCCGGAGGGGCATTTCTGCTGCGGCTGTTCCCGCTACGGCACCGTCTGCCTCCGTCCCTGCTACCGTGACACCGACCTGCGGGAGAAACTGCGGGCAAAAGCGCCGGAGCGTTAGGACCCCGACCCTTGCCGCCTTCTCCCACCGATGCTACAATGTACCCATGAAAGACCAAATGCAGCGGAAAAGGATGTGATACGGATGCTGAGCTTTGAACGGGTGCTGGAGGCATTCAGGGAGCACCTTACAGAAGATACCGGCGTGGAGGTGGTGCCGACCCGGCACGGCTATACCTTCCTCACATGGGATGACAGGCGTGAAAATTGGGACACCGCTGAGATTTGCCTCACGCCGGAGGCGCTGCTGGACAGGCTGACCGGCGCGGTGGAAAGCTATGAACAGTGCCGCCTTTTGGATGGAACACGGGACCCAACCGACGCCGAGCGCAAAGCCTTTGCCGAGGCTGCCGAGCGATACCGGAAGCGGTGCCTTGAACGGCCCTGACTCATATACGATTAGAAAAACAGACACGAAAAGCAGTCCTTCGGGGCTGCTTTTTGCTATGCAGAAAAGGAGAAAAATGAATATGACACACCATAAATTAGTGATCGCGGAAAAGCCCTCCGTCGCCCAGTCCATCGCCGCCGTGCTGGGCGCGACCAAACGCAACGACGGCTATCTTTCGGGAAACGGCTACCTTGTAAGCTGGTGCTTCGGGCATCTGGCGGAGCTGGCGGGCGCGGATGTGTACGATGAAAAGTACGCAAAATGGCGCTATGACGATCTGCCCATCCTGCCCGCAAGCTGGCGCTTCACGCTGAAAGCGGACAAAGCCAAACAGTTCGAGCTGCTGCGGGACCTCATGCGCCGGGAGGACGTGACCGAGGTCATCAACGCCTGCGACGCGGGACGCGAGGGGGAGCTTATCTTCCGCACCGTCTACTACATGGCGGGCTGCACAAAGACCATGAAGCGGCTCTGGATCTCCTCCATGGAGGACGAGGCCATCCGAAAGGGCTTTGCGGACCTTCGTCCGGGGCGTGAATACGACGGGCTGCACCAGTCCGCCCTCTGCCGCGCCCGCGCGGACTGGCTGGTGGGCATCAACGCCACGCGCCTGTTTTCCGTCCTCTACCACCGCACTCTGAACGTGGGGCGCGTCATGACGCCCACGCTGGCGCTCATCGTCCAGCGTGAGGCGGAGATCGCCGCCTTTCGCCCGGAAGCCTTTTACACCGTGAGCCTCGGCTGCGGCAGCCTTGCCGCCGTGTCCGAAAAGCTCAGAAACAAAGAAGCTGCGGACGCCCTTGCCGCCGCCTGCGCTGGTCAGCCGGTCACGGTCAGGACGGTGCAGCGCACGGAAAAAACGGAGAACGCGCCCCGGCTCTACGACCTGACCGCGCTCCAGAGGGAGGCCAACCGCAGCCTCGGCTACACCGCACAGCAGACGCTTGACTACCTGCAAGCCCTCTACGAGAAAAAGCTCTGCACCTATCCCCGCACGGACAGCCGCTTCCTCACTGATGATCTGGAACCCTCTGTGCCGGAGCTTGTGACCGTTGCCGCCGCTATCTGCGAAACCACCGCACCGGAGGGCATGAACGCAAAACAGGTCTGCGACAGCCGCAAGGTCAGCGACCACCACGCCATCCTCCCCACCGCCAGCGCGGGCAAGGCGGATACCTCCGTCCTGCCGCTGGGCGAGCGCGAGCTTTTGCGCCTTGTGGCGGGACAGCTTCTCCGGGCGGTCAGCGACGCCCACCGCTATACAGATACCGCCGTTACGCTGGAGTGCGGCAGCGCTGTATTCACCGTCAAGGGCAGAACCACCCTCACACCTGGCTGGAAGCAGTATCTCGCACAGGAAAAGCGGGACGCCGCACTGCCGGAGATGTCGGAGGGACAGGTATTGGATTGCGCCGAAGCCGCCGTAAAGGAGGGCAAGACCACACCGCCCAAGCATTATACGGAGGATACGCTGCTCTCCGCCATGGAGACTGCCGGAAAGGAAGATATGCCGGAAGAAGCGGAACGAAAGGGGCTGGGAACGCCCGCCACCCGCGCCGCCATCATCGAAAAGCTGGTAGCCACGGGCTTTGTGGAGCGCAAGCGGGCGAAGAAGGCCGTCAGCCTTGTGCCTGCCCATACCGGCGTTTCCCTCATCACCGTGCTGCCGGAGCAGTTACAGTCCCCGCTTCTCACCGCCGAATGGGAATACCGCTTGCAGCAGGTGGAGCGCGGCGAGCTTTCCCCGGACGAGTTCATGACCGGCATTGCGGATATGCTCACGGATCTGGTGAAAACCTATCAGGTCATCTCCGGCGCGGAGGTGCTGTTCCCCTCAGGCCGTGAGGTCATTGGCAAATGCCCCCGCTGCGGCAGCGACGTGACCGAGAGCAAAAAGGGCTTCTTCTGCGAGAAAAACGACTGCCGCTTCGGGCTGTGGCGGGACAACAAGTTCTTTGCCGCCAAGCGCGCCGCTCTGACAAAAAAGGTCGCCGCCGCGCTGCTGGCAGACGGGCGGGTGAAGCTCACCGGCCTCTACTCCGAAAAGACCGGCGGCACCTATGACGCGGCGGTGGTGCTGGAGGATACCGGCGAGAGCGTCCGCTTCCGTTTGGAATTTGACAAGGGGGCGAGGACATGAAGCTCTCCAAGCTGGAGCAGGAAAGTATCATCCTCTACAACGAGGAAGAATCCACCGCCAGCATCTACACCCACGACCCCAAGCTGAAGCGCAAGCTCAAGCGCCTTGCGGAGAAATACCCAGACAAGGTGTACCCGGATAAGGCCGTCCATGCCGGAGCGGTCAGCTACGCCGTGCCGAAAAGCTGCGTCAGCGTCCGGGAGCCGTTCAGCGACGAGCGGCGCAGGGCCGCCAGCGAACGCGCCAAAAACGCCGGATATACGCCGCCCGCAAGGAGTATATACTCCGAAAACGAATAAGAACCGAGCGCCCGCACAGGAAAGCCTACCCCTGCGCGGGCGCTGCCATTTTAGGGGTAAACAGCCCATGAAATGAAAGGAAGTGCCTATGACACGAAAATCTCCGTATCCGACAAGAGCGGATTATCCGGCATTGATTGAAAATGCCAAGCCTGCGCTGCGCGAGCTGCTGGAAGCGGCCTCGTATGAACGGAGGATCGCCGTTCTCAACGAATGTTCTCTCGATGTGGTCAATACCGTCTGCACGATCATGGTGCTGGGGCGGCACAGCCTCTATCTTCGCCGCAAAAAGCCTTTCAACGCGCCGGACGCGGTTTTTGTCCGGTGGGCGGCGGACCTGTGGACGCTGCGTGAGCAGGACAAGGCAGGCGACATCCGCTATCTCTGCGGAAAAACGGATTTACGGGAATATCTTTCGCGGGGGCTTCAGCTCCTGCGTATCGACCTGATGAAAGGAGGCAAAAATGCCAGAGAAGCCCGGTAAAAACAGAGAACAGCTCAAGGAGATCACCGACCGCATCGAGGCGGGTATCCGCGACATCTTTGAATCCGGCGATATGGATAAGTACCGCAATTACCTGCGCACCATGAGCCGGTTTCACAACTATTCCCTCAACAATCAGGCGCTCATCCACTTGCAGCGCCCGGACGCCACACTTGTGGCGGGCTACAACCGCTGGCGGGACAAGTTCTCCCGCCATGTGCTGCGGGGCGAGAAGGGCATCACCATCATCGCGCCCACGCCGTATAAGAAGAAAATCGAGCAGGAAAAGCTCGACCCGGACACCAAGCTGCCCATTCTGGACGCGGACGGCAAAATCGTCACCGAGGAAAAGGAAATTGAAATACCCATGTTCCGTCCGGTAAAGGTGTTCGACTACGCCCAGACGGACGGAAAGCCGCTGCCGGAGCGCGTGGCCAGCCCCGTCGCCAACCTGACCGGCAGCGTGGAGAATTATGAGGCGTTCATGGAGGCGCTGCGCCGTTCCTCTCCCGTGCCGGTGGAGGTAAAGCCGCTGTCTGCGGATATGGACGGCTATTTCAGCCCCAAATCCCAGAGCATCACGCTGCGGGAGGGCATGAGCGAGGTGCAGACGGTATCCGCCGCCGTCCATGAGATCGCCCACGCCAAGCTCCACAATTACGCCTTGCAGCAGCCAGAGGAGCGCAGGCATAAGAGCCGCAATACCGAGGAGGTGGAGGCCGAAAGCATCTCCTTTATGGTCTGCGCCTACTTTGGCATCGAAACCGGCGCAAACAGCTTCGGCTATGTGGCAACGTGGTCAAAAAACGCCGAGCTGCCGGAGTTCCGTGCCAGTCTGGATACCATCGGCAAGACCGCAAACGGCATCATCACCGACGTGGAAAAGCATTTCGCGGAGGTTTGCAAGGAGCGCGGCATCGAGCTTCCCAAGGACACGGAATACGAGCTTGTCACCATCCCGCCCTCCCGCGCCGACGCGCTGGCCTTCGCCGCCGACTACGCGGCGTTCCTGCGCCGGGGTCTGAACGTTCCCGACAGCGCAGAAGGACCCACAGCGGCTTCGGTTGCGGACAGGCTACTTGCCGGAGAGGGCGCAGAGCTGCGGAAGGAGCTGGAGGATTTCGTCAAGCTGGCAGACGAGATCGGCATCGACGACGGCTCTCATGGGCTGCTGGAACGCTTCAACGGCCTGTTCCGTCAGGAATGGCGGGCAAAGGAGAAACCGCAGCCGGAGATTGAAACAGAAACGCCGAATGTTGTGGATGAGCTGCCGCCCCTGCCGGAGCTGGAGCAGGGCTATCCCATGCCGGATACCGGCATCGGCTTTTTGGAAATGTATCAGTACGGCTACACAGACGGCAACGCCATGCTGCCGCTGACCAAGGAGCGCGCCATGGAGCTGTTCATGCAGGACGTTCCCGTGTTCCTGCTCTATGCCGACAGCACCGAGGCCATGGCGCTGGACGCCGAGGATATTTCCTCCCACACCGGCGTGTTCGGCGTGGAGCGCGAGGAATGGGACGCGGTGCGCGGCGTTGTGACGCTGAGCGAGCAGGCGGACACGGAGAAGCTGTTTCTGGAAAACCCGCAGGACGCTTTCCTCATTTACCAGATTCGGCGCGGCGGTGAATTGGACGCTTACCGCTTCATGAACTATGACTACTTGCAGAGCAAGGGCGTTACGCCGGAGCGCGGCGGCTACGACGCGATCTACACCGGAGGGTTTATGGATTATGGGAATGCCAGAACCAATCTGGATATGATTTATCAGCGGTTCAACGTGGATCATCCTGCGGATTTCAAGGGACACAGCCTGTCGGTCAGCGACATCGTTGCCCTAAAGCAAAACGGCGTAGTATCCTGTCATTACGTTGACAGCATCGGCTTCCGGGAGCTTCCCAATTTCCTCAAGCCGGAGAACTACCTCAAAAATGCGGAGATGGCCATGGAGGACGACTACGGCATGATAGACGGCATCATCAACAACGGCCCCAAGCAGCCCACCGTAACAGCGCTGGAGGAGCAGGTCAAGGCGGGCTTTTCCATTTCCCTGACGGAGCTGGCTGCGGCCTCCCACCGCGAACAGAAGAAGCCCTCCGTGCTGGAAAAGCTCAGGGAAAGGACGCCGGAGCAGTCGAAGAATAAAACAGCGCCCAAACGGAGCGCGGAAAGAGAGCTTTGATATGAACGACAAGCATTTCACCCACGATGAAGTCAGCCTTATGAGCATCTACAACGCGGCAGGTACCCGCGAGGGCCTGATCGCAGCCCTCACAGAAATGCGGGGGTATCTGGACGCGGAGGAGGCTGAGCTGCGGGAGCTGACGGACAGCGCCCTCGCAAAGCTGCGCGGCATTACCGACGCGGAGTACGCCGCCCTTGACCTGACGCCGGATTTTGACCTCTGAGCAAAGCTGACTGTTTTACGGTCAAGAGCCGGAAAAATCGCAGATTCGCCGCTGGGAGTGCGCCGGATGAGGAATGTATCATCCGGCGCGTTTCTGTTTGAAAATCGCCGTTTTTCCCAAGTCATGAGCCGGAGAAAATACCCCAAAATCGCGCCTGCTTCGCGCAGGAGGCGCAGAAAGGCCATTTATGAGAACAGGACTGACAAAAGCGCAGAAAATCACGGAGATCACCTTTGACGAAAAAGAACCCCTTATCCATATCCGCACCCACAATACTGACCTCAAGAACCGCCTTGCCGCCTACGCCGCACATCACCCCACAGAGTGCCGCCAACTGGACGCAGACCCCGACACAGGCGGCATGGAGTTCACCATCCGCAAGGGGCGCTTGTCCTTCCGCCTGACCGCGCCGTACAGTGAGAAGCGAAAACGGAAAGCAAGCGAGGCGGCAAAAAGAAACGGCTTCAACAGAAAACCATGAGAGGAGGATTTTGCTTATGCCCAACAAACTGCAAGCCTATGCGGAGCAGGCGGAGCGCACCGCGCGGCAGATCACCGGCAGCCATCTGGCGTGGACGGCGTTCCTGACCACCGCCGCAAGGCTGTATAAGTACCCCTACAACGAGCAGCTCATGATCTATATGCAGCGCCCGGAGGCCACCGCCTGCGCGGAGTACGACTTCTGGAATGAGAAAATGGGGCGCTATGTCCGGCGCGGCAGCACGGGCATCGCCCTCATTGACGCTTCCGGCTACAAGCCCCGGCTTAAATACGTCTTTGACGTTTCCGACACCGGCGGCAAGGAAAACGCCCGCCGCGTCAACTTGTGGGAGCTGAAAGACGCGCATACGGACAGCGTGAGCGCCATGCTGGAGCGTAATTACGGCGTTTCCGGCAAAAACGGCCTTGCGGAGCAGTTCGAGAGCGTCGCTTCCCAGCTTGCTGCGGAATACTGGCGCGACCATTCCCGCGACATCCTCGGCATCGTTGCGGATTCCTATCTGGAGGAGTATGATGATTACAACATCGAGGTGGCGTTCAAAAACGCCGCGGCGGTCAGTATCACCTACTCCCTCATGTCCCGCTGCGGGATGCAGCCGGAGGATCACTTTGAACACGAGGATTTTTTCAGCATCTTTGATTTCAACACCCCGCGCACGGTGGCAGCCCTCGGCACGGCGGTCAGCGAGATCAATGAACAGGTTTTGCGGCAGATCGAAGTCACCATACGAAATTATGAGCGCGAACACAGCGCGGAAAGGACGGCAGAGCATGGAGAACAACCTGACTTACACGATGAACGGAGATTACCTGATTCCCGACCTGAAGATCGAGGTGCCGGAGCAGCCCCTCGGCAAGTACGGGCGGATGCGCCAGAAGTACCTGAAGGAGCATCGGCCCATCCTCTGGAACCAGATGATTCTGGAGGAAACCCTGTTCCCGCACCTGCTGGAGATCGAGCAGGCGGCGCAGAGCCGCTTAGAGCAGATGATGCCGAAGCTGGCGGCGGAGGCAGGAGCGACGGAGAGCCTGAAAGCCCGCGACCCAATGAAATGGGTGGGCCTGATGAACACCTGCAAGGCGCAGGCGGAGGAAGTGATTCTCGCGGAGCTGATCTACGCATAACAGAACACCCCGCACGGGGCGGTCAGCTATCCTTTTTCCCCACCGAAGCGGAACAGATTACAGCCATAGAAGAAGCGGAGAGCGTTGCGCAGACGCCCTTCGCTTTTTCCGTTTCTCAGGCGCAGCTTGACCATGTGCTGCGGCTGGGCGGCAACGAGGACGATACCCGCATGGTCATTGCCGCCGCGTTCCAGAAGCAGAAGTCTGTGGAGGACGTTGCCGCGCTGCTGCAAAGCACCTTTCACGGCGGCAACGGCTTTAAGACGCCGGAGGGCGAGCTTTCCGCGTGGTACGCCGTAGACGGCATCCACATCGCCCCCGGCAGAAGCGCGGAGTATGTGCGCAGCGCGCAGGTAATCGCATGGCAGGACGCCGCCGCGCGCATTTCTGAGCTTATGGACAGCGGCGCGTATGCCTCCAATGTGGAGCTTGCCGAGGCAGGGCAGCATGAGCGGATGCAGCTTGCCCAAGCCCTCTGGTATCTGAAACACGATCTCAGCGACGAGGCGCGGGAACAGGGCTATCTCTCCTGTATGGATACGCTGCGGGGCGGCGGATTCCCTGATGAAACGGCGCGGCTGGCAGAGCAACTGACAAACACGGATTTCCGCGAAACGCTCTCCGGCGAGTTCGCACAGTTTTACGCCGCCCATGAGCAGGACAGAAGTCTGCTGAGATTCCACTATCACAAGCTCGATCAAATCTGGCAGAGCCTGCGGGACCTGTCCTTGCCCCGTAGGGAGTATTCCTCCGAAATGGCCGCAGTGCCGGAGCTGGCACGCTTCATCACCGAGGATGAGATCGACCACGCGCTGGATCGCGGCAGCGGCGTGGAGGGCGGCAAGGGCAGGATCTACGAATACTTCACCGCCGACCATACCGGCAAGGAAAAGGCAGCTTTCCTCAAAGATGAGTACGGCATAGGCGGGCGCTCCCACGCCGTTTCCGGTGCATCCCATAGTGATGAAAGCCACGACAGTCGCGGCATTGTCCTGAAAAAAGCAGGCTGTGCCAATGCGGAGCTGAGCTGGACGAAGGTGGCTGCAAGGATCGACGCCCTCATTCAGAAGGACCGCTTTCTCTCTCCAAGGGAAAAGGAGCGCTATGCCCAGCTTCAGCGGGAAAAGGAAGCGGAGCGTGAACTGCCAACACAGGCACAGATTGACTACAATTCCATCAAGGAAGCCCACCCGGACGACATCGTGCTGTTTCAGGTGGGCGATTTCTTTGAGATTTACGGCGAGGACGCGAAGCAGGCAGCGGAGCTACTTGACCTCAACCTTACCACAAGAGCGATACCCGGCGCTGGCCGTGTTGCTATGTGCGGCGTTCCGGCGCACAATCTGGAGAACTATGTGGAGGAACTGCGGGACAAATACGATGTAACCATTGCCGCAGCGCCGGACTTTAGAGGTGAGCGCCGCGTCTATACCCTGCGCTCCGTTGACCATGAGGCGGAAGCCGCCATTGACGCATACGAAGCCGAGTTTGGCGCAGACGGTACGAGGGTATTCCGCGATCCTGCCGCAGAGCAGCCACAGCCCACGGTGGCAGAGCTATTTGAGGGGTATAAGCTGACCGTGGGCAACGCGCTTGTCGCGGACGATGCTTTCCTCAACGCCTGCCGCAACTCTGACCGGGAGAACGCCTATCTGGAGGGTGCGGCGGCAATCCGGCGCATTGTCACAGAATCCGGTGATTTGCAGCTCACACGGCTCTATTTCGATATGCCCGCGTTCCACAACCGGCTGCATCAGGAGCTTTTGGACGAGCTTTACCCCACGCTGGCAACCACGGTCACGCCCTCACCCTACAAGGTGACGCAGGAGGACATCGACGCGGCCTTGCAGCAGTGGAACGGAAAAATTGAAAGCAAGCACGCAGTTGTCCGCTATATGAAGGCTCACGCCCGCGACCGGGACACCGCCGCATGGCTGGCAGCGGAATACGGCGTAGGCGACAGCTCCAAGCCGCTGCAAATCTCCGTGGGAAATTCCGAGCCGGTCACGCTGTCATGGGCGAAGGTGCAGCGGCGCATTGCGCAGCTCATTCAATCCGATAACTTCTACACCGAGCAGGAACAGGACAACTTTGACAATATTGACCCCATCGCCATCCGGGAAGCGCTTGCTGAACGCGGTATTGTGGGCGGGCGCATTGTGGACGCGGAGGCAAACCGCAACAGCCCCTTCGTCCGGCAGGTCATGGCGGACGTGGAGAGAATCGCGGCGCAGGAAGCGCAGGCGGCGCACATGGACTCACCGGACCGTTTTTCCATCCGTCTGCACCCCAACGAGGGCGGCATTACCGGCATCTGGGACTCGGCCCTTGACCGCTTCTATGAGGAGGGTGGGCAGGTGCTTCGCTTCGCGGAGCAATCTAACGCCATTGACTACCTCTCCAGTATTCAGCGCAGCCGCGGTATGGAGCCGGACGCGCCGGTTTTCACAACGCCGCTGGGGAATGCCTATCGCGTGGGCGACGGCTTTTCCTCCGCCGCAGCCGAACAGCGGGATACTCTGATGGTGGTCGAGCGTGTAGACGAAGATAATGTTTGGTACACTCTGCCAAGCGTCCCGGAGCAGGAAACGGTCAGCGTAGACCGCACCGTTTTTGAGCGTTACCTCGACACCGGCTATTTCTTCGCTGCGGAGCAGCCGCAACCTGTCAAGGAGGTCACTGCCGAAAACGAACAGGAAAATATGATTTTCCGTGCGCCGTATGCCGTGGGTGATACCGTCTATCTGGACAACACGCCCTTTGAGATCACGGAGGTCGGCGCACTCAACGTGCAGCTTCGTGACCCTGCGCTCCGCTATCCCGTATTCCGCGCCGAAAGCCGCGAGAACTTTGAACGGCTGCTGCGCCGGGATGAGCGGAACGCCGCCATAACAGATTATCTTCCCGCACGGAACAGAAACGACGACCTCCGCGACCTCCTGATGAACGGCATCCTCACGCCTGACATCCGGGACGAGGTGCGGGAGCTGTTCCGGCAGGGCGAGGGCAATGCCGCCATCGGTGCGTATCTTTCCAACGTTTTCGCCGCGTCGGACGCGGACACCATGACGCTGGAGGACGGCAGCGAAGCGGATTTCATCACCTCAAGAAGCGGCTTTCAGGCGCAGGTGCATGGAGAAAAGGGCGTACACGACCTCGGATTGTCGTGGCCGGACGCCGCTCCCGTGCTGCGCGCCGTTTTTCTGGAGGAAGCGCAGGCGCAGAGCCGGACACAGGCGCAAGCTGAACAGACCATTTCCGTTCAAGAGCCGGAAGTTTCCCAACCGGAACAGACACCACCGGAAGCAGCAAAACCGGAGCAGCCGCAGTTTACCACGGAAACCGTAGCGTTCTACCCCGGCGAGAAAAGCCAGCTTCCCTATGACATTGAAATCCAGACTATCCGCACCACCGAGCCGGAGCCGCCTGCACCGCAAAAGCCGCCTGCGGAAAACTTCTGTATCACGGATGACAATTTAGGCATTGGCGGCGCAAAGGCCAAGTTCCGGGCAAATATGGCGGCAATCAATCTTCTGAAAGAGCTGGAATTTGAGGGCTTGCAGGCCAGCCCGGAGCAGCAGGAAATTCTCTCCCGCTATGTGGGCTGGGGCGGGCTTGCGGACGCTTTTGATGAAAGCAAGGATAACTGGAAAGACGAATTTGCGGAGCTGTACGCCACACTTTCCCCGGAGGAATACGCCGCCGCCCGCGCCTCCACCCTCAACGCCCACTACACCAGCCCCACGGTTATCAAGGCAATCTATGAGGCTGTCGGCAGCATGGGCTTCCAGACCGGCAACATCTTGGAGCCTGCCATGGGCGTCGGGAACTTT
>OOAA01001326.1_pt1 | contig 12792 bp, 9 predicted proteins | sample 1671671 | NCBI WGS metagenome assembly OOAA01 (sample SAMN06348180, study PRJEB24527) | human gut metagenome | biome: human gut; feature: ankylosing spondylitis patient; material: feces | host: Homo sapiens | place: China | collected 2015-10 | reverse complement strand
TCTGAATGCCGGAATGTTCGTCCTGTTTGTGATTGGCCTGGGCTTCCTTATTTATGCAGGGGCGTGAGTCGGAGTCTAAAACAAGAACGGTTCTGGGGAAGTTGCAATAATTTTGGTGCGTTTTATCTCAGCTATAAGTTATTTATCGCGAAAAAGCCTTACATTTGTCTTAGTTTCTTGTTTATTGGATATGTACAAAACTAAAAAGCAGGCTTTATGAAAGAGGATAATGATATTTTCAAGAAGTTCCGGGACTCTTTTAGTAAGATTGACGGACATTTCCATATATTAGAACAGCGTGTACCCGTAGAACGGCAGATGGAATATTTTAAATACTCGGAAAAGATCAGGAAAGATCAGGATAAGCCGGATATCTCGAAAATGGATTTTTCGGTTTTCGAGGATAGTCTGGATGATCCCGAATCGACTGTGGAACATAAGAAGTATGTATTGTCTATACTCGCTACCTCACGACAGGTAAAAGCATACAGGATATTGGAAGAATATGCCCAGGCTCCGGATCCGGATGTGGCAGACTGGGCATATATGGCTTTGATGGAAAGCCGTATCGCTCTGGAATCCGAACTGTCGGACGAGAAGCAGATTTATATCTCTACCGGTTTGGGAGGAAAAGGGGAGAAGTTGCGTTTTTATGTGCTGATCCTGGCGAATGAGCTGAAACCGTTCTTGGAGTATCAGAAGAAAGTGATTGAACGTGAATTCCCCTATTCCTTGGAAAAGGCGGGTTGCGAAATCGAGCGGTTGACAATAGGTGAAAAATATATGGAGCTGGTTTTCCTGATCCCTGTCCGGGCAGATATCAAGCAGGCGCTGGACAAGGTGATCAACGAATGTAACCAGTATGGAAACTTTCTTTCGCAGGTCTTCACGATCACGAATGTGAAGGAGTTGTCGGCCGAGGAAGTGGAAGAGATTATAAAAAAGAATGGAGGAAACAGTCAAGCAAGCCATTAAATATGGTATAGTGGGAGTGAGTAATACGGTGATAACCGCCGTTGTCATCTGGATCATGATGAAGTTGTTCGGATGTTCGGATGTTGTTTCGAATATGGTCGGTTATGTAGCAGGCGTATTGAATAGTTTTATATGGAATAAGCAATGGACATTCCGAAGTTCGGCTGGATGGATCGGCAGTGCCGTCCGTTTCGGTGTCGTGTTCGGAGTGTGTTATCTGTTGCAATTGGGGCTTTTAGTGTATGTCCTGAATTCATACCTATCGATCGACCCATATTATAACCAATTGATAGCAATGGCTTTTTACACGGTGATTAATTTTATCATGAATAAGTTTTATACGTTTAAAGCTTAAATGCAGATGAAGAAACTTGCGGTCATAGTCCCTTGTTATAACGAGGAGTTGGTCATTGCCGAATCATACCGGCGTACACGGGAGGCGTTGCATAAGCTCCCTGTTTTAACGGAAATTATCTATATCAACGACGGCAGCAGGGACCGGACGCGTCTGATGCTGGACGAGATCGCGGCTTCCGATCCGCAGGTGAAGGTGATCCATTTCTCCCGTAACTTCGGACATCAGCCGGCTGTCACGGCAGGTATCAACAATTGCGATGCCGACTTGGCTGTCATTTTGGATGCCGATATGCAGGACCCTCCCGAACTTATCCCATCCATTCTCGAATTGCAGGAAAAGGAGCAGGCGAACGTGGTTTATTGCGTCCGCAAGTCCCGCGAAGGGGAAGGGCTTTTCAAGAAAGTGACGGCGAAGGCTTTTTACCGTATGCTGAACTACATGAGTGATGTGAATTTCCCGTTAGATACAGGCGATTTCCGCTTGATAGACCGCAAGGTGATGGATCAGTTCGACCGTTTTCAGGAGCGTGGAAAATATATTCGCGGACTGATCAGCTGGGTAGGCTTCAAGCAGGTTCCTTTCTATTATGAACGAGAGGCACGTATTGCCGGAGAAACGAAATACCCGTTCAGCAAAATGTGGAAGTTTGCCACCACCGCTATGCTTTATTTCTCCAAGAAACCGTTGCGCCTGGCGACAAGCTTGGGCTTTATCGCCGTATTGGTCGGCATCGTGCTGGCCGTCTGGTTTACTTTAGGCAAGATATACGGCTTCAGCAATGCTGAAACAGGTTGGACTTCCATCATGACCTCCGTTATTTTCTTTGGCGGCGTTCAATTGCTGACAGTCGGTGTGTTAGGGCAATATATCGGCATCTTGTTTGACGAGATCAAAGCACGTCCGGAATATATTATCGATGAGAAGAAGAATTTCTAATCTGAATCTGGCTATTCGTGAATAAATACCCCATCGATCCAGATCGTAGCCTTTTGTCCTTTGAATTTGAGCAGGACATAATTCGGATCAGCCGGTCCTAACGGGAAGTGTGCGATAAACCATTCCTGCCAGAGCTCCTTTTTTATTTCAGCATCGGTAATTACCTCTACCTCTCCGGTTAATGCCACGCTATTGCCATTTTCGCTATAGCATAAGCCTGCTTTGGGATTCAGACGGAAATCTTTCGTTTTCAGAGAGTCGTTGCCGGTTGAATATCCTTCCGATTTGATTTTGCTCATGGGGACAGGGCGGGGATACCCTTCTTCGTTGACGGAAGTAATAACCACAACCTCGCAACGTTGCAATAACTGTTCTGCTTTTTCTTTCATAAGTTTCATATTTCAATGTTTTATTAGTTACGTGCAAATGTAGGGGTGGAACTGCCCTGCTCTATTGTAAAAAAACGACTTTTTCATTCCAGGTAAGTCAGCAAGACATCTTCGGGGATAGGGATCGAGAGGAAAGAAGCCGGTGTATTGCCGGATAACTGCCGGATTTCCTTATTGAAGTGGGAGAGGTCGTAATAGCCCGCTTCAACGGCAATCGTAAGCAGGTTGTCCGGTACGCAATTTTTCAGCAGGTCGATGGTGTTTCTGAATTTCATGATCCGGCTGTATTCTTTTGGAGTATAGCCGGTATATGCTTTGAATTTGCGTTCGAAATGACGTTGGCAAATGCAGATTTCATCCATCAATTGCAGGATCGGGAGACGCCCTTTCGAGCGATTAATCTGCTGCACGGCGAACGGGATCTGAGGATCAATCTCATAGTTGTCTTTCAGGCGGTGGATAAGGAACCGTTCGATCAGGCAAATCTGCTGCTGTAAAGTCTGTGCTTCACATAATGATTCGGCAAACGAGTCTGTAAAGAGAAGCGTCAAGTCGTTGCAGCTTATCCTCTGGTTCGTAAATTCAGAGAGAGGCGGTTTGCAGAAAGCGGTTAACCCGCAAGGATGGAAACGGACTCCCAGCATGTGAACGCTCGGCGTGTTCGTGACCAATTCCGAGAAAGTAGTCATCGGACCGACGAAGAAGCAACGATAGGGTTGCATGACCGGCTGGTTCGTGCCGACACATTGTGCAGTGTCTCCAATGGAAAAGATAAAGTCGCAGCAACCGTCCGGCAATATTTTGAAGTACGTGCCGAGTTCGGTTTTTCCTTTGAATACCCAATATTTATCAATGTAGGCCGACAATAGTCCGCAAGGTTGATATTCCGTGTACATATTTTTCTTGTTTTAGCGCGTGGCGAACGGGTGGATTACCGAACAAATCTGAGTCACCAGCCTGCGGATATTTTCTCTCGCAAATTCCGGTTCCATCGCTTTCTCCATTGTGACTGGACCGGGTGTGATCGAGAATATTCCCTGGAAGCCGGCCCGGTTCATTTGAGCTGCATCTTCTATGCTTCCTGCAAGTACTATGACGGGAATATTTTGTTTCCGGGCCTCTTCCAAGATACCGGAAGGCACTTTCCCCATCACTGTTTGCCGATCAGCCCGTCCTTCACCGGTAAAGATCAGGTCGGCTCCCGTTATTCTCTTACCGAAGTCCAGCACGTCGAGCATCAGGCGGATACCCGGTTTCAACTCGGCATTCAGGAACGCAAGGAAACCTCCGCCCATTCCTCCGGCTGCCCCGGCTCCGGGGATATCCGAAATGTCTTTGCCAGTAGTCGACAGGATAACCCGTGAAAGTGCCTGCATACCGGTATCCAGTTCTTTGACCATCTTGGCATCGGCTCCCTTTTGCGAAGCGAAGACGTAAGCCGCCCCGTCAGACCCGCAGAAGGGATTGCGTACATCGCAGGCAATCGTGAAGCGGGCCTCCTTTAAAGCCGGATGTACGGCAGATGTATCGATGGAGGCTACCTGCGACATGATCCTGCCTCCTGTCCCCAACAGATTTCCCCGCTTGTCCAGGAAACGGAACCCTAAGGCTTGCAGCATACCTAACCCTGCATCGTTGGTGGCACTGCCGCCTATGCCCACGATAAATTGGCGGCAACCTTGTTCGAGGGCGTCGAGAATCAGTTCTCCCGTCCCGTAAGTAGTCGTCAGCATCGGATTCCTTTTGTCTTCGGGAACCAAAGGCAAGCCGCTGACGGCTGCCATCTCGATCAGAGCTGTTTGCCCGTCGCCCGAAATACCGTACCGTCCCTGCACGAGCTCCATCAAAGGACCGTGTGCCGGCAGGGTCCGGTATTTCCCTTTTGTTGCGGAGGTGAGTATGTCTAACATTCCTTCGCCTCCGTCGGCGATCGGAAACAGCAAGGTCTCGCAATCGGGAAAGATCGTTTTGATACCTTCCATTACTGCACTTCCGGCTTCTTCCGAGGTTAGGCAGCCTTTAAAAGAGTCGATGGCTATTATTGCTTTATTCATTTTATCCGTCTTATAATGCTTCAGATGGTTTGTGAGTTCAAATGTATCTAAAGTTTATGAGAAATGACGGATTTCCAGAGAGAAAACAAAGCAATAAATAGATGCTCATTGGGAACAATTAGGTTAAAAAGAATGTTCCTTAAATAGAATTCAACATAAAAACAACTGAAATATGAAAGCAAATATAGGATTGATCGGGCTTGCCGTGATGGGCGAGAACCTGGCGCTCAATATGGAGAGCAAAGGTTTCACGGTTGCCGTATATAACCGGAGCGTACCCGGCGAAGAGGGAGTCGTAGACCGTTTTATCAATGGCCGGGGCAAAAGCAAACGTTTTATCGGAACGCATTCGATCGAACAATTGGTCGACTCGGTGAAAAGTCCTCATATCATCATGATGATGGTCAAAGCGGGGCGTCCTGTAGACGAGCTGATCTCGCAATTGCTCCCTTTCCTTTCGTCGGGCGATGTAATTGTCGACGGAGGCAATTCTGACTTCCACGACACGGAACGTCGTGTGAAGGAGTTGGAAAAGAAAGGGATCTATTTCGTCGGAACCGGAATTTCGGGAGGCGAGGAAGGAGCCTTGCACGGCCCGTCTGTGATGCCCGGAGGTTCGGTGGAAGCTTGGCCGCTGGTGAAAGACATCTTGCAGGGAATTTCCGCCAAGTTGGACGATGGTTCGCCTTGCTGCGAGTGGATCGGAGCGGGGGGAGCCGGCCATTTTGTGAAGATGGTGCACAACGGCATCGAATATGGGGATATGCAGCTTATTTCCGAAGCCTATTCGCTGTTGAAAAACCGGAAAGGATTGGACAACGATGCGATGGCCGTCGTCTTTGACGAATGGAACGGAGGGGAATTGGATAGTTTCCTGATCGAGATAACCGCCAATATTCTGCGTTTTCGTGACGAAGACGGAAAACCGTTGCTCGACAAGATATTGGATGTCGCCGGACAGAAGGGAACCGGCAAATGGAGCGCGATCGCGGCGATGGACGAGAATGATCCGCTGACGTTGATCACCGAAGCGGTTTACGCCCGCTTGCTCTCGGCCTTGTATCCCGAACGAATAAAGGCGGCAAGACTTTATAGTGGAAAGTTGAAAGTTGAAAGTGGAAAGTTATCAGACAACGCTCAACTTTCAACTTTCAACTTTCAACTTTCAATTGAAGACGTCCGTCAGGCACTATACGCAGCCAAGCTGATTTCCTATGCACAGGGATTCTCCTTGCTTCGCCACGCTTCCGAGCATTATGGTTGGGATTTGGATTACGGGACGATTGCCCGCATCTGGCGTAAGGGGTGTATCATCCGTTCCGTCTTCCTGCAAAAGATCACGGAGGCATACCGGAAGGACCCGGACTTGGAAAACCTGCTCTTTGATGACTTTTTCCACACTAAGATACAGGAGGCTCTTCCTGCCTGGCGCCGGATTGTCGCCGAAGGTGCGCTGAGCGGTGTCGCCCTGCCTGCCATGAGTTCAGCTCTAAACTATTTTGATGGGTTGCGCACGCTGTATTCGGCAGCGAATATGATTCAGGCTCAACGCGACTATTTCGGCGCTCATACTTATGAACGTACCGATCGCGAACGTGGTCATTTCTTCCACACCAATTGGACTGGGGAAGGAGGTAATACGGTTTCGGGCACGTATAGCGTCTGATTCTACTGTTTTGGAACTTTCCGAAAACCTCAAAAATAGTTTTTGAAGCTTTCGTAGAGTTCCGCCATCCTCAAAAATGTTTTTTGAGGCTTTCGGAAAGTTCTGACATCATTAAATTAAAAAAGCAAATGAAAACAGCAAGCAATCAATTATTAGTCATATTCGGAGCTTCCGGCGACCTGACGGGGCGGAAGCTCTTGCCCTCGCTCTACGAATTGCACGTTCGGGGCTTATTGCCGGAACGTTTCTGCATCTTGGGGGCGGCCCGTACGGAATATACGGATGACGAGTACCGCGCTTTCGAAAAGGTGCATATCCGGGAATCCCTGAAGAACAAGGAGGTGGACGATGTCGATCTGGACAGTTTCCTCCGCCGTGTCTTTTACCTTGCGTTCGATTCGACCAATTCCGCCGGATACCATAAACTGAAAGATCGTATCCATCAGTTACGGCAAGAGCAGCAGTTGCCGGACAAGATCATCTATTATCTTGCCACGCCGCCGGTGATGTACGAGTTGATCCCGACCTGCCTGAAAGAAAACGGGATGAATGTTGCCGGAAGCGAGGACGGTTGGCGCCGCGTGATCGTGGAGAAGCCTTTCGGAACGAGCCTCGAATCGGCCGAACGTCTGAACAAGCATCTCATCCATATCTTCGATGAGAAGGAAATTTACCGTATCGACCATTATCTGGGGAAAGAGACGGTGCAGAACATCCTGGTTCTCCGTTTCTCCAACGGCATATTCGAACCGTTGTGGAACCGTAATTATATCGACTCGATCGAGATCAGTGCCTCGGAAACACTTGGCGTGGAGAATCGCGGGAAATATTATGACGGGGCGGGGGCTTTGCGCGACATGATCCAGAACCATCTGATGCAACTGATGGCATTTACGGCGATGGAGTCGCCTTCGGTGTTTGACCCGGAGCCGATCCGCGACGAGATCGTGAAGGTGTTCCGAGCTTTGCGTCCGTATAAGACGCATGATATGGACAACCTGATTGTGCGTGGCCAGTACGACGGCTACCGGGAAGAGAAGAATGTGGCGCCTGACTCCACTACGGAGACGTACGTCGCTATGAAAATGTTTATCGATAACTGGCGCTGGAGCGATGTCCCGTTCTATATCTTTACTGGGAAGAAATTACCGGAAAAGAGTTCGGAGATCGTCGTGAACTTCAAGTCTACTCCTCACCAGCTTTTCGTCGGACAATGCTCGGGAGGTTCCTGCAACAAACTGATTATCCGTATCCAGCCGGACGAGAGCATCACGCTGAAGTTCGGTCTGAAGATGCCGGGAGCCGGTTTCACGGTGAAGCAGGTGGGTATGGATTTTCGCTATGATTCGCTTTCGAAGAACTATCTGCCCGATGCCTATGAACGCCTGTTGCTCGATGCCATGTTGGGCGATTCGACTTTGTATGCCCGTAGCGACGCTTTGGAGGCAAGCTGGCGGCTGATCGACCCGATCCTCCATCATTGGAAGGAGGAGGGTGCGAAGAACCTGTTCTTCTACGCCCCCGGTGAAGACGGCCCGATCGAAAAGGCCAAGTTGGGGATGACACCGAAGGATTGCCCTTGTCAAAGTTGTCAATGATAAAAAAGGATGATTATGATCATAGAGAATTTTAAAGATGATAAAGAGGCCCTCCGGGCAATGACCGGAGAGCTTGTCCGGTATATGGACCGGAAAGATGACGGCCTGCCTTTCAACCTCGCTTTGTCGGGAGGAGGGACGGCACAGAAGATGTTCGCTCTTTGGGTGGATGAATATAAGGATAAGATCGACTGGGATGCGATCCGTTTCTTTTGGGTCGATGAACGATGTGTTCCGCCAACTGACCCGGACAGTAATTATGGACATGCAAACGAGCTTTTGTTCAAGCCGCTGCATATACCCGTCGGTCATGTACACCGCATTCATGGAGAAGTGGAACCTGGTACGGAAGCGATGCGTTATTCGCGTGTCGTGAAAGAGTATCTGCCCCGGCACGGGCAATTGCCCTATTTTGATTGCATCATCTTGGGTATCGGAGGTGATGCGCATACTGCGTCCATTTTTCCGGATACCTTGCCGCTGTTGACGGACAGCCGTAATTACGCCGTTTCCCAACATCCCGAATCCCATCAGTTCCGTATCACGATGACCGGCCCGCTGATCCTGAACGATTCGCCGTTGCTGGTCCCGGTCTTGGGGACGGGAAAGAAAGAGATGCTCGAAGAGTTGAAAAAAGGCTATTCGGCAACCCATCCTACGCCTGCTGCCTATATCCTTACTCATGCGGTTGAGGCGTTTGTATACACGGCCTTATGATAAGGTGGGGTGGAGTGAGAATAAAAAAGAGGTTCAACTGCAAAAAATGATGCTGCTGAACCTCTTTTTTTGTTGTAATTTATTATTTCGATGTTTTCATCGAGAGCTTTTCTAAGAAGTAAACCATCAGGCCGACAGCTTCCCAAACAAGTTGATTCGGCATGATGTTGGCTTCGACTAAAGGCTTTACAATGCCGTGGCTGTCCGTATAAGTCTCGATCGTTTCCTTCCAGGGCCAAACCTTGTTTAGCGAACCGAGCATAAAACCGGCCAATACGGAGATCGTAATGTCGTGGAACCGGCGGAGAGCGAACGAAAGCACCCGGGAGAAACTGGTGATACCGATTGCCGCACCGCAGAGCAGACGTCCCTGAGAGTCTTTTGCTGACAGCGGATATTTGATAAACACTAACATTACGGGAATATTGAATGTCTTTACCGCCTCCATGATATAAAAATATTTGCCTAACAGCACTAAAATGAAACTACCCGATATACCCGGCAGGATCATGGCACAGATGGCTATCGCTCCGCAAAGGAAGATAAAGAACAGGTTGGAAGGTGTCTCGGCTGGTGTCGCAACCGTTATGTAGAATGCAATAACGATCCCGATGATATAACTCAGGATCGTTTTCCAATCCCATTTCTTGATATCTTTGGAAACGAACCAGGTGGAAGCAAGTACCAATCCGAAGAAGAAGGACCAGACCAGAATAGGGTGGTCTGTCAACAGCCAGGTGATGATTTTTGCCAACGAGAAGATACTGATCCCGATCCCTGCAATGATGGATAGCAGGAAGTTGGCATTGATTGCTTTCCAGAATGCCGCGATTTTTCCGGTAAAAAGCAGTTTGAGACTGGCTCCGTTAATACTTTTGATCGAGTCGATCAACTCTTCATAGATTCCGACAATGAAGGCGATGGTCCCGCCTGATACGCCAGGCACGACGTCTGCCGCACCCATACCCATGCCTTTTAGAACTAAGAGGCCGTAGTCTTTTAGATTTCTTTTCATGTTTAATTATTATTATCCTTATTCTTGAGGAATTCTTTCACCAGGTCTTCCGGTGGAATATGTTTGCTGCCGATACGCTCGATTATTCCTTCATAACTGAGCCCGGCATTTTTTAGATAATCGAGCAATTCTTCGGGAGATGTCTGCCTGTAGTGCTCACCGAAATGTTTCATATCTCCTTTTGCCAGATATGCCATTGCCATATGAAGATGCATATAAGGCATTTCCGGACTGCCTTCCAACACTTTTTTATAGTATTGTAAGGCTTTGTCAATATCTCCTTTCATAAACAAATATTGGCCGGCACGGTATAAGCTCTCGAAGTCTTCTTGCTGCTTGTCTTCCACTTGGTCGAGGGCGGTGAAAAGGCGTTCAGTCGCTTCCATAGCCTTGTGTTCGTCTCCGTTTTCCAGATATGTAAGGGCCAGTAAGGAAAGGATGCGGATATTCTTCGGGAATAGCCTGGACGCTTGCATCAGGGCATCAGAGGCTTCTTTGTCACGTCCTGTTTCGACACAACATCGGATATAATTGATATAAATGCTTGAATCTTTCAACTGACGGTTCTGTCTTAGTAGCTCTTTCAGTAAAACATAAGCCTTTTCGTAGTTCTCCAGCTTAATGTAGCATTCGGCAAGCAGGGGAGTGATGCGAATGTGGATATCGTCGGTCGTTGCAATATCATTATATACCTCGATTGCCTTCTCGTAATTTTCGTTCATGTACAGGCAATAGGCCTTCAGAATCTTCAACTCTTCGTTCGAATCGTCGCATGTGAGGGCAAAGTCGAATGCTTCGATCGCTTTCTCATAGTCTCCGCTGATGGAATAGAGGCGACCCAAAGTGAACCAGTAGTCGTTGGAGTAGGGGTTCTTGTCGATCAGTTCGTTACAGACCTCGATCGCTCTTTTTATATCGCCCTCTATTTCTAAATTATAGCAAAGCTCGTCTTTCAGGATCAGGTTGTCCGGGAAAAGCATAAGTCCGCGATTGATGAAATCGTGTGCTTCCTTAGTCATTTCCACATCCCCTAAGATTGGTGCGATATATTCGAATAGCGTTTCTAAATACTCGCATTTGTTGGCGATGAGTTTTTCTACATGTCCGATTACTTTGTCATACGAATCTTGCATGACGTAACATTCGAGACGCAGCATGTCGAGATCTTGATTGTCGGTTTCAGCTATTGATTCGATCAGAGCGAGCGCACTGTCATAGTCCTCGTTGTAGACATACGACTTGCATTGCCTGATCTGCAAATCGGGATTACCGGGATGAAGCCGTAGCCCTAGGGCCAGGACTTCATCATAGTAAGTATAATCATCAGATTCTTCAAAACTGTCCAACAGTTCATCGATTTCATCGGCATCAAAATAGGCGTCCTTACCTTCCTGGTGGCCGGTCAGATAACGTTGTAACAGGCGTGAAATATCTTTTTTCTTCATACTATATAATTGTTAATCAATGTGCCAATATGCCAATGCAATTGCATTCTTCCATTGGCACATTATCCCATTGGGATATTATTTATCTTTTACCTTGCTCCATGTATCTTTCAAGGATACTGTGCGGTTGAAGACTAATTTATCGACTGTAGAATCTTTATCTACATTGAAATAGCCGATACGCTGGAACTGTAGGTAGTCGAGCGGTTTGGAGTCTGCCAGGAACTTTTCGACATAACAATTTGTCAATACTTTCAAGGAGTCCGGGTTGATGATCTCTTTCATTGCTTCTAAAGGCGAGCAGTTTTTTGCTTCGCGGATAGCCGCCATCTCGTCGCGCGGGTTTTCCACTTTCCACAGGCGGTCGTATAGACGGACTTCTGCCGGCAGACAGTGTGCACAACTCAACCAATGGAGCGTACCTTTTACTTTCCGGTTGCTGTCCGGCATTCCGCTCTTGGTGTTCGGGTCGTATTCGCAATAGATTTCCGTAATCTCGCCGTTCTCGTCTTTCTTGCAGCCTGTACATTTTACGATATAAGCGTTTTTCAAGCGAACTTCCTGGCCGGGAGTCATACGGAAAAATTTCTTCGGAGCATCTTCCATAAAGTCTTCCCGTTCGATCCACAGATCGCGGCTGAATTCGATCGTATGGCTACCTGCCGACAGATCTTCCGGATTGTTGATCGCCTCCATCTCTTCCACTTGCCCTTCCGGATAATTGGTGATAATGAGTTTAACCGGGTTCAACACGGCCGATACACGGGTTGCACGAGTATTGAGGTCTTCGCGGACGGCACTTTCCAGTAGCGCAAATTCATTCAGCGCATCATAAGTGGTATAGCCGATCTTGTCGATGAACTTATGAATTGCTTCCGGTGAATAACCGCGACGGCGGAAACCGCAGATTGTCGGCATACGGGGATCGTCCCAGTCGTGTACCAAGCCTTCTTTTACAAGGATCAGCAGGTTGCGTTTGCTCATCAGCGTGTAACTTAGGTTCAGTTTATTGAACTCCGTCTGACGCGGACGGTTGTCGTTCAGATCCTTGCCCTCTTTCAACCAGTCGATGAACAGATCGTACAACGGACGATGCACGACAAATTCAAGTGTACACAACGAGTGAGTGACACCTTCGAAGAAGTCGCTCTGTCCGTGTGCGAAATCGTACATCGGGTATGCTTTCCACTTGTCGCCCGTACGGTGGTGCGGAGTCTTGACGATACGGTAGATGATCGGGTCGCGGAAGTGCATGTTCGGATTTGCCATGTCGATCTTGGCACGCAATACCATCGAACCTTCTTCCAACTCGCCGCTGTTCATCTTGTGGAACAGCTCCAGGTTCTCTTCGATCGGGCGGTCACGGTAGGGACTGTTTGTTCCCGGTTGTGTCGGTGTCCCCTTCTGGGAGGCGATCTGTTCGGAAGTCTGCTCGTCGATGTATGCTTTTCCCTCCTTGATCAACTGGATAGCGAAGTCCCAGAGTTGCTGGAAGTAGTCGGATGCGTAATATATGTTATTCCAGTGGTAACCCAACCATTCGATGTCTTCTTTGATGGCGTCCACATATTCCAGATCTTCTTTTACCGGATTGGTATCGTCGAAGCGTAGGTTGCAAACACCTCCATATTTTTGTGCA
>OOAA01001315.1_pt1 | contig 12879 bp, 8 predicted proteins | sample 1671671 | NCBI WGS metagenome assembly OOAA01 (sample SAMN06348180, study PRJEB24527) | human gut metagenome | biome: human gut; feature: ankylosing spondylitis patient; material: feces | host: Homo sapiens | place: China | collected 2015-10 | reverse complement strand
TCTTCTTGTACTCGTCCGCCGTGACCATCCAGTCATCGAGGCCGTAGCGCTGATCCTGCGAGGCATTGCAGTCGTGGAAGGCCCACTGCGGATAGGCGATGATAGGGTGGAAGAAAAGATGCTCCACCACCTGCTCAGGCCCCCACGCCTGCGTGAGCTGATCCTCCGACCAGTAGGTGCGCACCGCGTCGTAGGGGTCGGCGGCGGGCTCGCCGGGCTCGGCGTCGGGATTGTCGTCCACCACGGCGTCGCCGTCGTCGGGCGGGGAATTTTTATCGCCGCAGGCGGTCAGCAGCGAGAGTACCATGAGCGCGCTGAGCAGCAGCGCCAAAAAACGTTTCATGTCGGATCTCCTTTCCTTTTGTCGCGGCTATTATAGCAGACTTCCTTCCTTTTGACTACGCTTTTCGCGGTTTTGTTCCCATTTGTAACTATTTGGCAGCAAAATGCGCGCCGATAACGCGCGCGGAAGAAATTTTTTCCGGCGCGTTGCCGCAAAACGTACAATGTCCGCTGCCTTACAGCCTAAAGCTGTAAGGCAAACGATTTGCCTTGCCAATTTTATCAATTGGGGGATCGACATGAAAAAAACCGACAACTATTCCCTCCCGCAGTGGGAGAAGCAGGACTTCATCAAGATGGAGGACTTCAACGACGCGTTCAGCAAGACCGACGCGGCGCTCAAGGCGAACGCCGACGCGACAGCGACCGGACTGCGCGCGGAGATCGCCGCGCGCGGCGAAGCCGACGCGGCGCTGCAAGCCGCGCTGACCGCGGCGGTGGGCACGACCGGCTACAACTGCCGCATGATCATGGGCAGCTACACGGGCACGGGCCGCTCCGGCTCCGGCAACCCCACGGTGATCGTGACGGGCTTCCGGCCGCTGGTGCTGGTGCTCACGAGCAAAAACGGCACCTTTGTCCGCATTCGCCACGCCGACGCGACCTTCGCCGACCACGACTTCACCGGCGGCAACGTCACCAACCAGATGACGTGGGGCGCCGACCGCATCAGCTGGTACAACACGGTCAGCTCCTCGGCGAACGAGCGGCAGGCGAACGAGAGCGGCGTGACCTATTACTACCTCGTCCTCGGCTGCGACGCGGCCTGAGGCGGGAAAAACGGCAAAAAAAGAAGACCCCCGAGGGGGTCTTCTTTTTTATTGCGCGAAGGGGAGATTAGCCAGCATTGATAACGATCTGGTAGTCGATGCTCAGGGTGCCATCCCAGGAGGTCACTCTGACGAACATGCCGTTGCCGAGTTCGCCGGTAACAGTCGTGGTAGCGTCAGTGTTGTAGACTTCGACCTTCTCGAACGGGCAGTACAGAGCCTCAGCGACCAGCTTATCCTTCAGGTTCTCGCCGGAGACATCGCCGCCAGCCTTGTTGACAGTGATCTTTCTGTCGGCAGCTTCGCTGGTTTTGTCACCCTCAACAACGATGGTCTGAGACAGAGCATTGTAGGTGTACGTGCCAGTCTTCAGCTCGCACCAGTTCGCACGCTCCTGCTTGGTGGTGGTGATTTCGATAGGATCAGTGACGACGCCGGTGTAGCTGATGACAGCCTTGCTGACCTTGGTGCCCTCGGGCGCAAGAGTGACTTCCTTGCCGTCCTTGTCGAAGTACTTGACGGCCAGATTTTCATTGCCCATCTTGGCAGTGTCGATCTTCTCGTACTCCTTCTCGAAGGTAACAGTGACGTCGTTGAAGTCCTTGAGCCAATACTCAACGTCCTTGGTCTCCTTGGTGTTGACAGTGACGGGAACCTTGATGAAGAGATCATACACGGCGAGAGCATCGAAGGTGTTACCGACCTTGGTATCGTCATACTGAACGAAGACAACGCTGTACTCGGTCAGATCCGTGGTCGTCCACTCCTGATCGACCTCGCCCTTGGTGAAGCTGCCCTCATACTTGGCGACGATGGCATCGTCAAGGTTGAACCACAGGCCGTCATCCGTCAGGATGCGCTTACCGTCGTCGCTGATCTTGTTGATGCCGAAAGCCACATACTTGTCAGTAAAATCCCAGATGTTGTCGTCAGACATGGTGATCTCATACAGGCCGACAATGGGGATGCCGTGGCCGTTATCCTCCCACTCATCGGGGATGTAGAGGTTGATCTCTACTTCCTCAAGCTTGTCATCCACGAGCTCAAGAGCCTTGAAGGTGGTGTAGGGCTTGCCATCGTTCCACTTGGTCGCGTAGCCCTCAACATCATAGAGGAACACGGTGCGGGTGGTGAGTTCGTAAGCGTAGACATAGATCATGTCAACGTAACCGTCAACGATGGTGAACTGGACCCTGCGGCCAAGGAAGCTGGGGAGCTTCTCAAAGCCGGTGTACTGGGTGAAGGTGCCCTTCGGGGACTCCTTGGTCTGAAGCAGGATCTTGCTGTCCTTGCTCAGCTGCAGGCGCTCGCCATCAACGGTGATGTACTTGTTGCCGTTCTTGTACTCAGCAGCGTTAGCATGGTAGAAGTCAGCATCATCGAGCGTGTAAGCACCGTCCTTGTCAACGGTGTAGGCGTAGACGGTGTAATAATAGTTATCGTTCTTCTTAGCGGTAGCCTCAAAGTCACCAGCGTCATCACCGAGAACCTCGTTAATGGTGACGTCAGTCTTGCTCTCGCCGTCGAAGAAGTACAGATCACCGAAAGCGGTGTCAACGCCCTTCACGGTATCCGTGTAGAGAGTGTCGAGAACAGCGTAGTTGGAGGCCAGCTCCTCAGCACCGATGACGTTGCCATAGGTGTCGAAGTAGAAGGTGTAGGTCTTACCAAGAGTCAGCTCCGCGGGCTCATACTCGGCGGTGTGGTTGACCTTGACATCTTCCTTGTCAAGAGCGGTGACCTTCTGGATGTTATCAATGGTCTTGCGGTTGCCGAGCACGCCGGTCAGGACAGCGCCCTTGGCATCAGGCTTGACCATGGACTGGATCTCGCCGTCAGCGACGGTGATCAGAACCAGATCGCCAACCTTGTACTCATCCTTGGTGACGAACTTGTTGTCGAGAGTCTTGCCCTCGTAGCCGTAAACGTCCTTGTCAACGAGGACATAAGCCTTGGTGACGTGACCCTTGGCATCGGTCTTCTCAGCAACAGTCTTGGTGATCTCAGCGAGGTAGGTGTCGACGTTGACCAGACGATCCTTGTAGACCTCGGTCAGGCGGCCCTGCATGGCCTGCTTGGAGTCGTCCTTGTTGTCAGCGATGACATAGGTGCCGTCCTTCTTGGCGCTGTTGGTGTAAACGTCGAGCTTGGTATCCTTGGCCAGGCCGGACTCGTCGTAAACTTCGCAGTTCTTGGCGGGCTCGGTGAAGGTGGCGAGAGGCTTGACAGCGATGACGGTCTCCTCATCACCGGTCTTGTAGGTCCAGGTGATGGTGGGACGGCCGAACTTGTCAGCGGTCTCGTTCTTCTCGAGGTCGAAGTTCTTCTTGCCGAGGGAGATGTTGTTCTTGAACAGCTTGTTGTCCGTGTCGCCGTTCAGGCCGACGTTCTGGTAACCGAACGCAGCGGTGTAGGTGACCATGGGAACGTTGATGGCACGGAACAGGATCTCGGAGACCAGCTCACGGGTAGCGGGAGCGCTGAGGTCAGTGGTCTTGGCAACGTTCTCAAGGATCTTGAGCTGCTCGGCGTACTTAGCGACGTTGAGAGCCCAGTCAGCGCCGGTGAACTCGCCGTTCTTGTCGTAGCCGACAGCACGGAGGATCATGGCGAGGACTTCGTAGCCCGTGACGTTGCCGGAGGGCTTGAAGGTGCCATCGGGATAACCCTTGACGAATTCAGCGTTGGCGCAGTAGCCGATGTAACCGGCAGCCCAGCCGGCGCCGGCCATGTCGCTGAACTTGTTGTAGGTGGCATACAGGCCGGACTTGTCGTTCTTGGCGACGTCGCCGGTGTAGATACGATAGATGATCGTAGCCACCTCTGCGCGGGTGATCTTGTTCTCGGGCTTGAAGGAACCGTCCTCATAACCCTTGAAAACACCCATGCCATTCAGGACGGCGACAGCTTCAGCGTAATCTTCGTTGATCTTCTCGTCGGCCTTGAGGGCATTGGCGCTGACGGCCAGAGACAGAGTCATGACCAGAGCCAGCACCATTGCGAGTAACTTTTTCATAGATGTTACTCTCCTTTCATAAATTTCCATCCCCTTGGAGCGCTCCGGCAGCGAAAAGCGGGCATTTTGCTGTTCGCGGGCGAAAATGAAGGTTGACCGAAAAAATTGCAAAGCATTTCGATTTTCTTGCATTTTTGACCGTTTTGCAGGAAAACGCGCGATTTTAGTTGCTATCGCATCCCCTTAAAGATGGTTCGTTTGTCAGAAAGGAGCAAGTTTCGGCGTTTCTCGGCTTACTTACCGTGGCATGCCGATCCCGTAACTAAGTCGGGAACGCACCGTTCCCCACCCTTTCTGCACTGTCACCTTACCACAAGCAAAATTTCAAGTCAACGCTTTCGCCCCATCTGTAACACACTTGTAACAAACCGCCGCTTCTGTTACAGCTTGACATAAAACCCCCGCTTTCGCCATTATCCGCCACCACATACATATAATATATAAGCACAAATATGAAAAAAGCGGCCTAAGCCGCTTTTTGTGTTCTGATGACCCGCGCAGCGGTCAGGCGGCAAGTAACAGTAGTCCGCGCCGCCGCGCGGGGAGCGAAATTCCCCTTTTCCAGCCGCGGCCCGCCGAAAAAAGGAAAGCCCGCTCACCTGAGCGGACTTTCGCCAATATTTTTTGCACAACCCCGTACAACCGCAGTCCCCTTAGAAACAAAAAAGGCGGCTTTCGCCGCCTTTTTTGAAGTGCTTTACTGAATCTCGATCTGCTTCGCGTTCACCACGGCGCTCTTCTTCGGCATGTTCAGCTTGAGCACGCCGTCATTGTACTGCGCGGAGATATTCGCGACCTCGACGCCGCTGATGTCGAACGCGCGCTGGTAGCTGCCGTAGCTGCGCTCGCAGCGGACGTAATTGCCCTTCTTGTCCTGATCCTCGTGCTCGCTGTGGCGCTCGGCGCGAATGGTCATCGTGTCGCCGTCCACATCGACGTGGATGTCCTCTTTCTTGAAGCCCGGCAGGTCAGCTTCCAGCAGGTAGCTGTCGCCCTTGTCCTGAATATCGGTCTTAAACTCGCTCAGCCCGCGGCCCCACGAGCCGTCACCGAAGAATGCGCGCTCCATCTGATCCCAGGGATCATAAGCCGCAACGTGGTTGTTTCTGCGTTCAAAAGGTCTCAGTTCAAACATAATCAAAGCCTCCAAATCTATTCTGGTGAGCCGCTTTTGCAGCCCGCGTGGTTTACTTTTCTTTCGTTCCCCTCGGAACAATTATGAGTATAGGCTCGCCCTGTGAACAAAAATACATCTTTTGATGAACAAACTTTTAATTTTAGCACTCGCGTGTCGAGAGTGCTAAAATTATGCTGGCTGCGGACCGCTGCCAAACCGCTACCCGACCTTTCGCGCCAGCAAACCCTTGAAAAATCAAGCTTTTTTCGCCCTGCCAAACCCCCGTTTCCGGCAAATCGCTACCAAACCGCTACCAGCCGCGTCCGCAAGCCCTTGCGCGGCGGGCTTTTTCCGCGTCGCTAAGGGGATGCGATATCCACTGAATCGAACGATTTTGCCTTGATTCTGCTGCATTTTGATTATTTTCTTTGGCTACGACAAGAACAACGAGTTCTCCGGCGCTGACTGGGCGCTCCATGTTGCGCAGACCGCGCAGCAGCTCGGCGTTCTGGACAGAGTGGCGAAGACCACCGACCTGAACGCTCCCGCTTCCCGTGAGCTGGTCGCTGAGCTCCTGTTCCAGGGCATCCAGAAGGCTCAGGTCACCTACACCCCGGCCTTCGGCTATGTGACCGATAAGGTCATCGGTGCCAAGAACAACAGCCTCGGTGAGAAGAACTTCAAGCTCGACTCTGCTAAGTCCTCCGACAAGTGGGGCCGTCCCGCCACCAAGTGGACCTACAACACCGGCGACAAGGCCACTACCTTCGTTGAGAAGCCCAACCTGACCTACACCAAGGCTGTTACTGAGTGCGACGTCGCTCACGACGCTGGCCTGAAGGTCGACACCGCTTACACCCTGTATGTCAACGGCCAGAAGCAGCCCACGACCTACACGGTCAACCTGACCGACACCGTCACCAAGATGGGTGCTCAGGGCCGTCTGGTTGAGGTCTATGACGATACCATCGTCATGATCGACACCTTCCTCGCCAAGGTCACCTATGTTGCTCCTGCCGCTTATGACGCTCAGGGCCACCTGCGCACCGAGGCTACCATCAAGCTCGATGTCTATGCCACCAAGGGCTCCACTGCTGCTACCACGCTCACCCTCACCAACGGCGAGGATGCGTATCCGTATGCTGTCGGCGATTACGTTCTCCTGAACGCCTACACCAACGCTTTTAACAGCGCTACCGAGAGCGGCCTCATCAAGACCGCCGCTGACAAGTACGGCGAGATCGTTTCCAAGGCCACTTCCATTGACGGCGCTCAGAGCGTGATCTACTACAACGCCAAGCAGCACAACGTCGAGGGCACTGTCTATGACGATGCTGTCAAGTTCTACTTCGACAACGCGGTGGCCAGCACCAACAAGTTCACCTGGTTCTTCGATCAGTACAACAACCTCATCGGTAACGTTGAGATCGCTGCCGCTACCAGCTACGGCGTCATCAACTCCATCTGGTGGGCTGGCAACGCTGCGGACGGTTCCGGCGTTGCTAAGGCGAATGTCACCTACATGGACGGCACCACCGCTGTGGTCGACCTGAGCAAGATGACCTACTTCGACGATACTGCTTCCGGCGTTGTGGCCCCCAAGATTGCGACCGGTAAGGTCACCCACAGCACCGGCATCCAGAACAAGGTCATGAAGGTTGATGGTGACTACTTCTACGTTGACTCCTACATCAACACCAACGCTGTCTGTGATGTCAACGGTATCCTGAACGGCCACCTCTTCCAGTTCACCACCCAGGCAAACGGCACTCTCGCCGCTGTCGAAGTCGCTACCGGTGTTGACGCCAAGTTCTTCAACGAGAACCTGTTCGTCAGCAAGAACACCCAGTACAACGGCAAAAACCTGATCGTTGACGATGCCACCGTCTTCCTGGTCCGCAACAACACTACCAATCCCTACACCTTCAAGTCCATCGTTGGTCTCGGCAACATCGACAACTATGCTCAGGCTGAGGTCGACTTCGTCGATCTGAACGGTGATAAGGTCGCCGATTACGTCTACGTCATCGCTGATCCCGTTGCCGCCAAGGTCACCAGCCTCTTCTACTATGCCAACGAGCAGGTCTCCTATGACGCCAAGACCGGTGTCTACACCATCCCCGGCTACGTTGACGGCGTGAAGGGCAACATCTACGGCTCCAAGGACGACGCTATCGTCCTCACCCTGCTCAACGCCCTCAGAACCCAGGCTACCAATAAGGTCGCCGGCGGTCTCTTCAAGGTCGCTCTGAGCAACAACTACGTCAAGGATTATGTCGCCATCGCTGCGATCGGCACTGAGTCCTCCACCACCGCTGCCATCACCGCCTTCACCGGCTATCCCATGGCTGCTGCCTACGCCGGCTACACCGTTAAGGTCGACTCCATCGTGGGCGCTGACAAGGACACCTACAAGAACTCTGTCTACACCGACTATGTCGATGGCACCATCACTGGCGACAAGTTCTACACGGTTTCCGGCAACGGCGTTGACGGCCTGACCAAGATGCCTCTGGCTCTCGGCGACGTCACCACGCAGAACGTCATCGTTGTTTACAACGCTGATCCCGCTGGCACCTCCGCCACCCTCAACCGTCTGGCGCTCCAGGTTTACGCTGTGAACAAGGTCGACACCTCCACCAACCCCGATCCTCTCGCTACCTCTTACACCTACACCCTGAACATCGTGAATAAGGACACCGGTGCTGTTCTCCAGTCCTACGCCAAGACTGTTAAGAATCCCGTTAATGGCACCTACACCATCACCCTTGCTGGTGCTGCTGCTGAGTTCGGCGTCTCTACCGCCAAGCTCACCGCTTTCGGTCCCGACTCCATCACCCTCACCATCGACAGCACTGTTGGCAAGCTCACTGATTCTGGTGTTCTCAACGCTTACTACGCCAACTAATCATTGACGTAAGCGCAAAAAATCTCTGAATAGAGTTTCAGCCCCCGGCTCTTTTGAGCCGGGGGCTGTTTTTTGTTTTTCTGCGCCTCAGTCCGCGTCACAGCCGAGCACCACATAATGATATGTTTTGCCCGCCTCATTGAACTGGATGGCAGGCGGGGCGAAATACTGATCCTCTTCCTGCTGGCAGAACCAGCTTACGCTGCTGTTGTCCCATATCGCCGCGTTGCCCCGGTTATTCGAGTTGTAAAACCCGCTGACACCGCGCAGCGCCCAGTGCTGCGTGTCGCTCTGCTCGCTCACCATCACCAGCAGCGGGTAAAAGCCGCAGTCGATCTTGTTGGGATTTTCCGCGCCGCTCAGACCATTGCCGGCGTAGCTGCCGTATTTGATGCGGCAGATTTTACCGTTTGCGATCGTCTGCGCCAATGCCGTGATGCGCTCCGCCGCCGTGCCGTCGGCCTCGCTGCGCGCGTCGGTCTCCGCCTTGAGCGCCGCGTCGATGCTCGCAAACGCGGCATTGAAGTCCTGCATTTTGATCGGGTCCTCCTTGACCCACTGCGGCAGGTCGAAATTTGTCGTCTTGTTCATGCGCTTTCCCCCAAAATATAATGTTGGAAAAGGCAGCCCACACCCCCCTGCAAACGCGGGAACACTGATGCATGATTTGCCTTTTCATGATACGCCGTATCATGAAGCAGCGTTGCACACAACGCGGCAAAAAGTTGTACCGCCTCCGGTATTAGAATTCACGATACCACAAATTGCCGCGTTGTGTGCAACGATCCCTTGTTGTGCGCGGGAACTTTTTCGGCTATCATACGTCTATAGAAGTATCCGAAAGAAATGAGGAACGAACGATGAAGAAGCTTCTTTCCCTCCTGCTCCCCCTCGCGCTGGCCCTTTCCCTCGCCGCCTGCGGCGAAAAAAGCGCAGACGAGGCCGCGCGCCAAACTCCGCCAACACTGACGGTGACAAGCGCAAACGCTTGCAGCGTCACCCTCAAAAGCAGCAGCTACGACTGGACCTACCCCCAGGGCCTACAGAGTATGACCGTCATTGCCTGCGGCGCGCACCCGCTGGACGAAACCTACCGTGACATCACGCCTGTACTGGAAATGCCCTTTGCAGTGTCGGCCGCCTATTTCTACACCGTAACGCTCGATTTCGGCGATAATTCGCCCGATTCCGTCAGCCTCCGCTGCTGGCCGTCCGACGCCTGGGGCAGCACCGGCATGCCGTCCGAGACCGTGACCGCCCAGCGGCAGGATAACGGCACATTCCGAGCAGAACTGCCGCAAAGCGACGGCATTTTCGCCGTCGACGCGCTCTGGGACGGCAGCAGCGCGACCTACACCTTCTGCACGCAGGCGGAGGGGAGCGAAGAGCTCCACCCGGGCGCGGTGCTCAGCATCGGCGAGAGCCAAGACATCCGTAAGATCGACATCTCGTGGCGCAGCGGCGGCGTGAACATCTATACCGCCGGGCAGAGCGCGCAGATCAGCGTGAAGGAGGAATCCGCCGCGCCGCTCACCGAGAGCGAGAAGATGGTCTGCGCGATCGACGGCGACACGCTGCGCATCCGCTTCCTCGGCGACGCCTACCGCGGCAGCTACGATGGGGAAAAGTATCTCGACGTGGGACTTCCGGCGGAGTTGGTCAACGCCGGTCACTTTGAGAAGATCGAGGTCGAAACGACGGACGCCTACGCCTATGTGAGCGCCGATGCGCAGAAGATCGACCTTTCGACCGTCGGCGGCGACGCGCGCGTGATGTGCGCAAGCTGCCCCGCGGTCGAGATCGAGACGGTGAGCGGCAGCGTGGGCGTGGTGGACGGCACGTGGGCAAGGGTCGATATTTCGACGCTCTCCGGCGCGATCGAGCTTGCAGGCGAAGCGGAAAATGCCGAGATCGAAACCGCGAGCGGCAAGGTGGATATCGCCGGCGCGCTCGGCGCGCTGGACTTCGAAAGCGTCAGCGGCAACCTGATTTTGGCTACCGAGCGTGCGCTGCGCCTTGATGCCGAAACGGAGAGCGGCAGCATCTATCTGACCCTTCCCGCGCAGGACGGTTTTACTCTCGACTATGAAACGAAAAGCGGCGCGTTCCGCTCCGCGCTCACCGAGCGCGAAGGCACGCTCATCGCCTGCGGCGACCGCGAAACGCACTATTCCGTGCCCGCGCTCGACGGCGGCGCGGTGAGCGAGCTTACGATCGAAACGATGAGCGGCGAGGTGACGATTGGAGCCTCTTCCTCGGGCAGCAACTGAAACGAACAAAAAAGAGAGCGGCAGCGCCGCTCTCTTTTTTCGTTATTTCTTGTCGATCGCAAGCCACGTCTGGTCGAAGCCGTAGGGGAGCAGCTCTTTGATGTGCAGGTGCTTTTCTTTGTTGTCCTTATTCAGGCACACGACCTCCATGTCGGGGCCGAACTCGTAGAGCACCTGACGGCACGCACCGCAGGGGTAGCAGTAGTCGTCGCTGCGCCCAGCGATGACGATGCGCTTGAAGCGCCGGTGCCCCTCGCTCACGGCCTTAAACGCCGCGGTGCGCTCGGCGCAGTTCGTCAGGCCGTAGCTCGAATTTTCGATGTTGCAGCCGGTGAAGACCGCGCCGTCCTCGCATTCGAGCGCCGCGCCCACGGGAAAGTGGGAATACGGCACATACGCCATGTCCAGCATGGCGACGGCCTTCGCCTTGAGTTCTTCTAACGTTGCCATAAAAACGCCTCCTCACCAGTCTACGCCGAGATCAGGACGGACTTGCGTATCCATGATGTCCTCGGCGTTATAGAATTGCAGATAGCGGCTGCGCGCGTGGCGCAGCGTGGTGCCGTCCGGATGCAGACGGTCGCAGATGACGGCGGAAATGTCGGGCTTCACATAGCTGAACGAACTCGTGCCGACGCTCGCGAAGATGCGGAAGCCCTGGCTTTGCAGGTACTGGAAGCGCTCACCGGTCTGGTGCCAGTCGTCACCGTCGGGACGGCCGCCGTGCGGATAGAACAAAATCTGCGTGGGGCCGACGAGCGAGCCGACCTCATCCGCCCAGCGCTCGGTGTCGTTGATGACGGTCTGGAGCGATTTGGTGTCGAGGCGGATGTGGCCCCAGGTGTGGCTGCCGAACGTCCAACCCGTTTCCTTGAGCCGCTCGATGACGGGCTTGACCGCCTCGATCTCGCTCGCGCGGTAGGCATCGAACGCGGGGCGGTCGGGCGAATCTGCCGCGATGTCGCGGTCATCCTGCGTGCGGTAGCCTAAAATACCCTGATAGCCCGTCAGCGAGAAGATGGCCTTCGCACCGTTCAGCGAAAAGTCGGGGTGCTCGTAGACAAACTGGTCGAGAATGGGCGTTGCGTCGAGTTCCTTGGTCAAAAAGGTCTCATTTGTGTACGGATCGGTGCACTGCGCCCAGATCTCGCCGTCCTCGCCGACGACGAGCTTGCTCGTGAAGCCTTCGTCGAGCATGTAGGGGTAGTAGTTCACGTCGTCAAAGCTGATGATGAGCGGCTTTTTGCCCTCTGGCAGCATCAGGGTGTTTCGCACCATGTGCGTGCCGGACTCGTCCGTCACCTCGCTCCAGACATCCTCCATCGCGACTAAGATGTAGCCCTTGTCGTACACGGACTGCAAAATTTTGTTGTATTCGTCGACCGTCACCATCCAGTCGTCGAGGCCGTAGCGCTGGTCCTGACTGGCATTGCAGTCGTGGAAGGCCCACTGCGGGTAGGCAATGATCGGGTGGAAAAAGAGGTGCTCCACCACCTGATCCGGCCCCCAGGCCTGCGTGAGCTGGTCCTCGGACCAGTAGCTGCGCACGGCGTCGTAGGGATCAGTTGTATCGTCAGTATTGTTGTCGGTGTCGCTGCCATTCTCGTCCGTGACGGTCTGATCGTCGCCGTCGGACGGCGTCGTCTTATTGCCGCAGGCAGTCAGCAGCGACAGCACCATCAGCGCGCTGAGCAGCAGTGCAAAAAAGTGTTTCATGTCAAAATCTCCTCTCTCAAAACTGCGCGGTCATTATAGCAGACTTCACTTCTTTTGACTACACCTTTGGCGCTTTTGTTCCCATTTGTAACTATTTACCACAAATAATGAAAGCGTCACAGCTTTTCGCATCCGCAGACGCGAAATGATTTCGAATCGTTTTTTGGCGCGACATGCGCGTGCCAAAAAACTCTTCTCGCTCCGCGCGTGTCGAAGCCGCCCTTTGGGCGGCAAGGCACGAAGCGGAGTGTAATTCTCAAAAAACAAGGGACACGGTTTCCGTGTCCCTTGTTTTTTGAAGAATTAAAAGTCTGCGTTGCCCACCGTTCTCGGATGCAGCTCCACGTCGCGGATGTTGCCGATGCCCGTTAAATACATCACCATGCGCTCGAAGCCGAGGCCGAAGCCCGCGTGACGGCAGGAGCCGTAGCGGCGCAGGTCGCAGTACCACCAGTAATCCTCGGGATTCATGCCGAGATCGCGGATGCGCTGCTCGAGCAGATCGATGCGCTCCTCGCGCTGGCTGCCGCCGATGATCTCGCCGATGCCGGGAACGAGGCAGTCCATGGCCGCAACGGTCTTTCCATCGGGGTTGAGCTTCATATAGAAGGCCTTGATCTCCTTGGGATAGTCGGTGACGAAGACCGGACGCTTGAAGATCTGCTCGGTGAGATAGCGCTCGTGCTCGGTCTGGAGGTCGCAGCCCCAGAAGACCTTGTAGTCGAATTTGTCGTTATGCT
>OOAA01001307.1_pt1 | contig 12927 bp, 11 predicted proteins | sample 1671671 | NCBI WGS metagenome assembly OOAA01 (sample SAMN06348180, study PRJEB24527) | human gut metagenome | biome: human gut; feature: ankylosing spondylitis patient; material: feces | host: Homo sapiens | place: China | collected 2015-10 | reverse complement strand
TGATCGCCGCAGCACCAGAGCGTCAGGCCGTTGTCGTCCGTGAGGTCGGGGCGGATGCGCCCGACGAAGACGAGATCCTGATCGGAGGTGTCCAGCGGCATGGGGTAGACCTTGTTCTTCAGGTCGTCCACCAGACGGCAGCCGGGAGCGTTGGCGATCGCGCGGCGCGCCTCCTGCGTCATCGCATCCCTGCTGCCCGGCCCGATACCGACGATCTTCACACTCTGCGCGAATCGGAAACCAAAGCGGCACTCCAAGCTGTCCAACACCTGCGAAAAGGACTTCCCCTCCCGCTGCTTTGGCCGTCCGATCACGAGCACATTTGCCCCGGCCTTTCGCGCCGCGGCGACCTTGGCGGCAAAGCCGCCCGCCTCGCCGCCGTCCTTCGTCACGAGCCACTTAGCCGACACGGCGCGCAGCATGGCCGTGTCCATCTCCTCGGAAAACGGCCCCTGCATCGCTAAAATGTGCGACGGCTGCACGCCCGCCTCGCGACAGAGCGCGAGCGACGCGTCCAGCGGCAGCACGCGCGCATAGGCTCTATCTGTAAAGCCTTTCACCTTGCTATATGTTTTCAGATCCTTGCTGCCGGTCGTCAGCAGGATATTTCCGTCCGTCTTCGACAGGAACAGCGCTGCTGCTTCCGCATTCAACACGCAAGTAAAGTCAGATACCTTGTCAGACTCCTCGCGCAGAAGGCGCAGATATTCTGTCCCTGTCTCCGCGCAGGCGCGCGCAACGCTCTCGGTGATCGATGCCGCGTAGGGGTGCGTCGCGTCGATCACCAAATCAAATTTCGTGTCGGAGAGCATTTGAATGATCCCGTCCACCGGGATACGCCCCGAGCGCACCGTCACGTTGCCCCCTTCGGGCAGGAGCGTTTCACCGTATTCCGTTGCTACGCAGGCCGTGACGGAGACCGGCTGGGTGCTCAAAAGCTCCACGAGCCGGCGCGCCTCCGTCGTGCCTGCGAAAATGCAGATCTTACACATTTTTGTACCCTCGCGGCGTGATGAGCCGCCCCGCAATTTCCTTCGTTGATACGTTGCCGACGATCACCGTGCAGAACATATCGACCTCTGCCTCTCTGAGCTCCCCGAGCGTCAGGGTGCGCCAGCTTTCCCCCGCGCGGCCGATGTTGCGCGCGATGCCGCAGAGGCGGCTGTCCGGCAGGTCGCGCAGCAGGATATCACACGCACGCTTCAAATGTGCGGGCCGCGAACGGCTCGCGGGATTGTAAAGGGCGATGGTCAGGTCGGCCTTTGCCGCGTGCGTCAGGCGCTTTTCGATGGTCTCCCACGGCGTCAGGCGGTCGCTCAGGCTGATGACGGCAAAGTCGTGCGTCAGCGGCGCGCCCAAAAGCGCCGCGGCGCTGCATGCCGCCGTCAGGCCGGGGACGACCTCGATCTCAGGCTCTTCGCTCTCGCCGCGCAGCTCGTACACGAGCGCCGCCATGCCGTAAATGCCGCTGTCGCCCGAGCAGACCATCGCCGCGGTCTTGCCCGCGCGCGCCAGATCAAGCGCGAGCGCGCAGCGCTTTGCCTCCTGCGTCATGGGCGTTTCATAAAACGCCTTGTCCGGATAGCGCTCCTTCACAAGGTTGACATAAACTCCGTAACCAACGATGGCGTCGCTTCCGCGCAGCGCGCGGTCGGCGCGGATCGTCATATCCTCATAGCTTCCCGGGCCGATGCCCACCACGATCACTTTACCCAAAGGAAACCTCCCAATGCTCCGCCGCCACGGCGACGGTCACACCGTTTTCCGCCGTTTTTTTCACGATCAGCTTTGCCGCGCCGCGCATCGCTGCGCGCTCGCAGACGTTGCCGACGCCCGTCATCTCCTGCACGAAGGGGGAATCCGTAAATTCGCCCGGTACGCTGCGCAATTCCTCTGCCGTGTAAAATACCGTCGGCCAGTTGTGCTTCGCGCAGGCGGCAAGCAGCCCCGCCTCCTGCTGCTTTAAGTCAATGGAATAGACGCCCTTGACCGCGCTTGGATCCAGCTGATGCGCAGAAAGCACCGCCGCAACGGCGGCTTCAATGGTTTCCTGTGCAGTTCCCCTGCGGCAGCCGATGCCGACACGCAATACTCTCGGCGTGAGGCGCAGCGTTTCGGCAAACGGTTCTTTCGTGCAGTATCCGATCACAATTCCCAGCGCGCCCTGCGTTTTTTCCACAATTCCGCCGGGCAATGCACCCTTGATCGGAAAATCGCTCACAAGCGGCACGTCGTGCTCTAAAATCTCCGCCGCGACCTTTTTCGCAAGCGGCATGCTCGAGATGGCGCAGCCGTTTTTCGCCGCCCAGGCGTCGGCAGCAAATTTACCGTTCACATCCGTCGCCGTCGTAATGACCGCTGCTGCGCCGAGCGCCGCGGCAAGGCGGCGCGCCAGATCGTTCGCCCCGCCGATATGACCGGAGAGCAGCGGAATGACAAACTGCATTTTCTCGTCGATGCAGAGCACCGCGGGATCGGTCTTTTTGCTCACAAGATACGGCGCGATCTCACGCACGGCGATACCGCACGCGCCGATGAAGATGAGCGCATCCATCGACGAAAAGCGCTCGCGGTAGATGTCCTTCGCAAGCGGCAGGAAGCCCGCTTCTTCCAATCGCGGTACCGCGTAGCAGACGGTTTCCGCCTCCGCCAGCACCGCGCGAACGCGCCGCGCTGCCGCGCAGCCGCCGTGGCTGTAGGCAAAAATTGCGATCTTCATGCCTTCCCCTTGCGGTATTCCGTCGTAAAGTCGGGATGGTAGAGCAGCGAGCGCAGATACTCGCCGCCAAGGCAGCCGCCCACCACGATCAACGCCGTCTTTTTCATGCCGTTTTCCGTCACCGTCTTATGCAGCGTGCCCACCGTGCAGCGGAAGATCTTCTCCTCCGGCCATGTCGCCTTGTAAACGACAGCCGCGGGCGTTGTCTCTCCATAGCCGCCCGCAAGGAGCTCGCCTTGCAGCTTTTCTGTGAGTGAGGTGCTCAAGAACAGCACCATCGTCGCCTGATGCGCGGCCAAGCTGCGGATGGACTCACGCTCGGGTACCGGCGTGCGGCCCGCCGTGCGCGTGATGATGACCGTCTGGCTCACGTTCGGCAGCGTGTATTCCGCCCGCAGCGCCGCCGCCGCGCCGCAGAACGAGCTGACGCCGGGGCAGACATCAAAGTCGATGCCGCGCTCTGTGAGCGCGTCGAACTGCTCGCGCACCGCGCCGTAAATGCTCGGGTCGCCCGTGTGCAATCGCACGGTGGTCTTTCCCTCGCGCTCCGCCCGCTCGATGAGGGCGATGACCTCTTCAAGCGTCAGCTTCGCGCTGTCGTGAACCTCGCAGCCCGGTTTCGTGAGTGTAAGCAGCTCGGGATTCACCAGCGAACCCGCGTAGATCACCACATCTGCTTCGCCAAGGAGCCTTGCGCCCCGCAGCGTGATGAGATCCGGCGCGCCGCTTCCGGCGCCAACAAAATGTACCACGTTCAGCCCTCCCTGATCTGTTCGAGCAGTTCCTCCGCGCCTTCCGTTTCGCAGAGAAAACCGTATTCCTTCGAAAATAGGATCGCGCCGCAGGCAAGCGCGCCGCCCTTGCCTGCGAGCATCACACCGATTCGCTGCCCCAGACGCGCGAGGAAGGCATCTTTCCGTCCCGCCTCGTCCAGAATGCGCAGCGCTGCATCACAGGTGGCGCAATGCAAGATCTCCTCCGTTTGCGCACTGCCAAGCCCCAGCGCCGCGCTGTGCGAGGCGATGATCTCCATGCGGCAGTCGCCAAACTTTGAATGCGTGTTCCACATGCCGCCCGCAAGCTTGACGAGCTTTCCGATGTGCCCCACCAGAAGCGCCCCGCGAAAGCCAAGCTCGCGGCAGATATCCAGCGCCTCGCCGATAAAATTCGAGGTCAGCACCGCCGTCTCGGGATGGATGCCGATGGCGTCACGGATATAATCCGCGCCGTAGTTTCCGGGCGTGAGCAGGACATAGTCCGCACCGCTCTCGCGCCGCTGGCGCAGCTCCACGCGGATGGTGTCCACAAGCGCCTGCTCGCTCATGGGCTCGACAATGCCGGTGGTGCCGAGAATGGAGATGCCGCCCACAATGCCAAGCCGCGGATTGAACGTTTTTCTGGCAAGCGCCTCGCCCTCCGGCACCGAAACGAGAATTTCGATCCCGCCGGGGTAGTCCAACGCGCGGCAGACCTCCTCGACATTTCCCCGGATCATGCGCCGCGGCACGGAGTTGATGGCCGCCGCGCCGACCGGCTGGTCGAGTCCGCGCTTCGTCACGCGGCCCACGCCCGCGCCGCCGTCGATCGTGACGCCGGGTGTTTCCGTGCGTTGGACGGCTGCAAACACGAGGGTATCGTGCGTGACGTCCGGATCGTCGCCGCTGTCCTTGCGGATGGCGCAGGAGACGGTATCGGGGGTTCTCATGATCTCGAGCACGTCCAGCGTCAGGGAGACGCCCTTGGGCGTGAGCAGATCGATGGTTCGTTTTTCGTGGCCGGTCAGGAGCATCCAGGCCGCCGCTTTCGCGGCGGCAGCGGCGCAGGAGCCGGTCGTATAGCCGGGACGGAGCTTTTTTCCGTCCTTGATGACGTATTCTTCCATCTCAGCGCCGGATCTGGTAGAGCATCGCGTTGCAGATCGCGGCGGCGACATTGCTGCCGCCCTTGCGCCCGCGCGCGACGATATAGGGCGCGCGGCAGTTCGCGATGACGAGCTCCTTGCTCTCAATGACGTTGACGAAGCCGACCGGCACACCGATGATGAGCGCCGGGTGCAGCTTGTCCGCTTCCATCAGGGCCTCGAGCGAGACAAGGGCCGTCGGCGCGTTGCCGATGGCAAAGATGCAGGGCTTCGGCAGCTGCGCGGCCCGCTCCATCGAGACGATGGCGCGGGTGACGCCGCGCGCTTTTGCCTCCGCGGCAACGTCCGGATCGGACATGAAGCAGTGGACTTCCCCGCCGAGGGAGGCCAGAATGGTCTTGTTGATGCCGGCCTTCGCCATCTGCGTATCGGTGACGATGTCGCAGCCGGCGCGCAGCGCCTCGATCCCCTTCGTGACCGCGTGGTCGGAGAAGACGAGATTGTCGGCATAGTCAAAGTCGGCAGTCGTGTGGATGGCGCGCTTGATGACGAGCTCGTTTTCAGGGTCGAGCTTACGGTCTCCCAGCAGCTCGGTGATGATCTCGAAGCTGCGGCGCTCAATGTCCATCGGTCTGATCTGTTCCAGCATGGTGTTTCCCCTTTCGGCACGCGTCCAGAAAGCGGACGGCAAAGGATGGATTCGCGTAAAAATGGAAATGCGGATAGCCCGCGTAGAGGGTGTCCGTGGCGAAGACGCACGGCCAGCTGCGGCCGAAGGGCTTCGCCGCCGTGAAGGCGTCTCCGGTCTGCTCCGCATCCCAGTGGTGGAATTCGTGTGCAGGGATGGATCCGCCCGCGCGGCAGAGCAGGTTGTCCCGCTCGGCCGTCAGCGTGACGTAGCCAAAGCGTGCGAGCTTCCCGGCGTCGAAGCAGCGCCCCGGCAGAAAGCCCACCATCGGATGCTCCCCGATAGCCTCTGTCAGGTACATAAAGCCGCCGCATTCGGCAATGCAGGGCAGCCCCGCCTCCAGCGCGGCGCGGACGCTGCTGCACATGGAGCGATTTTCGCTCAGCTGCGCGGCATAGAGCTCCGGATAGCCGCCGCCGAGATAGAGGCCGTCGAGTCCGGCGGGCAAGGCGCTGTCAGAGAGCGGAGAAAACGGCACGAGCTCCGCGCCGACCGTCCGGAGCAGGCCGAGGCTGTCTTCATAGTAAAAGCAGAACGCATTGTCCCGCGCAACACCGATGCGCACCGGTGCGCCGGGCGCCGGAAGCGTCGGCGGCACAACGTCCAGCGCTGGCGCTTCGCGCGCGATGGTCAGCAGCGCGTCCAGATCGATCGTCTGCTCGGCCTCAGCGGCGAGGCGCTGCATTTTTTCGCGCAGATCTGCGACCTCCGCCGCAGTCACAAGGCCGAGATGGCGGCTTTTCAGCGCGCAGTCCGGCAGATTCGGCAGAAAGCCGCACGCCTTGACGCCAAGGCGGTCTTCCAGCACACGCGCGAGCGGCGTGTAGGTCATCGCGGTGCAGCCGTTGAGGATGACGCCGCAGATGCGGTCGTCCGGCAGAAAGTCCAGAAAGCCGCGTACCGACGCCAGCACCGAGAGTGCCGCGCCGCGCGCGTTCACAACGAGGACCACGGGCGAGACCGTCTTCTGCGCGAGTTCGTAGGTGCTGGCGCGCGTACTGGTCAGGCCGAGGCCGTCGTAATAGCCCATGACGCCCTCAATGACCGTGACATCACAGCCGGAGGCATTCCGCGCGAGGAGGAAGCGAAGCGTATTTTCGTCGAAGAAAAACGGATCGAGATTCGAACTTTTGGCCCCGATGATGCGGCTATGGAACATCGGGTCAATATAATCGGGGCCGCATTTCGCGGCGGCGACTGAAAGGCCGCGGTTCACGAGCGCCTGCAAAACGGCACAGGTCACGGTCGTCTTGCCGCAGCCGCTGTTCGTCCCGGCGAGGATCAGACGCGGAAGATTTTGCTGCATAGGCTCACTCCGATCGGACAAGAATGGTGGCAAAATAGCTGACATTTTCCGGGATCTCCCGCAGATCGCGGAAGACCCGCTCGCTGGGCAGGCCGCAGTCGGCGACCATCGAGGCCCGCTTCAACAGACCCGCGCGCCCCAGCGCTGCAACGGTCTCGTGGATGGCGGAGCCGGATTTCATCAGCACCTTCGTGCCCGGGAGGGCCAGCGCCGCATCCAGATCGCAGCTCGCCGGAAGGATGTGGAGCGGCTGCTCCATCTCGGTCAGGCTCTGCCCGAGGCGGGCCGCCACGGCGGCGACGCTCGTCACGCCTGGGAGCATTCTGGCCGGAAACCCGTCCCGCTCGATCTCCGCGAAGATGTAATACGCCGTAGCGAAGAGGGCGACGTCACCGAGGTTGACCATCGCAACGTCTCTTCCCTGCCGCTGCTCGGCCTCGACGGCGGACGCCGCCGCGCGATAGCTTTCCGCCCGGACGGCAGCGTCATGCGACATCGTGAATCGGAGCGGCAGAACGGATTTTCCGGTCAAATCGACCGCGCCGCGCGCGATGTCGAGCGCGAGCATCTGGCCGGACGCCGTCTGCGGCGCGGCGATGACGGGCGTGTTCTCCAGAACGCGGACGGCCTGGAGCGTCAGCAGCTCCGGGTCGCCGGGCCCGACGGAGACGGCATAGAAGGTTCCGGTTTGTTCGCTCATCTGGCACCTCCGGGGACAAATTCCAAGGAATCGAAGCAGGGATCGTATTTTCCCGGCTCCATGCGATAGAGCGCCGCGATATAGTCGGGCGTGAAAATTTCCGAGGGCGGGCCGACGCGGTCGATCCGGTCGCCCGCGACGCAGACGACGGTATCGGAGACGCGGGCGGCAAGATCCAGCTCGTGCAGGGACATGAGGACGGCGAGGTGCTCCTCGCGCACCATGCGCTTGAGGATGGTCAGCAGCTCCAGCTTATAGCGGATGTCGAGAAAACTCGTCGGCTCGTCGAGGACGATGAGCTCCGGCTGCTGGCAGAGGGCCCGGGCAAGCAGGACGCGCTGCCGCTGGCCGTCGCTGATGGACTGGAAGGGCCGGTCGGCAAAGTCGAGCGCGTCGGTCTCGCGGAGGCTCTGCTCGACGATGGCCTTGTCCTCCGGGCGGAGGACGCCGAGATGGCCGGTGTAGGGATAGCGGCCGGTGCTGACGACGTCGCGGCAGGTCATGAGCTCGGGGTCCATGCGGGCCGTCATCAGGATGGCCATGCGGCGGGCGACGTCGCCCCGGCTGCGGCTGCGCATGTCCGCGCCGTCGAGGAAGACTGAGCCGGAAATGGACGGGAGCTGGCCGATGATGGTCTTGAGGATGGTCGACTTGCCGGAGCCGTTCGGGCCGATGAGCGTGACGATCCTGCCGCGCTGTACCGAGAGGGCGACCTTGGAGATGAGCGTCTTGCCGTTGTAGCCGACGGACAGGGCATCGGTTTGCAGATAATCCATCACTGCGCCCCCTTTCTGTGGAGCATCATATAGATGACGACCGGCGCGCCGAACACCGCCGTGACGGAGCTGATGCTGACCTCGGTGGGCGCGAAGGCCGTGCGCGCGATGAGGTCGCAGAACAGGCAGAACGCGCCGCCGCCGAGGAAACAGGCCGGGATCATCAAAAGCGGCTCTGCGGACTTAAAAAGGGACTTCATCAGGTGCGGCACGGCGATGCCGACGAAGGAGATCGGGCCGGCAAAGGCCGTGACGCAGGCGGAGAGCACACTGGAAAGTAAGATCAGCGCCGCACGGAACGCGCGCAGCGGCACGCCGAGATTCTGCGCGTCGACCTCTCCCAGCTGATAGGCCCGGAGGGGCTTGGAGAGCAGGAACGTCAGGATCAGGGCCGCGCGGCAGACCACGGCCATCGTGCGGACATTGTCCCAGCTCATGCCGGAGAAGGAGCCGAGGGACCAGTTGTGCAGGTTGACAATGTTGCTGTCGTCGGCAAACGTGACGAGAAAGTCCGTCAGCGCGGAGCAGATATAGCCGATCATCACGCCGCAGACGACGAGCAGGCTCATCCGGCGGACGCGCCGCGAGATGAGCAGGACAAAGCCCATTGAGAGCATCGCGCCGACAAAGGCCGCTGCGATCAGCGCGGCGGAGGACGACGTGACGCCCCGGCTGAGCAGCAGGATCATCGTGACCGCGACCGTGAACTTGGCCCCGGACGAGATGCCGAGGACGAAGGGCCCAGCGATTGGATTGTGGAAAAACGTCTGCAGCAGGAAGCCCGAGACGGAGAGGGCGCCGCCGAGAATCATCGCCGCAAGCAAGCGGGGCAGGCGGATATTCAGCAGGATGCGGCGCTGCGTGAGGTCGCCGCCGCCGTGGAGAACCGCCCATATTTCAGACGCGGGGAGCCGGACGCTGCCCGCGAGAAGATTCCAGATCAAAAAGGTAACAAGCAGGACGAGGAGCAGCAGGAAACCGCCCCATGTGTGAAGTTTGCGGGTATGTTCCATGCTGCTCCTCCTGTTATGATAATTTTTTTAGGAACCGGAGATCGGCGGCGTCCGGGTTGTTCAAAACGGCGTGGACGTCGAGGATCATGTCGCCGAGGGCGAGCGATTCCTGATAGAAGTTTTTCGTGATACACCAGACATTGCCGGTCTGGACGGCTTTAAAATCCGCAAACAGCGGACTTTTGGCGAGCAGCTCATCGATAGAGGTAATCCCGCCGTCGATGGTGCTGTTGTAGATGAGGACGTCGGCGTCCAGGGCGGTGTCGTAAAAGGACTCCATCTGGATGGTCATTGTGGACAGGGCGTTTTCCTCGCCGCTCTCGTCGAACGAGACATACTCGCCGCCCGCCATACGGATGGCCTTGGCGATATAGTCGCCGGATTTGCGGACATTGACTGCGCCGGACGTCGTGATGTAGAAGAACGCGACGGTCTGGCCCGTCGGCTCCTGGTCGAGCACGGGCGCGAGCGCGGCGATGAGGTCATCATAATATGCGCAGGCCGCGTCCTCTCTGCCGAGCAGGGCGGCATAGAGCTTCAGCCACTCCATGCGGCCCAGCGGCTCCGGCTCGTAGCTTGAGCGCTCGATGAGCACGGGGACGCCGATGCGCTCGAGCTGCTCGATGACCTCGGGCGTATGGTAGATCATCGTGTTCTCGATGGCAAGGTCGCAGCCCGCAGCGAGGATCGTCTCATAGTCCGGGGCGGAATATTTGCCCGCGTAGACCATCGTCCCGGCCTGCATCGCGGCCTTGGCCTCGTCGATATACCAATCCGCCTCCTTCTGGCCGCTGAGGGCAATGGCGTCAATGGCGTCCAGCTGCCGGAAATAGTCCATCGCAGCGGTCGCGACCAGATAGATGTGCGAAAGGGGCCGGGTCAGGACGGTCACATCCGCGGGGACGCCGTCCGGCACGGGCGCGTCCCCGGCGACGACGAGGAATGTTTGATCGTCGCCGATCGTGAGGCGCGTATAGTCCTCGCCCGCGTAGGAAACAGAAAACTGCGTGGCGTATTGAAGCGGGAGCGTCCGGTCAAACGTCAGGTCGTCCCACGAAACCGCGCTTGCCGGCTCGCTCTGCGCCGGTTCCGGCGCGGCGGTCTCCTGCTGCGGCGCGGCGCAGGCCGCGAAGGCCAGCAGCAGCGCGGCGAGGAGCGCTATAAAGAGCTTCTTCATTCGGCAGCGGTCAGCGTCGCAGAATCGAAGTTCAGCGTGTACTCGATCTCATGCGGGGTGCTCATCGCGGTGGTGTCGCCGATGACCGTGAGCTCGGTGTCAAAGGCCGCGACGGGGATCTCAAATGTGGAGCCGGGCTCGGTCGTGAGGACGTCATAGCGTTCGCCGTCCACGAGCATGTAGTCATATTTGCTGCTGCTCCAGACGACGGTAGCCACGGCCTTGCCGTCCGCGACGGTCAGCGTGCAGGGAGACTGGATATAAGCCTTGCCGGAGCCGCCTGCGAAGGTCAGCTCGGCGGTGTAGGTGCCGTCGGCCAGGGCGAGATCGTCGACGGTCTTGCCGGATTCCTCGACGGGAACGGGGTTGGAGACGGAGACCTTGTGGTCGTACCACGTGCCCTTCTTGCCGATGAGCGCGAGGTCAAATTCCTCGTCCAGCGTAGGAACGGGGATGTCGAAGCCGAAGACCTCGTCAGAGAGGCCGTCGGAATAGGTAACGGTGTCGGTGGTGGGCTGGAGCAGCTCGGCCCCTTCCTTTTCCGCGTCTTCCTTGACGCCGGGGAAGAGGTTGAGGATGCTGGTGCCCGCAAGGCTGACGTGGATAGTCATCTCGCCGTTTTCGACGGTGAGCGTGCCCTTGCCGTCGCAGGCCTCATTGGCATGGAACATGGAGCTGTCGGTGTTGAAGTCGGCAGTATAGACGCCGTCGGGCAGGGCCGGTTCGGCGGGCTGCTCCGGTTCCGCGGGCGTCTCTTCTTCGGCGGACGCATCCGCATCCTCCGCAGTCTCGTCGGTTTCGGGTTCGGCGGGCTGTTCGGTCTGCACGGCCTGTTGCAGCTCTGCAGGTTCGGTCTCTGCGGGCTTGGCCGCGCAGGCGGTCAGCAGCGCGAGCAGCATCAGCGCAGCGAGCGCAAGGGCGATGGTCTTTTTCATGATGGTTCCTCCTGAATGGCGCTTGGCTCCGGGGCAGGTCTTCCCCACCCCGGAGCTCAGTTTAAGTCAAATTAGGCGTTCAGCGAGTCGATCGCAGCCTTGGTGTGGGCGACATAGAGCGCCTGCACATCGGCGATCTCGCCGAGGCCGTGGATCTGGCAGTCGACGGTGAAGCCAGCGGCTTCGAACATGGTCTTCCAGGAATCTTCCTCGGAACCAGCCATATCGTTGTTGGCGTGGTCGCCGGCGACGACCATCAGCGGGCGCAGCACGACATTGGTATAGCCCGCAGCCTTGACGGCCTCGATGACAGCCTCGCAGGCGGTCTCTTCCGGCTCACCCTCGACGGTGCCGATGAAGACGTTCTCATAACCGAGCTGCTGCATCTGGGTCTGCATCTGGCTGTACGTCACCTTGGCAACGTGTGCGGTGCCGTGACCCATGAACACGAACGCGGTACCGGCGTCCTTGGCGGCATCAAGGCTCTCGAAGCCGGAATCGGCAACAGCCGCAGCGGTGATGGCCTTGGCAACAGCTTCCTTGTCGGCATTGATGACGGTAGCGTCGGAGCCGACTTCGCCAAGCAGCGGCTCGGCAATGGAGACGGATTCAAACTTGTCCTTATACTGCTCGATGGCTTCGCACATCTCGTCATACTCTGCGCCATGCATCAGGTGCGTCGGCTGGACCACGAGATTCTTCACGCCATTGGCAACTGCACGGTCGAGCGCCTGGGTCATGTTGTCGATCTTCTCGCCGTCACGGGCCTGGACGTGGTTGATGATGATCTGCGCGGTGAAGGCGCGGCGGACAGACCAGTCGGGGAATGCGGCCTGCAGGGCGTCTTCAATGCCCTTGATGTCGGCAACACGGCTGTCATTGTAGGACGTGCCGAAGGAGACAACAAGCAGCTCGTTCTCGCCGATCTCATCCTGATTGCGCGCATCGTCGAGCGAAGCGTCGCCGGTATCGAGGCCGAAGTAATCGGGGCTGGCCTCGTCGCCTTCGACGAGCTCCTTCTGCGCATCGGTCAGGGCGTCCCAGGCGGCCTTGGCCGCTTCGCACTGGGCGTCGGTCTCATCGGTGCGGGACTGGACATAGATCGCGTCGATCAGGGCGGCGACATTGTCGGCGGCTGCCTGATCCAGCTCTTCCTGAGAGGGCTGCGGCTCTTCCGGAGTCTGCTCCTCGGCGGGCGTGGTCTCTTCGGGGGTAGTGGTCTGTTCGGTTTCTGCGGGGTCTACGGTGGGGGTCTCGTCCGCGCTGCTCTTGCAGGCGGAGAGGAGGCTCAGCAGCATCACGGCTGCGAGCACAAGCGCGAGGGTCTTTTTCATGTGAGGTCTACCTCTTTTCTAAAATGTTCTGAAAAATATAAAAACGGCTGCGCTGGCGCAGCCGTTCTCCCTAGCCGTATCGAATGTCGTCTTCCAAAGCGGAAGACCATACAAACTTGCAGGAAGGCCGACCCGTAGACAGCGGATCTGAGATTCCACGCCAAGGCAGGTCTCCTGACTTTGATCATCGCCGTTCTGCCCTTCCCGGTTTCCCAGTGGTTATGCAGGACGGCTCCCATACACAGTGACTGTATCGCTCCGGATTCACACCGGATTCCCTCTTCGCCCGCCGGTTTAAGGCAGGCACCCTGGCGCTACAATTCTATATTTTTTCAGACGAGCACATTATAGCACAGAACGGCTTTTTGTCAATCCAAGAAACACAATGGAAAAACAGGGGCTTTTTTGGCAGAACGCC
>OOAA01001306.1_pt1 | contig 12927 bp, 10 predicted proteins | sample 1671671 | NCBI WGS metagenome assembly OOAA01 (sample SAMN06348180, study PRJEB24527) | human gut metagenome | biome: human gut; feature: ankylosing spondylitis patient; material: feces | host: Homo sapiens | place: China | collected 2015-10 | reverse complement strand
GCCATGTTCTCTTCGATATCCATGGTGGCAGCGGTTCCCGTCATAGGATCCTGGAATACTCTTCCCAGGTACTTTGCTCTCTTATGCTCCGGCAGGCTCGTAATATCCGTGCCGTCGATAATAATCTTACCGGAATCGATGGGCCATACACCGGCAATGGCATTCAGTGTGGTGGATTTACCGGCGCCGTTACCTCCGATGATGGTCACGAAATCCCCGGGATTTAAATTTAAATTTACCCCATTTAATGCCAACTTTTCATTGATGGTTCCTCTGTTAAATACTTTATGTATATCCTGTATCTCCAATGCGTAAGCCATTATTTTGACGCTCCTTTCCGAAGTGTTCTCTTCTCCTTCAAGTAAGGAATTGCCAGGAAAATGGCAACTACGATAGCGGAGAACAATTTCATATCCTCTGAAGGCATCTTCAGCCACAGAACAAACTGATATACCATGTAGTAGATCACTGCACCCAGAATTACAGATGCCAGAGTAAATGCAAAAGCAAGTTTTCTCTTGCTGGCGAATTTACCGAAAAGTACCTCACCGATAATAACAGCTGCCAGACCGATGACAATGGCTCCACGTCCCATATTGACATCCGACGCCCCCTGGAACTGTCCGTACAGCGCACCACACAGACCTACCAGACCGTTGGAGATCATCAGTGCCAGCACCTTGATAAAGTTGGTATTAATGCCCTGTGCTCTCGCCATATTGCTGTTACAGCCCGTAGCACGGATAGCATGTCCCTGTTCTGTTCCAAAATACCAGTACATCACAGCGATCAGTGCCAGTAAAAATACGATCATTCCCAGGAAAAAGAGAAGTCTGCTCACCGAACCGTCCGTCACATAACGCAAAGATACCACCAGCGGATAATTATCTACACTGACCGGCTGGTTTGCTTTGCCCATGATATTCAGATTAATGGAATAAAGGGAGATCTGCGTCAGAATACTTGCCAGAATTCCGGGGATTCCCAGTGTGGTGTTCAACAGTCCCGTTACCATGCCTGCCAATGCTCCGGCCAGGAAAGCAATGGGCAGCGTAGCTATAGGAGAAACTCCCGCACGAATCAGCATAACGGATACCGCAGCACCGGTTGCAATGGAACCATCCACGGTCAGATCAGCGAAATCCAGCAGGCGGAACGTAATATACACTCCCAGTGCCATGACTCCCCAGATCATTCCCTGCGCTATTGATCCCGGCATTGCCCTAAACAGGGAAAGGGGATTCAGTGACATAAAGTAAGACATTTCTTTTTCCTCCTAAAACTTCCGATAGGGATACCGCTTATTTGGCGCTATCCCTATCGAAGTATATTTTGTTTCCGTACTTAATTGACTGAATACTTACTGAATTGCTACATAATCATCGGGAACAGTGATGCCAAGTTCCTCACAGATCTTCGCATTATATTTCTTGGTAACGTTGGGAGCGTAGCGAACATCCATGGTAGTGATGTCTGCGCCCTCAGCCAGGATCTCGTATGCCATCTCACCGGTAGCATATCCCAGATCATAGTAACTGATGGATAAGGTAGCTACGCCACAACCGTTGCAGATACCCTCTTCACCTGCGATGACAGGAACTTTAGCGGGAGCTACTACGTTGTATACGGTCTCGGTTACAGATGCCAGCGTGTTGTCGGTAGGAATATACAGAACATCGCACTCTCCTGCCGCTGCAGTAGTTACAGACTGTACTTCATTGGTATCAGCGATTGCATACTCTTTATAAGCAATACCGTCCTTGTCCAGAGCAGCCTCAAACAGCTGGATCTGATACAGTGAGTTTGCTTCTGCAGAACAATATAACAGACCAACCTGCTTTACGTCCGGGAACAGTTCCTTTAACATAGCTTCCTGCTCTTCAATGGGAGCCAGATCGGAAGTACCGGAAATATTTCTGCCGGTAGCACCGGACCAGTCAGAGATCTCTAACGCGGTAGCATAGTCAGTTACGGAAGTACCTAAGATAGGGATCGAGGTCGTAGCTGCTGCTGCACTCTGTAAAGGAGACGTAGCATTTGCAAGGATCAGATCCACACCATCAGATACAAAACCATTACAGATGGTAGCTGCGGTGGTCTGCTCACCCTGTGCATTCTGCAGATCGAATTTTACATTATCACCAAGCTTGTCTTTTAATGCATCCTGGAATCCCTGGGTAGCTGCATCCAGAGCCTCATGCTCTACCAGCTGGCAGATACCGATGTTATATACCTTGCCGTCTGTGGAAGCTGCTGCTTCAGTCTGTGCTGCGCTACCTGCTGTGGTAGAAGCAGTTCCGTTATCGGTGCTGCCACAGCCTGTCAGAACAGTCGCTGCCATTACTGCGGTAAGTACAACAGATAATAATTTCTTTTTCATAATAAATGCCCTCTTTTCTGCCGATCTTTCGATCCGCTTACTGTAATGCATAGACGCTTTAATCCGTCAAAGCGTTGCACTGATAAATATCATAAACCATAAAAGGGCATTCGTCAAACTGATTTCATCGATGCATTAGATAATATTGATCAATTTTTTAAATATTAGATTTTTTCACAACCTCACCGGGTCTCTTGAAGATATGTCCGGCAGGAATCACACCTCTGACGCAAGAGGTAGGATACACATTGGAATTACGTCCGATGACAGTTCCCGGGTTCAGCACGCTGTTGCAGCCTACTTCCACATGGTCACCTAACATGGCTCCCATTTTCTTCAGTCCAGTCTCGATCTTTTCCTCGCCGTTCTTCACAACAACCAGTGTCTTATCGCTTTTTACATTAGAAGTAATAGAACCGGCTCCCATATGAGACTTAAAGCCCAGCACGCTGTCTCCCACATAATTATAATGTGGCACCTGTACTTTATTGAACAGGACCACGTTCTTCAGTTCGGTGGAATTGCCGACTACCGCACCCTTTCCCACAATGGCATTGCCACGGACAAATGCGCAGTGACGGATCTCCGCTTCCTCATCAATGATTAGCGGTCCGTTCAGGCAGGCAGTAGGAGCAACTTTTGCGTTTTTAGCCACCCAGATATCCTCGCCTCTTTTTTCATAGATTTCCTCCGGCAGTCTCTTGCCCAGTTCCAAAATAAAATCGTGGATCCTGGGAAGCACCTCCCAGGGATACTCTGCCTCGGTGAACAGTTCTGCCGCAATGGTCTCTGTCAGATCATACAGATTTTCAATCGTAATATTTTCCATAATAGTTTCTCCTCTTCTTTATTCTTTATTTTTCGCATTGGATTGCTTTTGTTTCTTCTGGTAAAACTCTTCCGTAGCCTGGAACTGTCTCCAGAGCACTCCCTGATTGTTCAGTCCCCGCACGGCAACGGTTCTCCTGCCCACGAAATCCGTAAGCTTTCCCATGTAATCATCCGGTGTGATGACACCGTCTGCCACCATGGTAAGTCCTTTTTCCCAGCTGGCTGTCAATGCCGGATTCAAAAGCGGTCTTATGGAATCCGATACCACATCGTAGATCATCTCTCCCATTTGGGTAGGCGTCAGTACCTGGGTCTTTTTATTCAGTGCCAGATACTCGATGTTCACCAGTTTCTTCAGGATCTCCGCTCTCGTAGCGCTGGTGCCGATACCACTTCCCTTGATCTGTGCCCGCAGTTCCTCATCTTCTATGAATTGTCCCGCATTTTCCATGGTCAGGATGATGCTGCCTGAGGTATATCGCTTGGGTGGAGAAGTCTCGCCTTCTTTGATCTCGTAGGTATCTACGGATAAGGTATCTCCTTTTTTCAGATGTGTCAGCAGATTGGTAAGCTCTGCATCACATTTTTCATCGGCACTTTCATTCTCGTTCTCTTTGTCCTCCTTCGGGGCCGTATTCTCCTTTTTGAAGGAGAAATCAGTCACCTTCAGATATCCTTCCTGTATCAACACCTTGAAGCTGGCAAAAAAGCTTTCTTCCTTTACTTGCAATGTAAGTGAGAACTTCTGATAGACTGCCGGCGGATAGAAAATACTTAAAAACCGACGTACAATGACCTCGTATACTTTTGCCGCAGTAGGGGCCAGCCCCGCCAGATTGTTCAGGCCCTGTCCGGTAGGGATAATGGCATAGTGATCCGTGATCTGCTTATCGTTCACATACCGGGTCTTTGCTATATTTTTATAGGTGCCCTGCTCTAATACTTCTTTGGCGAAAGGTGCTGCCAGGGCATAATTACGAAGTCCTCCGATATTTTTATGGATTTCCTTTGCCACTGCCGTAGACAGAACTCTGGCATCCGTTCTGGGGTAAGTGGTCATCTTTTTTTCATATAATTCCTGAACGATCCTAAGCGTCTCGTCCGGACTGATCTTAAAGTATTTGGAACAGTCATTCTGCAGCTCCGCCAGATTATATAAAAGCGGCGCATTTTTGTTCTCTTTTTTCTTCTCGATGCTGATGACGGTCGCCGGTCCCGCAGGTTCCGCAGAAAGTTCCCCGATCAGTCGCTCAGCATCCTCTTTTTTCTTAAAACCGTTCTCCTTATACAATACAGGAGAATTATAGTATTTTGAACCCTCCACGGCTCTCCACTCTGCGGTAAAAGGCTTCTCCTGCAGCTTAAAATTGCCGATCACCCGGTAAAAAGGAGTCTTGGTAAACGACCGGATTTCCCTCTCTCTGTTCACGATCATGCCCAGGACGCAGGTCATGACACGCCCCACAGAGATCACCGCACGGTCCCTCTTCAGGTAATCCTTTACAGTTTTGCCGTATTTCAAAGTCAGTGCCCTGGAGAAGTTGATTCCCATCAGGTAATCCTCCTTGGCACGCAGATAAGCAGCATTCCCCAGATTATCATACGCTGAGAGATCCTTGGCTTCCCTGATCCCACGTAAGATCTCCTCCTCCGTCTGGGAATCGATCCATACACGCTTCCGCTCTTTGCCCTGCACGCCCGCCATCTGCTCCACGAGCCGATAGATATATTCTCCCTCCCGCCCGGAGTCAGTGCAGACATAGATGGTAGAGACATCCTCTCTGTTTAGCAGGGAACTCACGATGGTATATTGTTTCCTGGCATTTTCAATGACTTCGTATTTGAATTCCGCCGGGAGAAAAGGAAGTGTCTCGAAGCTCCATCTCTTAAATTTCTCATCGTACACCTCCGGATAGCTCATGGTCACCAGATGTCCCACACACCAGGTAACAATGGCTTCTTCCGACTCCAGATATCCGTCTTTGGAACGCATATTATATTTTAAAGCGTTGGCAAATTCCCTTGCCACGCTGGGTTTCTCTGCAATAAATAAATTTTTACCCACGTATTACCGTCTTCCTGTCATAAATCACACACCCACGCTGCGAAACTGTAGCTTTCCGGACACTTTCTCCGCCAGTGCATTTTCATAACCATTCTCACAAAATATTATTATCTCATCCGTTTCCATCCGGATGCTTTTCAACGCTGTCTGCAGTGCGTCATAGTCTTCCGAAGTATAACATACCGTACCGGAATAATCCACTGCGATCTTTTTTCCTGCAGTATCTTTGCATAAAAAATATGTTCTCCCCTGTGCCGCCTTCTGCAGTTCCACCGTATGGAAATCTTCCTGCAGTATCTCCTGACAGATTCTCCGGTATGCGGTTCTCACAAAGCTACTGTAATCCTCACGGATATATGTTTCATAAAAAGCTCTGCCATTATCTCTTCTCCAGGCAGTCTGGTGAGGAAACAGAAAACGGAAATAAAACCGTATAAAAGAATTGCTGATCTCATAGGTTCCGGACAGTACTTTTTCCACCAGCTCCAGTTCCATCAGATTCTTCAGATAGACACTGATCTTCGCCCGGGAGAATCCGGTACGGGCATACATAGCATTCAGCTTGCCGTTCTTCTCATCTGCTATGGTGGCAAGGATGGTATTGTAGACAGCAGTCTCCCGCAGTTCTTCCGACAGCCATTTGATCATCAGTTCCGGAAGGAAACTGTTTTTTTCTAAAAAAAGCGTCGTCAGATTCTCCTCCACAGAAGCTGACATTTCCAACAGTTTCCATAATCCCGGCATTCCGCCTAACACCGCATAAAGTTCTATGCTTTTCTGAAGCGTCCCACCTGGGAAAATCCGGCGCATTACTGAAAAAGGCAGCTCTTTGACCTTCAGAAAACCACTGACAGAAAATGCCAGGTTCCCTATTTTAGAGATCATACTGTTCTCCACCCATCCGGATGCATAGGTCGTAAGAATTACAAGAAGAGAAAGCTCCCTGTGTTCTTTCAGATAACGGATCAATTCCTGTAAAAAAAAGGTATCCCCCTTTAGCAGATAATGAAAATTTTCTATGATCAGAACTTTTTTGCGATCACTTTTTTCTCCGGATACACACTGTAATACTTCTTCCCAGGAAGGGTACCGTGAAATCTCTTTCCCCTGTTCTCTAAGCTCCTGTCCCCACTGATAGCACATTTCCCTGGAAGAACAGTTGGGAGCGGTATATCGTATGGTCTGTTTTTTTTCCGCAAAAGCGGTTAAGAGAGCCGTCTTACCAACGCCTCTCTGTCCATATACCACCAGTATCTGACTCCCCGGTCTCTTATAATGATTTTCCAAAAAAGCTGTTTCCTGTTCCCTTCCAGTTAACATGGCAGCCTCATTCTTTCTGTAACAACTGATCAGTATATCTTCTGTAATAGCTGTTCGATCTCCTCCTGGGACAGCGGTTTTCCGAACAGATATCCCTGAATGATATCACAGCCGATGGCACGCAGATATTTATACTGCTGTTCTTCCTCCACTCCCTCGGCAATAGATTCAAATCCTAAGGATTTCACCATACTGACAATGGATTCCGTAATGATTCTGGTAGCGGAATCCGTAAGCAGCGTATCCGTAAAGGATTTATCGATCTTCAGCGTATTGATCGGAAGCTTCTTCAAGTAAGACAGGGAGGAAAATCCCGTTCCGAAATCATCTAAGGAAATGCGGATGCCATATTCTTTTAACAGCTGCATTTTCTCAGTCACTGCCTGGAAATCATCGATCAGTATGCTCTCTGTGATCTCCAGTTCGATCTCCTCCGGAGACACATCATATTTGCGGATAATATGTAACAGCGAATCCACGAAGTCTTCCTTCTGGTACTGCAGTGCGGAGATATTGACAGACAATACAAACGGAACGCCGTACCGGTTCCTCCATTCGGAAAATGTCCGGATGCTCTGCTCCAGTACCCAGTTGCCGATAGGGATAATCGTGCCGTTTTTCTCTGCAATCGGAATGAACTTCGCCGGGCTGATCATTTTTCCGTCGCCGTCCTTCCAGCGGATCAACGCTTCCATTCCGCGCAGTTTCTGATTCCCCGCGTAGTACTGGGGCTGATAATACAGAATAAAGTTACGATCAAATACCGCTTCTTTTAATTTGCTGTCCAGTTCCACATTTTTCAGGAAATCATTCAGAATCGGCGTATCGAAATACTGGATCCGGTTCTTGCCCATGGACTTCCCTTTAAACATAACGATCTCGGCACAGTTGATCAGTTCCAGTGCGGATGTAGCAGCTTCCGGATATTCCGCAACGCCTACGCTTACAGTAATATTCAATACCTGTCCGCCCACCAGATAAAAAGGTTCTCTGGTACGCTTCACGATCTCCTTATGAATGTGTTCCACGCTTCTGTCACCGCAGGGATCATAGATTGCCATGCAGTAGACATCACTGGTCAGATGGCAGACGATCACATCGTCACTGTTGAATTCCTTTAAGAAAGATCCGAACTGCTGTACCAGTTCGTCTCCTGCCACGATTCCCAGTCCGTCGTTGACCTTACGGAAATCGTCAATATCGATGACCAGCACACTGACCAGCCGGTTATCTTCTTTCGCGCGCCGTAGGAACTCCGTCAGGAGACGTACAAAATAGTTCCGGTTGTACAGTCCTGTAAGTCCGTCATAATACGCCATATAGAGAAGTTCTTCGTTCTGCGTCTTCAGTTTTGTGATATTCTGTACCACAATGATCTGATCCGCAGGTCTGCCGTCCTCATAGAATATCCTGCAGGAGAACTGCAGCCAGGTCTTCTTCCCCTTCTGCATGCATTCCACAGAAGAAGTTTCCTGTCCTCCCTTCTCCAAAAACAGCATATCCCTAAGAGGCAGCACATATGGCTCATCTACCATCTCTAAAAGCTTAGTAAAGTCCCGTCTGTCCCGAATCTGGAAATCGAAAAAATCATCCCATTTTCCAAGCGTCGTGACAGAATTTTTCTCAAAAGAATAGTAGATATAAGCATAATCCATGGTATCGCACAAAAGGCGGTACATTTTCTCCCTGTCGCTTAATTTCTGATTCATTGCGCGCATAAGATCCAGCTGATAGTGTAACTCGTTCATAACCCCACTCACCCTTTATTTTTTGGTGATGTAACCCTGTGCTTTCAAAAGTTCTGCGCAAAGCAAAGCACCCCCAGCCGCTCCGCGTAATGTATTGTGTGAAAGTCCTACAAACTTAAAGTCATATACGGTATCTTCTCTCAGACGGCCTACACTGATACCCATACCATTCTCAAAATCCACATCCAAAGCTACCTGAGGTCTGTTGTCCTCCTCCAGATACTGGATGAACTGCTTCGGTGCGCTGGGAAGTCCCAGTCTCTGAGGTTCTCCGCTGAAAGAAGTTAACTTCTCGATCAGCTGTTCCTTAGTGGGCTTCTTACGGAATTTTACGAATACGGCTGCAGTATGTCCGTTCAGTACCGGAACACGGATACACTGGCATGTGATCACGGGAGAAGTTGCAGGAACGATCTTGTCGCCTTCGATCTTACCCCAGATACGTAAAGGCTCCTTCTCACTCTTCTCTTCCTCACCGCCGATGTAAGGAATGATATTGCCTACCATCTCGGGCCAGTCCTTAAAAGTCTTGCCGGCACCGGAGATAGCCTGATAAGTAGTGGCTACTACTTCATAGGGCTCGAATTCTTTCCATGCGGTCAGTACCGGTGCATAGCTCTGAATGGAGCAATTGGGCTTTACAGCGATAAATCCTCTGGTGGTTCCCAATCTCTTCTTCTGTGCTTCGATGATCTGGAAATGCTCGGGATTGATCTCGGGTACTACCATAGGAACATCGGGAGTCCATCTGTGGGCACTGTTATTGGATACTACAGGGGTCTCTGTCCTGGCATAAGCTTCTTCGATTGCCTTGATCTCGTCCTTGGACATATCTACGGCACTAAATACGAAGTCTACCTGTGCGGCTACTTTTTCCACTTCGTTGACATTCATGACGATCAGCTTTTTCACAGCTTCAGGCATGGGAGTCGTCATCTTCCATCGATCACCCACTGCATCCTCATACGTCTTGCCTGCGGATCGGGGGCTGGCTGCGATAGTCGTTACCTCGAACCATGGATGGTTCTCTAACAGAGAGATAAATCTCTGTCCTACCATACCGGTTCCACCCAGGATACCTACACGTATTTTTTCACTCATTTTTCATTTCCTCCTCAGCTCTATGCATTTCCTTTTTATCTGAAAAGACATTCTTTCCTGATTTTACGAAAGTCTGTCTTCCAAAGACTGTTGATACTCTTCTATGGCATCATTTTTCAGGTATTCTTTATTTTTCTCAATGACCTGTTTCATCATTTTCTCACCCGGTGCACCGATGGTCAGACGCTTCTCCACACAGGTCTTCAGTGAGATGGCATCATAGATATCTTCGTCGAACTTATCACTGATGGAATGCAGTTCCTCTAAGCTTAAAGCATCAATAGAAGTATCCTTCTCAATACAGTACAATACCAGCCTGCCGATAATACCGTGGGCATCCCGGAAAGGCACACCCTTACCTACCAGATAATCTGCAGCATCGGTGGCATTGGTGAATCCGTTCATAGCACTCTTCGCCATGCGGTCCTTGCGGAACTTCATGGTCTGAATCATGCCTGTAAATAAAGTGATGCAGTCTGCTGCGGTATCCATGGCATCAAATGCCATCTCCTTGTCTTCCTGCATGTCTTTATTGTAAGCCAGGGGCAGTCCCTTCATGGTGGTGAGTAATGCTATCAGAGCACCGTAGACTCTTCCGGTCTTGCCTCTTACCAGCTCTGCGATATCCGGATTCTTCTTCTGGGGCATGATACTGCTTCCGGTGGAATAAGCATCATCCAGCTCTACGAACTGATATTCATTGGAATTCCAGATGATGATCTCTTCGCTGAAACGGCTTAAATGCATCATGATCGTGGAAAGTGCGGAAAGGAATTCGATCAGGTAATCTCTGTCCGCCACAGAATCAATGCTGTTTAACGTCGGACCTTCAAAGCGAAGAAGTCTCGCGGTATATTCACGATCCAAAGGATATGTGGTGCCTGCCAGTGCTCCGGCTCCCAGAGGGCAATAATTCATACGCTTATAGATATCTGTCAGACGCTGTCTGTCTCTCTTGAACATTTCAAAATAGGCACCGTAATGATGCGCCAGGGTAATGGGCTGTGCCTTCTGTAAATGGGTGAAGCCCGGCATGTAGGTATCTAAATTGTTCTCCATGGTATCAAGAATGGCTTCCAAAAGCTTTTTCAGCAATCCGTCAATCTCTGCCACTCTTGCCCTGGTATAGAGACGCATGTCCAGTGCCACCTGGTCGTTACGGCTTCTGCCGGTGTGAAGCTTTTTCCCGGCATCTCCGATCCGGTCGATCAGGGTAGCCTCCACGAAACTATGAATGTCTTCCTGGGTCTCATCAATTGCCAGTGTTCCGTCATCCACATCCTCTAAGATCCCAGTCAGTCCTTCGACAATACTCTTCCTCTCCTCTTCGGTGAGGATCCCCTGCTTTGCCAACATGGTGGCATGTACGATACTGCCGGTGACATCTTCGTGAAACAGTCTTTTATCAAATGTTATGGACGCATTGAAATCAAATACCAGCTGATCGGTCTGTTTCGTAAAACGTCCTCCCCATAACTGTGCCATGGTCATTCTCCCATCTTTTTACGTTGGTAGTCTATCAGATAAAATTTCTCACAGACATTGATTGCAATTAATCATATCACAAACGACACTTTAATGCAATACAGTGAATTTCATCACTTTCCGCTACAGAAAACACTTTTTCCACTGGAATTCATACAATAACTATAAATATTCATGTTAAGGAAGTATGCCTTTTTATGGGAGCTCTTATCGAACTTAAAAATATAGGTTACTCCTATCACACACTGTCCGGGGAGACCGGTGCCATAAAAGATATCTCCTTCTCCGTGGAGGAAGGGGAATTTGTAGCACTTGTCGGACCCAGCGGCTGCGGTAAATCCACTCTGCTGTCCATTATCGCAGGGCTCCTCGCCCCTGAGACCGGAACCATTGTCGTAAATAATCCCGACGGTTCCCTTCATTATCCCCGTATCGGCTATATGCTGCAGCATGACCATCTCTTCGAATGGCGCACCATCTATCAGAATGTTACGTTGGGTCTGGAGATCCATCACGCCCTCACTCCGGATCGCATCGCCCATGTGGAACAACTTTTGTCCGATTACGGGTTGGAAAAATTTAAGAACAAGCGCCCTTGCGAATTATCCGGCGGCATGAAGCAGCGCGCTGCTCTGATTCGAACCCTTGCCCTGGATCCCCAGCTGCTGTTACTGGATGAACCCTTCAGCGCCCTGGACTACCAGACGCGCCTTATGGTATCTTCGGATATCTGTCAGTTGATCCGCAAGGCTGGGAAGACCATGATCATCGTCACTCACGATCTGTCAGAGGCTATCAGCCTGGCGGATAAAGTTTACGTGCTGTCTGCCCGTCCCGCAACAATCAAAACGGTATTGCCCATTCAGCTCACCCTGACGGACAGTTCTCCACTCGCCGCCAGAAACGCCCCGGAATTTCCATATTATTTCAAACAACTTTGGGAGGAATTAACCGATGAAACCTAAGAATGTGCAAAATGACCACCCGTTGACGATCCAGGAACAATATCTTCGCAAGCACAAAAATCATCATAGACAGGTTGCCTTTCTGCGTATCTTTCTCCTGGGAATCTTTCTGATTCTCTGGGAAATCAGTGCAGATGCATACTGGATCGACAGTTTCTTTTTCTCCAGCCCACGCAGAGTCGTCCTATGTCTGATACAGTTGTGGACCGAGCGATCTCTTCCGATGCATATCGGCATTACTTTATTAGAAACCATATTAAGTTTCCTTTTAGTGTTCGTTATCAGTCTCCTGCTCGCCACCCTATTGTGGTTCTCTGACAAACTGTCGGAGATTTTAGAGCCTTACCTGGTACTACTCAACAGTCTACCGAAATCTGCCCTGGCTCCCCTGTTCATCGTCTGGCTGGGCACCAGCATCAACACCATTATCATCGCCGGGATCTCTGTGGCAGTCTTCGGATCCATTATCAGCTTTTACACTGCCTTTCACCAGGTGGATCCGGAAAAGGAGATTCTGATCCGCACTTTGGGTGGAAACCGCAGAGATATCTTTTTCAAAGTCGTCCTCCCGGGATCTGTTCCCACACTGCTCAGCACCACCAAGGTCAATATCGGTCTGTCTTTAGTCGGTGTCATCATCGGAGAATTTCTGGCAGCCAGACGAGGGCTGGGTTATCTCATCATCTACGGTTCCCAGGTGTTCCAGCTGGATATGGTGATCAGTTCTATCTTACTGTTATGTGTCATTGCCATGCTGCTCTATCTGCTGACCCAGTCTCTGGAACATTGCAGCAAAAAGCATCGCAACTGATTATAATGTTTTCTTCGGAGATCTGCAGGATGGCATCTTCGTCTTACAGTCTCCTACATAATCTACAGTTCTGCGAAACGAACTTTTAAAATAATAAATTTTACAGTTGCAAAAATTCCCAAGAACATATATAATAACCTAGTCCGCTGAAATAGCTCAGTTGGTAGAGCACTTCACTCGTAATGAAGGGGTCGTGGGTTCGAGTCCCATTTTCAGCTTAT
>OOAA01001283.1_pt1 | contig 13090 bp, 6 predicted proteins | sample 1671671 | NCBI WGS metagenome assembly OOAA01 (sample SAMN06348180, study PRJEB24527) | human gut metagenome | biome: human gut; feature: ankylosing spondylitis patient; material: feces | host: Homo sapiens | place: China | collected 2015-10 | reverse complement strand
GGTTATGTACACGAAGGTGATGAAGCTCCTGAATTCTGTCCTCAATGCAAGCAGCCGAAGAGTAAATTTAAAGAAATGGTAGAAACTACCGGTGCATTGACTTTTGCCGATGAACATGTGATCGGTGTTGCTAAAGGTTGTGATGAAGAAATGATTAAAGATTTGAACGCGCATTTCATGGGTGAATGTACTGAAGTCGGTATGTATCTGGCTATGAGTCGCCAAGCTGACCGTGAAGGTTATCCTGAAGTAGCAGAAGCATTCAAACGCTATGCTTGGGAAGAAGCTGAACACGCTGCTAAGTTTGCCGAACTGCTGGGTGATGTTGTTTGGGACACAAAAACAAACTTGGAGAAACGTAAAGACGCTGAATGCGGTGCTTGCGAAGATAAGAAACGTATTGCCACTCGTGCAAAACAATTAAACTTGGATGCTATCCACGACACAGTTCACGAAATGTGTAAGGACGAAGCTCGCCACGGTAAAGGATTTGAAGGTTTATACAACCGTTATTTCAAATAATTCGCAAATTCGTTAACAAAGGAAGGGCATTCTTTTAGGAGAGTGCCCTTTTTATTGGAAAAAAATGCTTTTGAGGGGACAACGAATTTAAATTTTCCCTACATTTGTACTCGCAAACGACGACCTAAGGAAAGCTGCCAGAGTGGTCGAATGGGCCGCACTCGAAATGCGGTGTACGGGTAACTGTACCGGGGGTTCGAATCCCTCGCTTTCCGCAGAAAAGAGGATGTGTCCACCAAATATCATGACACACCCTCTTTTTCTATGTCGTCACTGATTTAGTGCCGATATGGAACTGACAACTTCACACATACAGTTTATCAAAGAACATGCAACAGACGATTTAACCCGCCTGTTGCTTTCTGCTGCCAAGTATCCCGGAATGGATATTCCCTTTTTAGTCGATCAGATTGCTGTCCGAAGGCAGATCCGGGAGAAGTTGCCGTCGTGGTTTGAGAACGGACAATTGGTTTTTCCGGCTAAGATTGCGGCGGAACAGTGTTCATCTGAACAGACAGCAGCTTATAAACAGGAACTGATTGGTGAAAGTTGGACTATTTGCGACCTGACGGGAGGACTGGGAATCGATAGCTATTTTCTTTCCCGCAAGGCGAAACATTTGACTTATATAGAACGTTTTCCTGTTTATTGTGAAGCCGCGAAACATAATTTTTCTGTCTTGGAGGCCAACAATATAACGATCATAAATGCTGATGCCGCCCAAGTTGTTGATACCCTTCCGGAGGTCGATGCTTTCTATATCGATCCTGCACGCCGAGGAGAATCTAACAAGCGGGTTTTTGCTTTGCAGGATTGTGAACCTAACCTGCCCGGACTGTTGCCGGCGCTTCTGAAACGTTCCCCGCATGTCATTGCAAAGCTTTCGCCGATGGCAGATATACAAATGACTTTGGAGCTGTTGCCGGGGACGACATCCGTGCATGTCCTTTCGGTTAGGAACGAATGCAAGGAACTGCTTTTTGTGGTGGAACGAGAGGCGGATGGCAGAGAACCGTCAGTCCGGTGCATCAATTTCGGACTGGATGGAATGCAATCTTTCTCTTTTACATTAGAAGAGGAACGTAGCGCCGTATTGGTTCCTGCCGGTCAGGTAGGTACATATTTGTATGAACCGAATGCCTCGGTTTTAAAAGCCGGCGCATTTAAGCAGATTGCCGTCCGGACGGGAGTGAAGAAGTTGCAGGTGAACAGCCATCTATATACAGCGGACCATTTAGTTTCCGACTTTCCCGGTCGCAGATTCCGAGTGGATGAAGTGCTGTCTTTTACCGGAAAACTCTGTAAAGGACTATCAAAGACAATCCCCCAAGCAAATATAACCGTGCGTAATTTTCCTCTCTCCGTAGAAGAACTGCGTAAGCGGACGAAGATCACCGACGGAGGCCATGTCTATCTCTTTGCAACTACCTTGGTGGATGGAGAAAAGGTGCTGGTCAAGTGTTCCAAAGCCTGATCGATCAGGTGAATAACATCAGCACCAATTGTGCTGAAATCACGCGGATAAACATTGAAAGCGGATAGACGGTGGCATAAGAAACGGAGGGTTCGTCGCCATCGACAGTCGTGTTGGCATAGCTCAGTGCCATCGGGTTTGCCATGCTCCCGCAGAGCATACCCACGTTGTGCGCATAATCGAGTTTGAAAAATTGCGAAGATATGAAACCGACGATCAGCACCGGCACGATCGTCAGCAGAAATCCAAGCCCGATCCAAAGCAATCCTTCTGCCCGAAAAACCGTTTCGAAGAAATGTACACCCGAATCGATCCCCAATCCCGCTAAATAAATAATGATCCCCAGTTGACGAAGCATCAGGTTGGCACTCATTGTCGTGTAGGTTGTCAGGTGGAAACGAGGGCCGAATGCGCCCATCAGGATTCCGACGATGATCGGGCCTCCGGCGATCCCTAATTTGACTGGCGTACTCATCCCTGGTAACGTGATCGGCAATGCTCCTAACAGCATCCCCAGCGATATACCAATGAAGACAGCCAAGAGGTTCGGATTGTTTAACCGCTTGATCTCATCCCCTAAAATCTTTCCGACTGTGTTTACCGAATTCGCTTCTCCCACGATAGTCAACCGGTCACCGATTTGCAGGCGCAGGTCGGGAGAGGCCAGCAGGTCTATACCGGCACGGTTCACACGCGTAATATTGATACCGTAGAGGTTGCGAAGGCGGAGAGAGCCTAATTTCACACCGTTCACCCGGTTGCGTGTCACCGCGATGCGGCGCGAGATCAGTTGACCGTCAATGGCATTCCAGTCGATATCCGCCTTGTTCCAATCTACATTCTCCTGCTCGCCGAAAAGGACTTTAATATTTTCGACATCCGATTTAACGGAGATGATCAAAAGGTGGTCATGCTCGTGAAGTAAGGTGTCCGAAGTCGGAATGCTTACTTTACCGTTTCTCCATACACGTGAAATAACGAAATGCTTGTCCGTCAGCTTCATTACGTCCTTGATGCTCTTTTCGTAGATAGCCGGATTGCTTACATGAAATTCGGCGACATAGGTAGTCGTGTCGCGTTGTTCCTTTAAGTCTTTCTGTTTCTTGTCGGCAAACAAGGCTCTCAGGATAATAATCGCCAAGATCACGCCCACTACGCCGAGCGGATAAGCGACGGCACACGCCAAAGCCATGTCCGTCACCCCTTTGGTATTGGCCGGATCTATCTGCAACAAAGCCTGTTGGGCGGCTCCCAAAGCAGGCGTGTTGGTAACGGCCCCGCAAAGCAAACCGACCATATTGGAAAGGGAAACTCCTGTTACCCAGTGCAGACTGACTGTCATAATGAGTCCGAGCAGGATAACGCCTAACCCCATCATGTTCATAGCTACCCCTCCCTTCTTCAGCGAAGAGAAGAAACCGGGACCAACCTGCAACCCTAATGCATAGACGAAAAGGATCAAGCCGAAACTTTGAGCAAAATACAGCATATCCTTATTCACGACGATCCCTAAATGCCCGGCAAAGATACCGGCAAAGAATACGAATGTGATACCCAGTGAGATCCCGAATATCTTGATCCGTCCTAAATACAATCCAAGTGCAGAGACCAGTGAAATAATGATGACTGCCTGCACCATCGTAGGCTCTAAAAAGGCCTCTTGTAACCAATTCATAAAGTTCCCCTGTTTATTGACGGCACAAAGATAGGACAATAATTTGATTCGTCATCTATTTCTCTCGTTCCCGCGCTTGACACAGGCTCCCCTTATTGTCTTTGTTCGTTTGTTTCATTACCTTTATCCCCAAAATAAGATCAGATTCATATTTATTAAATCTGGAAAAACATGTCATTGAAAATAATCCATACTGCCGACTGGCATCTTGGGCAAACCTTTTTCGGGTATGACCGTGATGAGGAACATGAGGCATTTCTTTCGTGGTTGATCGATATATTGACGCTACGGCAGACTGATGTCTTGCTGATAGCAGGCGATGTTTTCGATGTTGCCAATCCGTCGGCAGCCGCCCAACGCCGTTTTTTCCGTTTTTTGCGGGAAGCGAACCGGCATAACCCACAATTGCAGATCGTGATTATCGCAGGTAATCATGATTCGGCAGCCCGTCTGGAGGCGCCGATACCCCTGTTGGAAGAACTGAATACGTCAATTGTAGGGGTTGTCCCGCGAACCGACCTGTGCAAGATCGATTTCGATTCGCTTCTGATTCCTTTATATAATAAGGAAGGAAAACGGGAAGCGATCTGTCTGGCTGTTCCCTATCTTCGTCAGGGAGATTATCCCGCTTCGAAAGAAGGGAAAGATACCTATGTGGAGGGCGTTACCCGAATGTATCGCCAGCTCTATGACTATGCCGACAGCCAAAGGCAACCGGGCGAGGCCCTGTTTGCGATGGGACACTTGCATGCGACTGGTGCTGAACTGTCGGAAGATGACCGGAGCGAACGGACCATCATGGGAGGACTTGAATCTATATCGGTAGAAGCCTTTAATGAGGACTTGGCCTATACGGCCCTCGGTCACATCCACAAGGCGCAACGGGTAGGGGGACGCGAGTCTGTACGCTATGCCGGCAGCCCGCTTCCGATGTCTTTCTCCGAACAGCATTATCACCATCAGGTTGTTGCCTTTACCCTCGAAAACGGATGCCTGTCGGATCTCGAAGCAGTGCCCATCCCACTCCGAACCGCCCTGCATCGGATTCCGGCGGAACCGGCGTCGCCTGCCGAAGTCCTTTTGTCGCTTTCCAACCTACCGTTGGCGGAAGAGGGAGCCGATCGCAGCCTATGGCCTTATCTGGAGGTGCAGGTACTGCTGACGGAGCCAGATCCGGGGTTTCGGCATCGGGTGGAGGAGGCACTGGCGGATAAGGCTGTACGCCTGACTTCCATCATCCCTTCTTATCCGAAAAAGGAGGGAGAGGAAGATTCTCGTCCTTTCTCTTATACGGATTTACAAAAGATCGCTCCGCTGGATATGCTTCGCCATACCTTTACGAACCGTTTCGGGGGAGATTTGCCGGAAGAGTTGGAAAAGATGTTTAACGATGTAATGCGGGAGGTTTCCCTATGAAGATATTAGCGATACGAGGTCGTAACCTGGCCTCGTTGGAAGGTGATTTTGAAATAGATTTTACGGTGGAGCCATTACTTTCAGCCGGGATATTTGCTATTTCCGGGCCTACGGGAGCAGGTAAGTCCACCCTTTTGGATACGATGTGCTTAGCTCTGTTCGCCCGTACGCCTCGTACCGACCAGGCGAAAGAAAATAATGTCAAGCTTCAGGATGTCAGTAATGAACAATTGTCGCAGAGCGATCCTCGTTTCTTGCTGCGGCGGGGAACATCCTCCGGTTTTGCAGAAGTGGATTTCATGGCCTTGAACGGACACCGCTACCGGACACGCTGGTCGGTGGCGCGGGCACGCGACAAGGAAAACGGACGGTTGCAGAATCCGCGTTTGGCTCTGTATAACCTCGACAAGGAGGAGGAAGAGCAAGGGACGCGTTCCGATCTGCAAGCCCGTATTATCGATTTGATTGGCTTGACTTTCGAACAGTTTACGCGTTCCGTATTGCTGGCGCAGAACGATTTTTCCACTTTCCTGAAAGCCGAACAGGGAGAAAAAGCTTCCTTGTTGGAGAAGTTGACCGGAACCGAACTCTATTCCGCCATTTCTCGCCAGATATTTGAAAGGAATGCGCGGGCGAAAGAAGCCTTCGACTTGATCCAAACGCGAATACAGGGTATCGAGCTATTGACGGATGAGGAAGAAAACGACTTGCGTACTCGCCTTGCCGGAACGGAAAAGGAGTTGCAGCGAGTCGAGAAAGCGAAAGCGGAGCAACAGGCCCTTCAAGAGGCCGTCCGTTCTATCGAACAGCAGATAACCATCCGCCAAAGACAACAAAAAGAGGCGGCCGATAAGTTGGTGCACGCAACGGAATTGTTGACGGTCGCTCGCCATGAATACGAAAAGGGAGTGGAGGAACAGCAACAGTCTGAGGCTCGTTTCAAATCCCTTCAACAGGAGATATTGCAGGCGCGTAAACTGGATATCCAGTTGGATGCGGCCATCCGCGATCTGTCACACTCGGAGCAACAGTTAAAGAATGTAACGCTTCGTAAGGGAGAGGCCGAAAAGAAATATCAAGCTGCCGTCCTCCGCCGGAGACAGGGAGCGGAGGAGATTGCCCGTCTGACCGCTTGGCGCGAGCGTTATAAAAAGAAGGAACGTATTGCGGAGCAACTTTCAGCTTTGTTGTTGCACTTGGATGCAGCATCGGCCACCCGTTCAGGGATGGAGGCGGCTGTCCGTTCGATCGAAACGCTCCGGCAGGAGATGGCGGCGTTGAATAAACAACTTTCCGACCTGCAACAGACCAGTGCAAACAAACAGCAGGCGTTGAAGCGGGCTGAAGCGGATTACCGGAACCTGGAAGAGGAACTGAAAGCTGTCGATGCACCGGCTTTGGACAAACAGATCGAGAAGCTTCGCCAGGAACGAGAGCAATTGCTTATCGAACAGGCACGCTTGGAGGCTTCCGGTAACATAAAGGATTTACGCGGCAGGTTGCAGGATGGACAACCTTGTCCGGTTTGCGGGAGCACGCATCATCCTTTTGCAAATCAGGTTCCTGTCGCTCCTGTTTCTGCTCTAACCCTTCAATTGCAGGATTTATCGAATAAAAAAGAAACCTACGTCGCTCATACCCGCCATCTTACCCGTTTGCAACAGCAGTTGCTCCAACTCCATAAAGAACTTGCAGATAGCGAGGCCGCCTGTAAGGAAATGGCTGGTAAGCAACAACTCGCTGCCAGTCGGCAAGAGAGGGAAGAAGCTATTGTAAAAGAGCAATCCACCCTGTTGACCCAGTCCCTTTCGGCTGCCGACCTGCTGTTCGGCAATAGTGAGTGGCAGAAAGCCTGGTTGCAGAATCCGGAAACTTTCCGTAAAACATTGACAGACTTCGCCCGTCAGTGGCATGAGAATACCGAGAAACTCCATCAACTGGAACGGCAGGAAAGCGCCCAAAAAGCCGAATGCGAATCTCTCGCCTCCTTCCTTCCTTCTCTCGAAAAGCAAGCCGAAGAATCCGGACAGCTCCACGAAAAGAACCGTGCCGCTTTTTCCTCTTTACAGGCAGAACGAAAGAAGCTTTTGAATGGCCGATCTGCAGATAGCGTAGAACAGGAGTACATCCGACGAATGGAAGAACTGAAAGAGCGTTTGAAAAAACTGTCGGCCACCCAGACTGAGCAATCCGGCATCGCCGACCAGACACGCGGCATTGCCGACCAGATTGCAAAAGACCTGACCGAGGCCTCTGCCGACCTACTCCGGAGAAAGGCGGCTTTAGACAAATGGACAGCTGATTATTTGGATTCTTCGGGTGGAGAGCCACTCGAAGTTATCTTGTCCCGGTACACACAGGAAAAGACGGAACTTGCTTTCCGGCTTCGTACTCAGACGGAGAACAAGGCGAAAGTTTCCGGTCTGCAGGAAGAATTGAATGTCCGGCGTACGGAAAGCGAACGTTGGGCGAAGCTGAACGAACTGGCCGGTTCTGCCGACGGCGCCAAGTTCCGTCGTATAGCGCAAGGATATACGCTCGATATACTGTTGAACTATGCCAATGTGCAACTGCGTGAATTGACAAGGCGCTATCGGCTGGAACGGGTTCCCGAAACACTAGCCTTGCAGGTGATCGACCGGGATATGTGCGATGAGGTGCGTACCGTCCATAGCCTTTCAGGGGGCGAATCGTTCCTTGTTTCGTTGGCACTGGCGCTTGGCCTGTCTTCCCTCTCATCCAACCGGATGCGGGTTGAAAGCCTTTTCATTGACGAAGGTTTTGGTTCTTTGGATGCCGAGACGCTTCGTGTGGCGATGGATGCTTTGGAAAGTTTGCGGACACAGGGACGCAAGATCGGAGTCATCTCGCATGTGCAGGAAATGACTGAGCGCATCCCTGTCCGCATCTGTGTGAATCGCGCCGGCAATGGACGCAGCTTTCTTGAAGTTTTGTAAAGTTCCAAAATCCCTTGTCTCCGCGCTTGACGCGGGGCCGCAAAAGAACAGGTTTTATAAGGTCCGGTTCTCATGCGATCCCGCGTCAAGTGCGAGAATAGGGCTTTCGCCTTTACATATCTTCGACAATAATCCTAAAGCCGACGTTCATCGGCCGCTGCCAAGGCAGGTAGGCTTTGCGGATGGCCGATGTGGAGTATTTAGGACGTTCACGCCAAGAGCCGCCGCGTACGACTTTCTTTTCGACAGCCTCTTTGTTTGCCTTTTCTTTTAAAGGATAAGGAATGTAATCGGAGGCTGTCCATTCCGCCACATTCCCGTTCATGTCGTACAATCCCCAGGGATTGGGCTGGTAAGAGGCAACAGGGCAACTGATCAGTTGGTGGTCGTTTACGTTCAGGATTTTCGGTAGGAAATCCCAGAACTTGCGCATGGGATCGTTTGCCCGCATCGGTTTCGGATCTACGCCTGTTACCGCCAGATCGACAGTCGTACTGTCTGCCAAGTTTTCGAAAGCACCGAAGTCGCTCTCCGTCGATCCGAACCAGAAATCATCTGCGCTTCCCGAGCGTGCTGCCCATTCCCATTGTGTTTCGGTAGGCAGAGAAACTGTATTGCCTGATATTTCGCTGATCTTTTGGCAGAAAGCATTCGCTTCGTCCCAGCTGACGCGCACGACAGGCTGTTTTGGCCGGTTGGCTGCATAGCCGGGGGTCGTATGATCTTTCCAAGTCTGTCCGATGTACCGGCTGTCGTGTTCCGGGAAAAGTGCGCGGAACTGCTCGTTCGTGATTTCGGTCGTGCTCATCCAGAAGCCTTCCTTCACGTTTGCCTTGAATGCTGGCGAAGCGGAGGGAGTCCGGTTATTACCCATCACAAAGCTGCCGGCGGGAATCCATACCAGGTCGATATGCACATCCGGAGTGATGGTGAGGCGGCGGGTCGTTTCGTCTTTGGCAGCTTGCCGGGCAGTCGCTGTCTGTGTGTCGAACGGGAATCCCTTTACCTTGACCGGGCGGACCGGTTTGGTCGGCTTCTTTATTTCGGCTGTTTCGCCGGTCGTTGCTCCGGTAATGCCGTCTGCCTTTTTGTTTTCTTTCAGCCAGTCGGCGTAGTCGGCAATCTCTTTTTGCCAGTCAACCCGTACACCGCTGTATTTCTCGGCCAGCTCCATACGGCGTTCCACCTGACCTTTGGGAGATTGAGGCTTCAGGTCTATTTGGGTGAAAGCCCCATAATAAGGCGCGTTGAGATCGATCCAGGCATAGAGCGTTCGCATATCCTCTTCCGGAACCTCTACGCCGTGGTGTCCGGCTTGCAGGATGCGGATCAGTTCGCTGTTGCTTGCGTGAAACTCGGCCGGCTTGAGGACATAGATGTCTGATTCCGGTCCCTGGCGGTACACGTATGGGTGCAGGTTCAGATAGCTCTGGTCATACTGCTTGTTGATTTTCGTTAAGATACCTCTCTTATATGTGACCATCTGATCCTTGCGGAAGTCCGGTTCGGCATTTTTCCCGTTGTGGCAAGAGACGCAGTTACGATCCAGTACCGGTTGCACTTCCAGGCGGAACGTGAACGGGCGGACACCTCCTTCCGGTGTTTCCAGCCGGCGTGCCTGCTTGGCCGAAGCAATCGTGCGTTTGGGAATGGGTATGCTGTTTTGGTCCTCATGGCAACCGACGCAGGAGACGATCTCGCCCGGCATCCCTGTCAGCCAGCTGCGCATCCACTGGATGGCTGCCCCGTCTTTATCCAATGGCTGGATGGAAATCGGCGTGTTGGCGGGAATGGTGAATAGTGCGGAACCGTCTTCCTCGACCGGGACTGTTCCGAGTATACGTTTGATATCCCATCCACTCTGTATTCCCTGTGCATCGTGATCGGAAGGAGCTAAGATATAGGCATACTCATAAGCAAAGATACGGAGAGCCTTGATCGTGCCCCGGGGAACGCCCTGCGTACCTTCTCCTTCGTAGATATCCTGGATAAAGACCGTAGCCTCTTTGCTGTCCGGCTTGATCTTCGAAGGAATGACAGGAGGCGTTTCGCGTTTTACCAGCGGGATGGGAGCGGTCAGACCTTCCCCTTCCTGCTCGGCAATGAGTGTCAGGTTATCGAAAACGTCGACCAGGTAAATTCCCCAAAGCGCATCCTTGGCCGGTTTGCAGGCAACTAAAAAATATTTTTCGCTGAGCGGGTACGGCTTCATGAACTGAGGCCAGACGCCTTCCACCAATTCGTCCTTGATGATCGGGACGATCGGGCGGTCTTTGAACGGCAGTTCCTGTATCATCCCCTTTTCCTCTTTCCGGCTTTTGGCAGGGTCGAAGATGACGAGCCGCCCTGAACGTGCCGTCCCGTGATGGCCGGAGATGATGCCGATGAAGCGGCTGCTGTGCTTGGAGAGCGGTTTCATGTCGAACGTACTGTTCGGGAAATAGGAGCCGCTGCCGTAGAGCGCTTTGTTTTCCGTCCCGTCGGGGTTCATGTGCATCACGATACGGGAGAAATAGTGTGTCAGGTCCGTATATTCCCAACGGGTGTACATGATGCGTCCGTTCGGGATCACGATAGGCGACCAGTTCCCGTCCTGGTCGAAGGTGAGGCGGCGCAAGGCACGCGTCTCGGGGTCAAAGGAGACAAGGTTAGCTACCACATCGTCGCCATGCACGCAAGGAACGCCGTTGTAACCGATGTTGGTCGTCGCCACCACTTTCCCGTCCGGCAGGTAATTGGCGTCGCAGAATTCCAGATCCGGCTCATCAACGGTGATCTTTTGGTGAAGGTTGCTTCCGTCGATGTTCATTTCGTATATCTGCCACTTCCGGTTCTTGTCGAGCGAGGAGAAGAGGAGGCGGTCGGCATCCCAGTGGAGCTGTATGTCCGAAACGGGAACATCGGCTTCGGGCTTGTATATCCGGCTGCTTTCGATTTGTCCGCGCAAGCCCGTGAGCAGGTCGATCTCGGCATCGTAGCCTTTACGCGAGTTGGAAAATAGCGAGTTGTAGTTGGCTGTCGAAGTTCCCATCGACGGGCCCATCGCCTTACGGGCCTTGTTTCCCAAACGGTAACGGGCCACTATGATCTTGTCCATGTCCAGCAGCGGGTTGGCCAGGATGATCTCACGCTTCAAGGCAAGTATTTCTTGAGCTTGGCCAATTACTTCGTCGATCGTGTTGCCGGAAACCTTATCGGAGAAGGCCTGCCGCACGCCGGGTAGAAGTGTTTCCAGACGGGATAGTTTTTCGTAAAGCGCGGGAGCTTTTCCTCCCAATGCTGTTTTTGTGTCGTCCAGATAGGCACGTATGGCAGTAGGATTTACCCATCGGATTTGCACTTCCAGATCGCTTAGCTGAATTTGGCGTATTGAATCTTGTCCGTTCGTTGCGGAAATACCGGATACGGAAAGAGAGAGGAACGTGAAGAGTAAACAAACTTTATGCTTCATATCATTATTATTTTTTCAAAATCTCTATCACTCTATCACACTTCGTATATAAACTATTCATATACAACTGTTTGTTGTGTGATATATGTCACTTTTATCTATCACTCTACTATCACTCCATCTTTTTCCAATACGGCAGAAAAAGATACAAAGCATATCGCTTGTTTTCAACAAGATAGTGAGATTTGATGCTGAACACCCGGATGTTTGTTATCTGTACATCCGGGTGTTTGCCCTCCCGACATCCGGATGTTAAAGGCGGGTTTACCCGGGTGTTCAAGAGCTTTTGCAGGTACTTTTATGAAAAAAGAGCCTTGTTGTGACTTATTTGTCTGCTAATTTGTAAATTTCCGATGCAGCCATCAGGAATGCACCTGTACCATAGAGCTCGGTCATGTCGCGTGTCACCTTTTTCGGATCGGCACCTACCGGCTGAACCCACCCTAATTTCCCGTTCGCTTCAACTGCACGGGTCAGTGCTTCCCATCCTTTTTTTACGACTGGTAGGTATTTGTCTGCCGGCAGATACCCCTGGTTGATTCCGTATGCCAAGCCGTAAACGATAAATCCGGTCGCGCTTGTTTCGGGTGAAGGATAGCTGTCCGGGTCCAGCAGGCTGGCGTGCCAGTAACCGTCTTTTCCTTGTAGTCCGGCAAGGCGCTCGGACATCTCTTTATAAAGTTCGAGATAGAAAGGACGGAATTCGGTATCTTCCGCCGGCAGCGTCTTCAGGATTTCCGCCAATCCGCCGATTACCCAACCATTTCCGCGTCCCCAGAAAACCTTCTTGCCGTTGGCTTCTTTCTGTCCGATGTAGCGGCTGTCGCGATAGAAAAGATCTTCGTCTTTATCATACAGATGGTTGTAAGTGGCACGAAATTCACTGTCGGCGAAGTGCATGTATTTACGGTTGCCGGTCAGCGTGTAGAGTCGTGTGTAGACTCCGGGCGCCATGAAAAGGGCGTCGCACCACGTCCAGCGTTCGATCGTGCTGCCTTTGCTGTAATCGAGATCCATGCTTCCGTTGGAAGGATTGTTCAACACCCAGTCGGCGCGGGCGATGGTCGGTTTCAGCATATTCTCATTCTTCTCCTTATTATAGAAATCGATATAGGTCTGTGCGATACAAACGTCGTCGGCATGATACATCCGATTGGCGACCTGCCAGCTCTGGCGGTTGAAGATTTTCCGGAGCCAGTCATAATAAGTATTGTCTCCACTCAGTTCCGCCCAGTCGAACATCCCCATATAAAGTGCTCCGGCGATCCATCCGCGCGGTTCGCTCTTGGCATATTTGTTTTCGGGATAATCTTTGATCTGCCAGTCCGCCACCCGCCGGGCAACTTCCATGATGCTTTGCCGGTCCCAGCCCGTTTCCGTCGCACTGACAGCGGCTGTATTTGTCGTTTCGGCCTGTGCCGGCAGATTGTTCACTAAACAGGTACAAGCGCAAAGTGAGAGGCCTGTACAGATGTACTTGATTGTAATTTTCATGATATTCGTTCTGTTTCTTTTAATTCTGCACCAAAAATAGGAAAGATAAGGCTCAGGATATAATAATATCATCTCAAAATGAGTAAAAAATGTACCAAATC
>OOAA01001276.1_pt1 | contig 13135 bp, 9 predicted proteins | sample 1671671 | NCBI WGS metagenome assembly OOAA01 (sample SAMN06348180, study PRJEB24527) | human gut metagenome | biome: human gut; feature: ankylosing spondylitis patient; material: feces | host: Homo sapiens | place: China | collected 2015-10 | reverse complement strand
CGCGGGCGCCGTGTGCGGCGACCACTGCTCCCCCATCTCCGACACGACCATCATGTCCTCCGCCGGTGCGCAGGTGGAGCATGTCAACCACGTCGCCACGCAGCTGCCCTATGCCATCACGGTCGCGTGCCTGAGCTTTGTGTGCTTTGTGCTCGCGGGCTTTATCCAGAACTGGGTCGTCTGCCTCGCCATCGGCGTCGTGCTGACGGTCGGCACGCTCTTCGCCATCCGCAATGTCGAGGCACAGAAGGCGCGCTTCAAGGATTAACTTTGCTCTCTACTCTCTTTTCTCTCATAGGAACGGGGCGAACCGGTCGGTTCGCTCCGTTCCCCTTATATTCTCCGCTTTGCAATCCCTAAAAAGCATGGTATACTGAGTATAACACTTAACTTCGGAGGACGTTTCCATGAGTATTGTCGTGATGGGCGCGGTGTTTGTCGATATCAAGGGCTATCCCCTCTCTTCCTACATCCCCGGCGGGCGCAACGCGGGCCGCGTCGTGCAGGTGCACGGCGGCGTGAGCCGCAACATCGTCGAGGACATCGCGAACGTCGAGCTGCGCCCGACGTTCGTGAGCCTTGTCGACAACACGAGCGCGGGCGCGGACATCGTCAAAAAGCTCCAGAGTCACAAGGTCGACACGCGCTACATCCGCACAACGCCCGACGGCATGGGCATGTGGCTTGCGATCTTCGACAACACGGGCGACGTGACCGCGTCGATCTCCAAGCGCCCCGACCTGAGCCCCATTGCCGACATTCTTGACGAGCAGGGCGATGAAATTTTTTCGCAGGCCGACAGCATTCTGCTCGAGATCGACATGGAAAAGGACATCGTCAAGCGCACGTTCGCGCTGGCGGAAAAGCACCGTAAGCCCGTTTACGCGGTCGTGTCCAACATGAGCATCGCCATCGAGCGGCGCGACTTTTTGCGCTCGGTGCACTGCTTCATCTGCAACCAGCAGGAAGCGGGCATCCTGTTTTCGGAAAATTACGACGGTCTCTCGCCCGACGAAATGCTTCCCATCCTGCGCGACAAAATTCGCGGCGCGCAGATCCACCGCATGGTCGTCACGATGGGCGCTCAGGGTGCGGTGTTCGCCACGCTCGACGGCGAGGATGGCTACTGCCCCGCGAAGAAGGTCGATGTCAAGGACACGACCGGCGCGGGCGACGCATTTTTCGCCGGCGCGGTCATCGGCCAGACCTACGGCAAAACGATGATGGAATCCTGCGAGATCGGCACGCGCCTTGCTGCGTCCGTCATCACGACGGGCGAAAACGTCTGCCCGCGCTACCTGCCGAGTGAATTCGGGCTGGACGTCTCCACCGTCGACGACGCGCAGATCGCGCTCGAATTCTGACCGCTATATTTTAATAGGAGGGCCCGCCATGAAAAAAGCGCTTTTTCTCGCTCTTTCCCTCGCGTTTCTCCTGACCGCCTGCGGCGAAACGACGCTGCCGGACACGTCTGAGCAGAACCCGGTCGACAACACGCAGGAAACGTCGCTGCCCGAGAGCTGCCTGCTCTACTACGACCTCGGCAATGTAAGCATTCTCGCGGAGGACAAATCCCTCCCGCTCGCGCAGAACGCGGGCGACGGGTACGCGACCTCTTATAGCGTGTGGTACGATGGGGAGTATCAAGACCTTGCCTTACAGGACGGCGACAGCGGCATTTCCGTCGCCGACATGACCGGCGGCAGCGCAGTCTTCGACTACGGCGCGGGGCTCGTCGTCTGGAACGGCGAGCGCTACCACTGCGCGCACCTGACCGCGCAGGACAGCTACATTCCCAACATCTCCCCCAACATCCCCGGCGGTATCCTGCTGCTTGAAGTGAGCGGCGACTGCTGGGCCGACGGCGGCACAGCCGACGTCGCCTGCTTCACAGGCTTCGGCACGGTCGTCATCTGTGGCAGCGGCACGCTGCGCATCGACGGCGCGGGCATCGGTGTCGGTGGCGACAACCTCCCATACCTTCCCGGCCTGATACTCGATGATGTCTCGTTCAGCAGCGGCGCTATTTTCTTAAATGAGCGTTCGTACAGCGGCGCGCCCGCGCTCTTCGTCCGCTCGGGCAGTCTGGAAACGGATACGCTCGTGCTCTCCGGCGATCTCTGCATCGCAGGCGGCAGCGGAACTGTGCAGTACCTCGACGGCGTTGAAAATGCAGTGTTCCGCGACGGTTCATTTGAAGTGAACCAGTGGGGAGACACGGTCATTCCCCAGCTCATTCTCTCCGGCGGCGACGCGACGTGCACCGACTGGCTCCCGCAGGGAACGAGCATTGAGGTCGGCGCGGGCACGATGACCGCGAACGGCATCCGCTACTGGGATACCGTCCACGTCTACGACGGCGGCAAGATCGTCGATCTGATGGATTGAACACATATATACTGGGAGAAGGCTCCGGTCTGCTTTGGCAGACCGGAGCCTTCTTTTACCAACAGCCAATCATTCCTTCAGCTTTTCCTCTTACTGCCCGCACAGCGCGCTGCGGTTTTCTTCCGCAAGGCGCAGCGCCGCGTCTCGGTCCACACCGTAGGCAAAACGGAACGCATACGGCTTTGTCATCGTGATCGCGCTCACCGTGCCGTCCTTCAGGTAAAACGCAATGTCGCGGACGTCGTAGTTCCCGTCGTCCTGCGGCGTCTGCGGCTGCCAGACGTAGGCGCGGTCGAAGTCATAGGCAGGCTCGCTGTAGCCGCTTTCGTCGCTGTAGCCGTCATAGAGCTCGGACTCGTCTGCATCAATGCAGTAAAGTGCCTCCGGGTACGCCGTCAGCAGCGCTTCCTCGCTGTCGCCGACCTTGACGCCGCGCGGCGTTCCCACGCCCACCGCATCGGTGCGCAGGTAGCTGATGACCTCGCGCCCCGTTTCGGGGTAGTAGTCCGTCCCGACGACGAGCCGCGCGTCCGCGTCGTAATGGCGCGCAAAGTCGTAGGGCAGCATCCCGTCGCTGTCGTAGGTCGTATTCTCCGTTTTCCCGTTCGGCTCGTAGTCCGCTCCAAGGCTCAAAAATCCGTCCGGCAGCTCCAGCGTAAAGTTCGCGTCCGGCTGCGGCTCGACCGTCAGATCTTCCTCCTGCATCAGGGGCTCATCCGGTGCGCCGTCCGGCGTTTCCTGCTTTTCTCCGCAGCCTGACGCCAAAAGCGTCAGCGCCGCCAACAGTGCAACAAGCAACAGTCCGGTGTTTCTTTTCATGTTTTCTCCTTTCTCACGGCTCTCGGCCCTTATGCTTCCTTCAGCTTTTCTTCCAGCAGCTTGAAGGCTTCATCCGCCGCTTCCCCGCGAATTTCCTCGCGGGAAGCCGCGCCGAAGTCAAAGCGCTCGGCGATCGTCTCCTTGGGCGACGAAAATCCGATGAATACCGTGCCGACGGGATTTCCCCGCTCGTCGCGGTCGGGTCCAGCGACGCCCGTGACGCTGACGGCGCAATCCGCCGCCGTCGCCTTGCGCGCGCCCTCCGCCATTGCGCGGGCGACGGGCGCGGACACCGCGCCGTACTCTTCCAGCATGTCCGCCGGAACGCCGAGCACGCGGTGCTTAACGATATTCGTATAGCTCACGACGCCGCCCATGAACACGCCCGACGCGCCCGGCACATCCGTGATGCGCTTGGCAATGAGGCCGCCGGTGCAGCTCTCCGCCGCGGCGAAGGTCACGCCGCGCGCCTTGAGCGCTTCATAGCAGCGCTGTTCGACTGTTTTTTCTGCCATGATAAGACTTCCTTTCAGAGCTTGATGCGCACGAACTCGCGATTCGTCATCGCGCGGTCGATCAGGCCCTCGATATCAAGGACAGCCTCGGCCTCACGGACCTCGTCGAGGTTCGGCTTCGTGCGCGGATGACGCGGGGTGAAGACCGTACAGCAATCCTCATAGGGTAAGATCGACGTATCGAACGTGCCGATCTTACGGGACAAACGCACGATCTCTTCCTTATCCATGCCGATGAGCGGGCGCAGGACGGGAAGATCGACGACATCCTCGGTCACGCGCAGGGCCTCCATCGTCTGAGACGCGACCTGACCGAGGTTCTCGCCCGTGACGAGCGCCTTGGCCTTGACCTGATCGGCCACGCGCTGGGAGATGCGCATCATAAAGCGGCGCATGATGAGCGTGAAGAATTCCTCGGGGCAGTTTCTTCTGATCTCCTCCTGGATCTCGGTAAACGGCACGATCTGCACCGTCAGCCGCCCGCACCAGGGGACTAAGAGCTTGGCAAGGGAAAGCACCTTCTCCTTCGCCTCATCGGACGTGTACGGTGGGGAGAAGAAGTGCACCATTTCGAGCTTGACGCCGCGCTTGGCGATCATGTAGGACGAGACGGGCGAGTCGATGCCGCCGGAGAGCAGGCTGACCGCCACGCCGCCCATGCCGATGGGCAGGCCGCCCGCGCCCTCTTCAGCGGGGCCGTGGACATAGGCCGCATCGTCGCGAATTTCGATATGCACGACGAGCTCGGGGTCGTGGACGTTGACCTCGCACGTCGGGAACGCCTGATGCAGCGCGCCGCCGACCTGCTGGGAGATCTGGATGGACGTCAAGGGGAAGGTCTTGTCGGCGCGCTTGCTCTCGACCTTGAAGCTCCTGGCCGTGCGCATCTCGCACGCAAGGTACTCCTTCGCCGCGGAGATGATCTTCTGGATGTCCTTTTCGCACGGCAGCGCCTTTGAAACGGCGATGATGCCGAAAATCTTCTTGCAGCTCTCAAACGCGGCCTCGATGTCGCACTCGTCGTCCTTGGGCTCGACATAGATGGTGCTCTGCTTGGAGTAGACGCGGAAATTGCCGCATTTCGACACGCGGCGGTTGACGTTCGACATCAGCTTATCTTCGAAGCTGCGGCGGTTCAGGCCCTTGAGCACGACCTCGCCGAGCTTGCACAGGATCATTTCATGCATTGGTATTGTTCTCCTCATTTGTTATGGCCGCTTCCGCATCGGCGGAAAATGCGGCTGAATTTTCGTTGTCTTCGGATTTGGCAGGCTTTTTCCCTTTGCGGGTGAGCCCCAGTGTAAAGCACAGCGGCTCAACGGCGGCCAGCAGGGCAAAGAGCGCATAGCTGAACATCGTGCCCTCTCCGCTCACCCCGTTGATCCCGACCATGGCGGGCGCCATCGGCAGCTCCCAGATCATCGCAAGGATGCTCCCCGAGCCGAACGGGACAGGCATCACAAGAAGCGAGGCAAGATTCAGCACATAGAGCACGATCGCCGCGTTCCAGCAGCAATTTTTGTCGATGCCCCGCTCCGGCCGCAGGCCCCAGCCGAACAGGAACGAAAGCGCCGACACATAGACGACGCCGAGCGCGAGCCCGACGGGCGTGGCAAACGTAAAGGACGAGGTCGTCCCCGTGCCTCCAAACGCCGCGAACAGCAGGATAAAAGCCGCGCCCTGAGCGATATGGCTCAAAACGGAAAGCGCGCCAAACTGGATGTAGTCATACCTTTTCATCTCATTCACCCCTGTAAAATATCCGTGTTGCGGTACTGGATGGCCTCGGCCAGATGATGCGCCTCGATCTTCTCGCTGCCGTCGAGGTCGGCGATCGTGCGCGCAACGCGCAGTAATCTATCGTGGCTTCGCGCCGTGAGGCCGAGGCGCTCGAACGCGCCTTTTAAGAGCTTTTCGCCCGCGGCGTCCAGCGTGCAGAACTCGCCCACCATCGCGGGTGTCATTTGCGCGTTGCAGGTGATGTTCGTGCCGGAAAAGCGCTGCTTCTGGATGTCGCGCGCGGCGTTCACGCGCGCTTTGACGTCGGCGGAGGACTCCGCCTTTTCGCGCCGGCGCATGGCTTCGAACTCGACGCTCGGCACGTTGACGTGTAAGTCCATGCGGTCGAGCATCGGACCGGAGATTTTTTCGACGTATTTTTCCACCTGCTGCTTGGTGCAGTGGCAGCGCCCCGAGGGGTGGCCGTACCAGCCGCAGCGGCAGGGGTTCATCGCGCCGACGAGCATGAAGCGGCTCGGCAGCGTGATACTGCCCGCGGCGCGGGTGATGGTGACCTCGCCGTCCTCGATGGGCGCGCGCAGCACCTCGAGCACGTCGCGGTGGAATTCGGGGAGCTCATCTAAAAAAAGCACGCCGTGGTGCGCGAGCGAAATCTCACCGGGCTTGGGCGTCTGCCCGCCACCGGTCATCGCGGAGGCGGAGAGCGTGTGGTGCGGCGCGCGGAACGGGCGGTGCAGCAGCATCGGGTGCGAGCTGTCGGTCAATCCCGCGACTGACCAGATCTCGGTCGCTTCAAGTGCTTCCTTTCGCGTCATGTCGGGCAGGATCGACGGAAGCCGCCGCGCCAGCATGGATTTGCCCGCGCCGGGCGAGCCGATGAGCAGGATATTGTGCCCGCCCGCAGCGGCGATCTCCAGCGCGCGCTTGACATTTTCCTGCCCCATGACGTCGGAAAAGTCGGGGCCGGTCTCGCTGGTCTGCTCCGCCTGCCACTTCGGCTGGGGCGAGAGCTTCTTTTCACCCTTCAAATGCTGCACGAGCGACACGACGTCCGGCACGCCGTAAACGGTCACGCCGTCGGCAAGCGTCGCCTCCGCTGCGTTCGCCGCGGGGACGTAGAGCGTCCTGATGCCCGCGCGCACCGCGGCCATCGCCATCGGCAAAACGCCGTTCACCGCGCGAAGCGTGCCGGTCAGCGAGAGCTCGCCGACAAAGGCCGCGTCCTTCGCGGGGGGCTTGATCTCCTCTGCACTGGCAAGGATGCCGAGCAGGATGGGCAGGTCATAGAGCGTGCCCTCCTTTTTCCGACCCGCGGGGGCGAGGTTCACCGTGATGCGCGAGACAGGGAACTTGACGCCGCAGTTTTTCACCGCCGCACGCACGCGCTCGCGCGATTCCTTGACGGCCGTGTCGCCAAGGCCGACGATATCGAATGCGGGCAGGCCGCCGGATAAAAAGCATTCCACCGTGACCTCGTAGCCCGAGATGCCCTGAAGGCCGAGCGAGCGCACCGCTGTGACCATACTGTTTTCCTCCCTCTTTCGCATCGAATCGTACAGTTTGCAATTAGTATAGCACATTTTTTGCATCAGGCAAATCCCCCTCCGCGCATTTTTGCACATTTTGCACAAAATCAATAAATCCTCGCAAAAGTTCTCGAAAAATAAAAGGAATTGAACCTATTGTTGCAAAATAGTGAATGTTTTTGCGGGAACAAGGCGTTTACATAGCGAAAAAAGTGTGCTATAGTGTCATCGTTGAATTTTGCGTTCACACGCAGAAGAACCGTTTTTTGACGGTGAAATAAATAGGAGGTTCATTTATGGCAAGAAAAATGAAATCCATGGACGGCAATAATGCTGCGGCTCACGTAAGCTATGCTTTCAGTGAAGTTGCGGCAATTTATCCCATTACGCCGTCCTCCCCGATGGCCGACCTGGTCGACCAGTGGTCTGCAAATGGCCTGAAAAACATCTTCGGCAGCCAGGTCAAGGTCGTCGAGATGCAGTCCGAAGCCGGTGCTGCCGGCGCAGTGCACGGCTCCCTCGGCGCCGGTGCTCTGACCACCACCTACACGGCCTCTCAGGGCCTGCTGCTGATGATCCCGAACATGTACAAAATCGCAGCTGAGCAGCTCCCCTGCGTGTTCCACGTCTCCGCCCGTACTGTTTCGACCCACGCGCTGAACATCTTCGGCGATCACTCCGACGTCATGGCCTGCCGCCAGACCGGTTTCGCCATGCTGTGCGAGGGCAACGTGCAGGAAGTGATGGATCTCTCCCCCGTGGCACACCTGGCCGCGCTTTCCGGCAAGGTCCCGTTCATCAACTTCTTCGACGGTTTCCGCACCTCCCACGAGATCCAGAAGATCGCCGTGTGGGATTACAAGGATCTCGCCGACATGTGCGACATGGACGCTGTCAAAGCGTTCCGCGAGCACGCCCTCAACCCCGAGCATCCCGCCATGCGCGGCTCCCATGAGAACGGTGATACGTTCTTCCAGCACCGCGAGGCCTGCAACCAGTACTACGACGCTCTCCCCGAAGTCGTGGAAAAGTACATGGGCAAGATCAACGAGAAGCTCGGCACCGACTACAAGCTCTTCAACTACTACGGCGCGCCCGACGCTGACCGCGTCATCATCGCGATGGGCTCCATCTGCGACGTGGCCGAGGAAGTCATCGACTACCTCAACGCCCACGGCGAGAAGGTCGGTCTCATCAAGGTCCGTCTGTACCGCCCGTTCAAGGCTGAGCGCCTGATCGAGGCCATCCCCGCCACCGCCAAGAAGATCGCGGTCCTCGACCGCACCAAGGAGCCCGGCGCACAGGGCGAGCCCCTCTATCTCGACGTCGTCACCGCGCTGGCCAACGCCGGCATCACCGACAAGACCGTCATCGGCGGCCGTTACGGTCTCGGCTCCAAGGACACCCCGCCCGCTTCCGTGTTCGCTGTTTACACCGAGCTTGCCAAGGCGGAGCCCAAGCGTCAGTTCACCATCGGCATCGTCGATGACGTGACGAACCTCTCCCTGCCCGAGGACAAGAACTGCCCGAACACCGCAGCCGAGGGCACCATCGAGTGCAAGTTCTGGGGTCTCGGCGGCGACGGTACCGTCGGTGCGAACAAGAACTCCATCAAGATCATCGGTGACCACACCGACAAGTACGTCCAGGCCTACTTCCAGTACGACTCCAAGAAGACCGGCGGCGTGACGATCTCCCACCTGCGTTTCGGCGACAAGCCCATCCGCAGCCCCTACTACATCAACAAGGCCGACTTCGTCGCCTGCCACAACCCCAGCTACATCACCAAGGGCTTCAAGATGGTCAACGACGTCAAGCCCGGCGGCGTGTTCATGATCAACTGCCAGTGGGACTTCGATGAGCTGAACCACCACCTCAAGGCGGACGCCAAGCGCTACATTGCCAAGAACAACATCCAGCTCTACACCATCAACGCCATCGACCTTGCCATCAAGATCGGCATGGGCAAGCGCAACAACACCATCCTCCAGTCCGCGTTCTTCTCCCTGGCGAAGGTCATGCCCGAAGAGCAGGCCATCCAGTACATGAAGGACGCCGCGACGCACTCCTACCTCAAGAAGGGTCAGGACATCGTCGATATGAACCACAAGGCCATCGACCTCGGCGCCACCGCCTACACCAAGATCGACGTTCCCGCCGATTGGGCGAACGCTGTCGACGCTGACGAGGCCGTCTCCTACGAGGGCAAGGCCGAGCTCGTCGAGCAGGTCAAGAACATCCTCGATCCCGTGGACAAGATGGACGGCGACAGCCTGCCCGTTTCCGCCTTCATGCCTCACGTGGACGGCCAGTGGGAGCTCGGCGCTGCCGCTTACGAAAAGCGCGGCGTTGCCGTTTCCGTTCCCACGTGGGACGAGACGAAGTGCATTCAGTGCAACAACTGCGCTTACGTCTGCCCGCACGCCACCATCCGTCCCTTCGCTCTCACCGAGGGAGAGGCCAAGAATGCTCCCGCGAGCGCCAAGATCGTTGACATCAAGGCCGGTAAGGGCAAGGGCGTTTACAAGTACACGATGGCCATCTCCCCGCTCGACTGCATGGGCTGCGGCGTCTGCGTCGGTCAGTGCCCGGTCGGCGCGCTGACGATGGTCTCTCAGGAGGGCGAGCTGCCCCAGCAGGATACCTTCAACTACTGCGTCTCCAAGGTCTCCGACAAGAAGGATATGCAGGATCTCACCGTCAAGGGCAGCCAGTTCAAGCAGCCCATGCTCGAGTTCTCCGGCTCCTGCGCAGGCTGCGCCGAGACCAGCTATGCCCGTCTCGTCACTCAGCTCTTCGGCGACCGTATGTACATCTCCAACGCCACCGGCTGCTCGTCCATTTGGGGCGGCCCCGGCGCTACCTCTCCGTACTGCACGGATAAGAACGGCCACGGCCCGGCTTGGTGCAACTCCCTGTTCGAGGACAACGCCGAGCACGGCTTCGGTATGTATGTCGGCCAGGAGAAGATCCGCGAGGATCTGATGGCCAAGACCGAGCAGCTCATCGCCATCGAGTGGACCCAGCCCGCACTGAAGGAAGCCGCTCAGAAGTGGCTCGACACCAAGGACGACGGCAATGCCAACGCCGAGGCCACGAAGGAATACGTCGCGGCTCTGCAGGCGAACATCGCCACCGTCGACGAGCTGGCCGCTGTGCCCAAGTTCGCTGAGCACGCCGCCGAGCTCAAGGCCAAGGGCGAGAAGTTCTGCGACTGCGACGCCTGCAAGCTCGTTGCTGAGATCCTCGACAAGAAGGATTACCTCTCCAAGAAGTCCGTTTGGATCTTCGGCGGCGACGGTTGGGCTTACGATATCGGCTTCGGCGGCGTGGACCACGTGCTTGCTCAGAACAAGAACGTCAACGTCTTCGTCTTCGATACCGAGGTCTACTCCAACACCGGCGGTCAGGCTTCCAAGGCTTCCAACATCGGTCAGGTCGCTCAGTTCGCGGCTGCCGGTAAGGAGACCAAGAAGAAGAGCCTTGCTGAGATCGCGATGAGCTACGGCTACATCTACGTCGCGCAGATCGCCATGGGCGCCAACCCGGCCCAGACCATCAAGGCCATCACCGAGGCTGAGGCTTACAACGGCCCGTCCCTGATCATCGGCTATAGCCCCTGCGAGATGCACTCCATCAAGGGCGGCATGATCAACTGCCAGAAGGAAATGAAGAAGGCTGTCGAGTGCGGCTACTGGAACCTGTTCCGCTTCAATCCTGCGGCTGACAAGAAGTTCACGCTCGACTCCAAGGCTCCTGCCGGCGGTTACCGTGAATTCCTGATGAACGAGGCGCGCTACAGCCGCCTGACCCGCGAGTTCCCCGAGCGTGCGGAGGGTCTCTTCACCCGCAACGAGGACGCGGCCAAGGAGCGTTACGAGCACCTCACCAAGCTCATCGACCTGTACGACAAGCAGTAATTGCTGTTCCTGCGGTATGAAAAAGGAGCACCCTTTCGGGTGCTCCTTTTTTGCGTTACTTTGCGTCTGCATTCAGCAGCTTTTCGCCGACGGTCGCCTTTTGGACATCGGTCATTTGCACACTGCCCGACACAAACTCGACAATGCGCGTGCCGCCTGTGATGAGCCAGTGGTCAAGCCACTGCTCCTCTTCCTCGTCGTAGAGCCGCCACGCCTGCTCTGCGCCCCACGGCGCGGCATCGACCTCGCGGTAGGCGTAAGGGAGACGGCGATGCTCGCCGTCGATAAGGGCAGTCTGCTCATAGTCCAGCTCGGAGGCGAGGCAGCGGTCAAACCACGATGCAAGATACACATCCCCGATGTCGTAGTGGATCCGCGCAGGATTGCCGCGCGCCGTCTCCGGATGCTCGGGATCATCCAAACTGGCAAGCACATCTCGCTGCTCTCCGCCATACCGCGCAGCGAAGGGCGAGGAGCTCCCCCAACTCAGGCACGACCAGCGCGCATTCTCATCCTCTATGCCAAGATCAGAGAGGTAGAGCGGCAGCGCGTCGTGGTAGACCGTCGCCCGAAATTCTTCATCATACAGCTCAGGCGGAACTTCATCGCTGTCAAAAAGCCCGTTCTGCTCCATGGTGAGCAGCACCCCCACCGAAGCCAGCGCGACCGCCGCCGTCACGCAGGCCGTGACGATGCAGCGCTTCGCCCTGCCCGCACCGGTTTTCACCGCCGAATAGGTGAGAAACATCGCAGCAAACGGCGTGATCCCGCACAGGATCGCGGCAAGGTAAAGCCTCCCCGCACTGCTGCTGCCGGTTCCCAGCAGAGCTCTCACAAGAATGCCGAAAAGTGTCAGCAGCAGCGCCGCACGCTCCAGTATCTGGAGCCACGGGCGCGACTTTGCAGGCAAAAAGCGGTGTTCCTCTCTCGCCGTGCGCGCCGCCTTCCGATACCAGCTGTTATAGCAGATAAGGTCAGTCCCGCAGATCAGCGTGACAACAGGCGAAATACATGACAAAAAATCCCCCATTCCATAGATAAGCGTATTCAGAGGGTCTGTTTTCAGGCCGGTCAGGATATCCCAGATCCTGAGGAGCATATAGCCGAACCAAAAAATCATCATACTGTGGTAATATTTGAGCCCGCGGTGCATCGCGTCCACCTGCAAAACAGGGTCAGTCTCAACATCCACAGCGTTTTCATCCGCTGTGCAGAGCACATGGCGGGTCCTCCCGCCAAGGCCGCCGCCCTCGCCCTCGGCTCCGTTTCCCCAGAAGGTCAGATCACCAACGCCCGCTGACTGCTGCCAGCCTGCCTGTGCACAGTACTCGAGGAAAACATCTTCGCCGTCTGCACCACCGTCATCGGGATAGTAGGTGATGGCGAAGCGCAGCTTCTGCGGCTTAATGCGGCGGTAGCGGATGAACAGGCCCACGCGGTCGGGCGCCCAGCCCTCCGCCGCCATGCGCTCAAAGTGGCGCGCAAGGCCCTCGGTGTCGTAAAAAGAATAGGGATTCAGCTCCCGTTTGGTGTTGCGCATCAGAAAAACCTCGCTTTCTCTCATTTCTCGCCGCCCGCAAGGGGCGTTATCTCTCAAATAGCTTCTCGTAGTCCCGCACCTGTGCTTGCAGGCGCTCCACCTCGTTTTGCAGCAGCGTTTTTCCCTCCGCTGTGAGCTGATAGCTGCGCCGCCGCCCCTCCGCGCGCGTTTCAGCGATATATCCCGCCGCCAAAAACTGCTCGAGCAGGTTGTAGAGCGTCCCGGGGCCGACGGCCACGCGCCCGCCCGTCAACTCGTTCACGCGCGCCATCACGTCCATGCCGCAGCACTCCTCGCGCAGACACAGCAGGATGTAAAACATCTGCTCGGTCAGCGTGCTGAATTTCTCCCGCGCCATTGTCGGCCTCCTTTTATCGATATTCGATATTCTTGAGGAGAGTATATTATCGAATATCGATATTGTCAAGAGGGAGATTTTCTTTTTCAAAGAAAGACTCTTTCTTGTTTGCACAGGTGCGAGAGATTTGCGGCACTGGTGCCGCGGGGAAGGCAGCGCCGTAGGCGCTGCACGGGATAAGGGGGATATTCTCTCACGTGAGAGAATATCCCCCTTAAACCCCCAAGAGAACGCAAGGGGCCTTGCCCCTTGACCCCGCACATTGGCAGTTTGCAGCTCGAAGAGCTGCACGCGCTGCGCAATGTAAGTGCGGTGTACATGGCTTCGCC